>Ga0315339_1002316_pt1 | contig 14628 bp, 16 predicted proteins | sample ASW17metaG_FD_204514 | JGI IMG/M metagenome (GOLD analysis project Ga0315339, IMG submission 204514) | Ammonia-oxidizing marine archaeal communities from Pacific Ocean, United States - ASW #17 | ecosystem: Environmental > Aquatic > Marine > Oceanic | place: USA: California | collected 2016-12-05
GTTGCCAGCGATCAAATACCTCGGCCAGCTCTGCTGCCGTGTACCCTCGCCTCCTCTCCTTCTGTTTCCTCTGCATCCACTTCTCCTCTCGGTGAAGTGTTGCATCGACCCATTGAGACCACCACCGATGTCACAAACGATGACATTTTTTCGTCCCCAGGTGCTTGAGACGGCTACAATGATGCCGCCGGTTTGGGGGAATCGTCTCTAGGGAAGGTATGCCACATAGAGTCTCTCGAAGCGAACTGCTCCGGACGACCACCGCTGCCGGCTTTGCGGGCCTGGCAACCACAAGGGCCGGCTTGCGAAACGCCGGTGCGGCCGTTGCCTCTGCGCCCGCGGTCGGGGGTCTCCTCAACACTTCAATCAACAAGGTCGAGCGCACCTGGGTCGAGGTGCCATTTCGACCGGTGCCCGACCGCAACATGAAGCGCGAGTTGTACCACTGGCGGTACGCCGAAATCTGCAAGGTGACGCTCGGCTGCGGGGTCGTCGGCTTCGGAGAGGCCATGGTCTATGTCGGCGGCCGCCCGCTGTCGGACGAGACGATCGGACGCGTCATGGGCAAGAAGGCCGCCGATGTCATGTGGGATGACTCGCTCGGCCGCGGCCTACAACAGGCGCTGTTCGACGCCGTCGGGAAAGTCAACGACGTGCCCATCTACCACCTACTGGGCCACAAATGCCGCGATCGGCCCTTCGTGAGTTGGTGGGCAATCGATATGCCCGGCGAAGACTGGGCATCGGAATGTAAGGACGCTATCGCAGCGGGTTACACCGACTTCAAGACCAAAGCGCGTCCGTGGTTCGATCTCGACGATCAGTGCGGGATACTCACCCCCACGCTGCCCGATCACTTCAAGATCGATTTCGACTTCAACTGGACACTCCTTGATACCGCCCGGGCGATTCGCTACTGCACAGCGTTGGAGAAATACCGCCACATTGCGATTTGGGAAACGCCGATCCCTCAAGGCGACGTCGAAGGCAACAAGCTGCTCCGGAAGCGAACGACGATCCCGATCGCGCACCATTTCGGCAACCCCCCGATCATGACCGCGCTCCGCGAGGAGGTCTGCGACGGGTTTGTCATCTGGGGCGGAGCCACTCGCATGATGAACGACGCCACCGTTGCGGGCGCGGCCGCGAAGCCATGCTGGCTGCAGCAGGTCGGCACAGGCATCACCGCGACGTTCTCGCTACACATGGGCGCCGTGCTCAGCCACGCACGATGGCCCGCGGTCAACTGCCATCAGATCTACACGAGTCCGATGGTGACGCCCGCCATGAGAGTCGAGAACGGCACGGCCGCGGTGCCGGAACGGCCCGGCCTAGGTGTCGATCTCGATGAAGACGCCGTCGAGCGCTTCCGAGTCGAACCACTCAAGGAACGCCCCTATCCGCATCCGGGACAGCTTTTGGCGATTCGTTGGCCGACCGGCGCCACCAGCTACTACACACATAATCACCAGTACTTCGACAGTTTCCGCGCCGGGAAGCTGCCGCTGTATCCTCGCGGCGTCTATCTCGAGAGCATTCCCGACAACGGGAGCCGCGAATGGATGGAATTGCAAGCGAGGGCCAAGAAGAAGGCAATCCACTCCTCCGGAAGACCGCTGTGATGACATCGTGTGAGGCACGCCTAGAGCCGGCTTCGGCGACGGGGAATTCGCAAAGTCGAGAGAGACCTACTTCTTCACCCACTTTTCCAGCGTTGGAGGACTGATGCGTGGGGCTCGTGTCAGCCCGGCGAACACGTTGCCTATGTCGTCGGCGCCTAGACCCTCGAGCCTCAGCCAGTTCTTTGTTCGCCGAAACTGGGATATCTTTCTCGGAAACCTGGACCGCTATTCGTCAGGCAAGACGCTCCTGAACGAGTTGACGCCCGAGCAATTGGAAGGTCGATAGGGCGGAAGCTATCCGACTTTTCCAAGCAGCTCGTCCAGCGAAAGCTTCTCGAACACCAAGTGAGCCTGGCTGCCCTCGTAGACGATGCCAACGTGGCGATCGTCGATGCGGGTGAGGCTCGGGTAACCGGCGCCGCGCCCCACGTCCAGCAGCAGTCTGTACTTCTCCGGCCAGGTTCGGCCTTCGTCGAAACTCATCTGGATGGAGTGGTGATCGCGGCCTGTTTGCGAATGGGGGTTGGCGAACAACAGAACGTGCTTCGCCTGCCCGTTCTCTCGATAGTCGAATCGCAGCAGACTTCCGTTGCAACTGGGTTCGATGAGTGCCTTGCGATGCGTTGAGTGAGGCCGCCACGTCCGGCCAACGTCGTCGGTCACCCACACCGAGCGAAACTTGGGAGGCAGCTCTGTACGAGCGTTGAGCATGATCGAGCCGTCGTCCAATTCAACTGCCTGGCATTCAGTGTTGCCGACCGCCGCGGGAGAACCGACTATCCAGGTGGCTCCATGATCACGGCTGACGATGAGGGTCGAGAAAATACGGTCCTCTTCGTCGCGTCCTTGGCCGGGCATCACCAGCGTGCCGTCGCGCAAGTTGATTCCGCCTTGCGGGGAGGGGGCAAGAAGAATCCACTCGGCCTTCTTCAGCTTGCGCGTCATGTTCTCCGGCTTCGTCCAAGTAAGACCATCGTCCTTGGAGCGCACCATCAGGAACTGGGCGGCCTTGCCGATCTCGTAGCCCTTTTCGGAGCCGTCATCCCGCCATTGATGCTTGCCGGGCTTACCCCACATCCAGACGGCTGCGCAAAAGATCTCTCCGGTTTTCTGGTCCACAACGATGCCCGGGTCGCTGCAGCCGTTTTCTTCCTGAGGCAGCCTGCCGTATTCGCCCATGTCCATGATCACGCGCACCGGCTCCCAAGTGCGTCCCCCGTCGGTGCTGCGGCTGAGGCCGATGTCGATGTGCCCTTGTAGATCGCGGCCCTTCTGCCGGCGCATGTCGTAGACGCATAGCAGCGTCCCTTCTTTCGTCGTGGCCAGCGCCGGGATGCGGTAGGTGTCCACGCCATCGTCGTTGGGCCGGCGTAGCGCAATGCCGACACGCTTGCCGACCCCTGGAGTCTCCTCGCTTGGGGTAACTGAGCCCGCCGAAGTGTCGATCGCCGTGCACTGGGCGGCCACCTTGTGGGAGAGATCCGCCGTTGGGTTGAGTTTGCAGGCCAGCCAGAAGACACTGGTTCCCTGTTGCAGGACTTGGTCGCCGCGAAACGTCAGCTCGGCGGCCGGCTGGGACGAGCTGCCGAATGGAGTTGCCGACGCCCAGTCGACCGCTCTCTCGATCCCTTCCGGCCCCTGCTCGCCGGAGTAGAACAGACGCAAACTCTCGATGTCTTGCAAGTTGTCTGTTCCAGCCAGGGAGAAGGTGAACGAAGTTGCGCGGACGTCCGGCTGCCCGGCCTCGACGACGACATGCATCAGGGCGCCGTGGTCGTTGCGAATCAGCACCGGGTGGACGCGCCGGCCGGTGGTTGCTTGCACACTCGTGGCGGCTTGACTGCAGGACGTGAGCAGCGAGCCCGCAGCGCCGGCTCCCGCTGCCGCGGTGATCAGAAAATGCCGCCGGTCAAGAACCCTTTTGTCAGGCATGTGGTCCTCCGTGTCTTCTAGCTACATCGCAGGCAGCCGGACTCCGAGACGGTGGGAGTTACCCGGGCTTGCCAGGTCATTCGGCCGGCCAGCGCCAACGCACGACTTCCGTCACAAATCGGTCAGGCGGCTGCTTCAAATAAGCAGTCAACGCGTAAGCCGTGAGCAGGCTTCCGTCCTTGAGCTGCAGGGTGACGGGCCAACCTACGTTGTTCAATGCCGACAAGGCGAGTTGCGCGGGCCGGTCGCGACTCCACGTCTTGCCCCCGTCCGAGCTGACCATGGCGAAAACGCCGAACGGCAAATGGTACGTGGAATACGTCACCATCAAGCGCCCGTCATCAAGCTCGGTCAGGTAGGCGTGCACCTCGGCGGTAGACGTAATCGGCCGCGGTTTAGACCAGTACTTTCCCCCGTCGGTTGACTCGGTGAGAACCGTAACTCCGAAACCGTGCCCGTCGCGCGCCGGGGCATCAGGGACGATGGTCCGTAGCGCAGCCATGTACCGGCCGTCCTTGAGTCTGATGGCCGAGACTTCACCGAAAGCAGCGACGTCCCAATCAACCTGACCCTCCGAGCAGGTCCAGGTTTCGCCGCCGTCCTTGGAGCGGCACAACTGCAAGTTGTGGCTACCCTCCTCTCCCTCCCAGTCCCACTCGAGTGCACGAACGAACAGCAACGATCCATCCGGTTCGACGATCACGTTGCGCGGATAGTCCGGCCCCATCAGCTCGATGGTTTGCCACGTCCGGCCGCCATCGGAGGAGCGAGAGATGGGGATCCGGTCATGCGTTGCGCCAGGCCCAAAGTCCTGGGCCGTTAGGACGAGAGAGCCGTCGGGCAGGGCGGTCAGGCTGGGCTCCTTCCCGAATAGAGGAGATTCTCCGATCTCCGTCCACGTGAGCCCCTCGTCCGCGGACTCATAGACTTCGATCGTGAATCCCCGCTTGGCGCGATCTTCCTCGTAATTGTCGCGGCAGGCGGCCAGGACGAGCCTGCCGTTGGGCAGTTGCGCCATGCCGGCCTTGTACGTGCCCCGGGCTGTGACGCGCGTCCGGACGGCGTGTTGCCAATCCACAAAGCCGACCCGCTGCAGGTCTTGTCCGTTATATCCCGTGATGGCTACCGTGTACTTGTTGTAGTCGTAACCATTCAAGAGCCGGGCATTGCGTTCTTGGTCGATGGGGCTTGCTCCCACCGGAGGCTCTTGGGCCGGCGCCATCGAGACGACGGCCAGACACAATGCGATCTTCACGAGCGGGCCGAAAATCTTTGCTCGCCGAAGCTCTGGGATGAATAGCCGCATGGCAGGGTCTCTATTATGCCAGCGTAGACACGCCTCTCGGCACGCCCGCCGACGCTTCGAGCAAACCGCGGCCTTCCTCGCAGACGCCTTCCCGAGTTTGTCGGCGATTCGGTAGTGCGAGATGGTCTGACCGATCACAACACGCCGATTCTAGCGTGATTCAGATTCCTGTTGATGACAACCGATCCATCCAACAGACACTTTTTTCCGTCTGCTGCACCGTACTACGCGAGTTCGGGGCCTTGCGGACGGACGATGGTGAATGGACCGACTCCTCACGTGCAGGGTCGAGCTTGGGGGCATGCCCCAATTTCGAATTGGGGCGTGCCAGTTGAAGATCGAAACGCTGGAAGGAAAGGGCCCTGAGCAGCACGTCGTGGGCTCGAAGCGCATGGCAACCGCCGCATGTGTAGACGTCAACTGCGGCATACTTGGCCTCAGGCCAAGTGTGTATGGAGATGTGAGACTCAGAGAGAATAGCTACCGCTGTGACACCTAGGCGCTCGAACTCGTGGGCGTGCGTTGATAGTACCGGCGCGCCGGCCACGTGCGCAGCCTCGGTGATCAGCGAGCTCAGAGCGGCCTTGTCGGTAAGCAGACCGGTCTCGCAGTCCCAGTAATCCACGAGCAGGTGTTGACCGGATGGGTTGCTGCCGACGTGGTCGACAATCAACTCGCGCCGGTACTTCTCCTGCACGTAAGGCGAAGCGCGTGAAAACAGACGCGCTTGTTGTTCGCGGCTCAGACCGCTGAAGCCCGATATGCTGCCTCGACATGTCCCCGCACCGCACAAGCACTCCACCCGTGGTCCATACTCATATTGTTCCAATGCGTATCGTAAGTAAGCTCTTCGCCTTCAGCGATGGCCCGCGCCGCCGCGGTCTCTACATTCTTGAGCTCCGCGGGGACCTCGCTGCCCCACTGGTCTTGTGTGTTCGCCTCGCACGAGTGGTTCGTGAAACACCATGGAGACTCAAGTGCGGCCGGAGAACAGCCGGCATCGCTTGGAACAGCAGATACGGCCGTGTAGACCCTCTTTCGCTCCCGCGTGGGTTCGAGGATTACGTCGGCAAACTCGATGCCGCGGACGTCAGCGTGGAAGGTCGTCCCCTCAGGCGCCACGAGTTCGCCGCGCGCAAAGGGCCGGTTGGCGACCACCCGCCAGTTGTCCGGGTCGTCCGTGACGATCCGGTAGTGGTTCGTTTCCTTTGCGATGACGATGGTGCGAACCTGTCTTGAAGCCTCCTCCTCGGGCTGCATGATGTCTCGCCCCAGTCTGCTTTCGTTCTCTGGCTTCGCTGTTTTCATGGTTGGGCTGCATGGCCACACTCTTCCGCAGGCGCGCACTCACTTAAAGGGAAGATATCACGACCAACTCATTATTACAGAGCCCCGTCAAACTCCAGCTTCAGACGCCGGAGGTAAACTGCGCATCGGACTTGCGCTCCGGTTCGTTGACCAGAGAGATATAGGTCCGGGATTTACCTGCCGGGGCGCTGGGAATCTCCGATTCCAGCACAATCACAACCTCAACGTCGCTTCCTGTCACACCTTGAAGCTTCTCTTTCAGGGCTGGAAGCCTCGTCTCGGCAAGTTCGTCGGCTGGCACGAGGCGAACGACCACGCGGTCACGGCGCTCCTGGATGATCTGCACTCGCCGGACCCAGCTTTCGGCCCAGACCTCATTCATCAAGTCGTAGGCGTGAATCTCGCGGCCACCTGGTAGCGGGAAGTACTCGCTGGTACGTCCCAAGATGGAACGGATCGTCGAGAATGGCTTTCCGCAGCCACAGACATCCTTCCCCTTGATCACGGAATCCTCGAGCCGGTAGCGGATAAAGGGCATCGCGAACGAGTGCAGGGCCGTGACAACGACTTCGCCTCGCTCGCCCTCAGCCGCCGGGCGGCCATCGTTCAACACCTCGACGATGACCGTGTCGTCCATAACATGCATTTCGCCGGTCTGCGGGCACTCATAAGCAATGAGGTTGATCTCGTTCGCACCGTAGGAATCGTACACACGCGCGCGCAATCCTTCTTCGATCTGCTGTCGCAGGTCGGGCGTCAAGGTCTCACCGCCCGAACCGACGTAGCGTGGCGGCTTCAGTTCGGCATCGTGCTGACTGAGATACTCCGCGAGTTTCGCTAGCGCGGATGGATAGCCGCCCACGATATCGGGCTCATAGCGGCCCAGAACCTCGGCCAGTTGCGCGGGCGGCGTCCCGGTGTTCACAACGCGGTGCGTAAGCAAGCCCCCGCGGTTGAGCAAACCCAGCAACCATGAGCGGGTTTGGTCGGTGCTTGTAGGGGAATCGAGGGAGTCGGTGACGAACAGCCTGCGGTCACGAAGTCTCATGCCGCCCCAGCCGAAGGCCCGCAATCGGAAGGCATTGAGCAATAGCTCTTCGAACAGGGTTCGCCGGGTCGTGAAAGGGGCGCCGGTGGATCCTTCGGTCCAGCGCGCAATGAGCCCCTCGGGCTTCCGCCCGGCGGCAAGCGTGTCGTTGACGGGCTGCGCCTGCAAGTCGTACTTCGAAGTAAGGGGAATCCTCCCGAGGTCCGCCAGGGAGCAGACCTCATCGGGACGCAGACCTTGCCGGTCAAAGTGCCGGCGGTAATGCGGCACGTTGTCAAAGGCGTGCCGGACCATCCGACGTAAGCGCCGCGCGCGAAACGCATCGGACTTCTCACGGCTCCAAGCGCCCGTCCGCCATAGGGCGCCGAGTGATTCGGCTGCGTCCGGAATCCTCATCGCGCTCCAGCCGGTGTGCTGGCGGCTACCGTCTCCGCCAAACCACACTGATTCTAAAGGACTTTAGTCCTTCCTGAAATTAGATCCACAAATTCATCCACAAATTAAACGGCGTCTCGGGCTCATTCCACAGGGCGGCCATATCCTTAGGCAGCCGCAAAAGTAGGCGTTGGTAACAAGTACACTTGCTCTAAAGTAGATGCTATGGGCCGATTGTACAAGACGGGCGGGCGAAAGAAGGGGACACCCAACAAGCGTACTTCGCTTGTCGAACGCCTGCTTGAAAAAATGGAGGCCGATCCGATCGGCCACATGTCTCGCGTCATGATGGATGAAGGTGCGGATGCCCGTCTGCGCTTCGATTGTGCCAGGGAACTGGCCCAGTACATTGCCCCGAAACGGAAGGCGATCGAGGTTCGGGAAGAGTCGGATTCACCTGAGGGGCCGCGTTTTATCAATGTTCAGTGGTGCGAAGCCGAGAATGGCAAGCCGAAGTATCCCGAGGCCGTCCAGGGTTAAGCCCGGCCAGGACTTCAGTGCTAGCGGTGATCCTGTGAACGTCCGTTTCAGCGATCCTCCACCTACAAACCCTGCTTCAACTCATCCCACGTCTTCGGCTTCCACTCGCGGGCGAGCCGCTGGGCTTCAGCGATCTGGTCGGGAGTCATTTGTTTAGCGAATCTTTCTCGTGTCTCTGCGTACCTCTCAAGGTCTTCGCCTTGCGACTGAGACGCCGCTAGGTTTACCCACTTCTGTGCCTGCACGTAGTCCTGAGGGACGCCTTCGCCGTTGGCATACATGAAGCCGAGGTAGTACTGGGCCTCGGCGTATCCCTGCTCGGCTTTGGCTTTCAGCGCCTCGACGTCGGTTTGCGCGGCCAGCGTGCCCATACCGACAGCCAGCAGCACCGCAACGAGAAGGCTCTGGCCAAGAGTTCGCATTACCGAGCGCAGCATAGCTCGCTTCCGTGGAAAGCGCAATAATACCGGCTAGGGAACGCTGCCCCCAGGTTCGATCGAGACTCTACACAACGGCCGGCGAGATATCCCCGAGCCTCAATTCGAGGAAGCGTTGTGCGCAGATCAGGATACGCGCCGAGCGGCGAGCCGGTGAGCTGCTGCGCGAAATGAAACAGGCGGGCGAACGCGCAAAGAGTGGCGAAAGAAAACAGGTGTCGCAGGACACGACACCTAAGCCCAAGACGCTACCAGAGTTAGGAGTAACCCGCGATCAGTCCTCGAAGTGGCAGAAGTTGGCCGAGATCCCCGAGCCTCAATTGAGGAAGCGTTGTGCGCAGATCAGGATACGCGCCGAGCGGCGAGCCGGTGAGCTGCTGAGGGAGATGAAGGAGACGGAGAAGCGTAGCGGGAAGCACAGTAGAGGCGGAGGGGATCAAAGTACCCCAAGGGAACTTCGCTCTAGCACTTCGCCGACGCTCGAAGAGCTCGGCGTCACGAAGAAGCTGTCGGCCGAAGCGCAAGCGCTCCACACGATCGCGGAAGAGCAACCGGAGCAAGTCGAGGCCATCGTAGGAGCGCAAGAAGTCGGTAACGCAGGTACGCCGCGAAGCCAAGCGGGCCGAGGTGAGCGAAGCGGCCGTGCTGCCGTCTGAGAAGTACCGGGTACTCTATGCCGACCCGCCGTGGGAGTACGGCGACAAACTCACCGAGTCTTATGGCTCCGCTCAGTTTCACTACCCGTTAATGAGCCGATCCGAGTTGTGTGCTCTCGACGTTTGCGGAATGGCCAAAACGGAAATCCCAGTTTAGTGTCCTGAGCTTGGGTTCTGTGTTGCCTAGCCGCGAAGCGGCTGCCGGACCCTCGAGGGCATGGGTGCACGTCGAGCGGAGCGCGGCGGTCAGGTTCCGATGTTCCCGGATTTCCACTTTAGTTTCGGTTCTGCTAACCATCGGGTGGCCTCGGACGCCTTTATTTATGAGGATTGGAAAGCACTCAAGGCGCTGAGGAGATCAACACCCAATGGGTGAAAAAGAAAACAAACCGTTCCAGCTAAGCTTCAACGGCTTATTGAAAGTCGATTTCCAAGGATCGCGCGTCACTTCCGACGGCGGGCTGATCCTGGTTCGGGAGTTGGACGAACGGCTCGGGCTCGGGAAGCTGATCGAGGAGCATCTCAGCGACTCGCGACAAGGCTTGAACAAGAAGTTCCCGCTGGCCGACCTGCTGCGGCAGTCGGTTTACAGCCGACTCGCCGGCTACGAGGACCTCAATGACGCCGTTCGAGTATCCGCCGATCCGACCTTTCGCTTGATCGGCTCGCAGAAGAACTGGGATCGCGGCGGGGCACTGATCTCGCGACTGCAGAGCTTCGAGACAGAGATGCTGGCGAGCAAGGAAAACTTGCTGGGGCTGATGGCTGTGAACCGCGAGTTGGTCGCGCAAGCTGAGACGACGGACGACTGCGAGCGCGTTGTGCTGGACATGGACTCGACCGAGAGCCCTGTCCACGGACAGCAGGAAGGCAGCGCCTACAACGGTCATTTCGAGTCCGTCTGCTACCACCCGCTGTTGCTGTTCAACCAGCACGGCGATTGTCTGGCCGCCAAGCTGCGTCCCGGCAATGTGCACAGCGCTGACGACTGGGACGAGTTGCTGCTGCCGGAGATCGAGCGCCAACAGGCTGCGGGCAATTGGGTCACCTTCCGGGGCGATGCGGCTTTTGCTAAGCCGGAGATTTATGAGTCTTCGGAGAAACGCGGAGTGCAGTACGCCATTCGCATTCCGGCCAACAAGAGCTTGGAGATGGAGATCGAAGATATCTTGTTTCGCCCGCCGGGAAGGCCCTCCCGGAAACCGTTAGTGCGCTACAAGAGTTTTCGCTATCAGGCGCAGAGTTGGTCCAAACCTCGACGCATCGTGGCCAAGGTCGAACATCATCTCGGTGAGCTGTTTCCGCGCGTTGGCTTCATCGTCACGAACATGAGCTTGCCAAGCCGGTCTGTGGTGCGCTTCTACAACAAGCGCGGCACGGCGGAGCAGTGGATCAAAGAAGGCAAACAGGCCACGCACTGGACGCGGCTGTCGTGTCATCGCTTCCGGGCCAACGAAGTGCGACTGCAACTCAGCGTGCTGGCCTACAACCTGGGCAACTTGTGGCGACGGCTCGGGCTGCCGAACAGGATCAAGAGTTGGTCGCTGACGAGCTTGCAACACAGGTTGATGAAGACCGGCGGCCGGCTGGTCAAGCACGCGCGGTATTACTGGCTGCTGCTGGCCGAGGGGTATCTGAACTCTAGGCTGTTCGGCGACATGCTGCGTCGGATCTGGGCGCTGCCTGTCCCGGGTGGTTAGGGTCGTCCCGTTCGGGTACGAAATCGGGGCGTTGAGGAAGGAGGGTCGGAGGGGTGTGCGACCAATCGGCTGAACAGCAGCGAGACGGGTTCACCGGACGACAAGAACAGGCCATGGGAACCTTTCGATGCCGTCGTGGCCTGCCTTACGAGGCAAAGTCGTTGCATTCAGGAGAAGAGAGGGAGTACCATGTTCGAGTCGGAGTTCCAAATCGGAAATTCTGGTTCACTGGAGGGAGCGGCTGGGTGGAAATTTTTTCGCTTCCCCCGTCTATGCCGACGGCCATCTCTATCTTTGTTCGGAGGAAGGTCGCATTTTCGTGGTCAAGGCCGCCCCGGAATTTGAGCAGGTCGCCGTTAACCAGCTTGAATCTGGTATTCTGGCCAGTCCGGCGATCAGCGGAAGCCGGATATACCTGCGAAGCAATACCCACATCTATTGCGTTGGCGAGACATCAAACCGTAAGCTAAACTGAAGCCAGCGATGAAATGGGGGATCGCGACAATCCTCGCAGGCGGGCTTGTGGCCGGCCTTCTTGCAGCGGCCTTTCTTGCCATGCGGGGTCCGGAGAGGGTGGCCAAGCGTTGGAGAGATTTCGTCGCCCGCCCGAACCTCAAAACCATTGAGCAAGTCGGCAATCCGGCAGAATCCGAAGCTTGGGGCCTGAAGGGCAAGGTGGAAATGCCGCAGGAAACTGTCGCGGGAGGGTGGAAACACTCGGCAGGCGACGCCGACGGCACGAGGTATTTCGCCTCAACCCGGATCACCCCAGAGAATGTGCAGAATCTCGAAGTGGCCTGGGTATTTCGAAGCGGCTTTTCCCGGCTTGGGGACACCGTTCAGTCGACTCCTGTTTTCCATGATGGACTGCTCTACACCGTCAACGTGGCCGGGGACGTGATCGCAGTCGATGCCGCCACCGGCACGGAGCGTTGGAGGAAGTCCTTGCCTGCACCTGCCGGCCGCCGAGGCCTGACGCTGGCTGCCGTTGGAGACGCGATGTATTTATTCGTCTGCCACGCGGAAGGCGTCCAGGCCCTGCACGCAGGGGACGGCAGTCCGGGGCCCTTCGGCCGCCGAAATAAATCCGGCCAGACGGGAATGTTCGGATCGGAGCTCTCCCTGATACCGCCCGCGGTGGCCGGAGATCAACTCTACATTGCTTTCGCCAGCGGCGAAGTCGCGGCCTTCGACATCCCCTCCGGCGCCGCGAAGTGGCGGACAAGATTGGACGCCGGATACCCAAACCCGAGGCTTTGGTCCGGCTTCACTTACGACCGGGTAAAAGATCGCCTTCTCGTGCCGACCGGCAACCTCAACGGAATTGACGGGAATGACCGCAACTTCAGCCATGACTTTGGCTGCAGCCTCGTGGCCTTGAACGCACAAGACGGAACCATACTCTGGCAGAGCCAGGATGTCGTCAACGACGTTTGGGACCTGGACATGCTGGGAAAACCGGTGCTGATCACCCTGGAGGATGGAAACCAAACGCGGCGAGTCGTCTACGGTTTTTCCAAGACGGGAAATATTCATGCGGTCGACGTGGAGCGTGGCCGGTATCTCCGTCCAGGAACGGTCGAGTTCTCCGTGCCCGCGGGCGCAAAGTGGTCGCCCGAGGGCCAGGCGACGGCACAGCCGGTCTTTTCCTGGCCGGAACCGGTTTCCGATATCCAATACGATCTAGAAGCCGACTTGCCCAGCGCCCCGACGAACCGTGCCTACGTCACCCACTTGATGCGGAATGCCAAGACCGATCTCTACACGAGGCCAAGCGTTGATTACGACGTGGTCCTGAAAGGACTCCATGGCGGCCCGGAGTGGATGGGCGGCGCCATTGATTTCACAACGTCTTCCCTCATCCTCCCGATCAACAATATTCCCTGGATTCTCCGGGTGAAGTACGAGGATCCCGGCTTCGTCGAACCCGCCCGGCCTTACAAGGAGGCGGAAGAGCATGATCCGCTGCAGCGCTGGAGATCAGACGACTACACCTACTCCGAGGACTTACAGGCGGCCTATCTCGAGGAGACCAGGTTTCCCATCGATCCGGATTACGTCCGGGCGTGCAGTTCCTGCCATGGAATTGCCCGCCAGGGTTATTATGAAAGTGAGTTTGAGCCCGGGAGACACGTGCCGAGTCTCATCGGATTCTTCGACAAAAGCAGGAACGAACAAGCGAAGCTCACACCGGAATACATTGAAGCCGTGCATCGGTTTGTTAAAGGGGAGATTAAAGAACCGGCGCAGGTGTTGGCAAAAATCGACGCTTATATGCGTGAACACGACGATGAGATCAAGTCACGGGGCGGATACTGGCAAACTGGTTACTGGCAGGTGCTGCGTGATGAGAACGGTGCACCGGCTACCGATGAACCCTGGGGCTATCTCCTCTCCCTGGATCTCATCACAGGCCGGGTCAAATGGAAGCGCCCCTTCGGCAAGAGCCGCGGCCGCGAGGGCAGCATGAACTTCGGCGGCGTCATGACCACGGCGAGCGGCCTCACCTTCGCCACTGGAACGACGGATGAAAAAGCCTACGCCTTTCTTTCAGAGACCGGTGAGGAAATCTGGTCGGACAAGCTGCCCCATACGGGGTCCGCGCCGCCCATGGGATTCGAACTGGATGGAGTCGCCTATGTCGCATTCACGGCCACCGGAGGGAGATTCCACGAGTTCGATGTCGACAACCATGGTGACGCCCTCGTGGCCTACCGCTTAAAAGGTGGAAAAAGGGCGCGCTGAAATGAATCTGCGTTCGTATAGCTGATGGCGACCAGTCGCGGTACTTATTTCGTTTCTTTCGTTTATTTCGTCTAGGAAGCGTCGAGCGGTTTCGAGATAGCTCATGCGGCCGCCTCCCGATCCGTAGCGACCCACACCTCGGAAGGTCTGCGGGCCGTCTCGTTGCGCTGGAAGGAAGTCAACCCCACGGCTTGAAGGCTCCTCAACGCCGCGTCGAAGAGACCCCCGTGGTAGCTTCCGCGAATGGGGAACCGAGGAAGCGACCTGGCTCAGCGGGGCAGCTTCCGCGGACCGGACATGTCGAAAGTTGCACACAGAGCTGGATCAGGCTGTTCCTCGCCGTGGAGAGAAAATGCGATGACTACGTGCTATAAAGTTGGCGCATGGTCGCGATTGTCAGAGAACTCTTTCACCATCAGGCGCATGCCGACGCGTCGATGCTCATGGCGATCCAGCGACACGAGGCGGCCTCGAACGACGACGAATTACGGAAGCTCGTTCATCACATTCTGATAGCGCATCGCTACTGGATTCACCTCTGCCAAGGACTCCCGTTCTCGGTCGAAGCTGAGAGCGTCGTTCCTGAAACTCTCGAAAAGATCGTCGAGCGGTTCCAAGCTACGCAGAAGCAGGAACTTGCCTGGCTCGATCAACTCACGGAGTCTGATTCGGCACGAGTATTGGAGTCTCAATACTTTCCGGACAGGCAAATCACAGTAGGCGAAGCCCTCACACAGGTGTTCCTGCGTTAAGTATTCCAATCTCTCGGTCTTGTTAAACTGGCTGAATTATCCTTAGCATGTCGGTTGCCGTCCCCCTAGCGTCGAAGACGTGCCAGCGTACGAACAGTGCGGCGGCGCTCCCACCGTCCGCACCGCGATTCGGGGCCCTGCGCAGTGTCCTTCGTCGGCTGTGGCCCGACACGCGCGCCGAAGGCTGGGCCATGGCCGGCATCCTCG
>Ga0315339_1002317_pt1 | contig 14628 bp, 6 predicted proteins | sample ASW17metaG_FD_204514 | JGI IMG/M metagenome (GOLD analysis project Ga0315339, IMG submission 204514) | Ammonia-oxidizing marine archaeal communities from Pacific Ocean, United States - ASW #17 | ecosystem: Environmental > Aquatic > Marine > Oceanic | place: USA: California | collected 2016-12-05
AAGCGTCTTCAATAGAGACGGACTGTTTTTGAACCACATCGGAGAGTCCGGAACCGGCGAGGGTCAGTTCGACCGGCCTTCGGGCATCGTGTTCAACGCCGCTGGCAACATGCTGGTCGTGGATACGCTCAACCATCGAGTCCAGGAGTTGACTGCGGGTGGGGCGTTTGTAAACGGGTGGGGCAGTCAGGGATCAGGCGAAGGCCAGTTCCGGTCACCGTGGGGCATCGCGGTGGACGCCAACGGCCACGTCTACGTGGCCGATCACAAGAACCATCGCGTCCAGAAGTTTGATTCAAACGGCGGCTTCATTGCCTCCATAGGCAGCCACGGGTCTGATACCGGCGAGTTTGACCACCCCTCGGACGTCGCTGTAGATCCCGACGGCGATATCTACGTTTGTGACTGGGTGAACAATCGCGTTCAAGTGTTCGACAGCGAATACAACTACATAAGCGAACTGGGCGGTTCTGCCATCGAACTGTCCAAGTGGCAGAAGCTGTACGTGCGCGGAAACCCGGACGTACACAAAGCCCGCCGTCGTGTCGAAAGCCTGGAGCCGGAATGGAAATTTGCACTTCCTACCGGGGTCAAATTCGACGCGGCGCGCTCACGTCTGTTCGTGATCGATTCCCAGCGATGGCGCATACAGATTTTCGACAAGTTGGACGGGTATGGCGACCCGCAATTCAACATCTAGCCCGAACCAGCGCATAACGCTGATACGACACAGTCCTCATTGAATCGCCGGGGGTTGTTACTAATTTTCCGCGGGAGTGAGCCTTCCTACGTACGTATACCCGGGTGTGAACCAGCTCGTTTGGTTCGGTAGTAAACACGATTGCACCACCACAAAGGAAGCGACGGACGCTGAACGCCAGCGCCTGGTCTTTCCCGTGCTTTCATGAACATGGTCGGATCGATCGATCAGTTCATGCATGTAGCGGTCGGCCAGTGAAACTCTTAGGATGCCTCAGACGCGCTTAGTAATCCCGAGTTTGGTCCGGGGGTGGACGTGGTCATGCTCAGTCGAAAATTTCCTCCCGGATCTCTTGTCAGGGCACGGGGACGTGACTGGGTTGTCATGTCTCCGGAAGAAACTAACGTTGTCCGATTGCGGCCAGTAGACGGCTCGGATCAGGACGCTATTGGGATCTACCTACCATTAGAACCCCAAGCGCTGTCTGAGGCCACGTACGCACCACCAGATCCCTCTAACTCCGGGGACTTCACCGGCGGGATGCTTCTCAGGGACGCGGTTCGACTTAATCTCCGCAGCGGCGCCGGCCCATTCCGGTCAATGGGCAAAATCACGGTCGTCCCTAGGCCCTACCAGTTCGTGCCACTACTGATGGCTCTCAAACTGGATCCAGTGCGACTTCTAATCGCGGACGATGTCGGCGTTGGCAAGACGGTCGAGGCCCTGATGATCGCCCGGGAGTTATTGGACCGAGGCGAGATTCGCAGCGTTGGTGTCCTATCTCCCCCCCACCTATGTGAGCAATGGGCATCTGAGATGCGAGACAAGTTCCACATCAACGCCGCTGTCGTTCAACCTTCCCGGCTCCGTCGGCTCGAACGAGAAGTGCCGCGGGCTGACATGTCGATCTACCAGTACTACCAACACGTCGTGGCCAGCATTGACTTCGTAAAGCTTGATCGACACAGGCATCAGTTCCTAGATAACCTTCCCGACCTGGTCATTGTTGACGAGGCGCACTCTGCATCACGCCCCCCCAGTGCCGGCCGCGTCCATGCGCAGCAACTCCGTTATGAGCTCATCAGCGAAATCGCCCGTCGAGACGACAAACACCTCGTATTGGTGACCGCCACCCCTCACAGCGGTATCGAGGAAAGCTTCCGTTCCTTGCTCGGGACAATCAATCCATTATTTGATCGAGAAGGCACTCTTCCGCGAGAGGACCTCGTTCCACACCTGGTCCAACGCAGACGCCAAGATGTCGTCCAGTGGATGGGAACCGGCACAAAGTTTCCTGAGCGTGAAGCCCAAGAAATTCCCTACCAGCTTTCGGACGAATACCTAAGACTGTTTCAAAATGTGCTCGATTACTGTCGCGAGTCAGTCAGTAAAGCTACCGGGCGCGGCGCACGAGTTCGCTATTGGGCCGCTATATCGATCCTTCGATGTGTGATGTCAAGCCCCGGGGCCGCGGCAGCGATGTTGGAGGCACGCCAAACTAGGGTTGCGGCCAGTAGATCGGACGAAGAGCCCACCATCGATGAGGACGAATTGGACAATGTATTCCGACTGCAGATCCTTGACAGCGCAGATGCCGATGACGCCCCAGACTACATTCCAACCGGGGCACTTGACGACCCACAGGCCATGTTCGACGAGGCGGAAATTCGTCGCCTTGACGGGTATCTCCGGCAGGCGAAGTCTCTCGCTGGAACTGGAGCGGATACGAAACTATCTGAGCTGGTCAAAGTTGTGGATGGAATGCTCGAAGACGGCTACAGGCCCATTGTTTACTGTCGATTCATCGCCACGGCCAGGTACCTAGAAGAGCATCTCCAGAGTCAGTTGCGCAATTCCTACCCCGAACTGCGGGTCAAATCTGTCACTGGAGATGACGGCGGCAGCGAACAGCGGGAAGAAATTATCCGGGAGTTAGCCGAAGATCCTGTCCGTGTTCTCGTCGCCACGGACTGCCTAAGTGAGGGCATCAACCTCCAGCACTGGTTCGATGCCGTCGTCCACTATGATCTGCCTTGGAATCCGAATCGCCTGGAGCAACGGGAAGGGCGAGTCGATCGATTTGGCCAGCAGCGGGAAATTGTCAGGACGGCGTTACTGTACGGGGCGAACAACGAGATCGATCTCCTGGTTCATCAAATCCTGATCAAAAAAGCGCGGACCATCCGGAACGCTCTCGGCGTTTCAGTCCCCGTCCCTGACGCATCACAGCAGGTCGTCGAAGCGCTGGTCGACAGCGTTCTCTTGACCGGACGATCCCAGCGTCGCCAGATGCCATTGCCCATGCAGACGCCAGCGGTGAGCGAATTTCACCAGGAGTGGGATGCAGCGGCTGAGAGAGAGAGCAAAGAGAGGGCGTTCTTTGCCCAAAGAGGAATCAATCCGAGTGACGTTTCCCGCGAATTAGACGAGATGAATCCTGTCCTCGGGGAGGCGGAAGACGTCCAGAGATTCGTGGCGAACGCTATCCAACGATTCAATGGTGAACTCAGGCCATCCGGCGACATTGGTGTATTCGAACTCAGGCCGGGGGACATGCTCGACCGTTTCACTGCCCGTTGGCCGGCAGCGCCTAAGTTTCCGATCAGGGTCACCTTCTTCGATCCGGCGCCCGAAGGTGTCACAGCGCTCATTCGCAATCACCCGGTAGTGGCGACGCTTGCCGAGGAATGCTTGGCCCGAGCACTCCAAGGTGACGACGAAAGATTCGCCCGAACTGCCGCGATCTACACCGATGCAGTACGCACGCGAACTGCGGTCGCCGTTTTGAGGCTGCGTTATCTCTTAAAAGAGTCGACCGATCAGTTTGCCGAAGAAGTACTCACGGTCGGATACACCGAAGGAGCTGATGGGAATCTCGAGTGGTCAGACTCGATCGGTGACATGGCACTGGAACTCCTATCTGGGGCGAAGGCAAGTGGGAACGTTGCGCCCGAAGAGCGTTCACGTCAGACCTCGTGGGCGATCAACCTGCTCCGGGGATCCCAGGATGCTCTGGAGGAAGTTGTGCAACGAAGGGTGACCGCCCTAGAGGAGTCTCATCAGCGTCTCCGGGATGTCACCGGACAACGCTCGCTCGAAGTCAATCCCCACACGCCACCTGACATCCTCGGTTGCTACATCCTGCTTCCCGATGGAGGTGGGTAATGCCATATTCCTCAATTACATCTCAAGGCGGATTACTCCCGCTGGATCTGTTAGATCGGATCGGGTCAGGCCGGGTGTCGGGGCAATCTGCGAAGGATTTTGACCTCTCTGGAACGAGTCGTCTTTCCGACCGGATCCAAGCCGCTTTCTCAGATGCTTTGACCTATTGGGAAGCCTATCGACGGCGTCTTGAGCGTTCGTCAGAAAGTGTCACGAGCATCACGCGTCAAACGTGGATCGTTCCACTGTTGGAACTCCTCGGATTTGACGCTCTCACGTTCCAGCGCGAAGCGATTGCGGTTGGCGGTGACAATTTCGTCATCTCGCATCGGCAAGGGAGTTTTGCCGACGCCACTCCTATTCACGTTGTAGGAAATGACCGAGCACTGGATCGACGCGGAAGCGCCCGCCGGAGTCCGCATTCAGCCGTCCAGGAATATTTGAATAGATCTGACGCCGTTTGGGGTATTGTCACCAATGGGGAGCGTCTCCGGCTTCTACGTTCGACGGCTCGCACCGCAGTTTCGACTTACATCGAGTTCGACTTGAACTCGATTTTTGACGGCAACCAGTACAGCGAATTTGTTTTGCTGTACCGCCTGCTTCATGCCTCCAGATTCCCATTTGCTGAAGGCACCTGGCAGGACACGATTCTTGAACACTATTTCGAACAAGGCATCGACGAAGGCGATAGGGTCAGGGAGCGACTCCGAGATGGAGTCGAAGCTGCTCTCAAGATTCTGGGCACGGGATTGTTAGAGCATCCTGATTCTGAGCAACTTCGACTAGAAATCGGATCGGGCCGATTGAGTGCAGACGAGTATTACCAGCAGTTACTGCGCTTGGTCTATCGCCTGCTATTTCTCATGGTCGCCGAAGAACGCAAGTTAATTGCTGTGCCGGACGTGGCCTCCGATGAGAAACGCAAGATTTACGCTCGTTATTACAGCGTCGGAGCCTTACGGGAACGCGCCGATCGCTACTTCGCGGAGGATCGGGACGCTGACCTCTGGCAAAGTTTGGGTCGCACGTTCCGACTGTTCAGCGACGGATCGGCCGCTCGTCTACTCGGGGTCGCAGCGTTGGGAGGGCAACTCTTCGGTTTTGACTCGTGTCGCTCGCTGGAGCAGGCAAGTTGTTCTAATCGCCGATTACTCAGTGCGCTACGGCGCCTCTCCACGTTCGAGGTCGATGGCATCCGTCGTCGAGTCAACTACGCAGGATTGGACGTTGAAGAACTGGGCTCCGTTTATGAATCGTTACTCGATTTCGAACCCGATCTGAAATTGGTCTCGGCTACGTTCGACCTTGTATCGGGTGATCGCCGACGTTCGACAGGGTCTTACTACACGCCCCCTGAATTGGTCGAAGAACTAATCGAGAACACGATCGCCCCGGTTATGAATGATCGGATGGCACGCGCCGGAGACGATGCGAGCGCCCAAGAGGCGCGTCTTCTCAGCCTGAGAATCATCGACCCAGCTTCCGGTTCGGGGCACTTTCTTCTCGCTGCAGCACGGCGCGTAGGACGGCAACTGGCGATGATTCGTTCTCGGGAGGATGATCCGGCTCCGGAGGAATACAGGCATGCGGTGCGTGACGTCATCCGCGAGTGCATCTACGCCATCGATAAGAACCCGTTGGCTGTTGACCTTTGCAAGGTTTCACTTTGGCTTGAGAGTCATGACCCGACGCGTCCGCTCACCTTCCTCGATCACCACGTCATGTGCGGCGATTCGCTTGTTGGTCTATCTGACCTCAGTGCACTGAGCAAAGGCATCCCGAATTCAGCTTATGAACCGGTCACGGGAGATGATCGTTCTTACGCGCGGCAGCGACGAGATGTCAACCGAAGGGAACGGGACGGTCAGCGAGGGTTCGATGAAGGTGACATTGGAAGTCTTGAAACCCAGATGGCATCCGATTTTGCGATTTTGGCCGAATTGGACGAACAAACCGTTGTTGACGTCGAAGCGAAAAGCGCATTGTTTACATCTCTTTTAGACAGACAAGATCGCTGGGATCTCAAGCTCGCATGTGACGTCTGGACGTTCGCTTTCTTCGCACCGCAAGTGCCGCCCAAAGACACATCAGCCTTCCATTCCCCTACGACATCAGACGTCAGGGCCGCTTTCTCGACTGCTGAGTCGATACGCGGGGATCTTGCCGGAGGCGCTGTCGCCGATGCGACCCGGGTTCGTTATTTGCACTGGCCAGTCGATTTTTCAAATATTCTTTCTGGTGGGCGATTCGACTGCATATTGGGCAACCCGCCATTTCTAACGGGTAAAAAAATTAGTGCCGTATTAGGTTCATCCTACCGTAAATATTTAGCAGCGAACTATTCTCCTGCTCACAACACAACCGATCTCTGCGCTTATTTTTTCCGTCGTTCGTTCCAATTCTTACGCACAGGTGGCCGTATGGGATTGATCGCAACCAACACGATTAGTCAAGGCGACACCAGGCAGTCTGGTCTCCAACCCATAATCGCGGACGGCGGGGCAATTAAATATGCTCGTCGTTTTATACGATGGCCAGGTTCGGCGAGCGTGGAGGTCAATCTTATCGTCGTCGCGACCGGTAAGCAGGACGATCCGGCTTATTTGGATGGCCAACGCGTTGAATCTATATCTTCCAAACTAGATGACTTGCCCGAATATGAGGCGAAATCATTACAGGTCGCAACTCACGGTGCGTTTGTCGGGGATTTCCTTCGGGGTATCGGATTCGTGGTAGAAGCTGAAGATGCCGAAACACTACTACGTAAAGATCCGCGTAATCGGGAAAGCTTAAAACCGTATCTGGCGGGCCAGGACTTAAATAGTCGTGTGGGTCAAACTCCGGCACGATATGCGATATGTTTCGAAGATTGGTCTTACGAGAGAGCGTCTTCGTATCCTGATCTGATGCAAATCGTAAAGAAACATGTTTGGCCAGAGCGTCAGAAAGTCAATCAAAAACTACATAAAGATAACTGGTGGTTATATGGGAGTTTTAAACATGATTTACGTCGTTCTCTCGAAGATCTGACATTTACTTTGGTCCGCAGTCGAGTTAGTGAATTGCACATGATTGCCCGAGTTCCTACGGACCAAATATTTTCGGATGGGGTTATGGTATTTCCGTTTGATGACTACTATCATTTCGCGCTATTACAATCTGTTATTCACGAAACGTGGGTTCGCCGACAGTCTTCAACGCTTGAATCTAGAAATCGTTACACCCCGACAGATTCCTTTGAAACTTTTGCGTTTCCAACAGAACCAGACACCTCCTTGGTGTCTGTCGCCGATATCATCGGAAAAAGGTATGAGAGTCGCCGAGCGTTGGCGATGTCCGAACGCCATCTCGGATTGAACGGGACATCCAACTTAATCAATGACCCCGATTGCACAGACGATGACATCATTCAGATGCGCGAACTCTGCGGTGAAATGAACCGGGCCATCCTCGCCTGCTACCACTGGGACGATCTTGATTTCGAGTACGGGTTCCATAAAAACGAGCGTGGTCAGGTTCGGTACACCGTTTCTGATGGAACGCGCAACGAGATCATTCGTCGACTGCTCGATATGAATCTCGAAATCACAAGCCGGGAGGCATAAGGCTTGGACGTCTTCGCACTACGAGAAAAAGTTGTTGATGAATATCGGTCGTACGTTGAGAGTTTCGTGCGAGTGCGGGACGACCGCGTCGACCAGTTTGTGCGAGATAGGTTGCACGAAGGCGCACTGTGGCCAGACGCCGTCCTGCAACTGAATCCAGCATACGTTGCCGGTCAGACATTGGGCGAACTCGCGTCGGCCGGAACCATTACAGACGAAACAGCGAAGTTTTTTAGCCCCGCTCTGAAGCTGCACCAGCATCAGAGCGAAGCGATCGACATAGCGAAACGAAACGAACCGTACGTCGTGACAACCGGTACCGGTTCAGGCAAGAGCCTCACGTACTTGCTCCCCATATACGACTCGGTAATCAGAAATCAACCGGAGAAACACACGGTCCGAGCGATCATCATTTACCCGATGAACGCGTTAATAAATAGCCAGGGAACAGCCCTCAAACGCTACCTTGACGAGAACTTCCCAGATTCGCCAGTCCGATTTGCCAAGTACACGGGTGAGACAAGCAACGAAGAGCGCCAGCAACTTATTAACGACCCACCGCACGTCCTGTTGACCAACTATGTGATGCTTGAGTACCTCCTACTCCGGCCAGCTGATCGCAGGATGCTCCAGACCGCTATCGGTGACCTTGAGTTCCTCGTGATGGATGAACTTCATTTCTACCGCGGACGCCAGGGCGCTGATGTGTCGATGCTTCTCAGGCGCGTCTCTGAACGATCCGGGCGCGAACTCCTTCACATCGGTACCAGCGCCACCATGGCGACAGGAAACAATCGCGAAGAGCGCCGTCAGGCGGTCGCAGAAGTCGCGGGTCGGGTGTTTGGGACAGACGTCCCGCCAGCAAATATTATCGAAGAGACGCTCCGTCGTTCGACCGACGTGCCATCTCCAGTAAACCGGGACGACATCAGGTCAGCTGTGCAATCGCCGCCACCAGATCCAACGCCTGAGTCAGTCAGCTCTCATCCGCTCGCGGCCTGGGCTGAATCTGCGCTGGGAATCGAAGAATTGAATGGTGAACTGGTCCGCAAACGTCCAGTTTCATTTGTCGATGCGGTAACGCAGTTATCGGAATCTTCCGGGCTAGGAGAACTGGAGTGCTCAGCAGCACTTAGGTTGGTTTTAGAGGCAGGGAACGCGGCCGAGACGGCACCAGAGGAACCGGTCTTTGCCTTCCGGTTACACCAGTGGCTTTCATCTGGCGGAAGTGTTCACACCACACTTGAGGATCCCGAGTCCCGGCAGTTGACGATGGAAGCGCAATATCGCGCAGACGAATCCCGGCTTTACTACCCACTCGCATTTTGCCGGGAGTGCGGGCAGGACTATTACATGGTCACGCTCGTGGATGACCAGGGTGTCGCTCGATTAGAGCCACGCGCTCCGCTGGGTGAGTTTGGCGATGAAATAGAGCGGGGCGTCCCCGGATTCTTTGCACTCGAAAATCCCGAAAGTGATGAACCACTCTGGGAATTTGATTTCGACGACCTGCCGGAGCACTGGTATCGAACTCTCAAGCGAGGACCAGTCGTCAACGACAGTTTTGAGGCGCACATACCCCAGGAGTTCAACTCAGGTCCAGACGGAAGCACTGGCAGCAGTGAATCAGGGCGTGTATCCGGTTGGTTTCAGCCCAGCCCGTTCCTTTTATGTCTGCAATGCCGGGCTGTGTACGACAAGCGCCAACGCGACTTCACAAAACTGTCGTCGCTCAGCCAGATAGGCCGGTCTACGGCGACGACCGTGGCGGTCACGGCTGGTGTAACCGGGATGGTCGAAGCGGAAGATGTCGATGATGATGCGTCAAAAATTCTCAGTTTCACGGATAACAGGCAAGACGCTTCGTTACAGGCCGGTCACCTGAATGACTTTGTTCAAGTCGCACAGGTACGGGCGGCGATAGTTGAGGCTCTCAGCAGAACCTCAGACGGTCGTCTAAGTTATGACCAACTCCCGGATGCGATGTTTTCAGCACTTGCTCCTCGACCAGAGGATTTCATGCGTGAACCAGTGCCGTCCGGACCGGGACATGCACAGGCGAAGCGAGCTCTAATTGATCTGTTCAAATACCTAGCGCTGGACGACCTCACGCGCGGTTGGAGGGTCGCCCAACCGAATCTAGAGCAGACCGGCCTCGTCAAAATTGAGTACTTCGGTCTGGCGGATCTCGCGGTAGACGACGACTTGTGGGAAGGAGTTCCTCAGATAGGGGCCGCCGCTCCTGAGGAGCGTCTCCGAGTCCTTCGGTCCTTCCTGGATCACATCCGAACACAACTAGCGATCAACTCTGAATCGTTAAGTGAGCAGTCGACGCGTTCCCTCGTGTCGAGAGCGACAGATCGATTGCGTGAACCATGGTCGTTGGAAAGCGATCAACGTCTCAAGAGGGCAGGGCTCGCACGTCTTCCGGAGCTTGGAACGGAAGAGATCCCATATGAGTTACGCGCCGAGTCTTTCGGCACTGGCCGGCGTTCCGCCCTCCTCCGATACATGCGCAATAGGCACACTTGGGATGTGGACGACAACTTGAGCATCGATGAAGGCATCGAGTTGATCAAGGGAATTATGGAAGGCTTGCGAGGACACCTGTTGGTCTCGGTCACGGACGACAATGGCACCGAGATCGGCGTCCGGATATTCGAGTCCTCTCTTGTATGGTCTACGGGTAACGGTCAGGCGGCAGAACCAGATCCCGTTCGTACTCGATCACTGCATATGCGGAGAAACGTATCTGATTCTGACCGAACGGGTAATCAATACTTTACTGGCCTCTACCAGACGGGGGCATCTCTCCGGGGCATGCTGGCAGGCGAACATTCTGGACAGGTCTCCGCTGATAACCGCGCTCGTAGGGAGACACTTTTCCGTAACGGCGAACTTCCGATCCTGTTCTGCTCACCGACAATGGAGCTCGGGGTCGACATTAGCAATTTATACGCCGTGCATATGCGCAACGTACCACCTACTCCAGCGAACTACGCTCAGCGAAGCGGACGGGCTGGGCGAGGAGGTCGTCCCGCTCTGATCACCGTGTTCGCCGGCCAGGGCAACTCCCATGACCAGCACTACTTCCGGAACTCAGCGGACATGATCGCCGGATCGGTGGCACCCGCCCGAATAGAGTTACGCAATCGAGAACTCGTAGAGGCGCACATCCGCTCTTCATGGCTCGCTGAGTCGGGATTGTCGCTCCATCACGGCATGGCGGACCTCATCGATTTACACGACGACGCGCTACCGTTAAATACCGAGATCAGAGCGCAGATTCAAGGGACAGCACTGGAGTCAAGAGCGCTGGACAGGGCGAACGGGATCGTCGGCAGAGCCTCTGAAATTACAGAGTCCAACTGGTTCAGCGACGACTGGATCACAGATGTAGTACGACGTTCAATCGCTGTTTTCGATGCAGCTTTTGACCGTTGGCGCGAGCTTTATCGATCGGCATTGAGAAGACGGGAGGAAGCGACGCAAAGGGCAGACGATCCGTCCCTTAATCGACGGGATCGCGAAGTAGCCGAACGCCAGAGGGCCGAAGCACGGCGCGAGGTTGGACTGCTTCTGAATCAATCGGGACGCCAGGAAGAGTCGGATTTCTATCCGTACAGATACTTGGCCGGAGAAGGTTTTCTGCCGGGATACAACTTCCCTCGACTCCCCGTACAAGCTCTGGTCTCCTACCGGGATCGCACCGACTCTATTCAGCGACCGCGATTCCTTGGGTTGTCCGAGTTCGGCCCGCAGAACTACATCTACCACGAGGGTCGGCGGCATCAGGTAAGTTACGCGGTCCTGTCCACCTCCGATGTCGACTCGCAATTGATCAAGGCGCGCCTTTGCAATCGCTGTGGATATGCACACTTCGGCGACTCGGTAGACGTTGATTGTTGCCTGAGCTGTGGCGTAAATCTCGATGCCGATACGTCCCAATATCCTCAGAAACTATTCTCGCAACCGACGGTAAAGGCTTTCGCTCGTGAACGGATTTCCTCCGAAGAAGAAACCCGACAGCGATACGGGTACCGCATCTCCACTCACTTCGCTTTCCCTCCGGGGTCGGACCCGACCAACGCCAGCGTAGTCGGCAGCGATGGCGAATCAATCCTCAATGTCACCTTCTCACACGCAGCGGACATCTGGCGCATCAATCACGGATGGCGTCGAAGTGACACAGCCGGATTTTCGATCGAGCCAGCGAGCGGGAAATGGTCGAGCCGGGCTCCGGAAGACGTTCCAGATAGTGAAGATCCTAACCTTCAAGCGCCATTACACGGCATTACGCCATACGTGCGTGACACGAGAAACCTTCTACTGCTGCGGCCGTCCCAAGGAGATCACGACGAGTCATCACTGATCACTCTTCTATACGCATTAAAGCTTGGGATCGAGGCTGAATACCAGCTCGAGAGTCAAGAAGTCGCTGCTGAATTAATTGGTGAAGCTGAGAATCGACGGTTGATGCTCTGGGAAGCCGTAGAAGGTGGCACCGGGGTCTGGGAGAGACTGGTCGAGGAGCCGAGTGCGATGGCCATAGTAGCGCGCGCCGCGCTTGCACGATGCCATTTTGACGAAAACGGGAATGATCTGACCGAATCCGAGGACATCAATTGTGTGGCGGCTTGCTATGAATGCCTCCTCAGCTATTCAAACCAGCCATCGCATCGTCACCTTGACCGGTCTAACGTGCGAGAACTCTTGATGGCTTTAGCCTCGGCCACAACCGAACGCGCAACTCAGGGACGAACGCGTGAAGAGCACATCGAGTGGCTCCGTGAGCGAACCGATCCAGCTTCACCTCTGGAATCACAGTTCATTAATTATCTATACGAGAACGGGTACCGCTTACCTGACGAGGCACAGGTCCGACCGGCCAACGATATCTATTCCCAGCCCGACTTTTACTATCGCCGAGGCACGGCTCCAGGAGCGTGCGTCTTTGTGGACGGCGCTTCTCATCTCGGAGAAGCACAAGCAGAAAGAGACGAAAACGCCCGGGCGCAACTTGCGAATCGAGGTTTCACAGTCGTGACCATCAGATTCGATCTAGACGTCGATGAACAATTGGCCGCTTACGGAGATGTGTTCGGATATAACGACGACTAGCCGCCTGGATAGGTCAATATCTACGGTTGCATCGAACCGTTCGCCAATCGTCACCCGCGCTGAGTCCAACTCTCCTGCCGATGTCGATTCCTTTTGACGACTTTCCAACTATATGGAACGAGGCTACGGACGAGGAACGACAGTGCCTCGTCCGACCACTCATAGCGCGAGCCTTCATCGATATGGAAACAAAGCGCATCGGCGCCATCGAGCCGCAGCCGGCGTTCGCCAAGCTTCTCGAAATCGCTATCACGCGGACGAGCCGATCAGCCTGCGTCCTCCTTACGGTGAACGAAGCCGACCGGCTCGCCAATGTAGGTCTGGTGGAGACGGGGGAGAGTCGAACTCCCCGTCCAGCTAGGGTTTCGCTTCGACGTCTACAAGCTTAGTCGGCGATTTATTGTCTCGCCGCTGATCTCGCTCTCCGTCAGGCTACTTCAGCGGCCAGCCGATGATCTTAGGTCCGCACCAATCGGCGTCAGGCGGACAGCACCCCAAGTAAGCGTCGCAGCCATCGGTCCCCTCGGGGGAAGAATCGTGGCTACGTGGCCGTTTCTAGGCGGCCATAGCGAGTTGTTTCTCGCCGTTTAATGTTGCGCCAGCGGATTATCGAGGAAGTTGGCACCCTCGGCTTGCAGTCTGGCGGATGCCTCTCTGTCGAAACCACGCGTCCCCAGATACCAGCTAAGCTTACCGCGAACGCGACACCTTACGTAAGCCATCAGTCACATCTACTACGCCGTGACCTGGCCAGACCTGACCATTTTCACGCTGAATCAAACAGGGCAGGGCGGTCCGGATTAACGATCCCGAAGCCTCGTCGCCCGCTGCATGTCGCGCTTGGTCTCCCGTTCCTTGATCGCGTTGCGGCGATCGTACTGGCGACGCCCTTTTGCGACCGCTATCTCCACCTTTGCGTGATGATCTTTTAGATACAAACGAAGTGGCACTAGCGTGGAGCGCTCCCGGCCGAGCTCCAGTTCCAGCCGTCGCAGTTCCTTCTTGTGGATCAAAAGCTTTCGAGGTCGCAGCGTATCGTGCTCTGAGTAGTAGCTCGCGCCCTTGAACTCTGCGATATGCGCATTCATGAGCCACAGTTCACCGTCACGAACGCGGGCGTACGCCTCGGCGATGTTGACCCGCCCTTCACGCACAGATTTGATCTCCGTCCCACTGAGAACAATCCCGGCCTCAAACTGCTCCCCGATGTCATAATTGAATCGGGCGCGACGGTTCTGCGCTATCGTCTTGTATCGCGTACCGACATCCGTCACCGCCGTTCGCTCCCGGCCAACCACTCGCCTGGGCATATCTATCCCACCTGCACAATCGACAACTGGAAGTTGAGCTGCTCTATGGCAGCCTCAAGTTGCAGGTCCACTTCGGCATCGAACGGCAACTCGACCGTCACGTCCGGGATCACGCCCTCGCCTTCGATCAGGCCACCGTTTGGCGTGTACCACCGTCCAATCGTCAGGTAGACCCCTCCGTCATCCTTTTCAAGGTCCCGAAGGATGTTCACTGAACCCTTGCCAAAGGTCTGGGTTCCGATAATGGCGGCCCGTCCACGATCCTGTAGCGCCGCTGCAAGCACCTCACTGCCGCTTGCACTGAACGCGTCCACGAGTACCACAAGTGGAATGTCCAGAGCCGAACCGCCCGGGTCTGCTGGCCAGTCCCTGCGAACCCCGCGCCCGTTGATCTCATACGTCACCATTCCGCCGTCCAAGAACTCGGCAGCAACGTCTACGGTCGATTCCAGCAGTCCGCCCGGGTTGGAGCGAACATCCAAGATGATCCCCTCAGAACCCACGTCCTTGATGTCCTCGATGACTGCTCGCAACTCCTCAGGCGTTCGCTCAGTGAACTGTGTGATCCTGATGATCGAATAAGGCGGATCCTCCGGATTGCCGTCGCCATCGTGGAGGTCACGTCTGAACACGCTCGCCGTTGGGATCGTGCCGCGAATGATAGTCACTTCTATGGGATCGAGCTCTCCAAGTCGTTGTATCGTGAGCACGACCGGCGTGCCGC
>Ga0315339_1002318_pt1 | contig 14623 bp, 16 predicted proteins | sample ASW17metaG_FD_204514 | JGI IMG/M metagenome (GOLD analysis project Ga0315339, IMG submission 204514) | Ammonia-oxidizing marine archaeal communities from Pacific Ocean, United States - ASW #17 | ecosystem: Environmental > Aquatic > Marine > Oceanic | place: USA: California | collected 2016-12-05
ATTAACTAGCTTATTTTTTCGGACTTTTTCCCGGTTGCCTATAATATATAAGTAAAGGAATAAATTATGGCTAATTATGGGCAAGGTGAAAACCGCAACTCTAGCTACGGAATGGGTGGCGTTCCCCGTACCTATAATGCTTCTCCTCCTCCTTTTGGAGAAGTTCAGGATAGTGGTGGTTCAGAAAGTGATTCTGGGGGTGGACAGGATTTACAGTGTTATGCGTATAGTATAGGTATAGACTTAACTGTTTACTATAACAACGTGAAGGGCGTCGAGGACCTCCTCCCAGGCGATAATTACGTTGAACTTGAATTTAAAATTCTGGAGTACGAGGCGGAAGGCTACGAATGTAAGAAGGGAATTGACCTTCCTCCTGGAGATGAGTGCGAGAGGTGCATGTATTCTGATCCAACTGAAGATTTTACTGGTTCTATATGCGGCACAACGACTAAAAGTTTAAGTAATTTTGTACATGGTCCTGGGCCTTGGGTTGGGTCACCTCCATGCACTCCTGAAAGTAAGTGTGATGCATTTTATCTGTCCTGTTGGGCTCACTATAGCTTAGAATGTAAGAAATTTTGGCAGCAATGCGGAAAAAATGAAATGGTCCATAAGATGATAAAGGACTTGGGGGGTGAGGTCGATGGCCCAGTCCCACACGCCAAGGGGACCCTTTCCACGGAAGGCAATAATAAAGGCAATATGGTTGTTCCCTGGACTGTTTTAAAACTAATTGATGCATGGAAGGCCGCAAGCAAAACACCAGGAAAAGCAGGTTCTGAGGAGAAACCTTGTGATATATGTGAGTTTCTTTGTTGTTTAGTAAACTCTACAATACTATCAGAAGATACCAAGCTCCCTAAATTAGAAGATTGTAGAGTTGATGGAATGTGGGGTAGTGGGGGTTGGTTGGAACCCGGCGCAGGCACCAGATGGCACAACCCTAATTGGGACCCATGTGCAGAAAATGTTGGAAATGAATTTGAAAACTGGCTTTTGAACTCTGCTGAAGAAGAACTTACGATTTGCAGGAGAAACCCAGATAACCCTGGGCCTTATGAAGATTATCAACACCCGTGCCCTGGGTGTTGTGGTGAGGATGATCTAGGTTTTTAGGAGAAATAAATTATGGTTAGATTTGGACAAGAAAAAAATCGCAACTCTGGCTTGAGATCAAATGATAGGAATTATCCAAGGAGGGCTATAGGAGATTCTCATTCTCCTTTTGGACAAGGGGGTGGTTCAGAAAGTGATTCAGGGGGTGGAGATGATTTCCGGTGTTATAAGTATTGGATGCGTTTCTCGCTGAGTGTTAAATATGATAATACAAAAGTTGAAAAAACTGGCGAGTATGGCGAGCCCGATTTCGATCCCCTGTTCCCATCCGAGGTTACTTTTAAGATGGAAGGTAAAGAGAGTCTTGCTTCAGAATTTTCTTGTGAACATGCAATTGATTTGCCCATAGAGAACTGTGCAGGGTGCGAGTATGAGATCATGGAGGATTCGTTTAAGGGTACAATATGTCCATACATAAAAACTGAAAGTTTAAGTGATTTTGTACAACGTGGGGATGGTAGTGGAAAAATTCTTTGTGTTCCTGATAATAATTGTGTAGATACCGGCTTTAGAGGGGCGTGCCGTGGTAAATATGAATTAAAGTGTCGTAAACAATGGTTGCAATGTGGAAAAAATGAATATTACCGTGAATTTATGGCCGAGTTCGGTATGACCATGGGTATTAAGACTCATACATATAAAACTAAAAACAAAAAAGCTGCATGGGCTGTTTTAAAAATGATTGATGGCTGGAAAAGCGATTCGGGTTCTGATGCTCCCGAATGTGATATATGTGATTTTCTTTGTTGTATAGGATCCTACTTCGTCTGGGGCGTGGACGGAGGGACCCAGCCTAAAACTCAAGATTGTTACGACCGGGATGATTATATATGGTCCTGGGGTCACCTGGATTACCCGCACGATACTATTGAGAATTGTCTCATAGAGGTTGATATTCATTTCGCGGATTTCCTTCTGAGGGGTGATTCCATGGGAGCAGCGGGAGTCCTGAAGAATTGCCGAGACGGCGTGGTCATAGGCAACGCTTTCCATACTATGTTCGAGGAGGTCGGTTGTCCTGGGTGCTGTGGTGAAGATAGTGGTCAGTTTAAGTAAGGATTAAATTATTTCGCATAATCCTAAAAAAGAATCTATATAATATATAATGGTTTTTGGAAGTAACACAGATTTTGGAAGTGGTTTCGGAGTTGGGGGCTCTCCTCCTCCTGAGTATTCAGGAGGGGATGATCCAGGAGATATGTTTCAATGTTATCAATACCGATTACAATATACAATTGAATTAAAGCATTCTTACCTTAGGAAGATTTGGGGTCCCCGTGGGAACTACCTCACACAGGTCACAAAAGATTGGGAGGGAGAGATTACAATTAAGGCAGGACTGAGCAGATGGAAATCAGATAACAAATGCATTTGGGGTGCAATTGACATACCTCCAGAGGAAAAATGTCAAATGTGTTGGGATAGATACATAAAAGGTGCTAGATATTTTTATATTCGATCACTCACCTATGGCGGCACCCCCCACGATTTCGAGTGGGAGGATCTTGACAAGATGTACCTGAAAAAGGCGTGCCCTCCGGTAGTGGATACTACCAATGGACATTATGGATTTACTTGTGAAAAACATTGGATGCAATGTGGTAGAAATAAAAAATTAGAAAAGGCTATTACACCTGGCCCAGGAGGGGTAAAATCAATAACTTTACAATCAGGAGCCTGGGACATCACCGAGAGTGGCGATAAGAGTAGATACGATCTTGTATGTATGGTTTTTGAAAAACTTCTTGAAGCTAGGAAGGGAAAATACAGCGGCTCGTTCGGCGGCGGGATCGGTGGCATAACGCAGCAGGGGGGTGAGTGTGGAGAATGCCGAGTTCTTAATTATATGGTTATTAATACACTCTTTGGAGATGTAGGATCATTAACAGGGGGACAAGATCACGATTGCGATGGCGACTGGGCGAATAATTGGGAGGAGCACCAGTGTGGGAATCAGAGAAAGAAAGACTTTGAAAATTGGATGCGAGATCAAGCAGGCGAGGACTGGTCGCTCGTGCCGTATCCGAGGCCCTTTAAGATACCAAAATGCGATGATGTCCCAGGATGCGCGCCCATCATCCGCCCAAAGAAGTAGCAGAATGGATGAGGGTGATGAATAATTTTTTAAACCAAAATTGAGAATAGGTATTCTACATATAGTGTGAGGTAATTTAAAATGGGACATTCACCAATGGTAGATCAAAAAGGGTATATTGATGTTAACTCTGCTCTAAAGTTAAAAGAAGCAGAAGGCCGTGTTGAGGTAGACAGACTCCACGCTGAGTCTGATGCTAAGTTCAGAGAGTTACTTATTAAAGAGAGTGCAAAAGAAACTGCTTCTAAGCACTTAGCAAAGTTTGCAGGGCTATACTTATTAATTCTCGTCTTAGCATTCATTGGAAGTATTAAATTTATACCTGAGTCTAACGTGGCTGTGGTGGCTGGATTGATAACTTTAGTGGTTACTAATCTTTCCACTATATTAAAAGGAATCGTAGAGAACGGTCAAGGCAAAGAAGATAAATTAAAAGGGGATAAGCAATGAATCCAGTATGGGCAATATTTTTTAAGGACAGGTTTAGAACACCGTTTTCAGTTTACAAGATGAGTTTGGCGGAAATAGTATTTCTTTTAACTGGTGTTGCTGCCGTAGGTTATTTCGGGGTCCAAGGATTAGATTGGTTATTTGGTTTAGAGTTTAGTGAGACTTCGGTTTTAGATTCTACAAATATTGAATAAAAAGAACAAGAGATATACCAACAAGGGACCTAGATACTGGGAGAAGTTATGGTTTTCCAAACGAAAACTTAAAAACTTCTTTAAGAACGAATCTAAACGAAAATACGGTAAGAGGTTAATATGAAGACTCACAGAGATATTATAACTGAGAAGCACGCCGCTAGATTGGCGAAGCTACCTGCTAATAGCGGTCACGCTAAAGTTCTTAGAGCAAAGCTTGGGATTAGTCCTGTGGTAGAAGCCGTTCCTGCTCCTGCTCCTGTTACTCCCAAAAAGAAGAAGAAGAAAGCATCTAATAAAAAAAATCAGTAGTGTTGGGGTAAGCACCTTGCGCCTTTCGTGCTGCTGAACTTCGCTACCGCTCCCTACTTTAATAGTAGGGAGCTTTTTATACTTGTTTAATTATCCAGCCGCTCAAGTAGGAAACTCCTCCAACCCTGTTGGCAAATTCATGACGATGATTACCGTCCATGAGTTCTAATAATCCTTCAGGAGTTTCATAAATAAGGACATCTTCCATTTTAGCGGCATCCCATTTCTTATCTTTTATGGGTCTAACGGGTTGCAGATAGCGAATTATATTACTCAGAGAAATAGAGGACTCGTATCTCATCTCAAAGATAGGTTTTCCAAGCATGATTGCCATCCTATATTGCTGTTCCGCATCAGAGTCGTGTAGCCAGCCCCCTACGCACAGAACAAAAGTACATTCATTGATCATTTGTTGTCGCTCTGCTTCATCTTTATGAAAGCCATGAACAATTTTTAAGTTCATAACTTTGTAGTACTCTTCTGTTTCACGCCTGATCTTGTGATCAATAAGACCAGTTATGCGTGAATGAAGATAGTCTTTGCATTTTTTGAGTAGGTTCTCATCTTTGGGTGATCCAATTCCATAAATTTTAACTGTATTTCTGATGATATCGTTAAACTTTTCATTTGTTGGATGGGGCCACCGATTTCTTTTATTGTCTCCCCCTGTATAGCTGATTACATTACTCATATTTATTCCTTTATTTCTAGTGGAAGGTCAGTATTTTCTATAAAGGCTTGTTGATTCTTGTGCCAGGACTCTCTTCCTACTAATTCTCCTATAGAGTTATGTAGAATGTTTAAATCAACAACTTTATTTGTATATCCCTTCAAGAAAGCTTTTGTGGTGTAATGAATATCATAAAAGTCCCACTCTCCTTCAAAGTAGGGTGGTTTTTCTAAACCTACATCTTTAAGTACAGAAGATTTAGTAGCTAGAAAAAGTCCATCCAGGACTACTACATCGTCTGGGGGTCCGTAGGAGGTTAAGTATTCTTTTCCTTGGGGGTCCACATGGGTAACCCTTCCTCTGTGTTTCCCTGCTTTCCACCAATCTTGATCCCACCATATTGCATTTTCACTTAAATAAGTTGTTCCTGCTGCTCCTATAAAGCCCGTTTCAGGTAAAGATGCTAAACTGGTCAGCTTGTTTAAGAATTCTTCTGGGTTTTCTCTAATTTCAATGTCATCATGGCAGAATATTAAAATGTCATCATCATCAGGATTTATCTTTTCAAAAGCCCCCTTATACGCACTAAAAATTGATTTAGCCCCAGAAATTAGATAAATACTTATCTTACAACTACATAGAAAGGATAATAATTTATCTGTAGTAGAGGATACATTATTTCTATCTCTAGTACATATAATAGCGTATATATTCATATACTATAATATGGAGACTGAATCAGCTTTTTATGAAAAACCCAGAATTATTAAAAGAGTTTAAGCGATGCGCTGAGGATCCTATTTACTTTATTTCTAAATATATAAAGGTTACTCACCCAGTCCGAGGACTGGTTCCCTTTGATCTGTATCCTTTTCAACATAGAATTTTAGATAATTTACAAAACCATAGATTTAATATTCTAAGAAAATTTCGACAAGCAGGATGTACTACGATTGCGGCTAGTTACTCCTTGTGGATGGTAATTTTTCAGAAACATAAGTCTGTTATTATTCTTTCAAAAGGGGATTCTGAATCCACTGAAGTTCTAGACAGAGTTAAATTGATGTATGATGAACTCCCAGTATTTTTAAAGCCTGGGATAGCAGAGGATAACAAGCACACACTTAAATTGAAAACGGGATCAGTCATTAAATCTCGTCCTTCGGGCAAACAATCAGGTCGTTCTCTTGCAGGCTCCTTCTTGATTATTGATGAAGCTGCTTTCATTGATTCCATTGATACTATTTGGGCTGCTGTCTTTCCTATTATCTCTACGGGGGGTCGAGCCTTTGTTCTCTCTACTGTGAATGGTATAGGTAACTGGTATCACGATGTTTATCAGGCAGCTATTAGTGGTGAAAACTCGTTTAACCCTATTGATATTCGCTGGCAAGAGCATCCTGAATATAATTATAATCCTGATTATGAGCATCTCTATGAGATTATGAGGGAGAAGGGATTAGACATTTATAAATGGGAAGAAACCACTAAGGCAAATATGCCCATGAAGCAGTGGCTTCAGGAATATGAGTGTTCCTTCTTGGGAACAGGGGATACTTATATTGAGGGTGCTGTTTTGAAGCAAATATCTTCTCAAACAAGTGAAGAGTATTTTACCAAATATAATAATAGAATGAGGGTATGGCAGGATCCTCAACCCCACTATACTTATCTAATTTCATGTGATACGTCCCTAGGCAGAGATAGAGATTACTCAGCTTTTCATATTATTAATCTATACAATGGGCAACAAGTTGCAGAATTCTACTCCAACAGAACACCTATAAATGAATTTGCTAAAGTTTTATTTAACGAAGGAATGCTATATAATGTAGCTCATGTGATCTGTGAGCGAAATACTATTGGAAACAACTTAATTGACTGGCTCTATAATGTATATGAGTACGAGAACCTGTGGGCTGATGAGAAGGATGATCTTGGTTTTCAGGTAACTGCAAAAAATAGAGACAGTATACTAGCTGAACTAGAAGAAGCACTACGAACTGAATTACTTAAAATTAACTCAACCAGGACTTGTGACGAATTAACAACTTTTATTGTTACAGAAGGAGGCAGAGCAGCGGCAGAAAGAGGTCATCATGATGACCTAGTAATGAGTTTAGCTCTAGCTGTTCATGCCTATAAAAACTTATTAGATTCAACTCCTCTTGAGTTTGTTTCTAGAGTAGAGAAGACAGATCGACCCCTAATGCCAAGTAAAAATTATAAACATAGTTTTAAAACTGCGAATGGGGAAATGACAGAGGAAGATTTTAAATGGCTGATGAACTAGAAGATGACTTGAATGAAAGCGGTTATACTACTTTTGGTGGATCTGAGAATAGGTCTGGAAGCTTCTATACTCCAACTGGACCTATAGGAAGATTCTTTGCAAAGTTTTTTGCTACTAAAGCGCAAAAAACTGCTGTAAAAGCTATTGACAAAGGTTTTGTTTTACCGGAGACAGGGGATACGGTAATTAGCACTGAGGTTATAAAAGATCAAGAGATTGATGCTGGTCCTGCCATAGGAGGTATTCAAAGAAATCCAATCTTACCTCAATTAGAACTCAACAGAAGAAGACGATATAAGGAATACGAAGAGATGGATGAGTACCCCGAAATCGGGGCTGCGTTCGATATTTATGCTGATGATTCTACTCAAAAAGGGACTAGGGCTGAGAGATGGACTGTAAAATCAGAGAGTGATTTAGTTGTTGATGAGGTGGATAGGTTATTTGAACAAATTAATATGCACAGGTTTTTGTGGGATATTATCAGAAATGCTGTAAAATATGGGGACTGCTTTACTGAATTAGTCTTAGATATTAATAATCCCGAAGAGGGAATAAAGAAAATTAAAATTCTTAATCCGAATTGGATTCTTAGAGTGGAAAATGAGTATGGATATCTTAAGAAGTTCTTGCAGGAAATTCCTAACTTAGAATCTCTGCAATATGCTACAGTTGGTCAATCTAATGAAAGTAGACCTGTAAAATATATTGAATTGGATAAGAACCAAATTATTCACTTTAGGCTGCATACTTCCGACCCCGTATTTTATCCCTATGGAAAATCCATTGCTGCTCTCTGTCATAGAGTTTTCAGATCTCTTAAAATGATGGAAGATGCCATGATGATTTACAGATTATCACGGGCTCCTGAAAGACGCATTTTCTATGTTGATACGGGCAATCTTCCTACTAGTAAGGCTGAGATGTTTATTGAGCGTCTGAAGCAAAAGTTTAAGAAGGAGAAGTATTATAACTCTCCTAAAGGTACAATTGATTCCAGGTATAATCCAATGTCTATGGATGAGGATTTCTTTGTTCCCACAAAGAATGGACGCGGAACCAAGATTGATACACTCCCAGGGGCAACTAACCTTGGAGAGATTGAAGATGTTCGCTATTATCGAGATAAGCTTCTCGCTGCATTAAAAGTTCCTAAAGATTATCTTGTGGAGAAAGATAAGTCTCCAGAAAGAAAAGCTAATTTGTCTCAATTGGATGTTAAATTTGCTAGAACTATTCAAAGAGTTCAAGTTGATATTGAGGCAGGTTTAGAAAACTTAGCTAAACGCCACTTACAATTAAAAGGTTTTCCTGCGGCTTTAATTAAAAAATTAAGAATTTCTCTTCCTGAGCCTTCTGATATGTCGGCAAAGAGAAAGCTTGATATTGATGAGCAAAAAGTTAGAGTTATTCAAGGTGTTCAGCAGCTTGGTCTTTTCTCTCAAGAATCAATTTATAGAGAGTTCTATGATATGACAGAAGAAGAGATTGCACGAATGCAAAGCGAATTAGAGCAAGATCAGCAAAAACTGGCCGAGCAGGAAATGGCTGCTGGGGGTATGGCTGGGCCAGGACCAGGGGAGGCTGGGGGGCAAGAGCCCGCTGAGAATGCTCCTCCCACAGCTAACGAGGAAAAGGTTTCGAGTTTAGAAACTTTGAAGGACTTAGTTCTAGAACATGACAAAAAAGAAGTTATTTCTAGGATAATTAAAAAACAACAGCAAAAAGTGGAAAGTACAACTAAAAACTAGTATATATAAGTTTAGGGGTTGTGTGAACGGAGAAAAAAAATGTTTTCAAAATTATTTGAAGAAAGAGATAAAACTATTACTCACCTTATTAAGTTAGGTGATTGCATAGCCAGATCTTTGCGAGAGAATGTCAGCTTGTTTTCTATTGATAGCAATAACTCACAAGTTTCTTATCTTACAGAGGGTGGTAAAGTTATAAGTGGAGAATTTTCCATAGGACAAGATGTTAGTATAGATAACATCCAAGTTCAAGATTCCTCAGTTTTTGAGGATGGTGAACAACTTGATTCCTTTGTGGGCGATAAAATCCATTCTTTTGTTGAGAGTATTCATTATGGAGAATATAATTCCGCTGATGAGTCCTTCTCTGATGTTTTATCTCTTTGGGAAAATAGGCTTAAGCTGTCAACTGTTCAAGCTCGACTCTACGAACAAAGTTCTCGATTACAAAATATTGAACGTATTGTAGAGTCGGATGAGTTCCAAAAGCTTGTTGAGATTTCCCCCCAACTTCATGATTTCCTAAAAGAGAATTTTGAGAAAGTTACCTCCGTTCCCGAAGTTAGAAATGCTATAAACCTTTCAAATGCAGTTTCTCAAGCTTTTAACTTTCCTAAATTAACTCTAGAAGAAATGGAAGAGAATAAATCTTATACTTTAAAAGATGGAATAACTCCTTCGATTTATGAGATGGTATGCCGTCAAGAACTTGTTAAGAGGGAACTCATTGAATCGAAGAGAAGTTTTGATATGATTTGGGCTAATAACGATTCTATTCAAAAACTGGCAGCTATGATTTTCGAAAGTGATGAGGGTGTTGTGGAAGTCCTCTCAGAAGCTCTTCGGGATGTGCCTTATCTTGCTTTAGCTTCTAAAAAGAGCTTATTCAACACTTTCTCAAACTGTCTTGCTCAAGCTGATGGTATTGGAGTTTCTGATAAAGATATCCAAAATTTCTCTTCGCGTATCTTTGAATATAAGAAAGAAGTTAAGAAAGTCTTTATTCAAAACATCAATGAAAAGTATGGAGTTAATATTCAAAACCTCCAAAGCCCCGCTTCCTTTAAGAGCTTGGCTAATACTCAGGTAGTTATCTTTGAAGCACTTTCCCGATTATCTTCTAAGGGTTCTGTTCTTAAAGAAGTTCTTTCTGAAATGGCTCAAAGTCTTAAAACCAAGTGTGGGGTTGAGTGCATTGATGTTAATGATTATCTCCTAGAGATGTTTATTAAGGTGGGTTATAGTGAGGTTTTAGAAGAAGCCCAGGCAGGGAATCTTCCTAAGGTAAATTTTAAACGAGTTAGCAAGGATCTTACGGATATTCAAGATTTAGTTCAAACGCTTCAGGATAAAATAGTTAAAGATCAAGAATACTCAAGTGATGAGAGTCTTGATAATAAAAAGCTCGCTGCTAAAGAAGCAGAAGACGCTGCCCCTGAAGCTCCTCCTGAAGCTCCTCCTGAAGCTCCTCCTGAAGCTCCTGTTCCTGCTGGCGAGGAGCCCCCTATGGAGGGTGATGCTCCCGCTATGGAAGCCCCTGATGTTCCTCCCCCTAAGAGTGAAGGTGAGACAATTAGCGGTTTAGCTGATCTCGAAAATATGGTAGCTGATATAGCTGCTGAAATGGGAATGGATGATGACGAAGAGGAGGCCAAGTAATGGCTTATGATCTTGTAACAGGACAAAGAACTTTTTGTTTAGCAGTTTCTGGATTAGGAATAGCAGATGCAACACAAACACTAGATGTTCCTTTTGTTGATTCTGGCGGAAATCTTATAAAATGTAGCTATTTTAGAGCATGGGCTTATGCAGATGCAGCTACTACTGTCGGGGCTGTTGCTGTGGAGGTTAGTGGCGTATCTCATACAGGAAACGTAATTTTGAACTCATTATCTGCTGTAGCTGCTACTGCTAATACAAGTGGAATTTGTGGTTTTAGTCTTCCTATAGGAGACGTTCCTATAACTGATGAGTGGCATGGATCTAATGGACAGATTGCTACAGGAGTTAGGCTCGTAATTACAGCAGACACTGCCAGTGATGTAACAGTAGGTATTACTTATGGAAACTTATTCGGATTAAATAGCCGCAGACTTGAACAATCCTATGATGCAGGGGTATAGATGGGAGACTTGAATGGCAGAATTTTCAGCAATTGTAGCGATTCAAGTTGATGAAGCTGGTCGCCCCACTAACCTAGAAGCCTTTCAAGAGGGAGATACCCTTGCCAGTAGCGTTCTAACTAGAGGTGTTAGAGATGTTGTTACTACGGTTGAGGATACTTCGGCTACTTGGGATGCGGGAGGAGATCCTCAGATTGCTACCTATGTTAGAAGTGCTTCTGGTGATATTGAAAGTGTATCAGGTTCTGTTGCAAGTCTAACCGATGGTTCTGGTCACTGGTTCTCTGGTTTTAATTATAGTTTATCAGCTTGGGAAACTGTTTCTGCTACTTCGGCTACTTGGAATGAAGGAGGAGAGGCTACCATACCTGCCTCTGTTTCTGGGCCATGGGAAGATACTTTTGAAAATGTAAGAGATACTTCTTCCCTTAGGGATAGAGTTTTAACTTATGTTAGAGACGGATCTGGTTCTATAGGTAATACTAGTTCCGTTGTTACAACAACCTCAGGTAATTGGAACACCATTTATGGTGATAGAGCCAATATTATAACCACTTCAGCTAATACGATTGTAAATACTTCTAGAACTGATGATGTTGTAGCAACGTCGGGTAGTTGGAACGATACCTTTACAAATGTAAGAGATACTTCTTCTTTAAGAGACAGAGTTATAAATTATGTGAGAGACGGTTCTGGTTCTATAGGTAATACTAGTTCCGTTGTTACAACAACCTCAGGTAATTGGAACACCATTTATGGTGATCGAACCAATATTATAACAACCTCAGCTAATACGATTGTAAATACTTCTAGAACTGATGATGTTGTAGCAACCTCAGGTAGTTGGGACGGCACTTTTGAAAATGTAAGAGATACTTCTTCTTTAAGAGACAGAGTTATAGAGTATGTTAGAGATGGTTCTGGTTCTATAGGTAATACTAGTTCCGTTGTTACAACAACATCAGGTAATTGGAATGACATTTATGGTGATAGAGCTAATATTATATCAGTATCGGGATCTGTAGACACTTCGAATACTGCCTTTTTGACAGGTGCTACTCCAACTTTAGATAATACTTTAGATGCAGATGGAAATAATATAGAGAATATTGCTCTTATTAAGGGTCGTGATCCCGCTTTGACCGCGTTTAATCTAAGTGGTTATAACATAACCTTATACCACCATACAGGTGCAGCGGACGGTGGTATTTTGTATGGCCCAATAGGCGATACTAGTAGTCTTATAGCCAACATCGGTAATCTAGCTGGTGTATCTGGAACAGGTGGAACAGGATCCTTTGAGGGGTCTGCAACTGCTAGTGCCCTTTTCTGTGGAAATGCTGATGACCCTGCTTCTTCAATTATTATTTCTGGTTGTGATCCTGATGATGATATAAATGCTGTTCAAGATAATGGAATGTTTTTATCCATTGATGAGGCCAATGCTAGAATGAGATGGACTACTGCTCCATTTGCTGTAAATGTGGATGATGGTAATATTGAGCTTGGAGACGGAGTAGGTACAAATCCTACTATGGCTATTGCTGGAACAGACATAATTTCCAGAAAACTTCATGCAAGTAATTCATTAAGTGGTGCTTCTACTTGTACAACAATTTTAGACTCTTCTGCAAGTATAAGTGGATGTCCTTACCCGCCCCCCTTCTCCTTTGTAAGATCTACTGCAACCCTAGGTGCAGGAGTTGATAATTTTTACTTTGGATCAGGGGTAACTGGTGATGAAACTACAATGGGCTCTGATGGAATTTCTTTTGATCTTACTAATGGGTATTGGGTTATTGATTCAGCAGGGTGGTATGAAGTATTTGCTGCTATAGGTATAAATTGCACTTCATCACCTTCAACAATTAAAAACTATGTTGTTACCACTGCTGGGTATGGGGGATCAGAAATCCTCAAAACTTTTACTACTACAGTGTTGAGAACTAATATTGATCCACACCTTACTGCGGCTCATTGGATTGGTTACTTAACCGCTGGTATAAAACTAGCTATTAAATGTGATACAGACGCAGGACTTATTACCTCAGAAAGATATTCAACTGCCTCTGTTAAAAGGATAGGATAATTATGACTACACTAGATAAAAAATATATGATCTCGAAAGAGACCTTAATGCCACTGGGCATGGTGATTGCCCTCTGTGGAGGTGTGGTCTGGATAAGTACGCAACTAACTAATATTAATTATAAGTTAGATTCTTTAGAAGGTAAGCTGGAAGAACAGTGGACTAAACGCGATATGGAGAATTGGGGACTTAAACTAAAGATGGGTAATCCTGATCTTACTATCCCAGATGTCGAAGATTAGTCGAGCATATGATTTTGTTTAGCAGCCCTAAGTAATCTCCACATATAGTTATCTTTTAGAGATCCTAGAACCGTTAAAATATTTGTTAGTTTAGTGAGGGTATCTTCACCAATAGCTTTTTTATTAATAATCATATTAATATCCTCAACTAACCCTTGAAGGTTCTTTTTATCTTCTTCTGATAAAGAGAATAACTGCTTTTCTATAGATTGTCTAGTTTTCATCTTTTTACCTTTATTTTTTTATCCCAAGAGCATACTGTTAGACTAATTCTAGAACTTCCTGATTCTAGGTGTTTAATTGGAAGGATAGCGTGAGGATAATTACTATCAAACAGTATTAATCTATTATACTTATATGGTATCTTTAACCAAGAATTATCCATATACTTTTCTAAATCATAGATGTTATCATAGAAGCAATAGTCCTTTTTTACCTCTGTTAGATTGATTGCTAATTCTCCACCCTCCATACTATCTCCAGAGCCTAAGTAAATAACAGCAGTTTTTTTAGCTGGTTCCATCTCTTCTGCGAACTCGTTACAATCAACATGATGATTGAGATGATTAATATCTTTGTCTAAAACATTTATCCATGCTTCGTATCCCTTGGAATTAAATCCTAAATCATAAGCACACAATGCTTTGATTATTTGACAAACTAATTCCTCTGCTGTTGAGTTTTGTTTATTATTATAAACATATTTATGAGACAAAAAATCAAATTGCCATGACCCTGAATAATGAAAAAACTTGTATAGCTCGTCCAGGGTATCAGTATTTTTTATAAAATTATCTATAATCTTTAACATATCGTTACTGTATGCCCTTCCCTTTCATAATGACGCTTTCTCGATATTGAATGTCCTCTAAGGTATTTTTCTTTATCTAAGAAATCATAAATATAAACCTGATCTTTAGTTTTGTGGCGACGGAGTGCGCGTCCTAATGCTTGAAGAGTAGCGATCTCAGACTTCATTCCTCTTGCATTGATGAAGTGAGTGATCTCTTCAATGTTAATACCTGTTTGGAGTATTTTAGTACCAATGAGGACAGAAGACTCTGTGCATCCTCTAAATCGAGATATAGCGTTATACCTTTCTCCGACCGAGTTGCGCCCTTCCAAGAAGGTGCAGTTTCGCCCACATAACTCTTCCAGGGCTCTTCCGTGATCAAGTGATTTGGTAAGAACAAGGATGCGGGCTCTTTTATTTCGTTTTTTGATGTCATTTACTATTTCCTCAATAATTTTATTTCTCGAATCATTCTGTACGATATACTCTTCA
>Ga0315339_1002319_pt1 | contig 14622 bp, 13 predicted proteins | sample ASW17metaG_FD_204514 | JGI IMG/M metagenome (GOLD analysis project Ga0315339, IMG submission 204514) | Ammonia-oxidizing marine archaeal communities from Pacific Ocean, United States - ASW #17 | ecosystem: Environmental > Aquatic > Marine > Oceanic | place: USA: California | collected 2016-12-05
CCCGACCAATGTAAGTTCATTATGATTGATCCCAAAATGTTGGAACTCTCGGTATATGATGGCATTCCAAATCTTTTAACCCCCGTGGTTACAGATGCATCAAAAGCCGTGTTCGCATTGAAATGGGCTGTACGAGAAATGGAGGATCGCTATCGGTTAATGTCCCAAATGGGTGTGAGAAACGTTACGGGATATAACATGCGGCTAATTAGTGCACAAAAAAAGGGCGAGAAGTTGTCCCGTCGTGTACAAACTGGTTTTGATGATTCAGGCAAACCTGTCTTTGAAGAACAACTGCTTAGCATGGATCCGCTGCCGCTTATTGTTGTCGTCGTTGATGAAATGGCTGACCTAATGATGGTCGCTGGTAAAGATATTGAGGCTGCCATTCAACGCCTAGCACAGATGGCTCGAGCAGCGGGAATTCACCTGATAATGGCAACCCAGCGACCGTCGGTGGACGTAATCACCGGCACAATCAAAGCTAATTTTCCAAATCGTATTAGTTTTCAGGTTACTTCAAAAATCGATAGCCGCACAATTTTAGGCGAACAAGGAGCTGAACAATTACTTGGGCAGGGTGATATGCTTTACATGGTTGGTGGTGGTCAGATTACCCGAGTCCATGGTCCTTTTGTTAAAGATGAAGAGGTCGAAAGTATTGTTAGGTTCCTTAAGGAGCAGGCGGAACCCGACTATATAGAAGATGTTACAGCTGATGTTGATGGAGGCTTTTCTACACAAGATAGAGACGGATTTGGTTGCAACACGGATAACAAGTATTATGACCAAGCGGTGGCCCTAATTGCCCGGGAAGGGAAAGCATCCACAAGTTTTATCCAGCGGCACTTACAAATCGGATATAATAGAGCGGCTAGAATCATGGAACAAATGGAGGAGCACGGCGTCGTAACCAAAGCTGACCGCGTCGGTAGACGCGAAGTTTTAGTTAGCAATCATTAATTTAGATAAAAATCACTTTCCTTATTCTAATAAAAAAGCGTCTTTTAACCAATCCAAATTAGCAAACACCTAAAAAAAACCGGTTAGGAATACTGTGTCCTCTGTTTGTTTATTGTATTTTAGAAATGTTGTTCTACGCATAATTCTCGGTAGTTATGTTTTTGTCGGTGTAACCTGTTTATCCAGCTTAGTCGGAAGTTCTGAAGTTCTGGCCGAAGACGTTGTTCCTGTGGAGATGACAATCCAAGACAAAAAGGATTTAAAGCGGGTGGCTGTATATTTGGAGGCAATTAAGACTTTACGTGGGGGCTTCTTACAAGTTTCTTCGAACGGCCGCGTGTCCTCTGGGAAAATATTTTTGTCCAGACCTGGGCGTATGCGATTTGAATATGACCCTCCAGAGTCGATATTAATGATCGCAGATGGGTTGTTTTTTGTTTATATCGACAGAGACCTGGAACAAACAACCCACGTGTTCCTAAAATCCACACCCCTGAGCTTTTTAGTGCAAGAAAAGATAGTGTTTAAAGGCGATGTAACGGTCACGGAAATTGAGCGGCCGCCTGGAATTTTGCAAATTAAAATAAAAAAGACCAAAGAGCCAGAATTGGGGTCGATACAATTGGTGTTCAGTGATAAACCGTTAGTGCTAAGAAAATGGGTCGTTGTTGACGCTCAAGATATTATAACGACAGTAAACCTAACTGGTATTCAAACTGGTATTAAACTGGATCCCAAGTTGTTTACCCTCCCTATGAAAGAAAATAATTAATACTTTGGGCACGCTAGCCATCTAATGCAACGTTTCATGAAATCATTTATCGGGGCTCTGTTTGCTTTTTTATAATGGTTCTTGGCATTTCTATTGCAAATACTGGTTTTAGGACCATGCGGGGCAAAGATTGAAATAACCCCTATGTTTTCCTTTGAAACCTAATATGACTCATTTTGAAAAATTGTGCCGGTCAGCCCCCGTATTTGAAACCAGGCCAGAAACCGAAGGGAACCGTTAAGGCCAGGTCGGGAGTCGAAAGCATTAAATTGCAGATAATACTGAATGGAGGCAATGTGTTAGCTTTTATTCGCAGTACTCTCACATCACCCGATAAAGCGATGGGCCACATATCACCAAGGATATGTGGCCCTACGATTTATTTCTTTGGTTCGTCTTACGCCCGTTTAGACAACAGCCATAGAATTATGCCGACTGCGATCAGTCCCACTATACCACTATCACCAAGTGACTTTATGAGATTGGTTAAATTGATAACCACCTCACCAACGAAAGGAACATTTCCGGGGCCAACAATTATTCCCGCCACGACGGCAAGAGCAATGAGGAGAAGCCCCATCTCGGTAACTTGGATGAAAAACCTTTTTACAGAATCATAAATACCAGGCATTTGCTGATCCTTCAGTGATTAATACCACACTATAGATCCCACTGAAATGCAGAATCAACGACTAATGCACAATATATTGGTATGTTAGTCAAGCTAAATAACTATATTTTGATAAATATCATTATGTAGTGGTATGTAGCGAATAAGGGACTTCCCATTGATTTAAAATGATAATTAAAGGGTTTTTAATAATATTCACGTTTTCGTGATCAATAGCTTTGGGACCAAAGCATATGTGGGAAGAACACATCAAAAGTTAACTTTCCAATATCGAAAAACGCCAACTTCGACTAACGTTTGTTACTGTTAATGCTTAAGTTTGCCCTCTAAACTGGGGATTCCAAACCCGGTTTCAAGTTTTAAACAGCCAAGCGATAACCATTGGCTTCCGTAACCAAAAGCTCTGTTTTTGACGGATCTCGTTCTATTTTTTGCCGGAGACGATAAACATGGGTCTCCAGCGTGTGGGTGGTCATGCCGGCATTGTACCCCCAAACCTCGTCCAACAAGACACTTTTGCTAACCACCTTCCCACTAGAAAGGTATAGAAACTTAATAATTGCCGTTTCCTTATCCGTAAGGCGTATCTCTTTGTTGGTCTTTATATCCAACAGAACCTTGGCACCCGGTCGGAATGAATACGTGCCAAAATTTAAAACCGCGTGTTCGTTTTGTTCATGCTGACGAATATGTGCTCGAAGTCTTGCCAGCAAAATGGCAATTTTTACAGGCTTCACAACAAAATCATTCGCCCCCGAGTCAAGAGCGAGAATAGTATCCTGATCATTATTGGCATCAGAAATTATAATAATGGGCGCTTTCACACCGTTTTTGCGCATTTGGCAACAAATCGCATAAGCGTTAAAATCGCTTAGTTCAGCGTCCAGAAGAACGCCGTCAAAATACTGTTTTTCGGTATATTGGAGCGCCTCTTTCCCTGTTAGCGCCTCTTTTATCCTAAATTCTCCATTCAATTGCAGCTGTTCCACTAGTATCTGCCGCAGTGTTTCATCATCACCAACGGTCAATATAAGCTTTCCAGAAATCATCGGACAATTCTTCCTAATGCTATAAGGTTATTTAACCATACTACTATGCCGTAACTTTCCAGACCAACTTCACTGTATTAAAATAACAGGTGTCCATTTTAACGTTATGGGCTTTCAGCCTCCACCGTTAAACCGGGCAATATTTTCCACTTTAGCACGAAATATAATAAATAAATGGGTAAATGGCCCAAAACCCTCCAATATATTTGGCATCGATTTTGCACATTAAGTTTTAAACAGCCGCGCGGGAAAATTGATCTATGACCAATATCGACAATCATTCGGGACAAGGGGCCCTTGCGACCAGCGACCCGTATCCAACCGTAACAAAGACTCCCAGAAATAAGTTAATGACCCACGACAATGGGTTGTTTGGTAAAGATGGTTTCACGTTTTTTGACTTTCTCGATATCATTAATCCATTACAACACATCCCAGTCATCTCAACGATTTATCGCTCAATCACGGGAGATCAAATAGATCCGGGCTCTCGAATCGCAGGGGCAACTTTATTTGGTGGCCCCCTAGGAGGAGCCCTGGCGTCTATGGATGTTGCCATCAAACATCAAACAGGCTTAGATATTGTTGAGCATTCAGTTACTTTTTTTACCACGGGAGGAATTTCTAACCAAAATGCCGAAAACCGAGGGGTCATCCCAGTTCCAGCTCCCGTTAGAAACAGTCCCGTTGAAACAAACCCTGCACAAATCGCCTCTCTGGTACCACAGCCCCTTGAATTGGGTGGCAAGGGGTTTTCCCCTGATAATTTTCATTCTGCGGGAATGACAGCAATTCCACTTGCAAAAAACAACCCTTTATCCCTTAAGCAGGCTCAACAGGCTTTCAAGCCTACCGGGCACGAGTTGAAAATTATGGTAGAAGCAAAAAAGCCAACTACCCCGCCTTTGGAGACAAATAAAATGTTTAACGAAACCAGGACCCCTAATTTAAATGCCCCTGGTATCCAACAACCCCAGGCGTTAATTCCGCGTTTTTCCGCCAGCATTGTGAGGGGCGCGGGCACCCCGCTTAATATAAGCGATACAAAAGTTAACGAGAACTTCGGCGTACGCGAACAAAGCGAGGCTCTAACGAGAGAAAACTGGGTTATCGATGCCATGCTCAAAGGTTTGGGTAAGTATACATCTGCAAAGACGTTAACAAAAAGTACGTACCTACCAACATATTCTGTTAACCATTGATGCGCATAACCTCTTCTAATTCTCTGCTATCAAATGGACGGGTGTATAGGTGCGTCTTGGGAAAAACAGGCGTTCTGACAAAGAAGTTCGAAGGTGACGGCGCCACCCCTTCTGGTGTTTTCCCTCTCATACGTGTTCTATACAGACCAGATCGCATGGATTTTCCTGAGACGCATTTGCCCGTTTTTACTTTGTCCCCAAATGACGGCTGGTGTGATGACCCCACTCACGAAGACTATAACAAACCCATAAAATTACCCCATGCCGGGTCCCACGAAAGGCTCTGGCGGGATGACAACATTTACGACATTGTTGTGGTATTAGCTTATAACACATCGCCTATAATCCCATTTATGGGTAGCGCCATCTTTATCCATTTTGCCGAACCATCTTTTAAATCAACTAGAGGGTGCATTGCCCTTAAAGATGGTGATTTGCTTGAAATCTTAAAAACCTGTTCAACAAATACCAACCTTCACGTTGTAGAGCTTTAAAGCCCGCGGACGCATTTATGCCTCTCCATTTTGCCGGCGCTTCCCAAATATTGCCGTTCCCACTCTCACATGTGTCGCCCCAAAACGAGCCGCCACCAAGTAGTCCGAACTCATTCCCATCGAGAGGTTTTTGAGGCCATTCCGGTGGGCAATTTGAGCTAAAAAAACAAAATGAGGGGACGGCTCCTCGGCCACCGGTGGAATACACATTAAACCAGTAACGGGAAGGTTAAATTCTTCACGACAGGATTTTATAAATCTGTCAGCGTCCTTTGGAAGGACACCTGCCTTTTGTCGTTCCTCGCCGGTATTCACTTGAACAAAACACTCCGGTCGCCGACCTTGTGTATCCATGTGTTTAGATAGTTCTCGGGCAAGGTTCGGCCTATCCAACGTTTCTATAACGTCAAAGCACATCACCGCCAGTTTGGACTTATTGCTTTGTAAGGCGCCAACCATATGGAGTTGAATATGTTCATAACGCTCCCTCAGGACCCGCCATTTTTCTATCGCCTCTTGAACCTTATTTTCGCCAAAAACTTTGTGGCCCAGGCCTAGTAGACATTGAACTGCTTCCATTGACTGGGTTTTAGCGATGGCCACAAGCGTGACAGAGCCAACCGGTTTTCCCGCGCTTACCTCAGCATCTCGCAATCTTGATTTAACAAGAGCAAGATTACTTGCAATTTGGTTCTCGGTGTTCATAGTCTTTCCAGTATCAGATCATTTGCGGAATATCCCGTTGGAACCTACGATATCAAATATCGCCCGTCGCCTCAATTTTGGTGTCGACGCCATCCATTTGCCGCCTCTCGTATTATTTACTGACGAAGAGCGTCAACCAGAACCACTTTCGTCTATTGCCCTCCTACCGCCAGGTTCAGCGGTGTTATTTAGACATTATGGCTTTCCAGCACGAAAGAGCCTGGCCCTGGCGTTAAGGACACTATGCGATACCCGCGCACTATTTTTTATTGTCTCCAACGACGTCGATCTCGCCTTGGAGGTTGCTGCAGATGGTTTACACCTACCGGAATATCGCTTAAAGGGACCAAATAGGGATATTCATAAATGGCGTCAATTTGGAGAAGGTTTTCTGACGGCGGCGATACATTCGCCAAAAGCGTTAAATAACGCACTTCGTCTTGAAGTTGACGCGGCATTTCTGTCCCCCGTATTTATTAGTGCCAGTCATCCTAATAAGAGACCCCTCGGGTTAATGCGGTTCATTAAAATATGCAACTCCACACGACTTCCCATATACGCTTTAGGGGGTATTAACGAGATTTCGGCGAAAAGGCTGGTTGGAAGCGGAGCTGTCGGGATTGCCGCGGTTGGAGCAATGATTGACCAGGCCAACAGAAAAGAATGAGAACGGTCGAAACGAAGGCCGAAGGTAGGTGCAGTGGGTCTGTGAAGGAATTACTCTCCAATGCCCATGTATCTTTAGAAGAAGAAGATTATAGTTCATCAGTTATTCAGTTTCTTAACATTTTAAAGATTGATCCTAATTGCGCTGACGCCAGGTTTGGTTTGGGGGATGCCTATTTTGGGCTTGCTGATTATGAAAACGCTGAAAGTACATATCGCTTGGCTTTGGAGATCTTCCCTAAAAACTCCGATGGTCTTTTTGGCTTGGCGGCGACACTACGGGTTATTGAATCCTACGATGAGGCGATTGAATTTTATGAACGTGGTTTTGATGTTGAGCCATGCCGCACTGCCGCCTATTGGGAATTGGCTTATTCCAGGGAAATGACCGGCGATAAAATCGGGGCCGAACGGGCGTACAGAATGTGTCTTGAAAAACACTCCAACCACGGGATGGCCAAACATCTTCTCGCTGCCATGCTTGGAACCACAACTGATAGGGCGCCAGACGATTATGTGCGCGACCTCTTTGATGATTACGCTGATAGCTTTGAGCAGGAGCTTTTAAACGATCTTAATTATGTCGTTCCTGATTTGATCGGAAAGGAACTTAAAAAACTTACCAAGCCCCTCAACCGTCAAAAAATCCGATGTTTTTTTTCCGCGCTAGACCTGGGGTGTGGAACGGGACTGGTTTCGGAAGCCATTAAGGGTGTGGTCACGAAGATAGATGGTGTCGACCTCTCGGAAAAAATGGTTAAGGTCTCCCTTGAAAACCAACGGTATGATAATATTTACTTACATGAAATGACCGCATTTTTATTAGATAAAACTGTTGGGAAACCAAAGTACGATTTAATTGTTTGTGGCGATGCATTGGTTTATCTCGGAGATTTGAGTTCCGTTTTCAAGGGTGTTTCTAAACGATTAAGTGACAAAGGCGTTTTCTGCTTTTCTGTAGAGAAACTTAGATCAGGTTCCTTTAGTCTCTGCCCTACCGGGAGATACGCCCACAGCGATGGTTACATCAGAGACCTTTCCAGGAACTTCGGTTTTGAATTGCTTGCTGCAAGAGACATTGTGCCCAGAATGGATGGCGCCCTAAAAATACGAGGGCGTCTCTATCTATTGTCGCCGAACAGTAAAAATTGATCATCGATCTTAGTTTGTCTTTTTGTGCCTCTCTTATAGGCTTTCCATAATATTTGGTTTTTAGTAGGTTGATGGGTCGTTTTAGTAACACGCGTTAAAATTTGTGCGTATTCCGTTTAAGGATATATGGTCTTGGTCTTGTTGAGACGTCCTTTTGCAGTTATCGGGGTCGTCCGATCTCGGAATGAAGCATTAATTACGCTTTAAGAATGCGTTAAAAGTTTTTTCTCAGCCCCTAGGTAAGAAGGTGACAGTCGTCAGAGGAAACGAACAAACCGACACCAACAATAGTAGTTAGTGAAGAGGCGAAAGAAATATGGAGAGTGCAGGGTTGTTTTAAATCGTGTATCTTCCATGACTATATGGTGTGACTTCTAAGGTGATACATTAGGTTTTATGCCCCCCAAAACCCATAAATCCTCCTATACAATTCCCTGCGCCAGTTCATTTAGGGATGCGATTAGCGCTCTCGCCGTCTCTCTTCGGGGTAATGTTGCAGACGTTGCACGTTCTATTCTTTTGACAGTACCGGAAGAAGTCATCCGCACGGTTCCAGACCCCGGGGGTCCGCCACCAGGCGACCGCGAAGAAACACTGATAAAATCGGGCCCCTCAGCCGGTAAGTTATGGCAACGAAAACCCCGTATTCAGGTCCGTCTCCGGTCAGGATACGACGTCTCAACGGTGCGCCGGGCGCTTAACATCGCCCTTAGGATAAACAACGGATCTCTGGAGCTCCAACTCGCAGACCCTAACGCCCCCTCACCGGAAAGAGAGCCCGACCAAAAACTATCTGGTGAAGTGGAACGTCTGAAAAAAATCATTTCAGTCTTGGCATTCAATCCACTTCAGGGAGGAGTATCCACCCCCGATGAAGCGCTTCACGTTCTTGGTTTTGCCCCCGGGGAAAACCCCAACAAAGCCACCGTGCGGGCCCGTTTTAGAACCCTCGCAACGATACACCACCCCGACAGTCACTACGGAAACCACCAGCGCATGAGCCAGGTCAACACCGCCATGCAACTTCTCTGTAAATAAATTATTTAAAACCCGGCCCGGCAAAAAAAAGGGGGCGGTTAAAACCGCCCCCTCTAATCTTTTTCAAAGGTCCTAACGCTAGAAGGTTACACCTATCGAACCAACAAGGGAGTGGCCCTCGTTGTTGTCAGTAACGTCGCTCGTTGCGCCGTCATTGTAATCAGCGCCAGTATAAGTGGCCGTCAAAGTCACACCCGTATCTAGAGCGTAACTAATGCCGGCCGCCCACTTGCTTTGCTCATCTTGTGTTGAGCCGTTTACGCCTGCTGACGCACCATCAACTTGCTCTCCATAGGCCTTGGTAAGCCCAAATTTATAGGCGCCCATGGCGTAGGTAACACCAAGATCGTAGGCATTTCCTTTTAAGGAGGTCGCGGAGTTTTTCCGTGTGGTAAGGCGGTCGATCCGAGTGAGTATGGAACCACCGACTGTCCAACCACCAAAACCAACATTCAGACCGGCACGATACGCCCTAGTATCGTTGTCACGTTCTTCCATTGCAATATCTGCTTTGACGGATGAAGTTCCCACTGCGGTTTCGAAGGATATAGCTCCCTCAACAATCCCGTTTCCTTCTGCAGCAGTACCACCGGTAATCGCCGCCGTGTTCACGTTACTGGTCGATGGCGTATAAGATATACCAAATCGGAGACCACCACCAATAACAGGTGAAATGTAGCCGATTTTGTTGGCGTCGCCACTCGTGTTCGCGTCGGTTGAATTACTCGCACCAACAGCAGTAGGTACGGAGATATAAGCATCGGATCCACCGAGACGCGGGTGTTGCCCAACGTTTGGCGCAACATGTTTCAAGACTGAATTGGTGCCGGTCGTTGAACCAAGACGGAGGTCACCAAAACCACCTGTCAGTTTCATGTAGGATTCGTCAATGTTTTGACCAGATGAGGACTGATCGGCTTCGAGCTGGATGGTAACGGAGACCGTTACGCCACTATCGAGTTTGGTGGAACCTGTGAAGTATACTTCACTGTCCTGAACATTGTTAAAGGTAGCCCTCTTGTCACCGATAGCGGTGTCCGTGGTGTTACCGTTTTCATAGCTGCCGTCATTTTCGCCGAACCCCATCTCGTGCGTCATGAAACCGCCAAGACCTATCACTATGGGTTTCGCAGCAGCATTGGCATCACTACCAAAGGTAAGGGCGCCTGCGACAGCGAGGGCGGTGGTGGAAAATAGAAAATTTTTCAAAATTAAGTCCTCCTAAAATATCCCCATCCCAGAAGGGCATGAATGCTGAACCCAGGCTGAAGAGGTTGTCCAAAAATATCAATGCCATTATAAGCCACAGTCACCGCGGAGGGTCAACAGAGATTGTGCTTTATTTGTATCATTACCTTATAACTGTGGTAAAATTGCATCACGCGTAAATATAAGGTGCTTTTTAAATACAATTGGTCGGGACAACCCGTATATTATGGCCTCTCCAAAAAGTAGTGGGTTGTCTGTTTGTTCTCGTCTCTTCGTTTCGGAATTCTCCTTTGATCGGGCGGCGACATTTTTAAAGGCGACATTTTTAAAAAGAGACATCTTGCTAAACCCTGAGTTGGACTTGGATAGACATTCTGGATAAGTATGCTATATCGTTGATTTGACGTTTTAGAAGGACCTTTTTAGCAATGGGTTTAACCGGCTTCAAGCGGTACATATTAAACGGCCTTACCGTGATTTTTGTAGGTGTACTTTTATCATCGTGTGGCGGAGAAGTACCGGACCTCATGACGATCGATGATGAAACGGTCGACATGAGCAAAAGAGAGACTATCTTTGGCGGTGACCTCTTGACGTTTGGCGGCGGCCCCAAACCCGCGGCCCCAAGAGGGGGCGTCGGCATCGGGGTTAACGCTTTTCTATGGCGCGCAAGTTTAGATGTGGTTTCTTCGTGGCCGGTTTCTTCGGCAGATCCGTTTGGGGGGGTTATAATTACCGATTGGTATGCCCCCCCTGAAACACCCCGTGAACGATTTAAATTTAATATTTTTATTTTAGGCCGCGCGCTACGCGCGGATGGCGTGAGGGTATCAATATTTAAACAGATTTTGAATGCCAGGGGCGAATGGCAACAGGCGGCCCTTCAAACGGATACCCTGGCGTTGGTGGAGAACTCGATACTAACCAAGGCGCAACAATTTCGAGCGGGGTCGCTGAAATAAAAACGTTTTCCACATCAAACGGCCCGTTGATTTTAAAAGTTGCGGAAGCATCGCATAGAGGGTGGCGTTACCGGGCAGACGTCTTTACTCTTCGTTTGTAGATGAAATCAATGATTATTAAGATCATTTGAACGTTAAATCTAATGTCAAGATATAACTTCAAGAGAGCCGAAAAACATTGGCAGTCCGTTTGGGAAGAGCGGCGTTGCTTTAATGTCTCCGATGTGAGTGACGCCCCAAAATACTACGTCCTTGAAATGTTTCCCTATCCCTCCGGACGCATGCACATGGGTCACGTCAGGAACTATACTTTGGGGGACTTGGTGGCGAGGTATAAAAAGGCTCGCGGTTTCAATGTTCTGCATCCAATGGGGTGGGATGCCTTCGGGTTGCCAGCTGAAAACGCTGCCATTGAGAATAACATTGCGCCAGCCGAATGGACGGAACAAAACATCGCCGCCATGCGCAATCAACTAAAAACCATGGGTTTCTCCTACGACTGGGATCGGGAATTTGCAACTTCCCAGCCTCAATACTACAAACACGAACAAAAGATGTTCCTCGATTTTTTGAACGTGGGCCTTGCCTATCGTCGGGAGGCGTGGGTCAATTGGGATCCGGTGGAGGAAACCGTCTTGGCCAACGAACAGGTAATAGATGGCAAGGGTTGGCGCTCCGGGGCGCCTGTAGAAAGAAAAAAACTTTCGCAATGGTTTTTAAAAATTACTGAATATTCTGATGACCTCCTTTTGGCTTTGAAAAGCTTGAGCCGATGGCCTGACCGCGTTCGGCTCATGCAGGAAAACTGGATTGGGCGCTCCGAAGGCATGCACATAGAATTTCGTATTTCCGGCCGTGAAGACGTATTAGGGGTGTTTTCTACCCGAGCTGACACACTCTACGGCGCAACTTTTTGTGCTATTTCACCCAACCACCCACTGGCGGAGGAACTCGCACAGTCAGACGTGGAGATCCAAAAGTTTATTACCGAATGCAACCACCAGGGGACTAGCGCAGAGGCCATAGAAACGGCAGAGAAGGTTGGCGTTTTGTCGGGATACGAATTAGAACACCCCCTCATAAAAGAAAAAAAACTGCCCCTCTATGTTGCCAACTTTGTCCTTATGGAATATGGAACTGGAGCAATATTTGGTTGTCCAGGGCACGATCAAAGGGATTTAGATTTTGCTAGGAAATATGAACTCGATGTGATCACCGTTGTCGCGCCGAATGATAGCAGCACACCTTCGTTCGCTGTTCAAAGTGAAGCTTATCTAGGGGACGGTGTTCATGTAAATTCCGGTTTTTTAGATGGCTTAAACATTTCCCAGGCGAAAGTTGCTGTTGCCAAAAAACTTGAAAAAATAAATTCTGGTAAACGTGTCATTAACTACCGCTTAAGGGATTGGGGTGTCTCAAGACAACGCTATTGGGGTTGCCCGATACCGATAATCAAGTGCAAACAATGTGGCTTCGTACAGGTTCCTGAACGAGATTTGCCCGTTGAGCTCCCGAGGGACGTGAGTTTCGGCAAACCAGGCAACCCGCTAGACAGCCACCCCACCTGGAAATTTGTGAATTGTCCGGACTGCGGCAACCCGGCGGAACGTGAAACCGATACCTTTGATACATTTTTTGAGTCATCCTGGTATTTCGCACGTTTTTGTTCCCCTCACTCAAAGGAAGCCCTCGATCGCGCTGCCTTAGATTATTGGATGCCCGTCGATCAATATATCGGTGGCATTGAACATGCTATCCTTCATTTGCTGTATTCAAGATTTTTTACACGGGCCTTGAAGAAGTGTGGTTATATCGGCATTTCGGAACCGTTTGCCGGAATGATGACCCAGGGCATGGTTTGTCACGAAACATATCGGGACAGCGGAGGAAACTGGGTGCTGCCGGAAGAAATTCAAAAATCTCCTGATGGTTCGTACCGGCGAATAGATAACGGTTCCTCCGTTACTGTCGGGCGCACCGAAAAAATGAGCAAATCTCGGAAAAATGTTGTTGACCCCGAGCTAATCATACAGGAGTACGGCGCTGATACAGCACGCTTATTTATGTTATCTGACAGTCCACCAAACCGGGACCTAGACTGGACTGCATCTGGGATCGAAGGTGCTTGGAGGTACGTCAACAAGTTGTGGCGGATGGCCTCCGAACCCCCAATACCCCTCGTTGAGCGGGACCTACCAATGCCAAATAAAATTGGACCTCCCGTAGAAAAAGTTCGGAGATCTGTACACCAAACCACCGCGGCGGTTGGCAAGGACTTAGACAGCTTCCATTTTAATAAAGCGATCGCCCGAATACGCGAGTTAACCAATTTGTTGGATGAACTCGGCAATGACGACGGCGCAGGTTGGGTTTACCGGCATGGAATGGAAACAGTTACGAAGCTTATTGCTCCTATGCTACCCCATTTAGCAGAGGAAATGTGGCAAAAGCTGGGTTATACCACCCTGGTCGTAGAGACGCCTTGGCCAGACTTTGATTTAGCGCTCTTGGAAGAGGATATAGTAACCATTGCCGTACAAGTTAATGGAAAGCTGCGGGTCACCGTCGATGTAGAACGGGATTTATCTCAAGAACATATCGAACCCCTTGCCTTAGGTTTGGAGCCAGTTGATAAGTTGCTTGATGGTCGCAATCCTCGTAAAGTAATTTTTGTGTCCAACAAGATTGTGAATTTCGTTGTTTAGAATATCTGCTTATGTTGCTGCTTTGGCCGTCTTAGCGGCGTGTGGTTTCCAACCTATTTATGGAAGCAGGGAAACCCCCGGCACCCAAATTGAAACGGCCTCCATTGAAGTGGGTGTCATCAAGGACCGCCAAGGGCAGCAAATGCGGAACTTTTTATTAGATCGGATCAATCCCGGCGGCACCCCTCAATCTCCAAACTATACTTTAACTGTCGTATTAACTTCTGGAAAAGAGTTTTTAGCCTTCAGGAAATCCCGGTTTTCGACGAGAGCTAATCTCAATTTTGTTGCTGTCTTCAATCTCAAAGGTAAAAATCAGTCTTCAGGGAAAAATTTTTCGGGGACTTCTAAAATCACGGTCAGCTATAATATTTTAAGCTCTCATTTTGCAACGTTGATTGCTGAAGAGAATGCACGCACCCGGGCTGTTAAGGAACTCAGTGCTGATATTAGCAATAGAATTGCCGCTTTTGTTCGTCGTTCACAAGTGTCCTGACACTATCTCCGTGAAAGTTTCAGCTCGAAATTTAAACGCCTTTTTAAACAAGCCTCCTGACCATGTCATGGCCGTTTTGATTTATGGCAAGGACGCCGGGCTTGTTCATGAAAGAGTTCTAACGATCACCCGTGCCGTTGTTGGAGACGCTGCTGACCCGTTTAGGGTTTCAGAGTTGGGAAGCAGTAAAATATTATGCGATCCTTCCAAGCTAACTGACGAATTCACGGCACAATGTCTGGTCGGAGGGAGGCGTGTTGTTCGTATTCGTCTCGGCAGCGAAAACCTTTCCGACAGTCTCAGGGCCCTCTTTACGTTGCCAAAACAAAATGCCCTAATTGTCATAGAAGCAGGGTTTTTAAGTGCCTCATCGTCAGTTCGTCGATTTATGGAAAAAGAAGCCAAAACCGCCGTTATCGCCTGCTACCAAGATACCCCGGAGGACCTTTCTAGCTTAATCTCTGAATTAACAAAACCCCAGGGTCTCAACATTAGCAGCGCAGCCAAAAATTATCTGTTAAATCATCTTGGTTCCGACCGAATGGTTTCCCGAAGTGAGTTAGAAAAGCTGGTTTTGT
>Ga0315339_1002320_pt1 | contig 14619 bp, 14 predicted proteins | sample ASW17metaG_FD_204514 | JGI IMG/M metagenome (GOLD analysis project Ga0315339, IMG submission 204514) | Ammonia-oxidizing marine archaeal communities from Pacific Ocean, United States - ASW #17 | ecosystem: Environmental > Aquatic > Marine > Oceanic | place: USA: California | collected 2016-12-05
CGAGTTCGTCTACTCGCACCGTCAAATACCGCACTACGTCTTCGTCGATGCCCATGTTTCTTTGCAACTCGGCCATCGCCGGCGCGGGCGCATCGACGTTCATAAGGACGTAATGGCCCTTACGATTCTTCTTGATGCGGTACGCAAGAGATCGCAGGCCCCAGTTTTCAGTTTTGGTCACCCGGCCGCCGTGCTCCCCCACGATGGTGGCGAAGCTCTCGGCCATGCCGTCGACGTGTTGACCCGAAACATCGGGTCGCACAATAAAAATGCTCTCGTATAACGGCACTCGGTCGTCCTCCTTATGGCTATTGGATGCCTGGCTGGCGCCGCTGGAGGCGTTCGTCTCAGGCTAAGCCGGCGGCGCCGGCAAGGAGTCGCATCGTGGCCGGACGTTATAGCGGAACGCGCGGCCTAGGCAAGCGCCGGCGGCAAAAACTTGACACTCGGATCGTGCCCGCCCTTCTATGCACCAGCGCGCGATCCAGCGCGCCAGGCGGCGAAACCACCTGACAGCCATGGCACGCGCGTTCGTATTTCCCGGTCAAGGTTCCCAACGCGTTGGCATGGGGCGTGAACTGGCACTGGCAATGCCGACCGCGCGCGCAGTTTTTCAAGAGGTCGATGAGGCGCTCAAGCAGCATTTGACCCGTCTGGTGTTCGAGGGTCCCGAGGCTGATCTCACCCTCACCGAAAACGCTCAGCCAGCCCTGATGGCGGTTAGCATGGCGGTGGTTCGGGTGCTCGAGGAAGAGGGCGGAAGAGCGCTCGGCGCCATGGTCAAGTTCGTGGCCGGCCATTCGCTCGGTGAGTACTCCGCGCTGGCCGCGACCGGCGCCCTAACTGTAAGCGACGCGGCGCGGCTGTTGCGCATCCGGGGGGTCGCGATGCAGCGTGCGGTGGCGGTGGGCGAGGGCGCGATGGCAGCTCTTATCGGCATGGATCGTGACGGCGCGAGCGAGGTCGCGGCCGAAGCCGCCGGCGACGATGTCTGCGCCCTGGCCAACGACAATGCTCCCGGCCAGGTCGTGATTAGTGGCCATCGTGTCGCGGTCGAGCGAGCTACCGAGTTGGCGGCCCAGCGTGGTGCTCGGCGCACGATCATGTTGCCGGTGAGCGCGCCGTTCCATTGTTCGCTGATGGCGCCGGCCGCCGAGGAAATGGAAGAGGCGCTGGAGATGGTATCGATCGCCTCGCCGAACGTGCCGCTCGTCGCCAATGTCACGGCGGCCGAGGAGAGCGACCCGAACACCATCCGTCACCATCTGGTCGAGCAAGTAACCGCGATGGTGCGCTGGCGGGAAAGCGTCCTTCACATGCGTGATAGCGGGATCGATGCCCTGATTGAGCTCGGCAGCGGGCGGACGTTGACCGGCATCAATCGCCGCATCGACCGCGACCTTAGTGTCTCGTCGGCCGAGACACCAGATGAAGTGGAGGCGGTTCTCAAACTGCTCTAGACGGCCCCGACGCGCTGACGAGACGGGAACAGACATGTTCGATCTTTCGGGAAAATTCGCGCTGGTCACGGGCGCGTCTGGCGGTATCGGCGGTGGCATCTCGCGGGCGCTGCATAGCAGCGGCGCGACCGTGGCGGTAAGCGGGACGCGCGGCGATGCGCTCGCACGCTTGGCGAACGAGCTTGGCGAGCGGGTACACGTGCTGCCTTGCGACCTGGCGGACGCCGAAGCGACCGCCGCCCTCGCCAAGGACGCGGACGCGGCGATGGGGCGGGTCGACATCCTGGTCAACAACGCGGGGGTCAGCCGCGACCAGCTTGCCCTGCGATTGAGCGATGATGACTGGCAGCGGGTGATCGAGACCGACCTGAGCGCCGCGTTTCGCCTCTCTCGCGCGATCTTGCGCGGGATGACGCGGCGGCGCTGGGGTCGGCTGGTGAACATTTCCTCGATCGTCGGTGTGACCGGCAATCGCGGCCAAGCCAACTACGCCGCCGCCAAGGCGGGTATGATCGGCATGTCCAAGTCGATCGCCCAGGAAGTCGCCTCGCGCGGCATCACCGTCAACTGCGTTGCGCCCGGGTTTATCGTTTCGCCGATGACCGAGGTCCTCGGCGAGGCGCAGCACGAACGCTTGCTCAGCGCCATTCCCGCCGGTCGCCTCGGGAGCGCCGCCGACGTGGCCGCCAGCGTGGTCTATCTCGCGAGCGACGAGGCCGCCTACGTGACGGGCCAAACCCTTCACGTCAACGGCGGCATGGCGATGATCTAGGGGTTGCCCATGGATCGGCTATCGGTCGGTGACGTTAGGCTTGCGCGAATCCACGAAATGGTAGACACGAGCTTCACCCCCACCGCGTTCTTTCCGGACTACGACGCCGCGACCTTCGAGTCGCATTTGGAGCGGCTTGCCCCGCTGCACTATGACGTGAGCGGGGGAAGCCTCATTCTCAGCGTGCACAGTTGGCTGGTTAGGACCGCGTGGCACACAGTTCTGATCGACACGTGCGTTGGCAACGACAAGGATCGACTCCCGCGAGCGCATTGGCATCGGCTCGAGACGCCGTTCTTGGAGAGGCTACGCGAGGCCGGCGCCGAGCCCGAGGACATCGATTATGTCATGTGCACCCACATGCATGCCGACCACGTGGGCTGGAACACGATGCTGTCCGATGGCCGCTGGATCCCCACCTTCCCTAACGCCCGCTACCTGTTCGGGCGCATTGAATATGAGCATTGGCTAGATCACCCGGCGTCCAGTCCTCTCCGCCGCAACGCCTTCGAGGACAGCGTTTTGCCAATCGTGGCCGCCCATCAGGCCGAAATGATCGAGGACGGCCACCAACTCGACGATGACTTCACGGTCCAACTCGCGCCGGGGCACACGCCAGGCAATCTGAGCATTTTCTTGACCTCGGCAGGCGCCGAGGCCGTGTTCGTTGGCGATACCATTCACCATCCCGTACAGATCTACGAACCGGCATGGAGCACGTTCGCCTGCACCGATCCGATCGCCGCTGTCGCCAGCCGACGCCGGGTTCTGGAGCATTGTGCGGAGCGTTCGAGCCTGATGCTGCCGGCCCATTTTCGCCCCCCGCACGCCGGCCATGTGCGCCCCAAGGGCGATGGTTTCACTTTCGAATGGCTCTCGTCGTGAGGCTCCGCGACCCGCTCTGAGCTTGTCTGGCCAACGTCAGGAAAGTGTGTTACACCGCGGCAGAGTGGCTGTTTTACGTCTATTTTTGGTGCAAAACAGCCAGCCCGGCCAATGAATACATAGGGACGTGCGATGAGCGATAGTGACACCGCCGAGCGAGTTAAGAAGATTGTCGTTGAACACCTTGGTGTTGAGCAAGACAAGGTGACCGAGTCGTCCAGTTTCATCGACGACTTGGGGGCTGACAGCCTCGACACCGTAGAGCTCGTGATGGCGTTTGAGGAAGAGTTCGGGTGCGAGATACCGGACGAGGCGGCGGAGAAAATCGCCACCGTAAAGGACGCCATCACCTATATCGACTCGCATATCAGCTAGTAGGCCCGCCGGTCAGCGCAGAAGCGCCGACGCTCCGCCTTGACCTACCTGGCTTCCCTGTCGGCCTCCTTCGTTCCATGAGATGCGCGATCTACATCCGATGAGACGCGTGGTCGTTACGGGTATGGGCCTTGTCACGCCCTTGGGCTGTGGCGTCGAAAGAACGTGGCAGCGCTTGATTGCCGGCGAGTCGGGGGCGGGTCCGATCGAGAGCTTCGATGTCACGGACTTGAGGGCTCGGATCGCCTGTCAGGTGCCGCGCGGCGATGGCCACAACCAATTTCGAGCCGAGGATTATGTCGGCGCCAAGGACCTCAAGAAGATGGATGAATTCATCATCTTCGGTATCGCGGCGGCGGTGCAGGCGGTCGAAGACGCCGGCTGGCAGCCTGACGACCGGGAACAACTCAACCGCACCGGGGTGCTGATCGGTTCAGGCATCGGCGGGTTGCCGCTGATCGAAAAAGGCGCGATTCAGGTCCACGAACATGGCCCTCGGCACCTCAGCCCTTTTTTGATCCCGGCCAGCCTGATCAACCTGATTTCTGGCCATGTATCGATTCGATATGGCTTCCGTGGACCCAATCACGCTGTGGTGACGGCCTGCTCGACCGGCGCCCATGCGATCGGCGATGCCTCGCGTATGATCCAGTTTGGCGATGCCGACGTGATGCTGGCGGGCGGCGCCGAGGCGGCTATCTGCCGACTTGGCGTGGCCGGCTTCGCTGCCGCCCGCGCGTTGTCGACCGATTTCAACGATCAGCCGACGCGCGCCTCACGCCCGTGGGACCGCGACCGTGACGGATTCGTCATGGGGGAGGGCGCAGGCGTTCTCGTCCTTGAGGAATTCGAGCATGCGAAGGCGCGCGGCGCCAAGATGTACGCCGAGATCAAGGGCTATGGGCTGTCGGGCGATGCCCACCACATCACGGCCCCGGATCCGAACGGCGACGGCGCCGCTCGCTCGATGCGCGCGGCCCTCGACAGAGCCGAGCTCGACGTCTCCGACATCGACTACATCAATGCCCACGGCACCTCGACGCCGCGCGGCGATGAGATCGAGCACGGCGCAGTGAAACGTTTGTTCGGCGGCGCGGCCTACAAACTTTGCATGTCATCGACGAAATCGGCGATCGGGCATTTGCTCGGCGCAGCCGGCAGCGTGGAAGCCATCTTCTCGATTCTGACGATCGAGCGCGGCATCGTGCCGCCCACGCTCAACCTTGACAATCCGTCGGATGATTGCGACCTAGACCTGGTTCCCCACGAGGCGAAGCAGCGCGAGGTGCGGCACGCGCTGTCGAACTCGTTTGGCTTCGGTGGCACCAATGCCAGCTTGGTGTTCTCCCAAGTGTCCTAGGACTTATGGGAGGCGCCGTCGTCCGCTATACGTTTCTGATTGTCGCGTTTCTTGGCGTCCTGGGGCTCGCTGTTATCGGCTGGGTGAGCAACGACCTTCATGCCCCCGGTCCCTCCACCACCGAAACCGCGCTCGTCTTGACGCACGGCAGTTCCGTCGAGGAAATCGCGCGCAGGCTCGCCGAGGCCGGGGTCGTCCGCAGACCCCTGGTATTTTCACTGGTAGCTCGGCTCAGCGGCAAAGCGCGCCGACTGCGGGCCGGCGAATATGCCTTCCCCGCGTCCATCAGCGCGTTTGACGCCTTGACCAGAATCGCGCGTGGCGACATTGTCATTCGGCGCCTGACCATCGCCGAAGGTCTGACCAGCGCTCAAGTAACCGCTCTTGTCACCGACGCCCATGGACTGGTGGGCGATACCGCCGCCGCCGCCGAAGGTTCACTCCTGCCCGAGACCTACCACTATGTCTACGGCGACGCGCGCCAGGACATGGTCACGCGGATGCGGGTCGGGATGGAAGAGCTTCTTGCCGGGTTGTGGGCGGGACGAGCGTCGGACCTACCGCTGGAAACCCCCGAGCAAGCGCTGGTGCTCGCATCGATCGTCGAAAAGGAGACGGGCCGTACCGAAGAGCGCGCGCGCATCGCTGGCATCTTCATCAATCGGCTGCGCCGTGGCATGCGCTTGCAATCCGATCCCACGGTCGCCTACGCCATCAGCGGCGGGACCGAACCGCTGAAGAGGCCGCTGACGCGTGCCGATCTCGAAGTGGAGAGCCCCTTCAACACATACCGGACGAGCGGTCTGCCGCCGTCACCGATCGCGAATCCGGGTCGCGCGGCCATCGCCGCCGTGCTCAATCCGCTCGCCACCGAGGATCTGTACTTCGTCGCCGATGGCGCGGGCGGGCATCTCTTCGCTCGCACCCTGGCCGAGCACAATCGCAACGTCCGCCGCTACCGCCAACGCGACTGAACCGCGGCTGGCGGTGGCCGTTCAGCCGGCGTGATCGGTCAATCGTTCAGCGAGGCCGCTAATACCCGCCGCGTTCTCAAGCGCGCCGCGCTATTTGACGGGCAGTGCGCCGGCCGCGGTGTTCTATCTGCCGATGGTGCCGGAGGGCGAGGGGTGGCTGAAAAGGTGTCCCAACATCGTGCGGTGGCAAGACGGCATGGCGAAGCACCAGAGATTAACGAAAACCAAGCCCGTCTTTCCCACGGCGCAGGCGGTGCAGTAGCCGCCCGACCACGGGAGTTCAACGCGAGGGGACGCGGCCTGGTCGCGCGCCCTTCTCTTGTTTGACGCTTCCCTGATTGCAAACGAAAGAATGCGGACTTTTCGCGAACCTCCGAGACACCTTCACATGTATCCTCAATTCATAGCGGTTGGCTGTTGTTTTTAGGCCGGCGTGCCACTACATCCTGGCATAATGCCTCGCTCTAGCTCGTCTTCGACGGTATAGATAGGACTAACGCAGGAAGCCGGGGGCAATCGCCGTGTCAGTTTCGAGTGCAAACGCGGTGGTCTCTCCTGACACAGTTGGCGCTCGCGACGAGCTAGAGTCGGCAGTGGTCCGCTTCGCGGGCGATTCCGGCGATGGCATGCAGCTCACCGGCAGCCAGTTCACGCTGACCACCGCGGTCGCAGGCAACGACCTCGTGACATTTCCGGATTTTCCGGCTGAGATCAGGGCGCCGGTCGGCACTACGTTCGGTGTCTCGGCGTTTCAGATCAACTTCGGGTCACGCCGTATCAAGACGGCTGGCGACGCTCTCGACGCGCTGGTGGCGATGAATCCCGCGGCCCTCATGGTCGAGGTTGGCAACCTGAAGGCAGGCGGCCTGTTGATCATCGATTCTGGGACATTCGGACCGCGCAATTTGCGCAAGGCGGGCTATCAGGATAATCCGTTGGAAGACGGCAGCCTGGATGCGTTCCGAGTTATCGCGCTCGATATGTCCAAATCGACGCTGGCCGCGCTCGACGCTTCGGGGCTGAACAGGAAAGAAGCGCTGCGCTGTAAGAACCTGTGGGCGCTCGGCTTCGTTTACTGGATCTATGGCCGCGATCGTCAGCCCACGGTCGAGTTCTTGAAGCGAAAGTTCGCCGGCCCCGAGGGCCTGGCGGAAGCCAACATCGCAGCGATGAACGCCGGGTATTCGGTGGCCGAGGCTTCGGAAATCGCGGCCGATTTCCCGAGCTATTGGATGCCACCGACGGAGGCGGAGCCCGGGCTCTACCGGACCGTGACCGGTGGCGAGGCGTTGTCGTGGGGACTGGTGGTCGGCAGTCGACTTGCCGGCCTCAAGCTCGTCTTCGGTTCGTATCCCATCACACCGGCGTCGCCGCTTCTTCACGTACTCGCGGGCCTCAAGCAGTACGGCGTCGTGACCTTTCAGGCTGAGGACGAGATATCGGCCGCCTGCGCCGCGATCGGCGCATCCTACGCTGGCAGTCTTGGCGTCACGTCGAGTTCGGGTCCGGGGATCGCGCTCAAGATGGAGGCGATCGGTCTGGCGATTAGTGCCGAGCTGCCGCTGATCGTTGTCAACTCGCAGCGGGCTGGCCCTTCGACCGGGCTTCCGACCAAGACTGAGCAATCGGATCTTCATCAGGCGGTATTTGGCCGCAACGCCGACAGCCCGTTGGCCGTGCTCGCCGCCCGTTCATCAGCCGATTGCTTCGAGGTTGCTATCGAAGCGGTCCGCATCGCGACGAAGTACATGACGCCGGTTATGCTGCTTAGCGACGGTTACATTGCCAATGCTGCGGAACCTTGGCTCATTCCCGACGCGGCGGCATTGGCGCCGTTCCCAGTCGAATTCCGAACCGAGGTTGAGGGCTTCCACCCGTTCTTGCGTGATCCCGAGAGCTTGGCACGACCGTGGGCCATGCCGGGGACACCTGGCCTCGAACACCGGATCGGCGGACTTGAGAAAGGATACGACAGCGGGCACATCTCTTACGATCCCGACAATCACCACAAGATGACCGAGGTGCGCCGCGCCAAGATCGCCGGCATCGCCGGAGACATCGAGTGCCAGGCCGTCTCACGAGGCCCTGAGCGTGGTCGGCTGGTCGTGGTGGGCTGGGGGTCGACCTTTGGCCCGATCAGTCGCGCGGTCGATAACATGCTAGAGCGGAGCGTCGAGGTGTCTCACGTTCATGTTCGTCACCTGTGGCCGTTGCCGAGCAACCTTGGTCAGGTCTTGAGCAACTTCGAGCACGTGCTGGTGCCCGAGATGAATACGGGTCAACTGCTGACGCTGTTGCGGAGCGAGTATCTGGTGCCTGCCCACGGCCTCAACAAAGTATCTGGTCAGCCGTTCAAAATCGCCGAGATAGAGACGGCTATCACGGCGCAGGTGGGGGCATGGGGGTCATAGGATGAACGTCGTGACACCGGGGGAGCACCTGAGCCCAAAGAACTTCGCGACCGACCAAGAGGTGCGGTGGTGCCCTGGATGCGGCGACTACGCGATCCTCAAGGCCATGCAAAAGACTCTGGCCGAGATCGGTGCCAGGCCCGAGAACACGGTGTTCGTATCAGGGATCGGCTGCGCGGCGCGCTTTCCCTACTACATGGCGACATACGGTTTTCATACCATCCACGGCCGTGCGCCCGCGGTCGCGACCGGCGTAAAGCTGGGCAACCCGGCTCTTGATGTGTGGGTGGTGACCGGCGATGGCGATGGCCTATCGATCGGTGGCAACCACATGCTTCACGTTCTGCGCCGCAATGTCGATTTGCAGGTTCTGCTGTTCAACAACGAGATTTATGGTCTGACCAAGGGTCAATACTCGCCGACGTCGCGCCTGGGCACTCGTTCGCCCTCGACGCCTGGTGGCTCGTTCGAGAATCCGGTCTCGGCGGCCGCGTTCGCCCTTGGCGCAGGCGCCCGTTTCGTTGCCCGCTCGATCGATACCCTTCAGCATCATCTGCCGCTGATGTTCAAGCGTGCTCATGAGCACCGCGGCGCGTCGTTCGTCGAGATTTTTCAGAACTGCATTGTCTATAACGACGCTGTGTTCGATAACTTCACCCATCGCGACGTCGCGGCCGACAGGCAGGTGCATGTCGGACACGGCCAACCGTTGCTGTTTGGCAAGGACGGCGATCACGGCCTGAAGCTCAACCCGCGGACCTTGCGCCTGGAGGCGGTGCGGCTGGGCGAGAACGGCGTCGCCGAGGCCGATGTTATGGTTCACGACGAGTCGAACCGGATCTTGGCCACAATGCTGGCGGACATGGAGCCGCCCGAGCTTCCGGTCGCTCTCGGTGTGCTGTATTGCGATCCAGCGCCGTCCTATGAGGATGGGCTCACCGCCCAAGTCGAGATCGCGGGCCCTGGCGGCGATCTTAACGATCTCATGCGGCAGGGCCACACATGGTCCGTCGAACCGTGAAGCGTCGGCCTTCGCGCGCCTAGTCGATGTCGATCAGTGTAGCGATTGTCGGCTCCGGCCCGGCCGGTTTCTACGTCGCCGCCGCTCTGCTCAAGGCGGGCCGAGATACTGAAATTGACATTCTGGAACGGCTCCCCGCGCCGTTCGGACTTATTGGATACGGCGTCGCGCCGGACCATCAGACGACCAAGAAAATCGCTCGGACCTTCGGCCAGACGGCGGCGGGCGAGCATGTCCGCTATTTCGGCAACGTCGAGATCGGCCGTGACATCAGCCTCGCCGAGCTGCGTAACCTTTACGATGCCGTTATCTTGGCGGTGGGCGCGCCCCGCGACCGGGCGTTGCCCATTCCCGGCATCGACAAGCAAGGGGTGATCGGGGCCGCCGCCTTCGTTGGCTGGTACAACGGGCATCCCGACTTTCAGGCTCTCGATCCCGATCTCGACGTGTCGTCGGTGGCCGTGATCGGCAACGGCAACGTCGCTATCGACGTGGCGCGCGTTCTTGTCAAAACGCCGGCCGAGATGGTTGCGTCCGACCTCCCCGCCTATGCCGCGCGCGCGATCCACGGCTCGCCACTTCTTGATGTCTACATGTTTGGACGGCGGGGGCCGGTGCAAGCCAACTTCACCAACGTCGAATTGCGTGAAATGGGCAACCTCGAAGCCTGCGTGCCGATCGTCGACCCGGCCCAGATTCCCCAAGCCGTACCCGACGGCATGGCCGACCGCGATCGCCGTCTCAAGGAAAAGAACTTGGCGACGCTGCGTGGTTTCGTCGGTCGTGATCCGGCGAGCCGATCCAAGCGTGTGCACTTCCAGTTCTTCGCTGCGCCACGAGAGGTGTTGGGGAACGGACGAGTCCGTGGTCTCAGGCTCGAACGTACCCGGCTGGAAGAGGGCCAGGCCGTGGGCACAGGCGCGTTTTTTGATGTGTGCTGTGGCCTTGTAGTCTACGCCATCGGCAATGCCGCGAGCCCTTTCGACGACGCTCCCTTTGATACTGATCGGGCCATCATCGCCAATGTCGATGGTCGTGTCGGCGAGGGCCTCTATGCGGTCGGCTGGGCGATGCGCGATCCGGTTGGGGTGATTTCGACCAATCGCCGGGACGCGGTCATGGTCGCCAAGGACATCGCCGCAGATATTGGCGCCGGAAACAAGCCGGGCCGTCCCGCGCTCGAGCAGCTGCTGGCAGTGCGCGGCGTGCGCCGGATCGACTTCGCGGAGTGGGGCAAGATTGGGGCGGCCGAGATCGCTAACGCGGCCCCCGGCGCGCCGCGCCGCAAGTTTCTCAGCCTTGAAGACATGCTCGATGTTCTTTAGGGGCAGGCACGCTTGCCGCCGATCGAAGGCCGGTGCTAGGGTCCGCGGAGACGGTGGCCAGGGCGACGCGCACTGATAGGGAATAGGGTCGGTGCAATGCTGGCACGTCGGTCTTGGCCTTTTGGCTGGCGGTGCCGGCGCGGTGTGGACAGCTACGATCTTGGGTTTTACGGGTTTGTCGTCGACGACAACTTTTTCATGCTGCGGTTGTCGTCGGTGCTCTTCACTCTGAGGGTGGGCAACGTCGTCACGGCGAGCGACGGCGGCCATGCCATCGACACGCTGAAACTGATGGACGCCAATTCTTTGGCGACGACGACACGGAGGTGATCTGTGACGGAAACGCCGCCTGACGATCCCAACACACCGACGCCGCAAGCAGCGCCCGAAATGCGCTACTTGCGCACGCGCAACAGCCTCAGAAAGAAGGCTGGCGGCGGCACGCCGGGCCAGCTTGGCACTATCCTCGATGAGCTGCTGCGCCCCGCGAGCGCCGAGCTCGACAAAATGGCCGAACAATATCCCGACTTCGTCGCCGATTCGATCGCGGCCTTGTATGCGGCTCATGGCAAGGCCGCCGCCGCGTCGATAGAGGGCCGTCACGTCTACTTCGCGGAACTGAATGTGCTCGCCCACGAGATGAAGGGGCAGGGAGGCACCTTCGGCTACCCGCTCATCACCACGTTTGGTGGTCTGCTGTTCGACTTCACTTCGGGCGGCGCGGCGCGCACCGACTATCATACCAAGATCGTCAAAGCGATCATCGACTCCATTCGGGCGGTGATCAACAATCGTATAGGCGGCGATGGCGGTCAGGTCGGTCGTGACCTCCAAGCGGCGCTCAAGGGACTCATCGCCAAGCAACTGCGGGCGGCGGGCGGCGGCGACAAATGACGATGGTCGAGACCGCGAGCGCGTCTCGCGAACTCCAGGCGGCGCTAGTCGAAGCGTTTCCGGTTCGACCCGCCGCCCTTCACATCGGCGATCTACCCACCGGCCTCGTCATCATCGATGAGGTCAACGGGTTCGCGACTACTGGCGCGGGCAATCTGGCGCCACAAGCCGAGAACCCGCAGGTTGAGGAGATGGTGCGCGAGACAGATCGGCTGGCCCGTGCGTTCACCAACCGGGGCCGACCGATCCTTGCGTTTCTCGACAGCCACGAACCCGGCAAGCCCGAACCGCCCTATCCGCCCCATTGCGAGATCGGCACGGGCGAGGAGGAACTAGTGGCGCGCTTGCGCTGGCTCGCGGACGACCCTCACTCGACCCTGATCGACAAAGACTGCATCAACGGATTCATCGGCGCCATCGCCGCCGACGGTGGTAACCGGTTCGTCGATTGGGTGATGGAGCATCAGCTGCGGGCCCTGCTGGTGGTCGGCATCTGCACCGATGTTTGCGTCATGGATTTCGTCCTGACGGCGCTCTCGGCTCGTAACCACGGGCTGATGCCGGGCCTGCGCGATATCGTCGTCCAGGCGCCCGGTTGCGCGACCTACGACCTGCCTCGCGAGGTTGCCGAACAGAACGGTCTCGGTCCCACGGCTGCTCATCCTCAAGCCGCCACCCATCATCTAGGCCTTTACTTCATGGCCTCACGCGGCGCCCAAATCGTCGATCAGGTGAGTTTCGCCGACTAGCTACGGGACGACAGCGAAGTCCACGGGGGCGCCTCTGATTCGGGCTCACTGCAATTCGAGCAAGATCGCGGCAGTCTTGCCCAACGCCTGCTCGTGCCAATGGCACCGTGATCGCCTTGGCGATATTGACGGCCAGACAGAAGGCCGCGCTCGTCGTCGCGATCGTGGGCGAGCGCGATATCGGACAGGACCCATACCCGGTCGATCGGACTAGCTATGGTGTAGAGTAGCGCGTCGCGCGGTGTGTGAACCGTGGCGCCTGAGCGGTCTCGCCGACCCGCACGTACGCGGCGGCGATGCGCGCCAGGGGCTGGGTCCGCAGGCTAGCGTTGGCGATGTTGTCAGCGGCCGTGCTGGCAGCGGTGTAGTCGCCGACAACGAGCCATGCCGCCGCGATCCGGCTCCAGGCGTAGCTCACGGCGTAATAGCCCCGGGTTTGACGGGCCCGCAGCTGCGACGGTCCTTACCATGGTGGCCCGTGGCGTCACTGCCCGGCCCGTCCGCGCCTCGACCGACACCATATTGCTCAATGCGCCGACCCGGTAGCGCGCCTGGTCGATGTCTAGCACGACGTCGAGAGCCGCGCCGAGGTTGCCGGACTGAGCGAAGGTGCTGGCCGCAGCTACCAAAGTTGCCCGCCGACCGCCATCGTTCGATGTCCCTTCGAGCAGGGCGAGCGCGCGACTGGGCTGGCCCAGTTGGGCGAGCGCTGTAGCAACCTAACCGATCGCGTGAGCGCGGGCGCTGGCGGTCTCGACGGCCGTGCTCGCCGCGCCGACGGTCTACAAACCGACCGCCGTGGCCGGTACAATGGCGTTCGCTAGGAAGACGCACAGTGTCGCGGCCGCCGCCCAGGTGAGGGCTTTGTTCGTGTCCGCGCGCCTCCGCTCATGTGCCGCCCGAGTGGTATTGGCTAGTCTTGATAGAGTACTGGATTTAGGTTGAGTGTGCCCTGAGACGAGGGCGCGCGTACGAAAGCCTTGACGTGGCCAACAGCATCCCTCACGAGACAGACCCCTCGGCCATGAGCATGGCGTCGAGAGTAGCGGCGACGCTTTCGATCGTGATCCCGGCCCACGACGAAGCCGAGAGCTTGCCCGGCCTCTTGGCGGAAATCGCCGCCGCGATGGCGCCCGCCCCTGAGGTAGTGGTTGTCGACGATGCTAGCGACGACGGGACGTGGCCGGTATTGATCGAGGCGGCCGCGATGCACCCGTGGCTCCATCCCGTTCGACACCACACGCGCGCGGGCCAGAGCGCCGCACTGCTGAGCGGGGTGAGGGCGGCGGGCGGCGAGTGGATCGCGACCCTCGACGGTGACGGCCAAAACGATCCGCGCGACATTGCCGCGCTTGTGGCGATGCGCGATGGTATGGCTGACTGGCGCCAGCCTCTTTTGATCGCCGGCGAGCGTCGCGACCGCCACGACGGCTGGTCGCGGCGTGTTTCGTCGTTGATCGCCAATCGCGTGCGCGGCCGGCTGCTGGGCGACGCCACGCCGGATACCGGATGCGGCCTTAAATTGTTTTCACGTGCGGCATTCCTTGAATTGCCGTGGTTCGATCATGCCCACCGTTTCATGCCCGCGCTGTTCATACGCTCGGGCGGTCGGGTGGTCTCCGTGCCGGTGAGTCATCGCCCTCGTCGCGAAGGGCGCTCACACTATGGGGTGAACAACCGCCTCTGGGTGGGGCTGGTCGATCTCCTCGGCGTGATATGGCTCAAGCGGAGATGGCGACACTCCGAAGTCTACGATCCGCGCCCGCATCCGGGTGACGAATAGCCTCGGGTGATGAAAGGCTTGGGCGACGAAGAGGTCCGGGCGACGAAAGGAAATGAGTGATGGAAACGCCCCAACTTTGGTACATCGTCGGCTTCGCCGGCCAAGCGCTATTCGCCTCGCGCTTTCTGGTGCAATGGCTGACCAGCGAGCGTGCGGGGCGCAGCACGGTGCCCGTGATTTTCTGGTATCTCAGCCTGGGCGGTGGGGTCGTTCTGCTGGCCTACGCCCTCTTTCGCGAGGACCCCGTGTTCATCGTCGGCCAGGCGGGTGGTTTGTTCATTTACCTTCGTAATTTGCACTTGATCATGCGCGAGCGCCGTGCGGCGAGCGCCGACAGCTAAGGCAACCAGTCATGGAACGCCGGCTGCGAACCGCGACGAACCATCCCCCCCGACTTCGATGACGCGACGCCTCTCGCCATCGACTACGACCGGGCGCTCAGACTTCGGGCGCGCGCGCGATGTGCTCGGCTGGGTCGTGCTATGGCTCGTGTTGATTATCGTAGCGCTGGCGACGCGGCCGCTTCTACCGTTGATCGAGACGCGGTCGCTGGCCGTGGCTTGGGAGATGTGGCGGACGAGCGAATTTCTAGTCCCGCAGTTCAACGGGG
>Ga0315339_1002321_pt1 | contig 14615 bp, 11 predicted proteins | sample ASW17metaG_FD_204514 | JGI IMG/M metagenome (GOLD analysis project Ga0315339, IMG submission 204514) | Ammonia-oxidizing marine archaeal communities from Pacific Ocean, United States - ASW #17 | ecosystem: Environmental > Aquatic > Marine > Oceanic | place: USA: California | collected 2016-12-05
CGCAGTCTCTGAACTTTGCCGCGACCTCTGCGTCGGTGAGTGGATTTGAAGGTGTGCCTGGAACGTGCTCAAGAGATCGTTCCAAAATTTCGCCGTCGGATGTCCGCACGCGGACCGTGGCCGGTGCGAACTTCCCACTGTTGGCATCGTCAATGTCGACCGAAACCTTAGCGATGAACTGCGCAATATCGGGATCGAGTACCGCGTTGTCTTGAATGTCCGCAATCCCCAACCGACGACGCATGATGGCACTTGCCGCCGAATACTGTATGGAAAACTGGGCGGCGACCTGAGGGTTCGCGGACGGGTCAAAAGCTCCGCCTACCAACCCATAGGCAAACGGCGACAACTGAATGCCGACCTCATCGACATCGGCGGCCTCGAGATTATTTTCAACGGCGAGGCCGATCAGCAGATCAATGGGCACATGATTGGCGGTGCAGCTGGGGTATTTCTTAATGGCCGTGCTCATCTGTTCAAAATCACGCCCCAAGCCCTGGATCAGAACCTCGGCATCGCCCTCCCCATAAAGCGCGAAGTAGCCGAACTTTCCCTCGATCGCTTCACGTGGCCCACTGATGCACCGGGCGGCCAATTGGGCTGCGAAAACCCCGGCCTCGGCGGCGAAACCCGATTGCGCTCGCTTCGCCAGGCTTTTCTCCACCAAAGCCTGTTGGGAACCTCCGGCTCGGCTCAATGCCAGCCCCAACGCGTTGGAGATGCCCTCGGCATCAAGATCCAACAACTTCGCGGCGGCAGCCGCGGCGCCGAACACGCCATGCGCCGCCGTGTAGAACCAGCCTTTGTTGTGGAGATTAGCCGCACCCAATCGGCAGGCAATTTCGTTCCCAAGCGCAACGGCGGTGAGAAACGCCTGCCCGCTGGCGCCGGTCTGTTCGGCGATGGCCCAAGCCGCCGGCACGGTGACGATATCGGGGTGAACGGAACCACGCTCATAGACCGTGTCAAAATCCAACGCCGCCGCGTGCATGCCGTTGACGAAAGCCGCACCTCGACTTGAGGTCATCTCGCCACTGGCCCAAAGGGTACTGACGCCCGCCGCCTGCTCATCAAGTATTGTCTGGCATGCGGCTTCGCAGCCGGGCGCCGTCGATCCTGCCCAAGCAACACCCATGGTGTCCAGGACCCGGCGTTCGGTCGCGGCAATGACGTCGTCCGGCAGATCGTCAAAATCCGTCGTGGCGGTAAATTTCGCCAACTGCTGTGTGAGGCTCATGCCCATCGTCATTTTTAGACCCATTCAAAGCTCAGCACCCACTTGACCTTGATCAAGCTGATAGGTCCAATACGTATTTTATTAAAATATGATATGATTTACCTATCAATTTAATTTTGATGCTATCCGGCCTATCCATGACAGGAGCTCCCCATGCCCGACATTCGACAACTTCAGCGGTTTGTCGCCGTTGCCGAGGAAAGAAACTTCCGGCGTGCCGCGGCCAAACTGAACGTTTCCCAGCCGCCACTAAGCGATTCCATCAAGCATTTAGAAGACGATATCGGCGCACCGCTATTTATCCGCTCCCGGCGCCAGGTTGAATTGACCAAGGTCGGAGAAGTGTTTTTAGAGCGCGCGCGGCTCATACTTTCGCAGTTGGATGACGCGGTGAACACCGCGCGGTCTGTGGCCGAGGGTATGAGCGGCCAAATCACCGTCGGGTTCTTCCCAACGGCGACCTATGAATTTCTGCCCCGCGTGCTGCGCCGCTATCGCAGCCAACATCCCGACATCAATGTCCGGCTGGTCGAACTCACCACACCGGAACAGCCCGCAGCCCTCGAACAAAAGCGCATCGATATCGGCATGCTTCTGGCGCCGACGGTGGATCGAAAGGGCATCGCCCACGAAACTGTCTTTAAAGAGCCACTATTCGTCGCCCTGCCCGATGATCACCCGTTGGCGGGCGCCAAGCAGATGGACCTCAAGCAATTGCGGGGTGAGCCCTTCGTCTTCATTCCGCCGCGTTGGGGCTCGGGATATTATGCCCGTGTATCTCATGCCTTCCTGGAAGCTGGGTTCACCGCCAACATCATCGAAGAGGTGGAGCACTTGCACACCATGGTCTCTTTGGTCGGCGCCGGCATGGGTGTCGCGTTGGTGGCCCGTTCAGTGTGCCGCTTCCAGCCCCCAAACGTGATCTTCCGGCCGCTTAAGGACCCGTCGAAAATTTTGCAAATTGAGTTTGGATTGGCCTGGCGCGATGATGACCCGCTACCCGCGGTCGCGGCATTTCGGGACGTCGCCGGCGAGGTCGCCTCAATAAATCAGACCGGATGAGCGCTTTGCGTAACGCACGATTGCACTGCCGCTAATGCCGAGACTAATCTCTTCCGCCTATCTGTGCCTTGAAAGCTTCAAAGGAACGGACCCAAAACCAGACAATCTTGGCGTCATCCGTCTCAATGTCAACGGTCCGGTGGCGCATGCCGACACGGAACGAAAATACCGGCATGGTGTCGTGAATCTGCTTGAAGCGCAGGCCCGGATTGCGGGGTTTTTTCTTTCCAAAGGTGGAAATTTTCCTCGGCCAGTTCACGAACTTCAGCCGGCAGGTCATCGAAATGATGCCAGTAGGCTTCTTCGCGAGGCGGCTGGTCTTGGTCAATGGCTATCAAGGTCATCGACAGTTTTTTGCGGTTTTTGGCATACGCCTTCAATGCCTTTTTGGCGCTCTCAGCCAGCCAGTTTTGGGAGTCCGGCAAGGCGATAATCCGGTCCCATTCCGTCTTGTCCTCAACCCGCTGAATGATCTCCCAGGCGATCCGTTCGCGATCAACCTCCGGCAGCGTTTTGAGGGCCTCGAAGGCCTTCTCAACTAAATTTCCCATGCCTAATTCTCCTCGTCCCGCTTCATAGATGCCCGGCACGGGCTTTCAATGCTAGGTTTTTCGGTACACGGCAGAATGTTTACAATCGCAAGTGTAACAATGAGCGATCCCCGAAATTCATTCTCAGCAGGTGTTTTTTTCACTAGGTTTGGAGAATGTAAGGAAGGCGTCCCAGTGGATCAAAGCCAGCAAGAAGCCATTAAACGACATGGAAAGTAAGGATTTGCCATGATCATGCTCGATGAAAAGGCCATGGATGAATTGCTGAGCTATGGGGCATTGGTGGATCATTTCGAGACATGCCATCAAGATCCCATGCCCCTCCTCGATGATCTATTGTTGGAATGCGAGAACGACAATGGCACGCAGAATGCATTTCTGAATAGGGCCGCTTGGGATAACAACAAGTGGCTCGGCATCAAGTGCGTGACGGTCTTTCCGGATAACATCACACAAGACCAACCGCTTCCCAGTATTCAGGCGGTGTTTATCCTGTTTGACGGTGTGACCGGGACGCCCAACGCGATCATCGACGGCGCGTCGCTGACCCGCTGGAAGACAGCGTGTGATTCGGCGCTCGGATCCCACCTACTGTCGCGCGAAGGGGCCGAGACCTTGTCCATGCTCGGCGCCGGCAATATGGCCGAGCCCCTGATCAGGGCGCATGTGTCGGTTCGCCCGGGCATCCGCACTGTTCGCATCTGGAACAGATCCGTTGATAAGGCCCATGCGCTCGCCGTGCGGCTGCAAGGTGAAAGCTTCGAATGCGTTGTGGCCGAAAACTTGGAAGATGCCGTTGCCGGCGCTGACATTGTTGTCGCGGCAACCATGGCCTCGGCGCCGATCATTCAGGGCGAATGGCTGCAGCCGGGGATGCATCTTGATTTGGTCGGCGCCTTTACGCCGACGATGCGCGAAGCGGATGACGAGGCCATGCGTAGGGGTGAGATTTTCGTCGATTGCCGGGGCACCACCATTGATGAAATTGGCGAGCTTATCCTGCCCCTGCAAAGCGGCGCCATATCGAGAAAAGATATCCGCGCCGATCTGTTCGATCTGTGCGCGGGTACGCATCCCGGAAGATCAGACGCGGCGGCGATAACGATTTTCAAGAACGGCGGCGGCGGCCACCTGGACCTCATGGCCGCAACGCACATTTTCCAGCAATTTCAGAAGGCCTAGAATGGATAGTCGTAGTTGAGCCCCCCTGTCCCTCCGTGTCCCACCTATGTCCCCCTGGGGGCCCCACTGTGGGATTTCAGAATGAGTGAGTCATTTGCCCGTGGAAACAGTCATTCTCGCAGAATGAGCGAGATTTTTTTCGAAACAAAGAATGGACTTCGGCGAGCTTCCATCTGGGCCTTCTATTCCGACGACGGCATCAAGGTTACACTGTGCCGCAAGGACCCACGAAATTATAATCGAAATCAGTGCGATAGTTTGGTTGCCACGCATTTAGAATACGAACGGGGTGTTAGAAAATCAATTAACATGCCCGACCGAATGCAAGGAACCCTGGAGTGTACTTTTGCTCCAGGCAGAGGAATGCACGCGCCGCGTAGGCGACCTAGACGCTAGGAAGTCAGGAATCCTTAAAATGACTGCTGTGGGCAGGACCGCCGAGGCGGCTCGTCGTTTCTCACCTGTCTGAGAAAATTCTCACTTATTGTGAGAACCGACACCCACGGATTATTCCAATAATTTCCAGGCCGTGCTGTTCCACATAAAAATTACCTCTCCCCCTCTTGAACATCCGCCTTCACCTCTTTTTTTCCTATTGAAAAGAATTAATAGGCTATCGCAATTCATGCATTATGTTAAGACACTGAATAAAAAGAAAAATTGTTGAAATGTTTACATTTGTTGACATTTGAAGACGAAACAAACCCATGATGTTACATTTTATATTTAGTATCAAATGGTTAGACAGAATATGATGCGAAAATTGACTTATTATCGAGTTGAAAATGACGACATAATCAAAATTATGATGACACCGTGTCAACATATGCACAACGTCGCGATGGCGCTTTGGATGGGGGCTTTACGTGGCCGTGCGAATGACGAAAATGAGCGACGCATCTCGATGATCCGGCGCCACGCCGGGGGTTTACCAGAGTTTCCATAAGGGAGTGACGACATGGGTGGTTGGCAAGGCAAGGTTCTGCGCATCGATCTCAGCGCCGGAACATCGAAGGAAGAGCCCCTGAACCAGGAATGGGCGGACCAGTACCTGGGCCAGCGCGGCCTTGCCACCAAATATCTCTATGAGGAAATGGACCCGGCGGTCGATTCTCTTTCGCCCGACAACAAAATGATTTTCGCCACCGGCCCCCTGACCGGGACGATGGCGTCGACCGGCGGACGCTGGTCGGTGGTTACCAAGGGCGCGCTGACGGACGCCATTGCGTGTTCGAATTCCGGCGGCTATTTCGGCGGTGAGTTGAAGTTGTCCGGCTGGGACATGGTGATCTTCGAAGGCAAATCGCCGCATCCGGTGTATGTGATGATCCGCGATGACGATGTGCAGATTTTGGATGCCCGCGATTTCATCTGGGGCGAGACGGCGTGGGAAGCAGAGGACCGCATTCGCACACGCCACCAAGACCCACTTATTCGTGTCGCGACCATCGGCCGGGCCGGTGAAGCGATGGTGCGCTTTGCGTGTGTCATGAACGACAAGGACCGGGCCGCCGGGCGATCGGGCGTTGGCGCGGTCATGGGCTCGAAGAATTTAAAAGCCGTCGGCGTACGCGGCACGGTCGGCGTCCGCGTGCATGACCCGGCGGCGTTTATGAAAATCGTTAGCGAGATGCGCCAAAAGCTCGATACGCATGCGGCCAGGAACCGTCTCAATGCGGTCGGCACGCATGCCATGATGGACAACACCAATGCCTATGGGTCGCTGCCCACCCGCAATGGCCGCGACGTCCAGTTCGAAGGCCACGATGCGGTCAAGGTGAAGACGGCGCACACCAAGCGCCGCAATGACGGCAAGGCCAACGTGATCGCGGCGAAGGCGTGTTTCAGCTGTTCCATTGGATGTGGGCGGATCGCCAAAATCGATCCTGATCACTTCACGGTGTCCAGCGATGACAACAAACAAAAGTACGGCAACGCCATCGGCGGGCTGGAATACGAAAGCATCTTCGCGCTGGCGCCGATGGTCGGCTGCAATGACCTCTCGGCGGCGACCTACGTGAATGCGCTGTGTAACGAAGACGGCATGGACCCCATATCGCTGGGCGGCTCAATCTCGGCGGCGATGGAACTTTACGAAGAAGGCGTCATTACCGACAAAGAGACCGGCGGCATCAAATTGAACTTCGGCAATGCCGAAGCCATGTGCCAGGTGACCGAACAGGCGGCGCGCGGCGAAGGGTTCGGTGCCGAGGTCGGGTTGGGATCAAAACGGCTTTGTGAGAAATACGCGCGGCCCGAGCTCTCGGTCTCCGTCAAAGGCTTGGAATTTCCAGGTTATGACCCGCGCGCCATGCAGGGCATGGGCCTGGCTTACGCGACGTCGAACCGGGGTGCGTGTCATATGCGGGCCAGCCCCTTCGCCGATGATTTCACCCACGTTAGGCCCGACGGCAAGGCGCAGATTGTCAAAGACACCCAGGATGCGAACGCCGGCAAGGACGCCACCGGGCTTTGTGCGTTTGCCGGCAATGCCTGGGATTTGAACGACTACGCGGCGCAAATTGACGCGGCTTGCGGTGGCGGATGGGACGGCGAGCGCCTGACCAAAACCGGCGAGCGCATCTGGACACTGGAGCGCCAGTTCAATATGCGCGCCGGCATGACCAAGGCCGACGACACCCTGCCCGAACGCTTCCTCAAGGAAGCGGCGAAAACCGGCGTCGCCGCCGGCCGGGTCACGGAATTGGATAAAATGCTGCCGGAATATTATGAGATTCGCGGCTGGACACCGGACGGCGTGCCGACCAACGAAACCCTGGACCGGGTCGGGCTCTGATGAAAATAAAGGTCAAGCTGTTGGCCGCCGGCGGCGCCGTGCCCAAAGTATTTGATGAGTTCGGTGAGTGTGAACTTGATATGCCCGCCAGCACCTCCATCGCCGATCTGATGGACAAGATCAGCCTGCCGAAAGAGGAATCCTATACATCCCTGGTCAGTGGCCAGGCCGTGCAGGCCGAGGACCGGGCCGCCCATACGCTCGGTGACGGCGATGAGGTCGTCCTGTTGCCGGCCATTCAAGGCGGCTGAGGTCTAACGATTGGTGACGAAGGCCTGGTAGGATTCCGCCAACTCGTCGGTCGCAATTTCCAAAAACCGGGCCCCATGCTCGGCCGTCGACAATTTCGGGTTCGAGCCCATACGGCCGTCGGGGAAACTTCTGCGAAAATCATCGGCGTCATAAATTTTGCCTTCCGGCGCAATCTCCGGCGTCAGCGGCGCATCCTTGATCCGCGCCGCGGCGCCGGGGAACAGATGATAGGTCAACGACACTTCCGATGCCGTCGCATGGCTGCCCTCGGCGTCCCCATAGAGTTCCAATGCGAGTTCGCGGACCCCGTTGCACATGAACCAGTTCATCATGGTGCATCTAACTGCCGGCCGGTTCGATGCCGGGCTCAGGCTTTTCTCCGCGTAAATTTCGTTGAAGGCAGCGTTGACCGTGTGAATATTTCCGCCGTGGCCGTTGAGGAAAAAGAACCTGTCAAACCCCGCCCTGGCCAGACTTTCCACCGTATCACGGACCACCGCAATCAATGTCGATGGCCGCAGCGTCATCGATCCCGGAAAGCCCAAATGATGCTGCGCCATACCGACGCTGATGGTCGGCGCGACCATGGCCCCAATGCGCTCACCGACCTTCCAGGCAACGCCTTCGGCAGCCAACGCGTCGGTGCCAACAAACCCCGTCGGGCCATGCTGCTCGGTTGATCCAATGGGGATGATGATCCCGCTCGATGCTTTCAAATACGTCTCGACTTCCAGCCAACTAGCGAGTTGCAGGCGCATGATCTCTCCTTTTATCCACAACGTTATATTGCGTCCCTGACGCCGCGCCCGCAACTACGTATGGGTGCCACCGCGCCGCAGATTCCGAATTAAAAATCGCGCCGGATGCAATGCCTGCATAACTTCCAGCGGCACCGGCACCGGCATCCCTGTAATCAAGGCGGCCAGCATTTCGCCGACCAGAGGTGCAGTCATAAAGCCCCGCGAACCTAAGCCACTTAACACATACAATCCGGACTGATACGTGGCCGGCGGATAGCTCTCGGTTGGCCGTCCATGATGAAGGTTTTGATAATCCTTTAGGTAACTTGCGCCGTCGGGAACCGCGCCGGCCACAGGCAATCGGTCTCGGGTTTCAGCACGGATGCCAGCCCAACTGCCGATCACAATCGGTGACCGCATCATATCCGGTCCCCGCCTGGCGAGAAGTTCGAGATTCCGATCATCATCGGCGGCGCGGCGTTCCGCATCGATATCTTCGCCACGATCCACAGTCGCCCCCAATACATGCATGTCCCCCTGCGGGCCTTCTACAAGCGGCGTCAAATATCCTCCGAAAGTCAACGGCGCACGCAAGTCGGGATTTGGTTTTAGGAATGTCACCTGGCCCCGGTTAGCAACCAAACCCAAGTCAGGAAAGTTAGCGAGCGTTCTCGAGGCCATACCACAGGCAATGACCACAGCGGTTGATTCCCCGACAGTCTCTCCATTTTCATCTGCCAGACGCCAACCGCTGGAAACAGCATCAAGACCCGAAACCGTGCAATTGTATTTCGCGTCGATCCCTTCCAACAATCCGTCGCAAACAATTTGCGTGTTGAGTGTCCCCGCATTATCAAACCATACGCCGCTGTCCCCAACCGCTACGCCGACTGTCTCCCTGACTTCTGCCTCAGATAACAGTTGGGAACCGTTCAGTTTCGCATATCGCGCGCGATCCGATGCGTCGCGGCCCATAACCAGCAATCCCCGAGACGACCATGCGCTGCCTCCGGTCGTATCCAGAGCATCGTACGTCCGTACCGCATGCCCATAAGCCTGGGAAAGGAACTTCGCTGTGGATGATTCATCGGTGAGTGCACGTGGCTGCACCAAACCCGCTGGTGTCCCCGATGCGCCGGCGGCCGGTCCGTCACCAGCATCAAAGATACGCACGTCAATGCCACGCGTGGCGAGTGCGCGCGCTACCGAAGCTCCTCCAATGCCAGCGCCAATCACGGCCACAGGTCCGTTGCCACAAATCGCCGTCGGACGGCGAAACCAGGGGGCAGATGCTGGCTCGTTATTGTCGTCACCAAACATTGCATTGAGGCATTCCCGCTTGCGGCCGAACCCAGACCGCTTCTCAACGTCAAAGCCCACCTCCTGCAAACCGCGCCGGACATGCCCAGCAGCGCTAAAGGTCGCGAGGCGAGTGCCGATCCGACTCAAACGGGCAAGTGCAGAGAATACTGAAGGGCGCCACATTTCCGGATTTCGGGATGGCGAGAACCCATCCAAGTACCATGCGTCCATCGAACCGCAAAGGTCATCAAGCGCTTTCGCAACGTCAGAATAGATCAACAGCAACCAGACCCGTCCGCCGTCAAAAGTTATCAAATGGAACCCTGGTTCGGGATCAGGGATTGCGTCGGCCAGAGAGTCTGCAAGCGGCGCGATTTCCGGAAACTGCCCCAAGGCACGGCGGCGATCTGATACCGAAATGGGGAAACCTTCAATGGCGACATAATCAAGACGCGCGCTGGAGGGCGCCGTTTCACGCCAAGCCTGCAAAGTCACCAGAAAATTAAGCCCTGTCCCAAACCCAAGCTCCCCAATTGCAAATTGTTCCCGACCGATCCAAACATCAGGTATCCCAATGCCTTTCAAAAAGACATGGCGGGCCTCCGCCAAACCGCCTTCCGAAGAAAAATACGGGTCATCGAAATCCACAGAGACCGGTACCTTGGCGTCGCGCCACGAGATTTTCGGTGTTTTCAATTTCTTCATTTGAACGTGGTAGCGTCCTTAAATCCGATGAGCAAATCTACTGGATGAGGTTTTGGGCACCCCCTGGAACAAGTTCAGCACCACAGTTATGCTATCAGGGCAAACAAAAGACCACCGGATCAGAGGAGAAAATCATGGCTGGAACACTTCAAGTGAGCGCCGATAGCTGGAATGATGGTGAACCAATCCCAGCAAAATTCGCTTTTTGCGCACCGGCGCCCGAATCCCACGTGACTATGAGCACGAATATCTCGCCCGCCCTAAATTGGGCCGGTGCACCTGATGGCACCCGAAGTTTTGCTATCTTGTGCATCGATGTCGATGTGCCGTCGGCACCCGATGACGTAAACCAAGAAGACCGGGAAGTTCCGGTTGACCTGCCACGGATCGATTTCTTCCACTGGGTCTTGGTGGATATCGCGGGCGATGCCACTGGCATTGCTGAGGGCGCGGATTCGGATTCCATTACCGCCGGCGGCAAGGCCTTGGGGCAAACCAGTGTCGGCGTGCGGGGCCTCAACAACTTCACCGACTGGTTCGCCGGCGACGCGGACATGGGTGGTGACTACGGCGGATATGACGGACCGTGCTCGCCGTGGAACGACAGCATCATTCATCACTATCATTTTCACATCTATGCGCTGGATATCAAAACCCTGGGATTGGACGGCCAATTTGGCGGACCAGAGGCTCAGGCCGCCATGAAAGGCCATGTATTGGCTGAAGGCTCAATGTGCGGCACATACAATCAAAATCCTAGGCTCGGCACCTAATTCGACCTGATTGACAGAGGCATCGTCACCGTAACACGCAACCCACCACTGGATGCATCCGACAATTCTATGTCGCCACCATGGGCGCGTATCAATGTACGGGCTATAGCGAGCCCGAGGCCGATACCGCCGGTTTCCCGGCTGCGTGATTCTTCCAACCTGACAAAAGGTTCAAAAATACGTTCGCGGTCGGCGGCGGGAATTCCCGCGCCATCGTCTTCAATAGTAACAACGGCATAATTATCCGATGCGAAGTTTTCGATCCGCGCACGTTGGCCATAAGTCACGGCGTTCTCGATCAGATTACCGAATGCCCGACGTAACGCAGCGGGCCTTCCATCGACGAGGGCATTATTCGCGCTTGAGCACGACAGCTCGAGCCCGGTCTCCGCCAGATCTGCGCATAAACTTTCGATCAGCGATGCCAAATCGACGCGTCGACTGGCCTCTGTTTCAGCATACTCACGAGCGAACGCCAAGGTCGCTTCTGTGATGGCCTGCATTTCAGCCAGCGTGCGAAGAATTTTTGCCTGCAGTTCCTTGTCATCAATAAACTCGGCGCGCAATCGGAGGGCCGTAATCGGGGTCCGCAGATCATGGGAAATTGCGGCAAGCATCTGTGTACGATCTTTGACGAATCGTTGTAAGCGTTCACGCATTTCGTTGAACGCCTCGGTTGTTTGACGCACCTCGCTGGGCCCTGATACGGGCAAGCTCTTAACATCCTCACCACGGCCCAGGCGATCGGCGGCCACCGCCAAATTCTGTAAGGGCTGCGCGGCCCGGCGGACCAGTACAATGACGATGATGATCAGCGCCACCGCAGTCCCGCCGGCCATACTAATTGTTGGCAAGGCCCATGTCGGTGGTGGTGGTGCAACCAACGTCTCGACATTCAACCAGCGGCGATCATTTAGCCGCACCGACAATGTAAGGCCGAGCGGCGCGTGAAAACCATACCCCCCTCGATGACCATGTCGCCGGTCCCCGTCGTGATCATCATCGTCACGATCATCATCATGGTTACCAAACCACCGGCTCATATGACGGCGGGAAAATGCCAGCGGCGGGAAACCCTCGGCGGCATGCACATCCATGCGCACCTCAACATCGTCTTGGTTCAAATATCTCCGAAAATTACGCCTGAGGGCCCAATCTTGAGGGCGATCCCCTGCGGCACCGGCCGCGCTTTTATCCGAGACGGAAAATCGTATCCAGGGGTCACTGGACTGCGTGGCAATTTTTTCGGCGATTGCGCGTGGTGTATTTTCCAGCAACCGCACTACGGACGCCGTGCGTTGCAGAACCTGAGTACGGGCCGCCGCACGAACGGCAAGCCGTCGCTCATCTATGAAAACCACAAATGTGATGATCTGAGCAACAGTGAGCGCAACCAAATTGCCCGCAATCATTTGACCCGCTAACGATTTTGGCCAAAGTTTGTTTACCGGTCTTCCCCGACAAGTTCTATGTCGGCGTTAAAACTATACCCACCACCCCAGACAGTTTTGATGATTTTCGGATTTTTCGGATCGCCTTCGATTTTTTTTGCGCAACCGGCTAATCTGATTGTCGATACTGCGGTCAAACATCACCGCATCACGGCCTCGCGTGTGATCGAGGAGCTGATCGCGGGTCAACACCATACCCGGATGCGCGAGAAACGTCCCCAACAGATCAAATTCGCCTGTGCTCAGTGACACCACCACGCCGTTTGGATCAACGAGCTCCCGTCGCGCCTTGTCGAAAACCCATCGCGCGAATCGAATACGCGAACCATCGGACGGGCGGCGGTCGGGCGGTAAACTTTCAACACGCCGCAACACAGCCTTGACCCGCACCAGCAGTTCACGAGGATTGAAGGGTTTTGTGAGATAATCGTCCGCACCCATTTCGAGACCAACGCCTCGTCCGGTCGCTTTCGGTTATTGAAAATAATACCCAAATTGCTGTGCGCATGGGTAAATCTCGAGAATCTAAAAGCCGGCGGCTTGCCCGTCGCCACGAGGGTCGGCGGCGCCTTCGATCAGGCCGCCCGGGTGGTGCACCAGGGCGCCGGCGTGGCCCATGACCTCGTCAAAGGCGCCGACGTCCTCAATGGGGTGGCCGGCGGCCTTCAGGGCGGCGATCACCGAGGGATCAAACCGGTTCTCGATCCGTAAACTGGTGGTTTCCGCGCCCCAGGTTCGGCCCAGCAGCCAACGCGGCGCGGTGACGGCTTCTTGCAATTCCTGGCCGTGCATGACGTGGCGCGAGAACACCATGGCCTGGGTCTGCGGCTGGCCTTCGCCGCCCATGGTCCCGTAGGGCATGACCCGACCGTCGGATAAATGAGCGAGCGCTGGCTGGATGGTGTGGAAGGGGCGGCGGTGCGGCTGCAGGCAGTTGTGATGCGTGGGGTCCAGTGAAAAACTGGTGCCGCGGTTTTGCCAGGTAATGCCGGTTTCGTCCAAGACCGTGCCGGAGCCGAATTCCCAATAGATGCTTTGAATGAAACTGACGGCCCGGCCTTCGTTATCGACGGCACCCAGCCACACTGTGTCGCCGCCGGTTTCGGCTTCCGGCCATTCTAGGACGCGGTTCGGGTCGATATCGCCAGCCATGCCATCAAGCACCGTGGATTTCAGGAAGTCGGTGGGATCAACATCCATGTAATCGGGGTCGGTGACGTATTTGTCGCGGACCCGGAAGGCTCGCTTGGCGGCCTCGACGAGGCCATGGACATACTCATAGGTCTCGGGCTCTTGAACCTTCAGGCGGTCATACACGCCCAGCAATAATAATGACGCCAAGCCCTGGGTCGGCGGCGGCAGATTGAAGATTTTATGCCCGGCGACATCTAGCGACAGCGGCGTGACGCTTAGCGCCTGATGACGTTCCAGATCAGCCAGACACAACGGTGTGCCGGCGCGTTCCAGATCCGCGGCGATGGCGCGGGCTAGATTGCCCCGGTAAAAATCATCCAAGCCGGCGTTAGCCAGACGCTGCATGGTTTCGGCGATGCGCGGTTGGCGGTGTGTCATGCCTTCAGTGGGGAGCGCGCCATCTATGAGGAAGTTTTCATTAAACCCCGGCACATCATCCATTTCTTCAAGTTTCGCCGCCGTGTTCTCGGCCAAGGTCCGAGTGATCGCGACGCCGGTCTCGGCGTAGTGGATGGCGTCTTCCAAAAGCCGCGCCACGGGCAGCTTGCCGCCCCAGGCCTCGTTGCTGAACTTTAGAGCTTTCTGCCAGCCGGAAACCGCGCCGGCGACGGTCAGCGCGGCCAAGTTGCCGCGCGCGGGGATCGCATCGAGCCCCTGGTCCTTATAGAAGGTGATATCAGCTTTTGCCGCCGCGCCGCCGCAGGCATCAATCGCGGTGACCTCTCGGCCCGGCGTATGGATCAGCCAGAAATTGTCACCGCCCATGGCGTTCATATGGGGATAGACGACTGTGATCGTCGCCGCTGCAGCGACCATGGCCTCAATGGCGTTGCCACCGTCCTCCAGAACCCTGAGCCCGGCGCGGGCGGCTAAATGATGGGGCGCGGTGACCATGCCGCGATAGGCGCGTGTCGTTTGAAGCATCTGTTGGTTCCGTTTATCTGAGTGTGATCCGTGTTATGCCCGATCCCGCCATCACCGACTAGGAATTTTCAGGCTCAATAGCTGGGCGCGCATCAAAATCCGGCCAGAGCTTCCGGGCTGGGCTCGATCTCGCCGCGCTCGATACGTCGGACGGCAGTGACGATGCCATCGTTGGCCGGCACGGCGATCCCTAATTCCCGGGCTTTGTCGGCAATCAGGCCATTCAGATAATCGATTTCTGTGCGCCGGCCCTTGATCATGTCTTGGCCCATGGAGGGACGTTGGTCATTGTTGCGGGTCGACGTGTTGTCCAAGATAGTTTGCTCACATTTCGCCATCGCATCCGCATCGCCCCTCATGGCATTCATCAGGTCCATGGGGTCCATTTTGTAGGTTTCTTCCAACTCATAACCCAGCGCTAACCCGACCTCGACAGCTTCGCCAG
>Ga0315339_1002323_pt1 | contig 14604 bp, 14 predicted proteins | sample ASW17metaG_FD_204514 | JGI IMG/M metagenome (GOLD analysis project Ga0315339, IMG submission 204514) | Ammonia-oxidizing marine archaeal communities from Pacific Ocean, United States - ASW #17 | ecosystem: Environmental > Aquatic > Marine > Oceanic | place: USA: California | collected 2016-12-05
ATCCCTTCCGTGTCCCACAAACACTTCAGGAATGTTCGCTGGACCACTCGAGCGGTCTAGTTTCTCTCCGCCCTCACGCGGCTTAGAATCGCCGCTCTGTGGTCTAGTTTCTCTCCGCCGTTCTCAGAGGCCACGGAACCGTGCGTGAAGGCGCGGCGGCTGAGATTGCCTTGCGCGCTATGTTCCTGCGAATAACCCGTTTTTTGCACTTGCGGCTTCATCCCCATAGAATAGAGTCCAAGCGAGGAGTTTGCATGGCGGATCGAATGGTCAAGTGTGTGAAGTTAGACAAGGAACTACCGGGACTGGCGGAGACGCCGTTCGACGGTGACTTAGGGCAGAAGATCTACGACAATGTGTCGCTCGATGCCTGGAAGATGTGGGCCGAGCACCTAAAGATGATCATCAACGAGTACCGCCTGAATCCCGCGACGCTCGAATCGCAAGAAATTATCATCAAGCACATGGAAGATTTCTTCTTCGGCGACGGTAGCCAGGCTCCACCAGAGTACGTTCCTCCTACGCCGCCGACTCAATGATCTAGGAATTCCGCGTACGTGCAAAGTGGGTCCGCAGCGACACCGCGAGATCGGCCGCTACGCCGATGAAGTATCCCCACAGCGCCAGGTTGAGGATCGGTCCCACTACGATCGCAAGCCGTACGAGCGCTACCTGGTACTCGATTGCGCCGAGTGCGGCCACGGTAAGAAGCGAAAGCGGGAAGCTGACGATTGTAGTCAGTAGAAAGATCGCCGCTTCGAGCCCTTGTGCTTGCGCCGCCCCGTCCGCGCGGATATAGAACAGAACGGCCCAAAACAGGACTGTCAGCAGACTTGCCAGCGTGCCGAGGAATGCGCCGTATTTGAGGAATCTGTGCGCCAAGGTGAATCCCAAGTCTAGCGGGTGGTAGTCGGGGTGGACCTTGGAGTAGATCCGCCGTCGGCCCCGACCTTGAGATCCCCGGCGAGCGGCGCGACAGGGTGCGGCCATGCACGACAGATGTGCGCGGGTTTGACTGCGGCGTAGCGAGATCGAAATACAGACTGGAAATATTTGACGCTTGTGTGCATATCGGTGGTGATGGCAGGATAATGCGTAGAGGGGAGCCGGGCGACTCCCTCGCGCCGCGGCCCGGCATATGAAAGAGAAAGGGTGTTGCTTATGAGAATGCAGATTCTGATGCCGATGATGTTTCTTGCGGGGGCCGGCCTGCTTTGCGCTAACGAAGCGATCGAGCGATGTGAGAAAGCGGCCGTGGTTTTGGATGAAGTGATGAGGACGCCGGAGAAGGCGATTCCCTCCGACCTGATAGCGAAAGCTCATTGCGTGGTAGTCGTGCCGGGCATGAAGAAGGTGGGATTCGGACTTGGCGCCAAATACGGTAAGGGATTGCTCTCCTGCCGGGCCGCGAGCGGTAAGGGCTGGACAGGTCCGACGACCGTACGCATCGAAGGCGGCAGCATTGGATTCCAGATCGGCGGATCATCTACCGATATTGTGCTGCTTGTCATGAATAAGGCGGGCAAGAAGAAACTGCTGTCGAGCAAGGCGACGCTCGGAGCCGATGCCAGTGTCGCCGGCGGTCCGGTGGGGCGAACGGTTTCGGCCCAGACAGATGCACAGATGACGGCGGAAATCCTGTCATACTCGCGCTCGAAAGGGCTGTTCGCTGGGGTCTCTCTCGAAGGAGCTTCGCTGCGGCCGGCGCACAAGGACAACAAGGCTATCTACGGCAGAGATGTAACCCCGCAACAGATTCTGGCCGGCGAGGTGGAATTACCGGCGTCGGTTGCCGTACTTGCGCAGGCACTGGGCAAGTATTCCATGCACGAAAGGTAGACTCGGTGGCGGACTCAATCAGGGACAGAACCTCGTGCCGGGTGAGTATACAGTGAAGCTAGAGGGGCCTGACGGTACGGTACAGCAAGAGAAGATCACAATCGTGGCCAACAAGGCGACACGGCTGATCGCGAACTAGGATGATCCGCATCGGGGGACGTGGAGTCCCCGATGGCGGTCCTCCCGTTGTGATCGATAAGGGTTGTCTTGGATTGGCCGGTAGGGTGTGCGGGATAGCGTACGAGCGTTACTGGACACGTCCGGTGGCCGCTGGTATACTGCACGATTATCACGATGTTCGACCACGTCTATCATTGGCTTCGATTTACGGGCTGTTGACCCGCGAAGTGGCGTAGGTTCGAACCAAGGTACGTTCTTCGAAGCCGACCCACTCGTTCAGAGTGGGTTTTCCTTTGCGGGGGTCTTCATGATTATTTCAATGAAGTTGGGTGCGACCAAAGAGCAGACCGAAGATGTCTGCAAGAGAATTGAAGATTTCGGATACCGTGTCCATTCCATCCAGGGAGAAGAGCGTGTTGTGATCGCCGCCGTGGGTACGGGTGATGTGACACACTGTCTGGAATCGCTGCTGTCGTATGAGTCGGTGGAGAGTGCCGTGCGCATTTCAGCGCCTTACAAGTTTGTGAGCCGCCAGTATCAGGCGGACCGGACGCAGATAAAGATGGGGGACACCGTCATCGGTGGCGACGAGTTCGTCGTCATGGCGGGGCCGTGCTCGGTAGAAACCGAGGAACAGATCATGGCATCGGCTGAAGCCGTAGCCGCGGCGGGTGGAAAGCTCCTGCGCGGCGGCGCTTACAAGCCGCGGACGTCCCCGTATGACTTCCAAGGACTGGAAGAAGAAGGTCTTAAGCTGCTGCGCAAGGCCGGCGACGCACACGGGCTCGCGGTCATCACCGAGGTCATGACGGTGACGAACGTGAACCTCGTTGCTGAGTACTCCGATGTCCTGCAGATCGGCGCCCGGAACGTGCAGAACTTCCCGCTGCTGAAGGCGGTAGGGCGCGTAGAGCGGCCGGTCATGCTGAAGCGCGGCCTCAGCTCAACGATCAAGGAGTTGCTGCTCTCGGCGGAATACATCGTTTCGCACGGTAACCCGAATGTCATCCTCTGTGAGCGCGGTATTCGCACGTTTGAAACGGAGACGCGGAACGTTTTGGATATTCAAGCCGTAGCGGTGCTGAACAAGGTGACGCACCTTCCGGTTGTGCTCGATCCAGCGCACTCGTCTGGCAGGCGCGACTTGATTCCTCAGATCGCCCGCGCCTGTGTGGCAATTGGCGCCGACGGGATGATGGTCGAGACGCACCCCAATCCGGAAGCCGCGTGGAGTGACGGACCACAGTCGCTCACGTTCGCTGGGTTCAAGCAGATGATGGACGACCTGAAGCCGTACGTTGAGCTGTGGAAAGCGAGCCGGCCGGTCTCAGTAGCCGGGTAGCCGCTGCGGGTATCCACTAGTCGGTGTGGAAGACCTCTTCCATCTCGGCCCACCACTCCCCCTCTTTGCGCGTAGGCACGGGGTCCTGGATGGGCTCCATGATGTCCCACCATTCGCGCATTTTGGGTTGTTCGGCCATCTTGGCCATATCGGCGGCGAAGTCGTCACCCACGTATTCGTAGTAGGCGAATAGGTAGCCGTCCTTGAGATAGATCGAGTAGTTGCTGACGTTGCAGTCGCTGATGATTTCGAGGATCTCCGGCCAGACGACTTCGTGATACCGGCGGTACTCTTCTTCTCGTTCAGGCCGAACCCTCAAGACCAATCCGTAGCGTTTCATTGCGATGTCCCTATTTGTAGGCGTCTCGATGGGCGGCCACGAAAGCACGCATCCTAACACGCGGTCAGAAGCGGCCAAAGGTGGGCCGGGCAGCCATCGGATTGCGACTATCATGGAGAAGTCGCGCTCAGCGGCGTGGGAGTTCCTCAGGCTTGAGGGCCAGCGAAAGAATGCAAGAACCGATTGTGTATCTGAAGGACGGTTTCGTACCTGCTTCCCAGGCGAAGTTGAATATCTATGATTTCGGCATTGTCCTAGGCGCGACTGTGACCGACCAGTTGCGAACGTTTCGGCGTGAACCGTTTCGGTTAGAGGAGCATGTCGGGCGGCTCTTCGAATCGGCGAAATACGCGCGGCTGGATATGCCTATTTCTCCCGGCGAGGTGATTGCCAACACGAGGGAACTCATCCGGCACAACGCGGCCCTACTTCCGCCCGGCGGTGACCTGGGCGTCGTCTATTTTCTGACGCCGGGAGAGAACTTGGGGTACGCCAGTAGCGCCGCGAACTTCGAAGCCGGCGAGCCAACATTCTGCATTCACTCTTTCCCACTACCGTTTGGCGCGTTCCGCCGCTTCTTCGCCGAGGGAGCGCACGTCGTGACGCCGAGCACACGGCACGTGCCGCCGCAGTGCCTCGACCAGAAGATCAAGCACCGCAGCCGGCTGCATTGGTGGATCGCCGAGAAGGAAGCACGGATGGGTGATCCCGACGCCATTCCATTGCTGTTGGATCTGCAGGGGAATCTCACCGAGTGCAGCGGCGCAAATTTCTTACTGGTCAAGAGGGGTGTTGTGTACTCTCCGCGGTTGGGGAATATTCTGCGGGGCGAGAGCCGGGCAGTTGTGGCGGAGATTTGCGGAGAATTAGGGGTTGGATTTGAGAGTCTTGATTTGCAGGTGCACGACGCGATCAACGCCGATGAGATGTTTCTTGTAACGACTCCCTATTGCATGGCGCCCGTGATGCGAATCAATGGTCTGGCAGTAGGTGAAAGCACGGTGGGTGGACCTATCTTCGAACGCGTTCTCGCCGCTTGGAGTGAGAAGGTCGGAGTAGATATCCGCGCACAGATTCTTGGGACGGGTGCGGTTGAGGAGGGGTTAGCGTGAGCGCGACAGGGGATCTGTTTAGACTGGATGGCCGGGTTGCTCTGGTTACCGGCGGTGCCGGGCTCTACGGCAGGCATATCGTGCGCGCCCTGGCCGAGGCGGGAGCAACCGTTGTCGTGGCATCGCGGAATGGAGATGCCTGCCGCGAGTATGCCGAGGAGTTGCGGAAGGAGCAGTTGCTGTTTGAAGGCGAGTAGTTCGACCAAGCGTCGGAGTCGTCGATCCGGGATCTGCGAGACCGGCTGATCGAGCGGTATGAGCGGCTCGATGTGCTGTTCAATAACTCGGTGGCACGCGCTGGTGGCGACTTGCTCGAGATCACTGCCGAGGAGTGGGAGCGGTCGATGCGCGTCAACTCAACAGGATTGATGCTGGCCTGCCAGATCTTGTCCGAGCCCATGCGGAAGCAGCGGTCTGGATCGATTGTAAACATTGCGTCGATCTACGGCATGGTAGGCCCGGACTGGTCGATCTACAAAGGCACATCGATCTCGAACCCGATTGACTACCACTTTGCAAAGGGTGGCATGATACATATGACGCGCTACCTGGCGAATTTCCTGGGTCCGTACAACATTCGAGTCAATGCGCTTTCTCCTGGCGGCTTGCAAACGCCAGACCACAGCGAGACCTTCGTCAAGCAGTACAGCGTACGGACGCTGCTCGGGCGAATGGCCGACGAGGATGACATCAAGGGTCTGGCCGTCTTCCTCGCATCGGATGCGTCGCGCTACATTACCGGGACCAATATTCCGGTAGACGCCGGCTGGACCGCGATCTAACGCCGCGCTTCCTGCGATTCCGTCTGGGTGACGACGAACATCGGGTCGCCCGGTTTGACGACGGGGAACTGGTGAACCAGGGCGACGATGCCGTCTGAAGGTGCGTTGTACGCTTCCACGATTTGCCCATGGAGATCGACGGTGCGGCCCAGTTTCTGCTCGGCGGCGACTGTATCGAGTAGCTCGACGTCGGGGATAAAGAAGCCTTCCTTCTGACAAAGAAGCCCTGCGTCGATGTTGCCATCGCCGTACAGACGTGTCTTGATGGTGCTCGGGTCGGCGGGCTTTCCCGCAATCATCTCCAGGTGCTTCATGAGATTGGTAACACCGCTGGTAAAGACCCGTAGGTCGTCGGGGTGGATGCGGCCGGCGCCGCGGGCTTCGGTGTAGAGCCAGGGGATGCCACGCTCATGGGCGAAAGAGATGGTGCGGCCGGGGGCAATGGTGGGATGGCTCCAGGTGACCGGCGCTCCAAAACATTCGGCGGCCGCACGGCCACGCGGGTCATCTGTGGAGTAGCCGACCATCGTGGGCATCAGGCAGGTGACACCCGCGCTATGGAGGTCGATATAGAAGTCCGCTTGCGCGATGATCTGCTGCCCTAGGACGTGGGCGATGGCTTCAGAGGGGCCTTGGTCCGGCGCACCTGGAAAGACGCGCGCGAGGTTGGCGTCGTCCAGCGGGCTGCTGCGGGTGCCGGCCCAGAAGGCGGGTGGGTTGGCTATGGGCACGGCGATGAGGTCGCCGCGCATGTCGGTGGGATCGAGCGATTCCGAGACTTCGAAGATTGTGCGGACGCCTTCGTGCTCGTCGCCGTGAACGCCGGCCGTAACGACGAGCGTGGGGCCGTCGCTGGCCCCCCGGATGAGGATGACCGGGATGTGGATGTCGCTGTGTCCGGCATCGATATTGAAGTGGTGCTTCTGCCCACGGGAATAGTCAGCTCGGTTGATTTGAGAGGTCAGCATGGACAACTTGGTATTGGCTAGTGAGGAGCTTGAAGGCTTAACGGCTCAAGCTTGCGGAGTTGCTGTGCAAAGGTGTCGGGATCGCTGGTAGGTAGCTCGCAGATACGGTTCTCGCAGACGTAGGCCGTGGGTTGATTCTTGATCGCGCGCTTTTGGTCGAGTAGGGGGATCACGCCAGCGTGGTCGGCGAGTTCATCGCCTTCCGTCACGACGCTGAGGATGCGATTCGGAAGCAGCGCCTTCCGGAACTTCCCGAGGAGCGGGTCGGCCTCGGCCCGCTCATTCGACGTGACGATGATGACCTGCTTCGCTGTGTCGAGATGGAAGTCGAGGGCGAGCAGCATTTCCGATAGTGCGGCGGGGCGGGCGGCGAGAATCGGCTGAAAGGCTTGCAGCGCTTTCTCAGCTCGTTGGCGATAGGTGTCGTCGGTGGTGAACTCGTGGAGGCGGACGAGGTTCAGTACGGCGACGGAGTTCCCGGAAGGTTCGGCGCCATCGTAGTTCGGTTTTTCGCGGGCAAGAAGTTGCTCGTGGTCGTCGCTCGTCATGTAGAAGCCGCCGCTGGCGGAATCCTCGTAGTTCTCTTGTAGGACTTTGTCGAGCGCGATGGCTTCACGGAGCCATCGGAGATTGCCGGTGGCTTCGTAGAGATCGAGCAGACCGGCGGTGAGGAACGCGTAGTCGTCGAGGTAGGCGTCATGACGAGCTCCGCCGCCGATGTATCGGCGCAGAAGACGTCCGTCGCGGCGCAGGTTGGTGAGCAGAAAGTCGACGGCTCGTTCGGCCCGGTCTGCGTAGCTCTCTTCATCAAGTACGAGCGCGGCAAAGGCGTGGGCAGAGATCATCAGGGCGTTCCAGGCGGTGAGAATCTTTTCGTCGCGCAGCGGCGGGGGACGGTCGAGGCGCGCGGTGTGCAGCTTGTCGCGGGCGGCCTGGAGTTCGTCCGAGACGGTAGATGGCCCTGGGTCGGCATGGAGGATGTTGCGCCCTTCAAAGTTGCCCTCGGCGGTGACGTTGTAATGCTTCTTCACGAGCGCGGCTTGCTCGGCGGGGAGGACCTCGTCAATTTCGGCGGGCGTCCAGGTGAAGAACCAGCCTTCTTCACGCTCTCCTTCGGGGTTGGGACTATCAGCGTCGGTGGCGGAATAGAAAGCGCCTTCGGGCGAGGTCATGTCGCGCTCGACGTAGCGGAGGATCGCGCGGGCGATGCGGGCGAAGTCCTCGCGGCCCGAGGCTTGGTAGGCCTCCAGGTAGACGACGGTGAGCAGGGCGTTGTCGTAGAGCATCTTCTCGAAGTGCGGCACCTGCCATTCAGCGTCGGTCGTGTAGCGGTGAAAGCCTCCGCCGACGTGGTCGTAGATGCCGCCGGCGGCCATGTGTTCCAGCGTCCTCTCGACCATCTTGAGAGCTTCTGCGTCTCCGGTCCGGCGATGGTAGCGGAGGAGAAAGCGGGTTGCGAGACCACTGGGGAACTTCGGTCCGCCCTTGGTGCCGCCGTTGGCTTCATCGAATTGTTTGCTGTAGTAGCGGGCGGCGGTGTGAAGCACGGCCGCGCCGGGTAGCGTTGATCCCGTTTCGGGTTCGAGTGAGGCCTCAACCCGGGCGGCGACTTGTTCCGCACGTGCGGCGACGTCGTCGGGCCGCTCATCGTAGACGTTCTTGAGGTCTCCGAGGATCGTGAAGAAGCCCTTCGGCGCGCCTCGGTCGCCGTCGCGGGCGGGGAAGTAGGTGCCCGCATAGAAAGGTTTGCGGTCAGGCGTGAGCCAAACCGTCATGGGCCAGCCGCCGCGCCCGCTCATACTCTGCACGGCGCTCATGTAGATGGAATCGATATCGGGGCGCTCTTCGCGGTCAACCTTGATGGCGATGTAGTTCTCGTTGATGTATTTGGCGATCTCGGTGTCGTCGAAGGATTCCTCTTCCATGACGTGACACCAATGGCAGGTCGAGTAGCCGACGCTTAGCAAGACGGGGCGGCCGAGACGGCGGGCGGCTTCAAAGGCTTCGTCGCCCCAGGGACGCCAGTTCATCGGGTTGTGGGCGTGCTGCAGTAGGTACGGGCTGCCTTCCAGGAACAGGCGGTTGGTGAACTTGGGCGTGCCGTCCGCGTTGAGATGCCGGGTGCGTGGTTTGTACGCGGGATCGCGCCGGGACCAGGCCTGATTGAGTTCGTTGGCGAGGGTTTCAGCGAACGGATCGGCTCCAGGTAGCTGAGTGACGATCGCCGGGGTGCTCGCTTGCGGCAGGGCGCTGTCGCACGACGGTGCTGTCGCCGCGATCGCGGCTAGAGCAAGCGTTGCCGCTAGCCGGAGTGTACGCGTAGTCGGCCACGACATGCCGATGTCATCCTATCATCCGGACGTAGTGTCTCGATTTGATCACGGCAAGCCGGTCAACATCCTGCCCGGGATGTCATGCGGGTTCTCGGAGTGAGTGAATCACGGGTGTCACCGAACCGCCTTCAGGCGGTTTTCGCGCGCAGCGCGTCTAGGCCGGCCATTGATGGCCGGTTCACGATTCCTAACTCCGACGCCAGGGCGCTTCAGCGTCCTTCCCCCTACCGGCTTTAGCCACCCGCTAAAACCCTTCTCGCTTGGATTCGTTGAACTCGATTCAAACTGAGACACTACCAACCCGGCGTGTAACGTCCCAGTGACGTACGTGTGAGGTATCATGCGTCTCTAACTGGTTGGAGTTTTGGAGGGAAGAATGCGAGTACTTAGGCCTTGGGCCACCGTGATTCTGTGGTTGGCGTTGCAGGCGGTGGGATTCGGTGAGACACACGAAGTGTTCCCGGACCGCTTCTACGCCACGTTTTCGTTCGCCCACGAGCCGGTGGCGACGGTCGAGCCGGGAGACACGGTGGTCACCACGCTGCTTGACTCGCGGGGCCACGACAAGAACGGGAAACTTGTAATCTACGCGGACAACGTGTTGACAGGACCGTTCTATGTCAAAGGGGCCGAACCTGGAGACACGCTTGTGATCCATTTCAACAAGGTGCGGCTGAATCGTGACTGGGGCTGGAACGGTGTGCGCGTGGGCTTGAGTGCGCTCGAGCCAGGGTACGGCCAAGGAATCTACGACAACAACTTCCTCGAAGAATGGTTGCAGCCGGGTCGGCGCAATGCGCTCAAGTGGTACATCGATCTCGAAAAGAAGATCACGTACCCGACTCGTCCTTTGGGTGACAAAGTGAAGATGGAGTTCCCGGCGATCCCAGCGGTCGGCTGTGTGGGAGTGGCGCCACCCAATAAGACGGCGATTACAGCGGGGCCGACGGGTCCGCACGGCGGGAATATTGACTACAACGGGATCATCGAGGGAACAACGGTTTACCTGAACATCTACGAGCGGGGCGCACTGTTCTTCCTCGGCGACGGACATGCTGCGCACGGCGACGGGGAACTGCTCGGAAATGGTACCGAGACGTCCCTCGACGCCGAGTTCACGGTGGACGTGATCAAGGGCAAGCGCATCGGCTATACACGCCTGGAAGAGCCGGATCACCTCGTGACGTTCGGCACGCTGCCCGGACGCACGCACAAGGGGTTTCAGGCGGCGATTACCGAGATGATTAAGTGGTTGGTGAACGACTATGGCGTCAAGGAGGCGGAAGCGCACGTCCTCCTCGGCTTGGCTGCAGAGTTGAAAGTGGCGGCTTGGAACAATACGTTCATGTGCCGGGTCGCGAAGAAGTACCTGCCGGAGCGGCGGCCGGAGCGAATGCTTTCCGGTGCGAGCGGGGATTGAGCCGAGACCGAGAGTAGTCGACGCCGTCGCAGGTAAAGCCTAGGGGATTCGTCGTTGAAGAAGGACAACTCGAATAGCGGACGGCGGCAGTTTCTCAAAGGCAGTCTCGCCGCGTCGGCCGCTCTCGCCGCCGGAAGCGGCTGTGCCCCCTCGGGCGATTCATCTTCTACCGCGTCCGGCAATCTTGTCCAGCAAGAGAACGAAAAGGAAGGCAGCCTTGACTGGCAACTGACCCGCGTCCGGCTCGGCCAGAGGAATGGCTACCGGTCGCCTGTCATCGAGGGCTACTGCTCGCATCAAAGCATCGAAGCTGGTGAGACGCTGCGCATCATGGTCAGCGCCAACCCGCCGGAGAAGTGCCAGGTCGAGATCTTCCGCATGGGCCATTACGGTGGTCGCGGCGCCCGGCTCATGACGACGCTCGGGACGTTCGACGCTAAGACGCAGCCCGACCCCGATATCCAGGAGCTTCGGCTACGGGAATGCCGCTGGGATACGAGCGTTGAGCTACGGATACCCGACGACTGGCTGAGCGGCGTCTATCTGGGCCGCCTTTCCTTGCTCACCGGCTCAGCCGAGAAATCGGCCTGGCAAAGCTACGTCATCTTCATCGTGCGCGACCAGCGCAAGGCCGACGTACTTTTCCAATGCAGTGACAACACTTGGCAGGCCTACAATCGCTGGCCCGACGACTACTCGCTCTACACCCACCCGGACGGCTCGCTGGTCTCCACGGTCGAAGTCAGCTTTGACCGCCCTTACGGCAAGTACGCACAGATTTATGAAAACCCGCAGTCGGTGGGCTCAGGCGAATTTCTGTGTTGGGAATATCCGCTGTGCTACTGGCTCGAACAGCACGGCTACGACGTCACGTATTGTTCGAACAGCGACATGATCGATCCTGCCCAACCACTGCGGGCGCGGGCCTTCACCAGTGTCGGTCACGATGAGTATTGGGACCTTCGGCAGTATGAAAGCGCGCTGGGCGCTGTCCGCGAAGGCGTCACCCAGCTTTATCTCTCGGGTAATTCGGTTTGCTTCCTCAGCCCCTTTCGCGAAAGCCATGACGGCCGTCCCAACCGCATCATCACCCGCGCGGGACGTTACGGCGGCCTGACCGAAGAGGAAAAGCCCAAGATGGGGCCATTCCCTACTCAGGGGCCGAACGAGAACCTGCTGATGGGCGCGCGGACGATCACTCCGTTCAACGGCGGCGGCGACTGGATCGTCACGAAGCCCGGGCACTGGATCTTCAAGGGCACCCGCATGAAGAAGGGCGACCACGTCAGCGGTCTCGTAGGATGGGAATTCCACGGCAACCCCGCTGACATTCCTGGCCTTGAAATCGTCGCTGAAGGCATCGCTCTCAGTGGAGGCGTCCGCCCCGCCCATTGGACCGCCACCGTCTACCCCGGCCCCAAGGAGAATGTCGTTTTCAACGCCGCGACCATCTTCTGGGCCCAGGGTCTCTCATCGCCACCCGGACACATGCCGCCGTGGTCACACTGGTCCCGCCCCCACGGCCCCGACACCCGCGTCCAACGGATTACGGCGAACGTTCTGAAACGGGCATTGGCGTAACGAAACTGTAGGGGCACGGCATGCCGTGCCCGCAGCGTTTCTGTGTATCCTCGAACGGGAATGAAACCGTGAAACCAATCACCCGAATCACATTTCTAGTCGCGATCCTAACCCTATGGCTCTCCGCCCTAGCCGCCGCCCAACAACCCGACGTCCTGCTCATCCTCTCCGACGACCACAGCGTTCCGCATCTTGGTTGCTATGGCAGCAAAAACTGCAAACGCTTCAACATTACGCCCAATCTCGATGCTTTCGCCGCAGAGGGGATGCGCTTCAACCGCGCTTACACCTCCGCGCCGCAATGCGCTCCTTCCCGTATTTCGATCTTCGCGGGACGTTCACCGGTCGGGCTGGGCGTAACCCGGTTTGCCCAGCCCCCGCGCGGCGATGTGCGGTTCTTCACCGACGTACTCCGCGAGAACGGATATTGGGTGGGGCTCGACGGACGGCATCAGCATCTCGATGGCCGTGCGAGAGAAGCGGCTCATATCGATGAGGTACTCAAGGCCGAAGGGATGCAAGATCTTCAGTCGCGCTTCGATCACTTCGTGCGGCGCGCCGGCACAAAAGGCGCCAATCTGTATAAAGTTCCCGACCTTGTCACGGCGGCCCTCGACACCGTGCCGAAAGGGAAGCCGTTCTTCCTTTACTTTGGATTCAATCAGCCGCACCGAAGCTGGGGCGACGACCACGAAGGTATTGATCCCGATCAGTTGGACATCCCCGACGATTGGCCGGACCTGCCCGAAGTCCGCGTCGATTACGCCCGCTACTTAGACGAACTACGTGATCTCGACCACGGCTTCGGGCTCATCATGAAGCTCTTGCAGCAACGTGGCATCGCGGACAATACCCTCGTCATCTTCATGGGTGACAATGGCGAGGCGCTGTTTCGGGGCAAGGGAACGCTCCACGACCGTGGCACACATGTTCCGCTCTTAGTTCGCTGGCCCGGAAAAACCCGGTCCGGATCAACCAGCGAGGCTCTCGTGAGCGGCATCGACCTAAGTGCCACGATTCTGACCGCCGCCGGACTGGAGCCGCCGCCCGAAATGGATGGTGTGAGTTTTCTGCCGTCGCTTTTCGGCCAAGCGTTCGAGGGCCGCGACTACGTCTTTGCCGAGCGCGGATGGCGCTGGGGAGCAATCACGCGAACCGACGGGCTGGACCTCTCACGATCGATCACGACAAAGCGGCATCGTTACATCTACAACGCACTGCCGAGACGAAGATACACCCCGGTTGATATGCCCAAGAAGGACGCCTGGTTGGCCGTCCAGGTGGCTCATCGAAGCGGGAAGCTGTCCGCCTTGCATGACCGGCTCTACTTTCAGAATCCGCGTCCGATGTTTGAGCTCTACGACCTTGTAAGCGACCCTCTCGAAATCAACAATCTCGCCGGGCAAGCCTCTCACGAGGACATCGAGCGCCAACTCCGCATCGAGATCGAAAAATGGATGGTCTGCGAACACGACTACCTACCGCTGCCCATTCAACTTCTGCTTCCCTCAGCTTGTGGATAATCTGTTCGCTCGTGTATCGCTTCCTCCTCATTTCCTGCCTCCTTACACACGCCCGAATCCTTCGATTCTCTCTCAAGATTCAGATTCGTTTTTAGGGGGCAGGTCACTCGGCGGCATGGGCGGCTACCACGGATAGACGCCGATTCGAGTTTTTCAACAGCCTGCTAGGTCTTGATGACTGCGCGGCTGAGGGGACGTCCTCGTAGGCCAGTGCTATCTTCCCTCCTACACACCATCGTTTTCCCCAGGCTGGCTGGTCCACCTGGACGCTTGACTTAACTGCTTTCTTGGTACCTGTTCTTGGCACAACGCGAACGGGGCTAAGTTTCGCTAATCCAATTGCATAGCGTCCATTCTCGGAAAGCTGTTGCGATATCCGGTTCGCATGAGGTTCCACCTGTTGGATCCCCCCACGGCGTAAGATCCGCCCCGCGTGAATTGCGTTAAACGCAAAACCCAAAGGAAACCGGATGCCGACGAATTCAGGTACACGAGAGGTACACGGGGTCACTGCGGGCGCGAAACCCGAGGTTGGATATAAGACGGCCGGCCAGCGTCGAGAGGTAGAGTTGGCTGACAGTGCCCGCCGCACGTTCTCCAACTTGTGCGAGATCCATCGCAGGTTGATCAGCCTGCCGGAACAGTCTCGCTTGAGCGCAAGTCGGCCCTCTACGAATTGCGTTTAACGCACAAACCTCCAAACTGAACCCATTGACAACCAAGACCTGCACCCGCGAAGAACCACCAGAGAGTGGTCATTCGCCCGGCTGATCTGCCCTCATGGATTCACTCCACAAGCAGAGCCATACCGCCTGCTCCGGCGTCGACTGCGCCGCACCCCCACCACCAGGACCAGGGTACTAGTGCCTTAGTCCCACGCCGCAGCGCCGCCAGGACCGCCACCACCGCGACCGCCGCCCCGACACCACGCCGACAGCGCCAGATATTGCATTTAATGTAATCCTATCAACGACTCCCGCCCAGCGCGAAATATGTACCAGACGCGACCCCAGACCGGTAGATTTCCACAGCCGCGCCGGCCACCGGGGCTTTTCGACGACAACCAAGACACGGAATCGGGAGAGGTTGCCCTGAGTGTTGGATCTCTGGCGGTCGATGAACATAGTCGACTTTGGAATACCATGAACGGAAAACGGTCACCGGTCCACAGTGAGGTGTGTCTATAACCAGAAGTCGGCTTGTACCTGCAGAATCTACATTCTATTCAAGGACGCGAAGCTGTG
>Ga0315339_1002324_pt1 | contig 14604 bp, 8 predicted proteins | sample ASW17metaG_FD_204514 | JGI IMG/M metagenome (GOLD analysis project Ga0315339, IMG submission 204514) | Ammonia-oxidizing marine archaeal communities from Pacific Ocean, United States - ASW #17 | ecosystem: Environmental > Aquatic > Marine > Oceanic | place: USA: California | collected 2016-12-05
CTTGAAAAGGCAGAGAGTCCTTCGAGCATCAAGCAAAAGTATCCTCGAGCCTATCAGCGCTGGACAGCAGAAGAAGACGCTCTCCTCGCGCGGCTGTGCCGGCAAGGCAAGGATCTGCCCACGATGTGTGCAGCACTCGGTCGGCAACTCAAGTCGGTTGAAACACGCATCCGTCGCATCGAGGCAGATATCAATGAGTCGGACTTTCCAGAAGACGGGTCTGAGAGTGCTGTTGAGGGAGATCGCGCGTCGTCCGTGGCTCCGGGCGCCATGACCGGTTCCGCGGAGGCGGGAGACGCCGATGGTGAACGAGAGCTGGACGCAAGCTGAGCGGACCCCTTTCTCGATGCGTTTCTGTCCGAAGTGTGGAGGGCGTGTCGAGAGCGTTGTCCCGAGCGGCGACGATCGTGTACGCGCCGTTTGCTCGTCGTGTGGCGAGGTGCATTACAAGAACCCCACGATGGTTGTCGGCTGTCTGGTGGAAGCTGCCGACGGCATCTTGCTGTGCCGACGTTCCATCGAGCCCGGCTACGGCTTATGGACTCTTCCTGCAGGCTTTCAGGAACTGAATGAAGGTCTGATCGAGGGCGCGTGTCGGGAAACACGTGAAGAAGCTTGCGCTGACGTCGAAGTGACGGCTCCGCACGCGTTCATCGATATTCCCCATGTTGGCCAGGGTTACGCGATCTTTCGGGCGAGTCTGTGTGGAAGCGAGCGACCGCAGCCGGGAGATGAGACGCTCGAAACCGCCTTTGTTCAGCCAGGAGATTTACCCTGGAAGGACATCGCTTTTCCTGCAGTCTCCTTTGCTCTGCGGTTCTTTGTGGACGACTTGAAAGACAGCAAGCGCCGAGTGCACCACGCGACTCTGCGGTTGCGGGCCATGGGCAAGCGTTTCGACGTAGACTCCTACGATGTGGTGGGCCATCAGAGCTTTCCGCTTGGCGAGGGCTGTTGACCGGGGATGCCAGCACTGAAGACATGGTCTCTCGTTGCTGTCGCATGCTGTGCGTTGACGGGTGCGTTGCATTCTCATTCACGACCGACACTCCAGGAAACATCGGACGCTCATTCGATCACAACGCTCGAGCGGATCGCGGGCTGGCGAGACCTGCTGGCCGAAGGGCTTGCGGGCTGGCAGGGCACGCATCAGAGATCGGGCGGCGTTCGGGTTGGCCCCGGATGGTCGTATTCGGAGGGCGTTCTGACTCTTGATGCTGGAGGGCGCGGTGGTGACCTGATCAGCAAAGAGTTGTTCGGGGATTTTGAATTGCAGTTTGAGTGGCGCGTGAAAGACGGGGCCAACAGCGGAGTAAAGGTGCGGGTGCCGCCCGTCTCTCCCGGGCAGGAAGTGATCGGGCCGGAATATCAGGTGTTGGACGATGCAGGACACCCAGATGGGCGTGTTGAAAAAACGTCAGCCGCTGCGCTTTATGGCCTCGTGGCGCCCGCTGGCAAGCCGAAGGCCCTGCATGGAACCTTTCGTCAGGGGCGTGTTGTTGCTCGCGGCGACCATCTGGAGCATTGGTTGGATGGCGTTCGTGTTGTCGACATGGATTTGAGCTCACCGGAGTTCGAACTGGCCAAAGGCTCGAGTAAGTTTGCTGAGATAGAAGACTTCGGCCGCGGTACGGGTCATGTCGTTCTCCAGGACCATGGCGATGAAGTTCAGTTTCGCCGGGTTTTGGTCCGGTGTGACGACCGCTTGCCAGGTCGCGTCTCGGAGCGGGACCTCGGTCCGGATCTGAGCGGCTGGTCACGATTGGGCGATGCGGATTACACAGGCGATGGCTCCGTCATCACCGGGCAGGTGACCGGTGGGCAACAAAGCTTTCTGCACACGGATCAGGTCTTTGGCGACTTGATTCTGGATGTGGATGTGAAGCTGGACGTCGCGATGAATTCCGGGATTCAGGTTCGTAGTACGGTCAATCATGAGTCCCGCAGTCTTTCGGGATATCAGATCGAGATCGATCCGAGCGAGCGGAGCTGGTCGGGTGGTCTCTACGATGAACGCCGCCGGGGGTGGTTAGACGATCTCTCTGACGATGAACGGGCCCGGGCTGCCTTCGATTTGGACGGATGGAACAGCTACCACATCGAATGCATCGGTCCATCCCTTCGCGCCTGGGTGAACGGGGTGCCTGCTGCGAATCATCTGGATGCCATGACACTTGAAGGCGTCGTGGCTCTGCAGGTGCATAGTGGGCCGGCCGGGCGAATCCGCTGGCGCAACCTGCGCCTTCGTGATCTGGGTCGGCACGACTGGGAGCCTCTCCTCCTGTCACCTTCGGAGTCCAGCGCAGGTTCGCTGAAAGAGCCCGAAGAGGGTGTGGCTCAGATGGATTGGCATTCAGAGTCGGCGGGGATCTGGAGTTTTCCCATGAGGGAGTGTGTGGGCGATTTCTCCTTGAGGATCCGGTATGCCGGTGACGGATTGCTCGCTTTGCAATCGAGTCGTGAGCTTCAAGAGGCCATGCCTTTTCCCAGGATCGCAGAGGACTCGAGAGAAGCACTTCATCTTGAAGAGGATGGCACCTGGACTGTGACGCCTTTACGAGGCGAGGGGGGCAAGTCAGTGCAGGATGAGCACGTTCTCGAGGTTCACTCCTATGGAGGGCGAGTCGCCGTGGTGCTGAATGGGGTCACACTCGCGGACCGCCTCGTGAACGCGGGAGGCTCCCGCGGCGCTTGTGCTCTGGAGGCTCGAGTGAGCCCGGGCCAGTCACTTGAGATCCGAGGGGTGGACCGTTTGGTGCAGCAAGCGTCGAGGCGTTGAGTCCCGCGTCAGGGCTGGCCGATGGATTGCAATTCCGCGGCCGTCCAGGGTTCTTCTCGGCTGCTTGTTGCGAGGCGTACGGCTGAAACGTCCTGGGCTGTGATGGGTTCTGCGCCGTGTCCCCATTCACGCCTGATGTAGGTCAGAACAGCTGCCATTTGTTTGTCGTCTCCGGCGAGCGCGGGCATGTCCAGATCCCACGTGCTGCCGTCGACGAGAATCGGTCCGCGGAGACCGTGAAGCAGGATGCGTATGAGTCGCCGTGGATCGCCAAGGACCCAGGGGGAGTTCCGGATTCGAGGGGCGAGGCCGGGTTGGCCGTGTCCCGAGGGTTGATGGCAGCGAGCGCAGGCTGCGGTGTACAGCGCGTGCCCCGCTTGAAAATTCGCGCGGTCAGTCTCGGACAGTGGCTGGATGTCGATGCGGATGTCGGGCGTGGGGTGACCCGGAAAGGTCAGCACTTCGGCGAGTCGAGCGGCCTGCTCGCCAGGGCTTTCCAGAAGCGCGTTCCATGTTGTCGGGCGGGTTGCGAGAGGAAGCCGCCCCGGCTTGCCGAGTCGGTTGGTTGGTTGAGCTTCCAGCAATCCGCCGAGCAGAGCTTCTCGAAAATCACTGCGGGTGTTGGAGTTCACGGCCCACTGCAGCACGGCCTCGAGGTTCTCGGTGATCTGAGTGCGTCCGATGTCTCGGGCCAGCAGTCGCAGGAAGAGTTCGCGGCCGGCCCCCGGATGGCTCCAGGCAGGGTCGTTTAACAAGTGGGTGAGAAAGGCGGGGCCGCGACCGGCAAGGGCACTGAGCACCGCAGATCGGCGTTCGGGTGTTGCCGCGTCACGCGTGATCGCCTCGGCAAGAGCGACTGTGCAGGTTTCCGCAGGTGAGGCGCCGAGTGACAACAAGACCTGATGTCGAACAGAGGGCTGTTCGTTTTGGGCCCGGTCGAGAGTCAATAGCATGGCAACCAGATTGCTGCGTGCGCCGAGGAAGGGCTCGGAAAGCCGCACGGCCGCACGCCGTACGCGAGCATCTTTATCTCGAAGTGCGTGCTCAACATCGTCGGCGCTGAGTGCTTTCAGGCCGGAGAGTGTCCAGAGTGCCTGCAGTCGTGTGAGAGGAGCCTGGGCACTGCGAGAGACTTCGCGGAGCGATGCCACCAACATGGCGTCACCGGAATAGTTCTCCACGAGAGCTTGTTGCGCGCGATCGCGTCGCCAGCCCTGAGTTGACTCCAGAGCCTTCAGCAAGCCTGCGGAATCGGCCGTGTCGAGAGCTGGCTGCTGACTGCGCGTGCCTTCCTCGTTGAGGATGCGCCAGATGCGCCCCCGTCCGAGAGGAGTTTCGAGTTGCCGATCGAGAACCTGAGCCCGCAGCCAGCTGGTCATGAAGATTCGGTGCTGCAAGATGCCGCGATAAAAGTCGACGACATACAAGGCGCCGTCTGGGCCGCCCATCATGTTTACGGGGCGAAAACGTTCGTCAGTGCTTGTGAGGAAGTCGCGCCCGACGTGTGGGTTTCGAGCTGAGAGCTTGCCCGAATCATCCTGTTCGAGGATGTAGCGTTGAATCAGATTGCCAGATGGTTCGCAGACAAAGACAGCCCCCCGATCCTCTGCGCGAAGCGCATCGCCGCGGAAGACCCAGGGAGAGCAGGCTGCCGTGACGTTACGCAAGGTCCAGTCGTCTCGTAGTGTCTCGGGCAAGTAGCCCCGATTGACTCCGGTGGTCATGCGCGAGGGCCAGGCGCTTCTGTCTGCAGCAAGCTGTACGTCAACGCCGGCGATGTTTCCGTGAAGTGGGTGACGTTGTGAATAGGCGCTGTCTACGAGGTGAGCACGGAGAGGGTCGGAGTTTGTGTTGAAAAGAAGACGACCTTCGTCGTCCTGGGTGAGTCCCCACTGGCCTGCAAGAGGGACGGCTTCTGAGGTCCAGTCTCCATCGGTGAATCTGTAGCGCCGGGTGTGCTTCGAACAAGCAAAGGTGTTGTCGAGAGTTGGTAAGAGGGCGTTGGGGGCATGTTCCGGACTCTGAATACCGCCGAGTCCCGTGTCGACGACCTCGATGACATCGGCTCGCCCGTCGTCATCGGTGTCTCGGCAGAACAGCACATCAGGAGGCGCGATGACCAGCGCTCCGCCGCGCGTGGGAGCGACGGCACGAGGGAGGACGAGTTTGTCGAGGAAGACCGTGCGTCGATCCATGCGGCCGTCGCCATCATCATCATCGAGCACGGCAATCGAACCCACCGGTTCTTGTTCACCGGCGCCGTCGGCATTCGGCATGAAGCCCGTCATCTCGACCACCCAGAGACGGCCTTGCCCGTCGAAAGTGGCCATGACTGGGTCGTTGAGGAGTGGCTCCGCTGCGACGAGTTCGATGCGTAGGCCTTCGGGTAACTCGAAAGTGGCCAGCTCTTCTTCAGGAGAAAGGGCAGGGGCTGTGGGGACGGCCAGGCCATCAGGAAGTGGAGGAGGTCGAGGCTGCCCCGGGGTGTCTCCTGCCTGGGGGGCTCCGAGCAGGGTCGCCATCGGAAGCAGGAGCAGACTCGCGAGAGTCGTTCTCGGCAGAGAAGGACGTTTCAAAAGGGTCATGGGCGGATGATACAGGGGCTTCGGCGCTTCGCCACGCTTGAGAGTGGTCACCCATGGCGAGAGGAAGTGGTTCCGTGAGACGATGCGCGACCCGCGTGCCTGCGACCCCGCGCGCACCGTCTGCAACTGCGAGGAGGCCTTTCCGTTGATCGTTCCGAGAATCCCTCCCAAAACCGTCCTCGAGAGACTGCGCTCCAAGGTTGCCGCCAAGCAGCCGTTGTTCATTGCGAGTGCTGGAAGTGGTCTGGTTGCACAACTTCTCGAAAAGGCAGGTGCTGACTGCATCAACACGTTCTCGGGCGCGCGCTTGCGGGGCAATGGCATGGGGACGATGTCCATGCTGTGGCCGATTCTCGACAGCAACCAGCAAACACTGGACTACACCGAGCAAGACATTCTGCCGAGTTTGAAAGGAGACGCGTTCGTTTGCGCCTGCCTCAATGCAAACGATCCCCTCAAGGACATGCGCACAGTCCTGGAGAAACTGCTCGCGATGGGAGTGCCTTCGGCATCAAATATTGGTCCGTCTCTCAGCTATGTCGATAAAGACAGTCAGGTGTTCAAGGTTTTGACAAGTAGTGGAATCACCTTCGATCATGAGATCGAGATGCTCAAGTTGTGCCGCGAGATGGGGATGGTGAGCATCGGGCTGGCGTTCGATATGGAAGACAGCATTCGCCTTGTGGAAGAAGCTCGCCCACATGTTTTCTGTTTTCATGCGGGGACGACAAAGGGTGGCCTCAAGGGTTACGACTCGGGGGAATCCATCGAGGAGACGGCGGAGCGCACGGAAGAGGTGTGCCGCCGATTGCGAGCGATTGATCCGGAATTGATGCTGGTGGGCCATGGTTCGGCGCTTGAGACGCCAGAGGATGCGCAGGTGATTCTGGACCGCACGAGTTGTGACGGTTTCTGGACAGGGTCGTCTACTGAGCGCATTCCCATCGAACAGGCCGTGTACGGTACGGCGAAGCGCTTCGCCGACCTCCGATTTGGAAACAAGTCATGAGCGGTCGCGGCGTCAAAAGTCCTGTGGTTGTCGTCTTGTCGACGCTGGACACGAAAGGCGCTGAAGCAAACTTTTTGCGGGAGTGTCTCGAGGCCGGAGGAAGCCGTCCCGTTCTCGTCGACATCGGGGTGCTTGGCGAGCCGCGCACGATGCCGGATGTGTCCAACGAAGAGGTCGCTCGTCGCGGCGGAATGTTGCTGGCAGATCTGAGGCGTGACCCTGATCGGCAGACGGCTTCACCCGTCATGATTCGTGGAGCAACGGCACTTCTCGCAGAATATCTTGAACGTGGTGAGCTTCAGGCCGTGATTGGCCTGGGGGGGACGCAGGGGACGAGTAACGCGACGGCCGTCATGCGTTCGCTTCCCTATGGCCTCCCCAAGGTGATGGTTTCAACGATGGCTTCGGGTGATGTCTCTGCCTTTGTCGACATCAAAGACATCACGATGATGTTTTCGGTGGGCGATCTGCTCGGTCTCAACCCTCTCACCCGGAAGATCCTGGCGAATGCTGCAGGAGCAGCTTGCGGGATGGCTGCTGTCGAAATCGATCTCGACTCTTCGACTGGTGAGAAGCCCGTTGTGGGGTTGACCAACCTGGGGGTGCTGACGGAGGGCGCCGAGAGGGCCATTGCAGCCCTTGAGCAAGCTGGCTGCGAAGTGCTTGTGTTTCATGCGGTCGGATCCGGTGGGCGAGCCATGGAGCAACTCATCAAGGAAGGCGTCATCACAGCCGTGTTTGATTACGCGTTAGGTGAAATCTCCGATGAGCTTTTCGGTGGGCTGCGTGCCGGTACGCCCGAGCGCCTCACGGTGGCTGCCTCGATGGGCTTGCCGCAGGTGCTCTGCCCTGGAGGGGCCGAGCACATCGGGCTGTTCGTGGATCCTCCCGAAACAGTGCCTCAAGAGTGGGAGGAGCATCTGCACGTGTTTCACAACCCGGTGATCCTCGCTCCGCGGTTGGATGGCCAGCAACTGGAGCGTGTGGGCGCGGAGATTGGTGCTCGGCTCAAGGGTGTGACGGGACGCACCTGTTTGTTCTTGCCGAAAGGCGGCGTGTCTCGATACAGCAAACGCGGTGGCCCATTGGCTGATGAAGAGGGCGACGCCTTGTTCTTTGAGGCTCTTCGCAAGCATCTGCCCCCTGCGGTGGAGCTTGTGGAACGCGAAGAGGATGCCGAAGACGAGGCCTTCGTGGGCGCGGCGGTGAAAAAACTGGTTGCACTGATTGGCGAAGGTGCCAGGCCAAGCTGACTCAGTCGGGGCTCGCGGCTGATCCGAGTGGATCACATGCCGAGTTCCTGGCGTACTTCTTCCAGGTTCACCATGGGTGTGACCCGCGGAAGCACTTCAAGGTTTTGAAAATGGGATGCAAATCGCTGGATGATGGCTTTGGCCGCTCGTTTGTTGTCGAGGCCTATTTCTAAAGCGCGCTCCTCAAGGTCAGAGACTGTTTGCTGATATCGAGTCCAGGCCTCTTCGAAGAGTGCCTTGATGGCGGGGTCTTCGCTCTCTTGAGCTTCCCGGGGCGTGAGTCCGTTCAGATCTCTTGATGGGATTTGCGGCCAGTTCCGGAGCACAGAGGAATACGCCAGCAGGACCATGCGTTCGCGGTCGGCAAGCAATTCTGTTGAGGCGGTGTTTGGTGCCTGGGGGCGTATCCAGATCGGCGTGGACCAGGCCATTTCGCCATCGGCTTGTATGACGCGGACCATGTACCAGGTGCCGTCTGGCGGGGGGGCATCAGCCGTAAAGGGCACGCTGGCGGTGCGTCCTTCTGGTTCTACCCGGACGAGCACGCGCCCGTTTTGATAAATGGCCACCTCTTCAAGATCGGCGGTGCCCTCGACCAGAGCGAGACCTGATGGTGTTTCGTTTCCTGTAAGCACGGAGCCCATCGGTTGCCCGTTCACTGTGAATCCGAGGCGGATGCGCGCACCGGTCGTTGCGTAAGTGCGCCGAGCGCGGATCGCTTCGAACAGCGACTCTGTATCGAGTCCATCTGTCATGACACCCGTCAGGCCTGAGTCGCCTGGGAAGGTGTAGTGGCTGTCGCTGCTGCCGCCTACACCCAGGACACGGCCCGTCTGGAGTGCTCCCATGAGGGTGGAGACATGCCCCCGAGATTCTGAACCCCGGCTAGAAGCATAGGCATCGACGTCACGGTGCCCGCTCCAGATCGCATGCGTTGAGCAGACTTCCGTCATGGGAAGGACGTCAGAGTCTGCGGGCGATTCATTCCAGAACTCCGGTGTTGCGAAGTAATGGTGACGGATCACCAGTGCATCTTCTTGGCCCTCGGCGAGTTGCTCGAGCAGGTGGGTCGGGGTTGGCGTGGCCAGATTCGGAATCCAGGTGCGCCCCCCGTGCGGAGCCATGTACGGCTTGCCTTCAGGGCCTGCGAAGTAGACGTTGTAATGGCCTGACCAACCAATCATGAAGGTCGTTTCATAGCCTGGGATGGCAATGAATCGCCCAGGGTTCGTGTAGCGCTGTACGGTTTCGTTGAGTTCGTTCCAGCGTTCGTCGCCGTGTCCCACGTACTCCCCGTGGTCTGAGAGGGCGACGAAGTCCAGATCGGCGACATCGCGTGCGTAGCCCAGCAATTCATCAGGAGTGCTGGCGCCGTCGGACAGTAGCGAGTGTGTGTGGAAATCGCCAAACGCCAGCCGCTTGTCACTGCCAAGGGCTTGTGGCAACTCTTTCGGGGGGGCGAGCGCGAGTTCTGCTGTCAAGAAGCCTTTGACCGTGTTGCCTGGGGCCTGCAAGAGAGAGACTGTTCCGCTGTTCTGTGGGCCCTCGATCACATTGCCGGTGCTGCGCACGATGCGCACGGACTCGGCAATGTCCGGGCCGAAGGTCGTGTCATCGATCAGGTTCTGATTCGCCTCATCCAGAAGGACAATGCCTCGCGCCGCCTCTCCGAGGATGGCGTTGCCTGTGAGGCGATTCTCCTGGGCCTGCTTGAGAACTACAGATTCACGCCGGCAGTTCCTGAATGTGTTGGATTCGATCTTGTTCTCTCGAATGACGACCCTTGTGTCGCCGGTGTCCGAGTCTTCGTAGGCAATCTTGTCGTAGACCGAGGCGTCTTTGCCCAGGGGGCTGCGGGTCAAAGCCAGTCCGTGCCGCAAGTTGAAGAAGAGGTTGTTGCGGACGACGTTGCCGTTCGTCTGAATGCTCAGACCAATGTCGCTTCCCTCGAAAATGTTCTCTTCGAGCAGAGTGCCGGTGGAGTTCGAGTAGAGAATGAGACCTACCCAGCCGGCGCGGCGGATGTGGTTCCCTATGAACCGATTGTTGCTGCTCGATTCAAAGTGAACGGCATAGATGCCTCCCGAGTCGATTTGATTCCCGCGTAAGAGGCTGTCTCCACCGCCTGAAAGGCGCGTTGACCCTGAGAACAGCATCCGATTTTCAATGATGCGAAGGTTTGACGATCCGCTCGCAGTGATGCTGTTCTGGCAGTCCGTGAAGAAACAGCGTTTCACCACGACGTCGTTTGCACCGGCGATCTCGATCGCCGTACTGGTCAGCGTGCGAAAGTGGAGGTTGTCGATGACGACCCCGGGGGCGGTGACCGTGACAGGTGCCTGCACAATCGGGCGCGCCTTGGCTCCGTAGCCCAGCAACTCGATCTGCTTATCAATCGTGAGCGGCTTCGTGATTTCCTTGAGCACGAGGACTCGATCGCCGTCGCGAGCTGCGGCAACGGCCTCGGCTGCCGTGGAGAATGATGGGCCTTCTTCAAAGGTGTCCTGGCGCAAGAGCCAGGTCTTAGGTTCACCGACGTACAATGTGTCGGCCCACAGCGAGGGTGACATCGCCATGGCGATGGCCAGGATTCGCATCCACAGTGTCCACGATGTTTGCATCAGGTCATGTGCACCACGGGTTGTGAATCAACGAAGGTAGGGTGTTTGACTCGCATTGGTCAGATCTATGGGTTGATCGAAGGGGGAAACCTGCGCGCGCCACTTGGCGAGGCGCTCCCTCAAGGGTGCAAGCGTCGCTTCGGGAGGTTCTGGTGTTCGCAGGCCAGTTGCGCGGTCGTAGAGAAGTTCTTCTCCGGTTGACGTGCGAACATAGATCCATTCCTCGGTGATCAAGGCGCGCCGCGCGGAAAAATAGTAATCCCGAAAGGCACGCTCCGTCACACCTGGGAGGGAAGAGCCCAGGGGGGTGTCGATGCCCGGGCTGTCATCTTGTTGTCCGGCCAGGTCGGCCATGATGGTGGGCTGCTCTCGCACCCGCTCGATCCAGCGGGTGACGTAGGTCTTCAGCGACGGCTGGTCATCACCTGTCTCCTGATCGGGAAGCTGCTTGCTGGTCTGCAGCATCAGATTCATTTCGCCTTGGATCGTGTTCGCCAGAATCTGCTCCATCCACTGTGAGAGCGGCTCGGCGTGTTCCCAGCCCGGGGCTCCGGCGTTGTAGTGCAACTCGGAAACGATGGGGGTCGCGGACCCTGCTCCGAAAAGATCCGAGCCCGGCAGCGGCTTGCCCGTTGCTGCACGCTCTTCTATCCCTGTACGGGCGAGAACTGTGGGCAAGATGTCGATGGACTGAACAGGGCGGTCGACTTCCTGGCCCTCGGGGCGATCGGGGTCGTAAATGAAAAGTGGCACTTCGATGAGTTGGGGGGCCAGTAACAAACCGTGTCCAAAGTCGGCGTGCTCTCCGAGCGATTCCCCGTGGTCGGACGTGAAGATGACGAGGGTGTCCTCGAGCAAGCCTCGGTCTTCAATGCCCGCGAGCAGTCGGCCCACCTGTTCATCGAGGTACTTGACTGTCTGGTCGTATCGATCAGAGAGATAGAGCAGGTCATCTTCTGTGTAGCTGTGTGTGCCGGTTGCGGCCAGGAGTTGGCGCCAGTAGACCAAGAGGATGCTGGGCAAGACCGGGACGCTCGCACTGCGAATGACGGGGTCCCATTCGCGCTGCGGTGGTTTGGGCGCTACCTCAAACCCAGAATCGAAATCCGGGGGGAATTGGTACGGCATATGGTTCGCGAAGTATCCCGCGAAGAGGAAAAACGGTTGGTCGCTTTTCCGCGCCATGTCGATGTATTGAAGTGCGGCTTCGGTTGTCTCGTAGACACCCAGATCGCCGGGATTCTCTGGCAAGTTGGGAACGAAGTAAGGGGCGCCCGGCGAGACGTCGACCAGGGACATGGCTGTTTCACGCAGCCGAAAAAAGTCGCGAGTGGCACGGCGTGTTCGACGTACTGCCGCCGGGTCGGTGCTGGTGTCCTGAACCCAGTCGAAGGGCGTGGTGTAACCCTGCAGGGGGCCGTTGATCATCGAGTTGCTGCTAACGGCCATGGTTCGATAGCCATAGCGGCGCAGAATTCCCGGCAGGGTGGGGAATGTGTCCGCAAGCAATCGCATTTCGGCGCTGGAGCCGTGTTCGATCAGCCAGCGCCCCGTCCAGAGAGAGGCCATGGACGGAATGGTCCATGAGGAATTGGCAATCGCGTTGTTGAAGACAGTGGAGCGTGCCGCAAAGGCGTCGAGTGTTGGTGAAGTGGGGTGACGATCGTAGCCATGGAAGCCCAGCCGGTCCCTGCGCAAGGTGTCGGCCAGTACAAAGATCACATTGGGAGGGCGATTCAACTTGAGCAACCTCTTGTCAGCTTTGGACTGGGTTGTCGAGTTGGTGAACAAGAGTCCGAGCAGGCCGATGATCGCCATGATCCCTGTGAGCCGGGGGACGATTGGTCCATTGGCGAAGATTCGAAGCGGACGTCTCCCCATCAATCCGCCCAGCGCGAAACGGAGGGGCAGGAAGAACGCGAGTGAAGCTGCGAGGGTGCCCCAGAGACTGGGGGGCAAGAAGTCAGGAATGAGGGCCTCGTTGAACGGTGGCTCGCGGAGTGCGGCCCGCGCCCCAAGGCTGAGGGCGAAGGTTGCGGCGAGGGCGGAGGCGAGGGCCACGCTGCCCAGTTGTCGATCGCGATGAAGGCGGCCAGCGATTTTTTCGATGACCGCCATCAGGGCTGCAAGAACGAGCCCGATGGCGGTGTAGTCGAGAAAGGCTCCCGCAAGCAGACGTCCTGCGGGGAGGCCGTCTTCAGGTCGTGTCCAGGCCGAGAACAAGGCCTCGCCCCAGACCACGAGCATGAAGGCCGAGACCCAGTGGGCACTGTCGAGGCCGCGGACCGATCCAGATGGACAGCTGTCCTCTGGTGCCGGCGTACCGCCAGTCTTCGTTTCCGTCGGAGGTGCGGCCATCGGTCCTAGAGTCTATCAGTCCCGATCGCGAGAGAGCAGGCTCAGGATCGGAACGTATGGGAGGCCCCAGGATGCCGGACTGCCATGAGAGGAGGACTGCTAGCATGCTCGGCATGATGTCCGTCTTGAGTCATGTTGAGTGTGTCTGGCGTGAAGCGAGGTGTGCCCTGCTGGGGGCATGCTTGGCTGGTGGGGTGCTGGGATGCGGCGCTGAGCAGTCTGAAAGTGTTCAGCATGTTGTCGTGGTCGTCCTCGACACGACGAATGCGGATCACCTGGGAAGTTGGGGTGGGGCAGCTGCGGCGTCGCCGACCCTGGACGCCCTGGCTGCCCGGGGAGTGAGATTTTCTGAGGCACGTTCGAACACGACCTGGACCTTGCCCTCCACCGCGTCCTTGCTCTCGGGTCAGTATCAAGAGACGCATGGGGTGGTGACGGCGAACGACCGCGTGCCCGATGACCTGCCCCTCCTGACGGAGCGTTTTGATGACGCTGGCTTCGACGTGGCCTTTATTTCGCAGATGATCTTCGCTTCCGAGAGGCATGGATTCGATCGAGGGGTCGATCATTTCGTCTATCACGGAAAGAACAAGAATGCGCCGGCCTTCCATGAGGCTGTCCGCCAGCGGATCGATGAACTCGGAGATCAGCCGACTTTCACCTATGTGCACTTTCGGCGACCGCACTCACCTTACGATCCGTCTCCGGAATATCTGGCTCCGTTTGAACCAGGCTGTGCTCTCGGCGGTGTGTCGGAAGACAAAGATTTGCGCTTTGCCGACGCCGTTGAAGACCTTGAACTTTCCGACGAAGAGCGTGAGCACCTTGTGCACCTGTATCGCGGTAGTTTGCGAGAAGTTGATGACAAGCTCGGTGAAATGATCGAGGCGCTGGGTGAACGCTTAACCGAGGACACGCTGCTCGTGGTGACATCCGATCATGGGGAGGGGCTGGGTGAGCACGGTGACTACGGGCATGGCGAACAGATTTATCGTGAGCACGTGCACATTCCGTTGCTGCTGGTCGGTCCGGGCCTGGAGCCCCGCGTGATCGACCAGCCTGTTTCGACCGTGGACCTGGCGCCCACGCTCTATGAGATGGTGGGTATCGAGCCGCCGCAGGGAATGGAAGGCCGCTCGCTTGTGGGGATGCTTTCGGGCGCTGCCGTTGAGCATGCGCCGGTTCGGCTTTCGGGCCGCTGGTACCCGGACTCAAATCCACAGGTGGGGGCGGTCGGGGCGCGTTGGACGGTGCTGCATCAGGATGGCGAGATGCGCGTCTTTGACCGGCGTCATGACAGCCAAGAGCAGTCGCCGCAGGAACTCGCTGTGAGCCCGGATCCAGAGCTTGCGATGTTGATGGGGCTCACTCAGGACCTGCGGAAGCAGCGTCCGGCAGCCAAAAGCGTCCCTGCCCAGCAACTCACGCCTGAGCAGATCCAGGAGCTGAGGCGGCTCGGCTATCTCAAGTGAGGCGGCGGGCTGTCCGTTTCGCGGGCCGTCGGTCCCAGGATAGAGTGGCAGCAAGGCCACCTTTTGCATGCGGGGCCGTTCTCCGTGAGCACTCTCAGGGATTGTCGATGACCGTGTCGTTCCTGCCGCTCGGGTCCGGGGTATGCCGATGACGCGACTCTCTGGCTGGGGGCGTTTTCCTGTGGTGGAAGGCTTCGAGCGCCTTTCCCCGGATCTCGGGGCGGCATGCCGCGGTGTGTCGCTGACGCGAGGCCTGGGGCGCTCTTACGGTGACGCTTCCTTGCCGTCATGCGTGGGAGGGGAGGTCGCCGCCACTCGTCTGGGAAATTGCATTCTCGCTTTCGACCGCGAGCGTGGCGTCTTACGCGCCGAGGCAGGGTTCACGCTGGAAGAGCTTGACGCGATCGGCCGGCCCGCCGGTTGGGTCAGTCCTGTTTGCCCGGGGACATCTCAGGTGACGCTGGGCGGCATGGTGGCCTGTGATGTTCACGGCAAGAACCATCACCGGCGAGGTACGTTTGGCGAGC
>Ga0315339_1002325_pt1 | contig 14603 bp, 11 predicted proteins | sample ASW17metaG_FD_204514 | JGI IMG/M metagenome (GOLD analysis project Ga0315339, IMG submission 204514) | Ammonia-oxidizing marine archaeal communities from Pacific Ocean, United States - ASW #17 | ecosystem: Environmental > Aquatic > Marine > Oceanic | place: USA: California | collected 2016-12-05
GGATTAATACAGACCCTCAAGATATGCCGCCATAGCATGACCATAGGCCACCACCCATCCCGGTCGCCGTAAATGGTTTGGGTCCCGAAAGGCATGATCAGGATAGGACTTGGTAGAATTAAAATCGCCAAGCTGAATAGCTGCACAATCCGTGCCGCCCGCCTGCAGGATCGTGGTTTCCATGCGGTGAAGATATCTTGTTTGCTGCCACTTCACATAAATTGTTTTGGGGATGGGCGCCCATAACAGATGGAAGACCACATCATTCTCCGCCAACAATAAGCAAATATCTCGAATAGCTTTTTCAGCCACCGGTCCAATTTGAGATTCTGTCTTGGAGTATTCTCTCAGCTCTTCCTGGGAGACGGCATTCCCACCAGGCGATTCGGGAGCAATATCTTTTCGCAGCGCATATCCTTTACCTGGCAGTTTGATGGGAACGGTTTGGAGTCCACCGACCACAGGATCAAGGATAGCATTCTCCAGCTTCAATATTGCCGGCTTCCATGACGCGCCGCCATCATCCAACTCATGTTCTCGCAACCATGCCCGTTCTGAATCACGGGTAAAGACCGAGCGGATATATGTTTCATATGTACCATCCTCCGGAACAAACCCGACAAAGTAAGGCGTTGCCGCGAGAACAACATGTTTGGGCAGGGAATTGTTGAACAAGTATCGTTGGAGAATAAACAACAGCCCGACCATCCCGCTGGCTGCATTGGTCGTCAAGTTGGCAATATTTTCGTCGCGGCTGATACTATATGTATTTACCAAATCCTGCGTCACGCTATCTCCCGCCAATATGACAGGCGCATTTAGGGTGACATTGTCCAATGCAAAAACCAATTTATCGAGCGGGTGACGCGACGGCGGAATATCACGCACCGCCCACCCCAGGCCTTCAACCAACAGCGCCACCACAACCAGTGACGCTAGAAGCTTGATAAAAATGAAGAAAACCCAGGATCGAGACATTCGCTATGCCCTAGAATTGAAAGTAGATAAAATTTTGCGGGCGACCTAGAAGGCCAATTGCCAGCCACAACATAATTGCTGTGCCGCCGGCGGTTCGCCAACTCGGTTTCAACGACTTCCACATGCCCGCTATATTCGGCAGAAAAAATACGAAAACGACGCCCAGCACAATCCACGCCACCAACCGGACAGTATAACTTCCGGTCGTAAAAAGACTCAGCGTGCGCCACGGAATGCCGACAGATTGCGCCGCCGAAGAAAGCCAATTGGGAAGGACGATATCACCGAACGAGAACATTAGGGCGATCAACCGGTGCGCGTCTTCAATCGAATCGGCGCGAAAAAATATGAAGGACAAGACGATGATCAGCATCGTCAACGCCCACCCCAGCAATGCCGGTAACTTGCCAAAGCCAAATTGTTTCCATGCGTGATTAACGATGAGTCCAATCGCATTGACAGCGCCAAACATGACGAAAGTCCATGCCGCACCGTGCCACAGTCCCGACAACAAGAATGTGCCCAGGATTGGAATAGCCGCAGCCAGCAAAAATGTCGGCACGCTGCGGAGCCCGCGCTCGTCCGCAGATCGCGCCATATAAAGAGCGATCGGCGTATAGAGATACATCATAAAGAAACGGGTCATGGTGATGTGCCACTGCTTCCAGAAATCAATCATGGACGTGGCCCTGAATGGTGTTTTGAAATTCAGCGGCAGAACGATACCGAACATGAGGCCAAGCCCGACGGCCATATCGGCATAGCCCGAGAAATCAAAATAGAGCTGTAGGCTAAAAGCGATTGCCGCTGCCCAGGCCTCCAATAGCGTGAGCTTTTCCACAATAGCGAACGCCAGGTCGCTGTAGGGCGCGATGGAATCAGCAAGGGCGACCTTTTTGAACAGCCCTACTGAAAAGACCACAACTCCCGGCCCGAGAAATGAAAACCCAGCGCCCTCATTTTTTCCGATGGCTTCGAACTGCTGCCTAATTTCACGATGGAGGACAATCGGCCCAGCGATAAGTTGCGGAAAAAACGAAATAAACAGGGTAAATTCCGCGAATGGCCGCCTGGTAACACGACCATCCTGAACATCGATGAGGAAGGCAATTTGTTGGAAAATAAAAAATGAAATAGCCAATGGAATGAATATAGGCTCTAATTCCCATTCCGTATTAAATATATATGCAAAATTTTCCAAAAAGAAGTTTTTGTATTTAAAATACCCCAATAGGGCCAAATTGAACCCAATCGCCAAGACCAATATTAAAAAATTATTCTTTTTCCACAATAAAAGGGAAAACCCATAATTGATAATAATGGTTCCACACAGCAACAATAAATACGGGTAATTCCACCAGCCATAAAACGCCAATGAAAATATAATAAGAGAGTATAGCGCCCATTTTCCACCGTACTTAATACGGATCAAATGAAACGCCAATAAGGATATTGGCAGAAAAATAAGCAGGAATTCCAGACTATTAAAAAGCATAAAATTATAGCCTACTAGTCTTTAAAAATTCCGCCGGCCAGGGCTAGTAGACCCTCAGCCGCATCAAATGATCTACCATTTCACCAACATTATTTAGGCTTCTTATATCGCGTGCTTTTAACTTTACTTGGAAAAATTTTTCACACTCCAAAATAATCTTTATCTGATTTAGGCTATCCCATTCTTCAATATCATCTGCTGTACTTTCTAGCGTCAAAACAATATCGTCATCATCGAATATTTCACGGAAAATTATAGTCAAATGTTTCAGAATTCTATCTTGGGAAGAAATTGTCATTTTTTTCTAGTTCTTCTAATTAGGCGTTGCTAGTAACATTTCAAACTATTAATCAAGGGTAATAAATGAGTCTAACATATCAATTGGGGCGGTCGCCATAGATTCAAAAATGTCTTTTTCTTCAACATATGAAAATCCCATCAGCGGTAATACATCGCCTAGAAATTTGTTCTTTTTCGATTCGGTATAAACCAATTGAAGGCTTTTCGCGTGCGCTTTGAATGCTATATTGCCAATGATACTCCGAGTAAAATATTCCAACCGGCGGGAAAATACTCGGCAACTCATGACCCAATTTTGGATGACTAAGCTTTCATCCTGGATCTGCATAACGACAACGGCAACGATCCCATAATCCTGCAGCCGGTCCTTGAACCGTATAGCAACAACATGACCATGGTCTGCCATCAACTCGCTTGGCGAGAATGTTCGCCGATTCATCTTGAACTGGTTGGTTTTGGCAATCAGCTGCGTCAGCCGATCAACCGTCTCTTCCGTGGCTGATTCAATTGTCACTTGCGGCGCAAGGTCTCTCAGGAAGGAATCGATGTCATCTGAATTTGCGATTCCCTTGGAGGTTTGCAGTACGGCGCCATAGGAAGCACTGCGAGCCAGATCCTCTTCGGTTAGACGTGAGGTCGGAAACGGCTGAAGTGCATCAAGCCTCGCCGTGAATTCGGCAGGGTCACCGCTCAGGTGGAGCACCTGAACCTCGGGCAACATTTTCCGTACCCAAGCACTTTCCACAGGGCTGTCATCAATAAATAATATCGCGCTAGTATCGACATTCAGCCGACGGGCAATGGTTCTAATATTCTGTGCTTTATCATCAAAATTAGCGGCAAAGTAAGAAATGTCATCCAATTGCAGGACCATTTCTGGGTGTTGAAGAAATGGCGCCCGTGCCGAATCCTCCTGGTTTTTTGAACAGACCGCAAGAATGACGCCACGACCTTTCAGCGATTTAATATACGCCTGAAAGGCAATAAAAGATTCACCATCCGGCGTATCTTGTCCCAGTTCTATGCCCTCAACTCCGACATCACCCACGGCGCCGCCCCATAATGTACCATCCAAATCCATCACCAGCACTTTGCGGCTTCGCCCCAAAGCGGCGACAGCGGATGTTGCCAAACTATCCGCTAAGACAGGCAGTGCCGCCATGGCGAACGGTTGCTTGGTCAATCGATACAGCCTATTATCATGCCAATCGTCTAGGCCAATACGTGACGCCAAATTCTCAGCATCTATCAGACACACATGGTTTGGGGCGTCATCCGACATATTCAGGTTAATAGCCCGCACATGATGCAAAAGGCCGCCCGCCGACAAACCATCGGCCTCTCCAAGCGGGCGGAAAGGCGGCGGGTCAAACGTCAGCTGAACGATTGGCGTTTGAATATGTTGCCAAACCCGATTCCAGATCTCGAGTTCAGACTGTATCGCCGCCTGAACCGCTTGTGCGGGGGCGCCAATAGCGGGTTGGTGATCGAGGTCCCGATGGCTCGGCAGTATAAAAGTCACCTGGGGTTTAAAACTATGGTACCCACTTTCAAAATCAAGAATCTCCGTGATCATGGCGCCATATGGCGCTTGATAGATTACGCCACCGATACCCTGGCGCATCAGGATCAGCGGCAATAGCTCCACCAAATAATCGGTCGTAAAACTGCTCAGCACGGCAATGCGGCATTGAACCGGCGCGCGTCCAATAAGGTCCGGTGATTTTACTAGGCGCTTCGCCAATCTCTGCAATTCGCTGACGGGCCTGCTAAAAAACTCCGAATCGGTCAGTGCAGTATGAATTTCTTCTTTCATCGCCGCGTCGCCCGCGACACAGGCACAACAGTGCCATAAAGCGTATCGGCGGCCGATTGCATCAGGAATGCGGCAACCTTTGCAACGTCCTCGCCACTCGTCAGAACTTTCTCCGGCATCGCCTGTTCAATTGAATCGAGATATTCACCTGGCATGTCTGCGGTCAATTGCGAGCGCACCATTCCAGGCGCGAGAATATGCACACGAATATTGTGCCGCAATAACTCCTGCGCAATGACCCGGGAATATGCCGTCAGCGCCGCCTTGGCAGCGACATAGGGCGCTATTTTTATCGGCGGAACACCAAGGACATATTCTGTCGACAGAACAATTAGTCGTGCGCCATTCACTGAACCTTTTAAATATGGCAGCGCCTTATTAACGACCAAATGCAGCGCTTTCAATTGACTGTCCATTTGATCTTGATAAATTTCCCAATCCGTTCGATAGGACAATTTATGCGGAAACGGCTTGGCAATGGCAAAAATAACACCCGATAGCAGGTCTGCCAAATTACCGACATCGTTGAACAGCTGCTTTACTTCGGCGGAATCGGATAGGTCACCTGTAACAATCGGTGCAGAAAGTTCCTTGCCCAGCTTTCTCAAACGATCCGTCGCGCCAAGACCGTGCAGGACAGGTGAATAGCCATCCCTTGTTAACTCTCGTGCGATGGCGCTACCAATGCGCCCAGATGCCCCCAATATCAGGACAGCATCTTGCATGTCACCTCACCCCGAGCCATCAGCAACGTTTTATTTTCCTGGTATTTAACGGCACGAAATTTCAAAACAACAAAATTAAAATCCTCGATCATATCCACTATTTTAACCGACAAATTTATTTGATCGCCTGCGAACACCGGCTGGTGAAATGAAAGTTTTTGCTCCACAAGGATACTGTTTTTACCGGGCAACTCCATGCCCACCAAATAGGACAGTTTTGCGCCAAGAAGAAACCCGTGTGTGATGCGCCCCCGAAAACCCTGCTCTTGGGCGAATTTCTGATTCATATGCAACGGGCTTTTATCACCGCTGAGCGCCGCAAATCTATCGATTTCCTCAGCTGTTGCCGTCCAATTCACCCAGCCCTGCATACCCACATGCAGATCCCCGAAACTAAGTTCGTTGGCAGTTTCTCTCATTTTTTGAGCTTATATCATTCCCTTTAGGCAGTGCCAAGGAAGATAGAGGCATCATCACTAGCAGTAAGAAAGTCACTTGCCACCATGCCGACCAAATCGAAAAATTACCTAATGCACTGCCCCAAAATGCGCCCATCAAAGCTAAACCTGCCCACCCTGCCATTCGACTTTCAAGTGCCCGCATAAACAAAAACCGGGCCAATAAAATAAGTACAATAAGAATTGCGATAGTACCTAAAGCTCCAGTTTCAGCCATCATTTCAAGCAGCCAATTATGCGGATGGGAAGGAACATATTCCTGATTCATACCCGGGATAATATAATTTGCGCCGGGCACGGTATTAATTGTATTCGGCCCAAATCCAATAATTGGGAAATTAAAATACTGCGAATAGACGAATCCCCATATCACTTGCCGGTGCCAATCAACAATCGGCAATGGCGCAAATTTCTCCTGACCCGCCACCACTGGTGGCTCTGGCAGTTGCTCGAAAATACCAAATATGGCCACCAAACCAAGTATAAGAAAGCCTATTACTAATGCCGGTCGAATAACATTCGGTGTGCTGCGGCAAAGGAACACAAAGCCCAAAAACAACCCGGCAACCCCCGCGCCAAGCAACGCCGCATACCCCGTCTGCAGGCTTCTGTCCCAAAAGGGAAAGCCATAACGAATAATATTCAGGATTATTAGAAGTGCTGCTAAGGCAGCGATATATCGCCACACACCTTTTTTACACCAGCCAATCCAGGCGACAATAGGCAGCATACAGATAGCGACAGACGAATAAGGTTTAAAGGTTGCGGCGGCTTCCATATCCTTGCTAGAAAAATATTCCAATAGCTGAAGCGGCGCCTCGCTGATGAAAACATTGATATCCGCATAGGCAACAATAATCAGGGCAGTAATCACCAACGATTTCTGCATCACCAGAAGCTGCCGAGGGCGCGAGGTGATTTGAACGTGAAAAATTGCCGCCATTGCGACGCAAAACGCCGTTATTGCCCATGTGCGTATGGATTTTGCAATTTCCTCCGACGCAAGCGCACTCACAAGCCAAAACGCAAACATTACGATTACGGCGATTCCCAGTGGGCTGCGGATATGGGCAAAAAATCGATACCAGCGACGATCCCTATGAAAAAGGGCTAAAATTAGAGCGCTTGCCGCGATCAGCAAGACGGCCATGACACTCTTGCCGATGCCAATCGCCGGCACTGACATGCCCAGCAAAATTGCTGTCACCAGTTCGATCCGTGACAAATTAGGGTGCACAGGCGTACCGTCTGTCTTGAATTGGATTTAAGATCAATATTTTGTCTGGGCCTTCGTTGCGTTCAGGTGTAGCATCGCAATCCCCGAGCTGCCAGCCCTCTTGAGCGGCTTTACTCCAATCAGACGGTGTATTGACGGGTGGCAGGGGGGGGCGGTAGGTTCCGCCAACAGCTGTTGAAACCCCTCTGAGCCCGCAACGCGCATGATAATTCTCGGTGTCCACCCCGGATATCACGAGGCTGCAGCTTGCCTGTTCGATGATTATCGGATGGTCTCGGCGGTCTCGTTGGAACGCCTGACCCGGCGTAAGATTGACGGTGGGCGCGTGCCCGACGAAGCAATCGATGAATGCCTCGCCATTGCCGGCCTGACGCGCCGCGATGTAGATGCGGTTGTGCTCGGGCGCGGCGCCTTTCCATGGCGCTATTACAAGCATTTTCAAGGCTCCCGCCTGGTCGAAGGCAGAATCCGCCAGGCATTTGGTAAGGAAAAACACAAGAGCATGGAGCGTGAGCTTCTGCGCGCCGGACACGCTGATTCCGAGGCCCTTTTCGATGCCAATAAATTTCTCGCCGCGCAGGGCTTTAACGCTGATACCGAGCTCAAATTCTTCAACCACCATCTCGCCCATGCACTGCCCACCCTGTTTCATACGGATTGGCAGGATGCGCTGCTCTACACCTCAGACGGGGGCGGCGATAATGTGCAATATAGCCAGCGTGTGTTTCAGGGCGGCCAATTGCGCGATCTTTATGGCGGAGATGAATGTTTTTCTGGGCCGGTGCGAATCGACAGCCTTGGCTTGGCTTACGGCTACGCCACCCAGGCGCTTGGCTGGCGCATCAACCGCCATGAAGGCAAACTCACTGGCCTCGCGGCGCTCGGTCAACCGGTCGCCTATGAGGCCATCGCCAGTCACTTCAATATTGATAATGAAGGGCAGATCCGCAGCGACTTCGCCACCAACCCAGACCTCCGGCGTTTCATGTTTGAGACCGCCGAGGGCATCTCGCCCGAAGATATGGCGGCATCCATTCAGAAAGTGTTGGAGCAGGTCACGCTCAAATCCGTACGCACTCTTTTACAGCGCCACCCGGTACGCCATCTCGGCCTCTCGGGCGGCGTGTTTGGCAATGTGCGACTTAATCGGCTGTTGGCAGAAGAGACCGACATTGAAGAGGTATTTGTCTATCCAGCCATGAGCGATCAGGGCCTGCCCGCCGGCGGCGTGCTGCAATATTTGCTGGAACGTGACGGCATGAAAACCTGGCTCACTGCGCGCTATCCATTGGAGACGCTTTATCTTGGCCGTGATTGGGGAAAGGGTGCCGATAAAGTGCTGCACGAAACGCCGGGCTTGGCCGTTATTTCTGATAATCCGGTAGCAAAAACCGCCGAGCTTTTGAACGCCGGCAAGGCGGTAGCCATATTTACCAAGGGTATGGAGTTTGGCCCACGTGCCCTGGGTGCGCGTTCCATCATTGCCTCGCCTGCCGATGCTGGCATCAATGATGCTTTGAATGCACGATTGTCGCGCTCCGAATTCATGCCGTTCGCACCAGTCGTTGCCGAAGAGGATGCCGATATTCTATTCGATATCAGCGCGCCTAGCCGCTATGCCGCGCAATTCATGACCATCACCTGCAATGTCAAAGATGCCTGGCGGGAACGCATACCCGCTGTTGTCCATGTGGATGGCACGGCGCGGCCACAAATCATCCGCCGCGCACAAAACCCGCTATATTATGATATTCTCGCGGCCTTCAAGCAATTGAGCGGCTTGCCAACCATGATCAACACCAGCTTCAATGTGCATGAAGAGCCGATCATCAACCGCCCGGAAGAATGCGCCCGGGCATTGCTTGGTGATCGAGTAGATTATGTCGTCACGGAGGATGCGGTTTATGGGCGCGAAGGCGGCGCATGAATTTTCTTGTCGCACTTCTATGTGCTCTGGCAGCCGGCGCAGCGAGCTGGCTGGCCACCGGTGCAGTGCTGCGCCAACTGCGTAAGCGCGGCGTGTTCGATATCCCGAACGAACGTTCCAGCCACAATGCGCCGACACCACGCGGTGGCGGCATTGCTGTCATCGGTGTATTGCTGATCGCCTGGCTGGTGCTCTGGCTATCCGGTGAAGTTACGACCCCTCGTGAATTCTGGCTGATCCTCCTTGCCGGCGCGGCGCTGGCGCTGATTTCCTGGTTCGATGATGTGCGCGGCGGTCTGCCGGCGGCGCTACGCTTTGCCGCACAAGGCATCGCTGTCGGCACCGGCCTGTTCGCCCTGCCCGAGGGCAACAGCGTGTTTCAGGGTCTGTTGCCGCCGGCGCTTGATCTTGCGCTCAGCGGGCTGATTTGGCTGTGGTTTCTCAATCTGTTCAATTTCATGGATGGCATCGATGGTATTGCCGGCAGCCAGGCAGGCAGCGCCGGGCTTGGCCTATTTGCCCTGGCGATCCTCTTTCCCGCCGCCGCCGGTCTCGGCCCCTATGCGCTGGTCGTAGCGGCGGTCGCGCTCGGTTTTCTACCGTGGAACTGGCAGCCGGCACGCATCTTTCTTGGCGATGTCGGCAGTGTGCCGCTCGGCTATCTGATTGGCTGGCTGTTGCTTTCGCTCGCTAGCTCCGGCCTGTGGCAGGCGGCGCTCCTGTTGGTACTCTATTTTCTTGCCGATGCGAGCTTTACCCTGCTACGTCGCCTCGCTCGGGGCGAGCGCATTTGGCACGCCCATCATGAGCATTATTATCAATATGCAGTCGCCGCCGGGCGCAGCCATGTCCGCGTCGTCATCGTCATTACGATTGTGAATCTGATGCTCGCCGGCCTGGCGCTAGCAACGACGCTCTCGCCGACCAGCGCATGGAGCGCGCTAATTGCGGGAATGCTGCTTACCGTCTGCCTTTTATGGTATCTTCGATTCTTGCAAAGCAGACCGACACATGCAGACTAATATTTGCCTCAACAGAACCTACGCGGTTGCCGCCTTCGATGTGGCCATGGCGGCAATTTCGTTTACCGTGGCGCTGTTGCTGCGCCGGGGCGTCAGTAATTTTTGGCACGAATCGAGCAGCTTTTTCATCGAAGGCATCGTCGCCTTTAGTATTATTTCGGCGATCGTTTTCTGGCGGATGCGCGTTTACCGCGGGTTTTGGCGCTATACCTCATCCCGCGATGTCATCAAAATCGGCTGGGCAGCGGCCATCTCCATCCTCATATTTGTCGCCCTATTGTTTGTCGCCACCCGCCTAGAAGCCTATCCGCGCTCGGCGCTGCCGATTAATTTTCTTGCCCTCGCCGCCCTGCTTGTCGGCCCGCGCATCCTCTACCGCACCCTGCGCGAGCGCGGCTTAAGCGGCTTTTTCCAGCGTGCCAGCGACGAGCACCGCATTCCAGTATTGTTGTTGGGAGCGGGCGACGATGCCGATTTATTCATGCGCGCCAGTCTGAGCGGCAGCGCCGCCAATTATCGCGTTGTAGGCATGGTCGATGATGATGCCGCTAAAATTGGCCGCCATATTCACGGCATTCGCGTCTATGGCCCGGCGCGCGACCTAACTGCCATCGTGCGCGCGCTCAAGCAACAGGGTACACAGCCGCGTCGTCTGATTTTAACCTCCGACGATATGTTCGACCCAGACCGCCTGTGCGAAATACTTGCCGCAGCCGAGGGCCTGGCTTTGCCGCTATCCCGCCTGCCGCGCATGACAGATTTTGCCACCCGCGAAAATGGCGACAACGCTACGATCAACATCAAGCCGGTAGCCATAGAGGATTTACTTGGGCGCCCGCAAGCTGCGCTCGACACCACGGAAATGGCCAATCTGATTGCCGACAAGCGGGTCTGTGTGACCGGCGCCGGCGGTTCCATCGGATCAGAGCTGTGCCGGCAAATTGCCCGCCATAAGCCTGCTCATATGACACTGATCGATAATTCTGAATTCAATCTCTACACCATCGATATGGAGCTATCGCAGAGCTGTCCCGATGTTTCGCGCACCATGGTGCTCGGCGATGTGCGGGATCTCGGGCGGTTGAATTCGACCTTCGAGACAGCGCGCCCCGAATTGGTGTTTCATGCGGCGGCGCTCAAACACGTCCACATGGTCGAAGCTAACCCCAATGAAGGCATCCTCACCAATGTGCTCGGCACGTGTAATGTGGCCGATAGCTGTGTTGCCCATAAGGTCGCCGTCATGGTCTTGATTTCGAGCGACAAGGCGGTCAATCCCACCAATGTCATGGGCGCCAGCAAACGCATTGCCGAGAGCTATTGTCAGGCGCTCGGCCTCACGCTCGCCGCCGGAGACGATACTGGGCATACCCGCATGGTGACTGTGCGCTTCGGCAATGTTTTGGCCTCGTCCGGCTCCGTGGTGCCGTTATTTCAACGACAGATAGCGAGCGGCGGCCCTGTTACCGTTACCGACCGCAATGTCAGCAGATTTTTTATGACCACCAACGAAGCCGTGCAGCTTGTGTTGCAGGCCTCAGCCCTCGGTGCGCGTGGCAAGGGTGGCGAAATATATGTACTTGATATGGGATCGCCGGTGTTGATCAAAGATTTAGCCAGCCAGATGGTCCGCCTAGCCGGGCTCAAACCGGACAAGGATATTGAGATCATCTTTACCGGCCTGCGCCCCGGCGAGAAAATGGAGGAAGAACTCTTCCATGAAAAAGAACCGCTGACCGATACCTCTGTCACCGGCCTGCAGCGCGCCTCGTCCCGGCCTATCGACCTCACGCTATTACAAAGCCAGATTGCGCGCCTGTGCGCGGCAGCAAATGACCGTGACAGTGCGCAAACACGCATCGAGATCAGCACTATCGTGCCCGAGTTTCACACCACCAATGCAACGCCGCCCAGCGCTGCCCCGTAACCAACACAGATAATTTTTCGATAATTCGCACGCCCTTAAACAAGAGAAGCAAAATGACAAAAGACGCCGATACCCGTTCCATTTCCCGCGCCTTAATTTCCGTCTCTGATAAATCAGGTTTGGTCGAGTTTGGAAAATTCCTCGCCGAGAGCGGCGTCGAAATTCTTTCCACTGGTGGAACTGCAAAGGCCATGCGCTACGCCGGCATCGATGTGAAGGACGTCTCGGATCATACAAAATTTCCGGAAATGCTCGATGGCAGGGTGAAAACGCTGCACCCTAAGGTGCATGGCGGCATCCTCGGCATGCGCGATAATCCAGCCCATCAGGATGCCATGCAGGCGCATGATATCCAGCCGATCGATCTGGTGGTGGTTAACCTCTACCCGTTCGAGCAAACAGTGGCCGGCGGCGGTGATTTCGAAACCTGCATTGAGAATATCGACATTGGCGGGCCGGCCCTGATCCGCGCTGCCGCCAAGAATCACCGCGACGTGGCGGTGGTGATCGAGAGCGCTGACTATCAAAAAATCACCGATGAGATGACCGAGCTGAACGGCGCCACATCAGCCAACTTGCGCCGCGCACTCGCCGCCAAGGCTTATGCTCTTACGGGCGCCTATGATTCAGCCATTGGCAGTTGGTTTGCCGGCCAGCAGGGTGAGAGCTTTCCAGAGCGTATCTCGTTCTCGGCCGAGCGCCGGCAAAGGTTGCGTTACGGCGAAAACCCTCATCTCGGCGCCGCTTTCTATACAAGTGGTGTGGAGCGCCCCGGTGTCGCAAGTGCTGAACAGGTTCAAGGCAAGGAGCTGAGCTATAATAATTTGAACGATACCGACGCCGCCTTTGAGCTGGTAGCGGAGTTCAGCGCGCCGACTATCGCTATCATCAAGCATGCCAATCCGTGCGGCACGGCACAGGGTAATAATCTCAAAGAAGCCTATCTCAAGGCGCTCGCCTGTGATCCGGTCAGTGCCTTCGGTGGTATTGTTGCGGCTAACCAACCGCTCGATGCAGCCGTTGCCGAGGAGATAGCCAAGCTGTTTGCTGAGGTGATTATCGCGCCAGCAGCAGACCCGGCAGCACTTGAAATTCTTTCCGCCAAGAAAAATCTGCGCGTGCTGATAACCGGCGCCATGCCAGATCCAACCACACCCGGCATTGTTATCCGCCAATTGTCAGGCGGTTATTTGGCCCAGAACCGGGACAATGGCCGCATTGCGCTCGAAGACCTCAAGACAGTAACCAAGCGGGCGCCAAGCGCGACTGAGCTTGAAGATTTGCTATTCGCCTTCCGCATCTGCAAACATGTTAAATCGAACGCCATTGTCTATGTCAAAGACGGCGCCACGGTTGGTATTGGCGCGGGCCAAATGAGTCGCGTTGATTCGTCGCGAATCGCCGCCCATAAAGCGGGCGAAGCCGGCGTAGCGGCAGGCTTGGAAAAATCTCCGGCAATAGGGTCAGTAGTCGCATCAGATGCCTTCTTCCCCTTTGCCGACGGCCTCCTTGCCGCCGCCGAAGCCGGCGCCACGGCAGTCATTCAGCCGGGCGGGTCCATACGCGACGATGAAGTCATTGCCGCTGCAGATGAAAAAGGCCTGGCCATCGTCTTCACCGGCATGCGCCATTTCCGCCACTAGCGCTTATTGGGCTGGCCCTTAAGCGCTGGGCGAGCACAACCGCGCCTGAGAGATCAAACCAACGAAAGCTGCAAACCAAGCAACGATTAGCTCACGCATCTGGAGGCTAGAAAAGGCGCGCATGGCAAGGTTTAGCGGGTCTGAACTTTTGAGACCTGCAAAAGCCGTGGCTCGTTCGAAGACGCCGCGATTAGCGTTAACCCAACTTTCCACCGCGTCTTGCGGAGAAATATTTTCGCTCGCCGCCAAAACGGTATGGCAGAGTGCCCGTTGCTGCGAATGAAGATCTTCGATAATGGTGGCGACCGCGCCTTGTGAGCGCGCCGAATCTCTAGTTTTCGTCAAGCACAAAATTAACCATACGTGGATCGTACATTCGAAAGATTACCTAAGTTCTAACGATGAAAATAAAAAATATGCGAGTCATTTTAATTAATATGCTCGACTGCGCACCTATCGTGTATTTATTATACAATCCAATGTTATAGCCTAATAGATATATAGAATTTTCTGACTATGAATGAGAGCATCCACGCAAATGGCAGCGCGCAGGCGGCTATTGAGAGGTGGGTGCTTAAGCTCAGATGACGCTACAATCATAGCTGAACAAGCAACATTGAATTTGGTTTCCAATTGGGAGGAACATTATGTCTACGAACAATGCAGGATCTGCGAAAACACAGGAATATCTGGAACGCTATATGGAGGGCGTAAAAAAGCGCAATCAGGGTGAGCCGGAATTTCTTCAAGCCATTTATGAGGCTGCGGCAACTATTTTTCCGTTTATCGAAGACAAGCCAAAATATCACGAGAACCAGATTCTCGAGCGTATGGCCGAGCCCGAGCGCGTTATTATGTTTCGCGTGCCGTGGACGGATGATTTAGGCAATGTGCGGACCAATCGAGGCTACCGCGTTCAGTTCAACAGCGCTATTGGCCCCTATAAAGGTGGCATTCGCTTTCACCCAAGCGTCAATTTGAGCATTCTCAAATTTCTTGGCTATGAGCAGACCTTTAAAAACAGCCTAACTGGCCTGCCCATGGGCGGTGGCAAGGGCGGCGCCAACTTCAACCC
>Ga0315339_1002326_pt1 | contig 14603 bp, 13 predicted proteins | sample ASW17metaG_FD_204514 | JGI IMG/M metagenome (GOLD analysis project Ga0315339, IMG submission 204514) | Ammonia-oxidizing marine archaeal communities from Pacific Ocean, United States - ASW #17 | ecosystem: Environmental > Aquatic > Marine > Oceanic | place: USA: California | collected 2016-12-05
TTCCGTCGATGATCGCCCGAACTTCTTGGACGAGTTCATCGGGAGGCGCACCTTCGACGACGCACGGTTTGACCCCCAGGTGCAAAGCCTCTGTTATGTGGGCCTCCGCCATGTGCACTGAGAGGACCCGCATCAGCAAGGGGTATCGTGGGGACTCACATGGTCGTCCGCGCTGTGATGGGGTATCGTGGCCCTGGCGCTGGCCGGCGCCTGGATCTCCCGTTGGATAGGACGTATGTATCACGCCGCCATGACCATGAAGGCCGATTTCGTCAACTTGTTTCTGGACTTGGCGGTCCAGGTGTGGCGGGAGCGACTGCCGGTCGGTTTGTCATTCCGGGAGGCCGAGGCAGTTTCGGGCGTATTCGTCACGGAAGGCCTGACCGCGGCGACCAGCGTAGAAGGTAGATTGAAAGGCCACGTTTTCTACGAATTCCCAGAGGAAACCGCGTTAGCGATTGCCACGGCGCTTGAAGGAGAGGAGCGCACCGAGGTCGACGAGCCAGTGTTCACGATTATCGAGACTCTAGCAGAGGCGATGAGCGCGGACATGGAGCAGGCCTTGGCGCGCGCAGGACTTGCGTCTGAGGTTGCGACGCCAGTGCTGCTTGCACACGGGGCGTCGGTGACGATTATGGAACCGCAGGTATGGGCGCATTTCGACTCTGACCTTGGGCCGATGGGAGTGCGCGTGAGCCTGGCTGGAACGGCTGGATAGCAAGCCGTTCCTCGTCACCGATGGTCGAAGGCAAAACAGGGAGGCAACGTGAAGGTGGAACGCATCAATCCCGCAGGGCTGGCGCCGCCGCCAGGCAATCGCTTCGCCCACGTCGTCCGTTCAGGAAATCACGTCTGGATAGCAGGCCAGACGGCGCGGACTGCGGACGGCGTGAACGTCGGCGTAGGCGAGCCCCGAGCGCAGGCGGACCAGGTGTACGCAAACCTGAGGACGGCCATGGCGTCGGTCGGAGGAACGCTAGCGGATATCGTGAAGGTAACGATTTTCCTTACGCCTGGCGAAAACGTGCTCGCCGCCGCGAGAGCGGCGCAGAACGAGTGCTGGGGCGACAATCCTTTGCCTGCCAGCTCGATGGTCATCGTCCATGCGTTGGTGCAGCCCGACTACGTCATCGAAATCGAAGCCGAAGCCGTCCTTGCCGACTAGCGGTTGGGAGCGAGGTTCCAGGCGTCGCCGCTGCCGGTGGGACGTGGGCCCCAGCGCCCGGCCTCGACTAGGGAGAGAAATTCGGAGATGCCGGCGTTGAAGCGCGCCGGCTCTTCCAAATTGCAGGCGTGACCGGTCTGCGGGAGCATGAGCACACCGGAACGCGGGATGGTGCGCTTCAGGAAGATGGAAGGCTCAATACACGGGTCGTCTTCGTCTCCTACGATGATTAGCGTGGGGACCGGGAACCGGGCGAACTCAGCCTCGCGAGAGTAGAGGGTCGGGCGACGCGCCTGAAAGCCCCGAAGGGTGTTGGAAGAGCCCGTGGGTGAATGGGCCATGAATAGGCTAGAAAACTCCTGCCAGCCGACCGGATCCTTCTCTTGGAACCGAATGCGTGTAGTGCCCGACAGGTAGGGCTCCTGGCCCGCCATTCCTCCAGCCAAAAGCTTGGACGCGCGCTCTTCAGACTCCGTGCGCATGACCTCAGGGTTGGCGCTGCCCGTGCCCGCGCCCGCTGCGATGATCGCGAGGCAGCTGTCGGGGTGCGCAAGGCCGAAGTTGAGGACGCAGTGCGCACCCATGGACAAACCGCAGAGGTACGCCTTTTCAATACCCAGGTGGACAAGGAGTTGATATAGGGTCTCGACCTGATGATCCTGGGAGTACTCATTGGGCGACAACGGTACACCAGAGGGGGCGTAGCCACGCGCGTTGTACCGAATGGTGCGGTAGCGGCGAGCGAAGTAGCTCATCTGCAGATCCCAACTCTCCATGCTGCCTGCGAACTCGTGACAGAAGACAATGGGCGTGCCCGCGCCGACGTCTTCGTAGGCGATCTCGACGCCGTCGAGCACTGCGGTTGGCATGGTGGGCCTCGGTGTAGTCGGGTTCTGCCAGGGAGCGGCAGCGGCCGGATTGTAACGGGTTGACGAGCGCGCCGCTGCGCGCTACAGCGTGCGATAATCGAACACTGTTCGACCCTCTGCGCAGGTGTTTTTCATGGTCTCAACGCAGTACGGCCTCATCCGAACGATCCAAGTGCGGAATGAGAACGTTCCGGGGGTGCTGGGGACACTTGCGACCGCCATCGGCCAGGCCGAGGCGAACATCGGCAACATCGTGACGGTGCACATCACGCAAAATCACGTGATCCGGGATATTGACGTGGTGGTGCGCGACGAGCAGCACTTGCAGGACGTGCTGTATGGGCTCAACTCGCTGGACGACGTGAAGGTGCTGGAGGCGCGCGACGAGGTGCTGGGGCTCCATCGCGGCGGCAAGATTGAGATGGTGAGCCGCCACCCCGTGGACTCTATCGCAACGCTGCGCAAGGTGTACACGCCGGGAGTCGCGGACGTTTGCCTACGGATCGCGGACGCACCGGAGCTTGCGCGCCTCTACACGACCATCAACCGCACCGTCGCGATCGTGACAGACGGCAGCGCGGTATTAGGGCTTGGAGACATCGGGCTGGCGCCGTCGATGCCGGTCATGGAAGGCAAAGCCGCGCTGTTGCACCAATTTGTGGGCATCAGTGGGGTGCCGCTCCTCATCGATGCGTCCACCATCGATGAATTTGTGGATGCGGTGGCGCGTGTCGCGCCGACGTTCGGTGGCATTCACATCGAAGACGTGGCGGCGCCGGACTGTTTCGAGATCGTCGACAAGCTTCGTGCGCGGTTGCATCAACCGGTGATGCAGGATGACCAGGACGGCACTGCCGCGGTGGTGCTGGGCGCAGTGCTGGCAGCCGGCAAGGCGACGCATTTGCCGCTGCGCCAACAGACGATCGGCCAGATTGGACTCGGAGCAGCAGGGCAGGCGATCGCCGATCTGCTGATGCACACGACGGGTAATCCAGTGTTGGGTGCGGACTTGAGCGGCGAGAGCCTGGAGCGGCACCGCTCCCACGGCGGAGTCCCGTCCGACATCGTCGAGATCATGGCGAAATCGACGCTCGTGATAGCGACCACCGGAGTGAAGGATCTGATCAAGCCTGAAATGGTCCGGGACGGGCAGATCATCTTAGCTCTGTCCAATCCTGATTCGGAGATCGAGCCGCAGCTTGCGCTGGCATGTGGCGCGCGGATCGCGGCCGATGGACGATCGGTGAACAACGTTTTGGGCTACCCGGGCATCTGGAGCGGCGCGTTGCGATCGCGGGCCACGGAGATCAACCGAGAGATGCTCGTGGCCGCGGGACAGGCGTTGGCAGAGATGGCGCCGTCCGGCGAGTTGATGCCCAACCCGCTGGACCTCGAGGTGCACCGGCGCGTGGCGTACGACGTGGCGAAGGCTGCGGTGGCCACAGGAGTTGGTGTCGAAATTGGGGCCGAGGAGTTGGAGGCGTGGGCAGGCGGACAACCGCGGTTGCGTTAAGCTGCCTCGTAGGGGTCTCCGAAGACCCCTAGAAGGACTCGTCGAACGACACGGACCCGGAAACAGCCATCTGGTAAGCGGAGACGCGGCGCTCAAAGAAGTTCGAGAGTTCCTGCACATCCTGAAGCTCCATGAACGCGAGTGGGTTGCGCGTGCCGAAGTGCTTGGGCATGTCCAGATTGCTTAGCCGCTGATCGGCAACGTATTCCAGGTAGCCGCGCACCTCTTTGACCGTGAGTCCGGCAACGCCGCCGCCCAGGAGATCTTCGGCGAACTGGGTCTCGCAGTCCACGGCCTCCTCCATCATCTCCACGATCTCTTCCTGCATGCGGGCGTCAAAGAGGTCGGAGTACTCTTCGCGGACCGTCTTGACGACGCTGAGTGCGAAGTTCATGTGCCCGCTTTCGTCGCGGAACACCCAATTGGTCCCGGACGCCAACCCGTTGAGTAGCCCCTTGGAGCGCATGAAATAGACGTAGGCGAATGCGGCGTAGAAGAAAAGACCCTCGACGCACGTCGCGAAGCAAATAAGGTTGAGGAGGAACTGGCGCTTCTGCTCGTCCGTGTCAAGTGAGGGAATGTCCTGCATGGAGTTGAGCCACTTGAAGCAGAAATCAGCCTTGCGGCGGATGGACGGGATGGTCTCGATGGCCCGGAATGCCTCGTGGCGCTCGTCGACGTCGGGGATGTAAGTGTCCAGCAATGTCAGGTAGAACTGGACATGCACGGCCTCCTCGAACAGCTGGCGCGAGAGAAATAGTCGGCCCTCGGGCGAGTTGATGTGGGTGTACAGATTGAGCACCAGGTTGTTGGAAACGATGGAGTCACCCGTCGCGAAGAATGCGACCAACCGCTGAACCAGATGGCGCTCCGGCTCAGACAGCTTGCCATGGAGGTCTTTGATGTCGTCGGAGAAATCAACCTCGTCCACCGTCCACGTGTTGCGTATCCCGTTTTTGTACATCTCGTAGAAGTCGGGGTAGAGCATGGGCCGAAGGGTCAGGTTGAAGCCGGGGTCCAGGATTGCCATTTTTGTTTCCCATCCAATGGTGCTTGAGCGCACGCTGGCCCTCCGGGTGGAGAGGGCCAAAACCGCGCCGCCCTAGATTGGTACCAACGAGTCCAGAATCACAAGTGCTAGCGCACCCAATCTGTCGGTGAGCTCCGGTAGGTGTTGGGCCTCCCGGGGCGCTGGCGTGCTACCTCCGAGCCTACTGGCAGGCCTCGCAGTCTTCGGGGTTCTCCAGGGAGCAAGCAAGCGCTTCTGCGTCGGTGAAGACTTTGGCGTCGATCGGCGTAGCCGTGGTCGTCTGGGTGATGCGGGTCGCGGGTCGCGAGCGCAGGTAGTAGGTCGTCTTGATGCCGCTCTTCCACGCATAGAGGTACATGGAAGAGAGCTTGCCGATGGTGGGCGAGGCCATGAAGAGGTTCAGCGACTGCGACTGGTCGATGAACGGGCCACGGCTCGCCGCCATGTCGATGAGCGCCTTCTGTGGCAAGTCCCACGCGGTACGGTAGAGCTTCTTGAGGTCGTCGGGAATCTCGTCGATGTCTTGGACCGATCCCTCGTTGAGCTTGATCTTGTTGCGGATTTCCTCGGTCCAGAGGCCGCGTTCCTTTAGGTCAGCCACAAGATAGTTGTTGATCTGCAGGAACTCGCCTGAGAGGGTCTCGCGCTTGAACAGGTTGGAGACCTGGGGCTCGATGCATTCATAGGCCGCGCTGATCGACGCGATGGTCGCGGTGGGCGCGATGGCGATGAGAAGCGAGTTACGCAGGCCATGCTGGGCGATGCGCTCGCGCAGGGCCGCCCACTCAGGCTTGCTGGGCTTGACGCCCCAGAGGTCGAACTGCAAGTCACCGTGCGCGATCCGAGTGTCGGCGTAGGTCTCGTGCGTCCCGTACGCCTCGGCGAGTTCCGTGGAAGTGGTGAGTGCCCAGAAGTAGATCTCCTCCTGGATACGCGCCGCGAGCGTGATGGCTCGCTGGTCATCGAAAGGCAGGCGCATCTTGAAGAAGACGTCCTGCAGACCCATCACACCCAAGCCCACGGGACGCCACTTGCTGTTGGAGTAGCCAGCGGCATCGGTTGGGTAGAAGTTAATGTCGACCACCCGATCCAGGTAACGAACGGCCGTACGCACGACCGAGCCGAGGCGATCGTAGTCGAAGACGCCGTTTGCGACAAAGTGACCAAGGTTGACGGAGCCCAAGTTGCAGACCGCGGTCTCCTCGTTGTTGGTGACCTCGAGAATTTCGGTGCACAGGTTGGAGAGGTGGATGACGTTCTCCGACTTGAGCGTTTGGTTACCCTTGCGGTTCGCGGAGTCTTTGAATGTCATCCAGCCATTCCCGGTCTGGGCTAGCGTGCGCATCATCCGTGCGTACAGATCGCGAGCGGGTAGCTGGCGCTCGAATTTGCCAGCGGCCTCGGCCTCCAGGTAGATGCGATTAAATTCATCGCCGTAGGTATCAACCAACTCCGGGAACCGCTTGGGGTCAAAGAGGGACCAGTCCGCGCCGCTTTCGACGCGCTCCATGAAAAGGTCCGGTACCCAGTTGGCCAGGTTAAGGTTGTGGGCGCGTCGCGCCTCGTCGCCCGTGTTTTCGCGCATCTCCAGGAAGTCCTCGATGTCGGCGTGCCAGGCTTCGAGGTAGACGCACGCGGCGCCCTTGCGCTTACCGCCCTGGTTGACCGCCGCGACGGACGAATCGAGGGTCTTGAGCCACGGAACGACGCCGTTGGAGTTGCCGTTGGTGCCGCGAATCAACGAGCCCTGGGAGCGGACGCGGGAGAAAGACACGCCGATGCCGCCCGCGAACTTGGAAAGCTTTGCGATGTCGGTGTAGCGGTTGTAGATGGATTCAAGATCGTCCTGCGGAGAGTCGAGCAAGTAGCAGGACGACATCTGCGGGTGGCGTGTGCCCGAATTGAACAGCGTGGGGGAGCTCATCATGTAGTCCAAGTTGGACATGAGCGTGTAGAGATCCACCGCCTCGCTGGGCGATTCGGCCAGTCCGCACGCCACCCGCAGGAAGAAGTATTGAGGGGTCTCCAGCGACTCGCGTGTCTCCGGGTGTTTCAGCAGATAGCGGTCGTAGAGGGTACGGACGCCGAAGTACTCGAACAGCGCGCCGCGTTCGGGGCTGATAGCGTCATTGAGCTTGCGGCTGTTCTCGGTCACGAAGGCCATGACCCGATCTTCGATGAGCCCTAGCGAGTGACTGGCTTTGACCGACTGAGAGAAGGAATGGATGTCCAGGTTCTGGACTTCTTTGTCGATGTACACGCTCAGGAGACGCGCGGCGAGCTTGGAGTACTGGGGCTCCTCGGCGATCAGCGATGCAGCGGTGCGGATGGACACCTGGTCGAGTTCCGCGGTCGTAGCGCCGTCATACAGGCCGCTGATAGTCCGCGTGGCGATGCGCAAAGGGTCTACCTCTTCCAAACCACCCGCGGAGCGCTCCACGGCCCGCACGATCTTCATAACGTCGGCGGGCTCGAACCCACCGCTGCGCTTGCGCACTTGCATCGCGGTGCTGGCCGCTGCCGTGCGCTCCTGCTCCGGTGCGTTGGTGTCATTGATAGTCGGCGTGTACGTCATAACCTGATCCTTGGCGAGAGAACCGTCCCGCGAGCGGTGAGCTTTAGGTTCATTAGTAATAGAGCAACGGGGGCGGATTAAACACCCGTTACTGTGGGCTGTCAATAAGGTTTTACACTAGATATTGTAGCAGTTTCAGTTGCTGCTACCAGGGGCGATGTGACGACTATCGCCTCAGAGGCATGGTGAGGGAAGGTACTGCGACTGCGCAAGAGGCGATTGACCCCATTCGGGCCGGTGGTTAGGAAGGGTCGACGGCCTAGGAGGCTTTGTCGAACGCCACGTGAGCGTCGCCGGTGACACGAGTCAGGAATCCCGCCTCGCACGCCAACAAATAATAGTCCCAGGTCTTGATGAAGTACTCGTCGTAGCCCTGGGACCGGACACCATCAATGTGTTCCCAGAACCGGCCGCGCCACTGGTGCAGCGTGGCCGCGTACTCCATCCCGATATCCTCGCATGAATCAAGGACGAGCCCGGTGTGGGCGTTCACGCGCTCCATTTCGGCCACTGACGGGAGCACTCCGCCGGGGAAAATGTACTTCTGTATCCAATTGACCCCGTTCTTCTGGGCTTCGAAGGCGCTGTCGGGGACGGTGATGACCTGCATGGCGAGTCGACCGCCCGGGTTGAGCAGCGCCGAACATTTGCTGAAGAAAACAGGGAAAAACTCAACGCCCACCGCCTCGAACATTTCAATGCTCACGATCTTGTCGTACCCGCCTGCGACGTCGCGGTAGTCAATGAGCTGAATGTCGATGAGATCGGTCAAGCCGGCGGCCTCCACGCGCTCTTTGGCGAGAGCGGCTTGTTCGGCCGAAATCGTGATTGTGGTCACCTGGCATCCGTACGTACCGGCGGCGTAGATCGCCATTCCACCCCAGCCCGTGCCGATCTCGAGTACGCGATCGTCGGCGCTAATCCGAGCGAGCTGGCAGATGCGCTCGTACTTGTTGCGTTGTGCGTCGGCCAGCGATTGTTCCGGGTGTTCGAACACGGCGCTGGAGTAAGTCATCGTCTCGTCCAAGAACAACCCGAAGAAGTCGTTACCCAGGTCGTAGTGGGCGTGGATGTTCTCCTTGCTTCCTTCGACTGTGTTGGCCTGATTGCGATGTAGGCGCAGGTTCTTGCGTCGCGACAGCAGCTTGCCGATGCCCTTGTTCAGATCGACCGAGCGTCGATTCTCGAAGGCGAGAGTGAGCAGACCAACCATGTCTGGGGAGTCGCAGAGGCCTCTTTGGTACGCCTCACCGAAGCCGATCTCGCCATGGAGCAGGACTTTCGTAAAGAACGCCTTGTCGAGAACCTGCAGCGTACCCTCAGGGCCGGGGTTGCCCGAATCGATGACCTGCGCAGACCCGTTGGGGAATTCGATTCTGAGCTTGCCCGCCCTCATGCGCGAGATACCTTTGAGCAGCAGCCATTGCGCGAGCACATTGGCCAAGGGGCGGACGACTCGCGCGATTAACTGCATCACGCCTCCCCGGAAGGAAAGCGTGACTCATTTAATCGCGTGGCGCGTGGCAGTAGGTGCAACTAGGTGGATGCCCCATCGGTGTCGCCGGTAACGGAGCGTAAGTCGATGCGGCTTATGATGAAATTCCGCATCTTGGTGCGAATCTTCTCATAGATGCCGGTGTGGAACTGAATACCACTGTCGGGCTTGCCTATCCAGCGCGCCGGCACGGGCAGGCCAACCTTTTCGAGCACCGCCTCGCCGAGGAGCCCATACCCTGCACCACCGAGCCGGTTCATGGCGGCGCGGACGAACTTCGCGGGGAATGGACCGATGGGGTAGTCACGGTACACGGCCATATCAACGAGGAGTTGACCGCTGCGCTTGACTGAGCCGGCGGACTCGCTGAAGTGGCGGATCAAGTCGCGAGCGATCTGACCGAAGTCGACATGGGATGCCTGCATCCAGTCGAGCGCCTTCGGGCCATACTCGGGCACCAACGATGTCCCTGGCATCTGGAACGTGGTGAGGGATTTGCCCACTAATTCAATTAGCTCGGGGTTCTCCTCGACTTGCAGTGCGGTCATGTCGCGATACCACACGGTGTGCAGCGTCTCGCGCCGCTTCACGAGATTCGCTGACTGCGCGGCAAAGGGCGCGGCGGGTTTGAGCAGCTTAGCGATCAGGCCGTGCCAATGGTCGGTCAGGAATTCCTGCACAGTACCGTAGGTGGTGAGCTCCACTGGCGAATTCCCGCAGCAGTGCTCATAGGTGCGCTCTTTAGTATCGTGCATCTCCCGCTCAAGCTCCTCTTCGGCGTACCCGAGAGACTGGAGCATGTATTTGTAGGGAGCGTGGTGAGTGTATTCGTCGGGAACCCACACCGTCTGATTGAATCGGTTGAGCCAGGGCGCGTCGTACTTCTCGGCGCCCTCCTGGAACACCGCGGCGTAGGAATCCGTGGCACACTCGGTCAGCATCGCGAGCTTCAAGATGCCGACGAAGTCTTCGCGACTGATGTCCTCCGGGAGCGTGTCGATCACCCGGCTGATGTCTAGCTGGGCCGATTGCTCTTCAAGCCGCTTTACGTCGATGAGATCCCCCGGACGCGCAACGATCTGGTCCACCAGCGCTTCGAGCTTGGGGATCGCGGTTTTAGGGATGCTGTAGGTCGTCTGGCTCATCGAGCGTGTTCTCCTGGTTCGCGTGATATGCACGTGGCCCAGTCGCAGCAATGGCAGCGCAGGGGGCTTCGTTGCACGGTGAGCAAAGCGTAAGCGCTCTGCGCTCCAAATGGAATGCTTCGCGGATGCGTTGTTTGCGCTCCACGAGGCGGTTGGCCCGAAATCTAGGGCATCGCGTACCTGCTGTCAACGAACGTCGGGGCAGCTTGGGGCGCGATTCCCCGCATGCTTGCTAGTGAGCGTCAGGGGGTTCCCGCTGGATCGGGTGGGGGACTCGTGCGCCGGATGGCAGTGCCGGTGAGCGTGATCTCGACGCACGGCATGGAGTCGAGGACACGACGCATAAGATAGAACGGCCCCCACCACGGCAAGCGCAAACGACGGTTGATGCGGATGGCACTGACGACCAGATTGAAGACGCGACGGGGCGCTTCGGGGCGTTCAGCCCAGTGCGTAAGAAACGCGAGTAGTGGACCAGTGCGCTCCTTGCGATCCCGAAGCACACGGGCGCTGGCGGGCAGGTCGTAGTAGACACCGCGCTCGACGGTATGGACAGTGACCCTGGGCGTTGCGCCGATGTTGGCCACCCAGTCGCGCTTGCCGGGGTAGCCGGAGATAACGAGAGTACGCGTGCCGTCCCAGACGAAAGTCGTCTCGGACGTTCGCGGCGAACCGGATCGGCGACCGGTGGACGTGAAACGGATGAAGAAGTCGGTGGCGAGAGAGTCGCGGACCGATTCGGGAAGAGCGTCCTGCGGAACGTTGCGGGCCATGGGGCGAGTATAGCGACGAAGCCGGGGTCGCCCGGTTCCGATCGTCATCCTAAAAGAGGACCTCCTCAAGGGAGAGGAGGTCCTCGCGTGCGGATTTCGAGTCGCGGCTTGCGGAACCAAGGAGGCGCTGGAGCGCCCCATCGGGGCTACACTCCAAGAGCTTTGGGATGTAGCCCCGTGAAACCGGCTACGGCCTAACCCTCGGGTTGCTGATTCGCGGAGCGTGAACGCACATCCCTAAGAGCAGGAAATATCGTGCGCAGAATCAAGAGGGATATGAGCCCCGCAGCGACCATAACCAGAATGGCGGAGCGGGGCCCGATAGCCTCGGCGATGACGCCGAGGATGGCGAGGCCCACGGCCTGAAATCCAATACCAAGGACAATGGCGCCCATGGCGCGCCCGCGTTGATCTGCGGTGACTGCCTCCAAAGGGATCACTGGCTGCATGGTCGCAAAACCTGCGACACCGAGACCAGCGAGCACCATGGCCACCAGCGCGAGTGGGTACCATGGCGCCAACGCAAACATCGCCGCCGCGAGCATGTGGAGAGCGGAGCCACCGACAAAGACATTCCCGCGGCTGGAGGGCTGTATCCACGCAATGAGTGCCGCGCCGCCGAGTGAACCGGCGCCAAGCCCGCCGAGCAGCAGTCCGAACCCAACCTCGCCGGTCGCCAGCCGGTCACGGGCAATGACCGAGACCATCTGCACAAATGGCCACCCCATCATGTTGAAGACGATGGTGACGAGCACCGCGCCGAGCACGACTTGGTTGGTGCGCAACAGGCTCACGGACTCACGGAATTGCTCGAGTGGGGAGACGCCCGCTGGGCGTGCGCCGGTCGCGGGTCGCTGTGCTCGGATGCTCAGCACCAGGGTGAACGCGCCCGCGGTGAGCAGGGCGATGCCAACGTATGCGCCTTGAAAGTCGACGAACCGGATGAGGGCTGTCCCTAGCAAGGGGCCAACCATGTTGGAGCCGGTGACGAGGCCTGCGTCTAAGGAAGTTGCGTTGGTGAGCGCTTTGCCGGTAAACATGTCGCCGAGTAATGCGCGGCGCGACGCATAGTCGAGCGCCCACGTCGCCCCGGTCACGAAGATCATCACATGCGCGTGCCAGAACGCTGCTGCGTCGAAGGCAAGCAGCGTGACCATGGCGGAGGCAGCGACGAGGTTGGACGCCTGACCGATGGCCATCAGGCGTGGCCGGCTGAACTGGTCGGACAGGCTGCCGGCGACCAGCCCAAAGAGGAACATGGGCGCTATACGACTGACGCCGACGAGGGCAACCGAGAGTGCGGAGTCGGTAAGGACAAGCACGAACCAAGAGAGGACTGCCAGTTCGGTGGCCCGGTAAGTGTAATAGAAGCCGCCAAAGGCCCAGACCCGGCGAAAAGTGGGATTCCGCACCGCGGCGAACATGCCCTCGCGGCCAGATGCGCGAGTTCCGGAGGTGTTGATGGAATTAGGTGTGGGATTGGTCAAGCCGGTGCCGTTCGGGACGATTCTAGCGTAACGCCGATCTTGGTCAGACGATTGAACTTTTGGCTTACTTTCGTTTGAGCAATACTCAACGAAAGCGGCTAACCGTTGTCTCAACCGCGCCAAGCCTCATTCGATGGACACCTCGATAGCGGGGCCGTACCATGCCTAGAGGGTACCGAGCGTGGACTTGCAGTGCTCCACGAGGCGAACGAGGGAGCTGCGGCGATGTTGAAAGCCTGCCTGATCGGAGCTGCGGTCACTCTCGCGCTCATCGCGGTCCCGGTGGTGCACTTCATTACGGGGCTACCCTCGGCGTTCATCGGTGGGTACCTTGCGGGTACGCGCGCCGCGGCAACGCCAGGCAAGGCAGTACTGATCGGGTCGGTGATGGCCGCTGTGCTCGTCGCGCCGGTCGGTGGCGTGTTTTTCCTCATGTCCCAGTTCTTCGGATTCGGCGCGGCCGCGGTCCTCGTCCTTACCGGCTTTTTCGCCTTCTGGATATTGCTACTGGGCAGCCTCGGCGCGGTGATTGGTGGAACCAGCGTCCGGAACCAGGCGATAGCCAAGAGCTAGCGCGCTCTCGTTCCGTCTCGTCTACGCCCCGGACCTGGGGCGCTTTCTTTGCCTGGTCTGCTGCCTGGTCGCATAGCTGCCAGGGGCTGGATTTCGCCCACCCGTACATTTCACCACGCCACAGTTAAGCAATCACGAGCGGGGCGAAGCATGCCCGTTTGCTGGATTTTGGTCAGAAGGTTGCATTCTGTGCTAAACCAATTTCTAAAAAAGTATTGACATTCGTAACAAACACCCGCTTAATACGCCCAATCTGCGCCAAGGGAGCTCTCGAATGGCAAAGGCAAAACGACCCTACGCCCAGCTGCTTCGTGTAAGCACGACTCGCATCGACGGCGGCAATTTGTTTGGAGCGACAACCAAGGAACGCTGGGAGTGCTTCGTGTCGCCGGATCGCCAGAACCGAGTAGGCGTGGGTAACTATTGCATGTTGGTCAACCATCCCGATGGCTGGGTATTGGTGAACGCGGGCCCTGGCGACAAAGCGCCGCAGAGTTTGGACGTCGCCCCGATGCGCTCGCGCTCGTCGCTCCTGCGCGAATTGCGTGAGCTCGGGCTAGTGCCGAAGGACATCGCGCTGGTGGTGCTTACGCATCTGCACGATGAACACGCCGGCGGTGGCACGCACATGACCTCGTCGGGCAGGGTCCTGCCCACGTTCCCCAACGCACGTTACGTGGTTCAGAAGGACGCGCTTGAAGAGGCGAGCCACCCCAGCGAACGCAGCGCCCGCTACTACCGCGCAGACGATTTCGAACCATTGCTCGAGTCGGGCCAACTGAAAGTCGTCGATGGCACCAACGAAATCGCCAAGGGGATTACTGTGGAGCCCGCGGTTGGGCCGACCGCAGGGCATCAGATTGTCATCGCCGAAGGAGCGAAGGAGACATATGCTTTCTTGGGAACGCTGATTCCCACGTCCATGCACCTGGTGCCAGAGGTGGTGGCGGCGGCTGACTGGAACCCAGAGGCCACTTGTCGCACGAAGCGCGCGATCAAGGCCCACGCGACGGAGGGCTTGTGGAACGTAGGCCCAGTGGGGCGCGACGAGTGGGTTTGCGCATCTGAAATAGACGCGATTGCAGCGTTCAGCCTCGGCACAACGCGGAACCCGAAAGCAGCGCCCACGCGCCGAACGCCCGCCTTGACACGGGCTACCAAAGAGCCCCTCGCTGTCGCGGTCTAGGGCTGCCACCCCAATCTCAGAAGCTCGATCGTGTCCCGTTCGCTAAGGTCAGCCTGCTCGAGGAGATCCGGCCTGCGCTCGAGCGTTCTCCGAAGCGCCTCATTCCTTCGCCATTGATCAACCGCTGCATGATCACCCGACAGCAGTACGTCCGGGGGTGATTCGCCGCGGAACTCCGCCGGTCTCGTGTACTGCGGGTGCTGCAGCAAGCCTGAAGTGTGCGAGTCGTCGGCGACGGCCGCTTCGCCGTGCCCCAGCGCCCCGGGCAGCAGGCGGACGACGGCGTCGATAACGACCATGGTCGGTAACTCCCCTCCCGTGAGCACATAGTCACCGAGGCTGACTTCTTCCGTTCCAATAGCCTGGCGCGCACGCTCGTCGATACCCTCGTACCGCCCGCAAATGAAGACGATCGTTCCCTGGGCCGCGAGCCGCTCGGCGTCGCGCTGGTGAAACGGCTTGCCCTGGGGCGTGAGCACGACAACTGAACTGCCGGCGGGAGGCGCGATGGCCTCCATGGCCTCGAAGAGCGGCTCTGGGCGCATGACCATTCCCGGCCCGCCTCCGAACGGCGCATCGTCGACGGTGCGGTGGCGGTCGTGCGTGTGATCGCGTAGGTTGTGGACGTGGATGGTGACGAGCCCTGCCTTTTGGGCACGCCCAATGATTCCCACATCGAGCACGGGGGGGAACATCTCGGGGAAGATGGAGATGACGTGGATGTCCATAGGGGCTAGTGACCGCGATCGGCGCCGGTTAGCTGGCCAATGGCGTGGGAGAGGACGGGCAGGA
>Ga0315339_1002327_pt1 | contig 14599 bp, 14 predicted proteins | sample ASW17metaG_FD_204514 | JGI IMG/M metagenome (GOLD analysis project Ga0315339, IMG submission 204514) | Ammonia-oxidizing marine archaeal communities from Pacific Ocean, United States - ASW #17 | ecosystem: Environmental > Aquatic > Marine > Oceanic | place: USA: California | collected 2016-12-05
CAGGCGATCCGCGAAACCCAAGGCCGGGGCGTCATGCCCGACGGGACCTCGCGTTTCCGCATGGGCAAGGACATGCTGTACCACTACATGGGCACGTCGACCTTTTCGAATTTCACCGTGGTCCCAGAAATCGCCCTGGCGAAGGTTCGCGAGGACGCGCCGTTCGATAAGATTTGCTACATCGGCTGCGGTGTCACCACCGGCATCGGCGCGGTTATCAATACGGCCAAGGTGCAGCCCGGCGACAATGTCATCGTCTTCGGGCTTGGCGGCATTGGGCTCAATGTCGTGCAAGGCGCCCAATTGGTTGGCGCCAACATGATTGTCGGCGTTGATCTTAATAATGGTCGCAAGGAGATGGCCGAGCAGTTTGGCATGACGCATTTCGTCAACCCCAGCGAGGTCGAAGGCGATCTGGTGCCGTACCTGGTGGACATCACCAACGGCGGTGCGGATCATAGTTTTGAGTGCATCGGCAACGTCAACGTTATGCGCGATGCCTTGGAATGCTGCCACAAGGGTTGGGGCGAAAGTACCATCATCGGCGTCGCCGGCGCCGGCCAGGAAATCTCCACGCGGCCCTTCCAACTGGTTACCGGCCGGGTCTGGCGCGGCACGGCCTTTGGCGGCGCTAAGGGCCGTACCGATGTGCCGAAGATCGTCGATTGGTACATGGAAGGCAAAATTCAGATCGATCCCTTGATCACCCATAAGATGCCCTTGGATGATATCAACACCGCCATCGATCTGATGCACGCCGGCGAAAGCATCCGCTCCGTCGTCGAGTTTTAACCCATGGCTGAAGGCGTTTAAGGCATGGCTGAAGCCGGGGACGACCTCCCGTCACCGTACGCCGCCGATCTAACCGCGGGGAAAGTCGCGTTGGTCACCGGCGGCGGTACCGGTATGGGCCGGGCCACTGCCATTGGTTTGGCCCGGACCGGCGCCAAACTGGTGCTCATGGGCCGGCGCACGGAAGTTTTGGAAGACTGCGCTGATGTGATCACCAGCCTCGGCGCTGAAGCGCTTTGTATCCAAGGTGATACCCGCGAAGAAGATCAGATCGACGCCGCCATGGCGGCCATCAAAAAGCATTACGGGCAGTTGGATATCCTAGTCAACAATGCCGGCGGGCAGTTCGTCTCGGCCGCCAAGGACCTCACCAACAAGGGCTTCGCCGCCGTCATCCGCAACAACCTGATCGGCTCATGGCAGGTGACGAAGGCCGCCGCCGATGCGTTCATGTTTGAAAACGGCGGCAAGGTCATTTTCGTGACCGCCGCGCACCGCTCGGGCTTTCGGGGCTTCGCGCACACGGCATCTGCTCGGGGTGGCGTTTCGGCCTTGATGAAATCATTGGCCGCCGAATGGGCCGAATATGGGATCCTTTTAAATGCCGTCGCGCCCGGCACGATTAAAGTTGATGCCATGGCCCAATACCCAATCCCGCCGGAACGCTGGACGGCGCAAAAGCGTAATCTCCTGGATCGCATGGGCGCGCCCCATGACGTCGCCAACACCATTATCTTTCTGGCCTCAGCCCTCGGCGATTTCATCACCGGTGAAGAATGGTACGTCGACGGCGGTGAAACCCTCAACATGGCCCACGATTCCCGCGAGCTTATTGACGATGAGATGTTTGAGAAGCGGGAGCGGGCGGGGGGCGAGTAGGCAGCTAGGTCCGACCGGAACCAAGTGGAAGCGGCCTAAGCCCCGAAAAGTTTGGGGGTGAGAAGGCCAATGATTTCCGCCGCTTGATAAAAAAATGACGGAACAAAGCCAATTTCACCCCGTTGCATAACGAATACGCACAACCGCCAACCGCCGCATCACCCGCAAAAGCGTCTTTCAAACCGCCAAACCCAACGTCGTCACCATCGGTTCCGGCGGGCCTCCGTCCGCAAACAACGACCGAACGAAGTCCTATTCACAATGTCAAATAACGTGCTTCCCCGCTTTGAGGCGGGCAGCATGAGGAGCATATAAGTATAAAAAATAGGAAAAACAACCTTTGTTGCAGGGTTATTTCATTATCCCCGAAACGTCGGCGGTTCGATCAACGTCCAAGCCTGCCAACACTCCAGGCTGTATTGCGGGATTATCAAGGCATGGGAGAAAGGAAACTGATCATTCACAATTCAAGACCTGACCTCCGTCGTCCTGCCTTAACTTATCTCAACTATCTCAACGAATTCGAGACAAGTGTTTGGGGTCGCAACCGATCTTCCACCTAAACATTTGCTCAAAATTGTTCATGGTCCAATCAACTACCCTTTCATCGCAAAATACTCGAAACACTGCGTTTCGATTAGGGAGCCCATCAATTTGAGTTAAGAGCTTTAAGCCCATTTGTAATCGGCTCTGAACAGAACCAAGGAGCGCAGCTTTTTCCATATATTTTAGTGCTATAGAACGATCTTTTATCTGTGGGTTTGTTAAATCAAGTGAACTTAAGAATGTAAAATACCGAGGACTATTTCGATTTAACAAAATCTTGTAGTACTCGATCGCCTTGTTAAAATCTTTATCGACGCCAGACCCTTTGTAGTACATTGATCCGAGATAATAGGCGGCGTCCGGATATCCTTTTTCGACCCCGTTTTCAAACACACCTTTGGATTCAGTCAAATTTTCTAGCCGATTAACGAAAATCTTTGCTAACTCGAGCTTCGCTGGAAAGAATTCAGTTGCCGCAAGTTGCCCCAGTTGTGCCTCGACATCCTTTCTTTCACTGGATGACAATTTGGACTTGTATTTCATCATTAGGAGAGTAAGGCGCGAATACTTGTCATCCAGACTCGACCCCTTAGCCAAAAATTCCGCCGCAGCTTTTCGGTTTCCAGTCAGCCAATACAAAGTTGCGCGATTAAATAACTCTAAACCCTCTGACTTGCTATTACCCGTCTGGTCAGCAACGCATTTTTCTTCATACATCTGTGCTAGATTTCCCCCGATGGTATGCTTGGGGTCATAAAAGATCCGCCATTGATCATTTTCAATTAGCTCATCACATCGAAATTCAATCGCAACTGCAGTATTTAAAATGCCAATTGTTGTTAACGCGCAACAGAGCCACAACAAAAACTTCAGTAATTTTGTTATCGGGTAATCGCAACCAATCATTAGTAAAGTTGGGCGGAAACTCGATCTCATTGCCGCCACCCTCACCACTCCACCACCGCCATCTCGCTGCCGTCCGGCGCGGGTTGTAGGGTTTTGATGCGTTTGCCGGGGAAGACTTTTTTGCGGATTTCCTTGATCACTTCGTCTTGGCCGCTGAAGGGCGCGAGGGCATCCATGAGCCAGAGTGTTTTGCCGGAATTCCGGTCGGCGGGGTGGATAAACGGCAAGTGGGCGGCAGCGGGTGCGACAATAGCGGTACTGTGGGTGGTCATCATGGCATGAGGATGCCATGGGGCTATAGGTAGACAAGATGACGGCGGTTCTAATGACGCTCATACCTGATCCATTTCGCGGGAATATTTGAGGCGTCAGCGGCCCGGCCAGGGGGACGCGCGCTGGCCGACCCGGCCATCCCCAGCGCGCTTGAGACTGGATTTGCTGTTTAGGCCTCCCAAACCCGCTCCAAATACGCCAGCCAATTCCCGCCCATGACCTTCCGAACCCGGTCTTCCGGCCACCCGCGCGCTAGCATGGCGTTAGTCATATTCGGATACTCGGCGGGGCCGTCGAGGCCTTTGGGGTTTTTGGGGCGGCCGGGGAAGCCGGTGATCAGGGTGCGGCCGGTGCCTTTATCTGATCTCAGCCAGGTGAAGAAATCGGCGTCGTGGCCCTGGGTGAAATCGGTACCGATCCCGAGCGCGTCCTCACCGACCAGATCGAGGCCGTATTCCAGGGCTTCGACGCAATTCTCCACGGTCGTGTCATCACCCCAGGGCAGGAATGGGCCGTAGGTGGCGAAGCCGAAGAAGCCGCCATTGTTGACGCAGGTTTTGATCAAGGCATCGGACTTATTGCGCGGATTGTCCTTCAATCCTTTGGGGACGGCATGGGTGAAGCAAATGGGCGTTTTGGAATGCGCGATGGCATCCGCTGCGGTTTTTTCGCCGACATGGCTGAGGTCGGCGACGATCCCCAGTTCACTCATCATGTCGACAACGTCGCGGCCGTAATCCGACAAGCCCCGGTCTTCCGATTCCCAGCATCCGCTGCCGACGAGGTTTTGCGTGTTATAGGTGAGCTGCATGAACCGCACGCCCAAATCGCGAAACACGCGCAACATATCGATATCGGTTTCGATGGCATAGGTGTTCTGCCAGCCGAGCGTGATGCCGACACGGCCCTCTGATTTGGCGCGGCGAATATCGGCGACGGAATGAACTTGGGTGATCAGGTCGTCGTGTTCCGTGAACCAGCGTTTCCATTGGGCAATGTTGGCGAGCGTTTGTTCGGTGCCTTCCCAAACCGCGCAGGTGCAATTGGCCATGGTCAGGCCGCCCTGGTGCATCTGTTCGAATATCTCGCGGCTCCAATTGGCGATGATCAGGCCGTCGATGACGATGGTGTCGTTGTGAAGTACGGTGGCGTTCATGGCTAGGCTCCTTTAAACACGGGCGCGCGTTTTTCAATCTTTGCAGCGACCCCTTCAACGGCATCGTCAGCGGCATAGACCTGGGCCACCAAGGCGTCTTCTTGCGTGTGGTCGATGGCGTCATAGAATGAGACTTGCTTTAGCAACTGCGCCTTGATGGCCCGCATGGCGAGCGGCGCGTTGGCGGCCAGGCGGTTGATCAGAATCTCAGCGGTCTCGTTTAAATCGGCAGAGGGAACAGCGCGGCTAATGAGACCCAAGTCATGCAGGCGCCTGGCGGCGATGGGATCACCCAGCATCAACAATTCCCGCGCCATGGGCAGGCCGGCGGACTCCATGATTTTCTTGGTCAGAAACCAATCCGTCGTCACGCCGATCTGGGCGACCGGCATGGCGAAGGGCGCGTGTTCCAGGGCGACGATGAAATCGCAATGCAGCGCCAGTTCGCAGCCGCCCGCGATGGCTGGGCCCTGGACGACGGCGACGACGGGCAAGGGATAGCGCTGCACGGTGTCGAACATTGTGACCACCATTTCCTCGGCGCCCTCTTGAAGCCCGTCGGAGCTGAGCTGCAGCCCGGCGCAAAAGGCCGGGCCTTCGGCGCGGATCACGGTGACCCGCTCATCCGCCGGCGGCGTAGCGCTAAATGCTTCGATAAGTTCAGCCATCATTTCCGGGTTGAGCGCGTTGCGCTTTTCCGGTCGGTTCAAGGTGACGGTGCGGATAGCACCATTGGTGGTGATGTTGAGCAAACTCATGTGTCGTCTCCGAATACGTCCGCATTCGCGCTGCCGAGCGGTGGCGGCGCGGTGCGCATTGCCGGACGCTGGCCGTCGAATGACATGGGCAGGCCGACCAGATTGAGGTCCGTGCCCGGCACATTTTGCATGATGTCCAGGCCCGCCGTTTGCGGCGTTGCCAAAACCTCCGGCATGGTTTGGACCGGCGCCGACGGGACGCCGACGGCGCGCAATTTCTCGACCCAATGATCGCGGGTGTCTTTGGCGGCGATGTTGGTCACCGCGTCGATCAACTCATCGCGATGTTTGACCCGTTCCGGGTTAGTTTTGTAACGCGGATCATCGGCCCATTCGGGATGACCCAGGACCGGTGCCAGTTTTGCGAACAGGCGGTCGTTGCCGGCCAGGATCATGAACAAACCGTCCGATGCCTCGAACGCCTGGTAGGGGACAACGGCTGGATGCCCGGATGCTTGGCGCGGTGGCACCTTACCCGTCACTTGGTATTCGGCCATGTGATAATTGCCCCAAGTCAGCGCGGTCTCATATAGAGACGTATTCACGGTGCAGCCTTCGCCGCTCTGGTGGCGGTGATGCAATGCCGCCAGCGCGCCGATGACCGACCACATGCCGGTGCCCAAATCGATTAATGAGACCGCGATGCGTGCCATGGGTCCGTCGGGGTGGCCGTTGATGCTGATCAGGCCGCCGTAGGCTTGCATCAAGGGCTCATACCCCGGCTGGCCGGCGAGCGGGCCGATGTGCCCGAAGGCGCCGATATCGCAATAAATGAGTTTTGGGAATTGGGCGCGGACTGTTTGTGCATCCAGGCCCAGCGATTTTAGTGAGCCTGGGCGCATATTGTGGAGAAAGATATCCGCGTCCCCAATCAACGCCATCATCCGCGCCATGTCCTCATCGGCCTTTAAGTTGAGCGTCACGGATTTTTTGTTGCGGTTTAGGGATTGGTACATGGTCGTGGTGTCATCGGTAACGGGCGCCCCCCAAGCCCGGGCGTCGTCCCCGGTGGGCCGTTCCACCTTGATCACGTCGGCGCCCAGATCGCCCAAGATCTGCGTGCCAAAAGGCCCGGCCAAATTCTGGCCCAGTTCGACGACTTTCACTCCGGCCAACATCATGGCGGTTTCCTTTGTGTTCGAGGATCAGCGGTTTCGGTATATCCGGGCGGCGGCGGTGCGGCAACCCGCGGTTCCACGGTGTGGAATGCCGCGATACTTGACGGCGGCGCTGCTTGGGCGTCCCATGCCAAAAGACAAATACCGAACGAGGTTCAAACATGGCCGGTCACGGATATGAAACAGGGCGTCTCAACCTGCCGTTCGTCGGGCACTGCACGTTCGGCAAGCAGCCGGCGTGTTTGGATTGGGATGCCATCGACGCGGACGCGGCGGTTCTGGGCGCGCCGTTTGATATGGGCACCCAATACCGGGCCGGGGCGCGGTTTGGTCCGCGCGGTATCCGCGAGGCCTCGATGCTGTTTTCTTTTGGCCACGGCGGCGCCTACGATTTCGAGGACGATATAACCTATCTGCCCGCCGATCAGATTCGCATCGTCGATATCGGCGACGCCGACATGATCCACACGGACACCACCAAGAGCCACGCGAACATCGAGTACGGGGTGCGCAAAATTCTCAAAGCCGGCGCTCTGCCGGTGGTGTTGGGTGGCGATCATTCGGTGCATATTCCGTGTATCCGTGCCTTTGATGACCAAGAGCCCGTGCACCTCATTCACATCGACGCGCATCTCGATTTCGTCGATTCACGCCACGGCGTCATGTATGGCCACGGCAATCCGCTGCGCCGCGCATCCGAGATGGCGCACGTCACGGGAATGACGCAGCTTGGAATCCGTTTCGTTTCGTCAAGCAACAAGGCCGACTACGAAGCCGCTCGTGCGGCGGGCTCGGATATCTTGTCGGTGCGCGATGTCCGCAGGCTTGGTGCGGAAGGTGTATTGGCGCGGGTTCCTGATGGCGTGCGCTATTATTGCACCATTGATATTGATGGGTTCGACCCTTCCATCGCGCCCGGCACCGGCACGCCCAGCCATGGCGGGTTTTTGTATTATGAAGTGTTGGAAATTTTGCAGGGTCTCTGCGCGAAAGGCCCGGTCGCCGGGATCGATCTGGTCGAGGTCGCACCCGATTACGACCAGACCGGCAACACGTCGTTCCTGGCCGCCCAATTGTTGATGAGTTTCTTGGGCTACATTTTTCATGCGCAGGGGAAAAGCGCCTAAACCTAAAAGCTATGGGCCCATAAAAAAACGACGCCATCGAAGCCGTTTTAGTTTGGTGACTATTGATCGCTGATTATTTCGGATCGTAATCCGGGGACGGCCAATCGGTAGCAGAACCTTCCGGGTTGTTGTGATCAACAACTTGGCCACGGGCCGGATAGTTTTTCTCAACCACGAACTTGGCCGCATTCAGTACCTCGCCGAAACTCGGGCGCGCGAACGGCATGGTTTGCACGGAGCCAAAGTACAGTGTGCCGTCGGGTCGCACCATGAACAGGCCGGGTTCACTGAACACGCGGGTTTCTTCGATGCCAGACGACGTCGGGCCGCGGCCGGTGGAGACATAAAGCCCCCACGCGCGGGCGTCATCCAAGCTCAGGCCATAACCCAAGGTCAGGCTGTCGAGGCCCCATTCTTCTTTCGATGTGGTCGCGCGGGCCTCGGAATCGGGACTAACGGCGATGACCGTGACACCGGCTTCGGCGAAATCATCGAGTTTGCGTTGCAGGTTACGTAGGTAGCCGGCGCAGATCGGGCAATGCAGGCCACGGAAAAAGACAACCATGGTGAAATTTTCAGGCGTTTGGTCAGCCAGCTTCCAGGTGCCGCCGCCGACGGTGGCGACTTCGAGGGCGGGAACGGGTTGGCGCGGAATGAGCGGGGTGATGCCAGTCATTGGGGTGATCCTCCAGATCGGAAATTCTTATGGGTTGAGCCGGCAGGGCCAGCGATGCGATATAATTGAAATGAACGTTCCAAAATTCAATGATGTTTTTCTAAGCGACGGCTTTTAAGGCCTCGCTGGCGATGTCGCGGAGCGTGCCATCATCGCTGTCGGCGCGGGCCAAGACGCGGATGCCCTGGACGGTGCCCGTCAGCAATCGCGCGGCAGCGCGCAAGTCGCGGCCGTTGGCAACTTCGCCGGCCTGTTGAGCGCGCAGCAAATTGTCGTAGAAGGCATCTTCCAGGCGCAGGAAAGTGATGTTCAAGCGTTCATCGATATCGGCGTTCCTGGGCGCCATCTCCACCGCCGCATTGGTTAACAAACAGCCCAAGCGCCGCCCGTCACCGCATGAAAATGCGATCAGGTCATCAAAAAAATCGGCAAGCGCCGAGCGCGGTGAGCCCGTCTGCTGGAGCCGTTCCAATCGCCGCGAGCTCACCGTCGCGATGTAATGATCCACGGCGGCCAGAAAGAAAGCGTGCTTGTCACCGAAAGTCGCATACATGGAGGCGCGATTTATGCCGGTGGCGTCGACCAAGTCCTGCATGGATGTCGCCTCGAAGCCTTGTTTCCAAAAAAGCTCCATGGCTTGGGTCAGGACGGCGGCGCGATCGAATTGCTTTTCCTTGGGCATGCTTCAAGTGATAGAAAATAATGGAATGATCATTCAAGTATTCGCTTTAGCGCCGGAATCGAGCGCCGCGCGGTGGCCCTTCAGACTTTGCACTTCGATGAAAATGCGTTTGACCTCAAGGTACGAATCCTTGATCTCCGCCTCAAGGTCAGAAATCGCCGCTTCCACGTCTTCGGATGAGATACCGTCAGCGAAATCCAGACTGAGATTGACCAGGATATCTTCCGGCCCCAGGTGCATGGTCAGCAATTCGTTCACGGCCTTAACCCCGTCGTGGGCCTCGGCGATGACGCGAATGCCACGGACCACCGGGCGCCGGGCACTTTCGCCAACCAACAATCCTTTGCATTCGTAGGCCAGCATGGCGGCGACGACGGCCAGGATCACGCCGATCGCAACCGAAGCGACACCATCCATGACCGGCATGCCGAAATATTGCCCTAGCGCGATACCGATGAATGCGATGATCAAGCCCAGCATGGCGGCCGTGTCTTCGAACAAGACGGTGAACAGCGCCGGGTCCTTGCTTTGGCGGATCGCGCTGACATAGCTGAGATGTCCTTTGCGGCTTTTGAATTCCTTGAAGGCAAAGAACCAGGCGAAGGCTTCGAACACCATCGCCGCACCCAACACGATGTAATTGATATAGGCGTTACCGATCGGGTGCGGATGGATTATTTTTTGAATCCCTTCGTACAGCGATACCCCGGCGCCGACGGCGAAAATCAAAATCGCCACGACAAAGGTCCAAAAATAGAGCTCCATCCCATACCCGAAAGGATGCGTCTCATCGGCCGGCTTTTTGGCCTTTTTCAGGCCATAGAGGATCAATCCCTGATTGCCCGTATCGACGACCGAGTGGATGGCTTCGCTCATCATCGCCGACGAACCCGTATAGAAAGCTGCGCCGAATTTGGTCACGGCGATCAGGCCGTTGCCGATCAGTGCCGCAATCACCACCTTTGTTGAGCCACCTGCCATGTGCCGTTCCCGTGTGATTGGCCAATTGTCGTTTGACCCGGCTGACATTAGGGTAAGCGGACGCGTGCTGGCAATCTATCAACGGAGACACCACATGCCGAAATTCAAATCGGGATTGAGCCGCCGCCATTTATTGGCGTCCGCTGTGGCGGTTGGCACCGCCGGGCTGGTGCCGGGATCGCCCGCCGCCGCACCGGCCATGATGACCCGCCCCATTCCGTCCAGCGGCGAGAGATTGCCGGTCATCGGCATGGGCACCTGGGCGACGTTCAACGTCGGCGACGACATGCAACTCCGTGCGCGCTGCGTAGATGTTTTGCGCGCCTTTTTTCAGGCTGGCGGCGGGATGATTGATTCGTCGCCCATGTACGGTTCCGCCGAAGAGGTCATCGGCTATTGCCTGAAACAGTTGGGGGCGAACTCCCCCATGTTTTCGGCGACCAAGGTCTGGACGCCGTTGAAATGGCATGGCGCCAAACAGATCAAGGCGTCGCAGGAATTGAGGGGTGAAGACAAGTTTGATCTGTTTCAGGTCCATAACCTGGTCAATTGGGAAGGTCATCTGGACACCCTGCAGGCGATGAAGTCGGAGGGCCGCTTGCGCTATGTCGGGATCACCACGTCGCATGGCAGCCGACATGAGGAAATGGCCAAGATCATGGCCACGCAAGCTATCGACTTCGTGCAATTCACCTACAATGTCGAAGACCGTGACCCCGAAGCCCGGTTGCTTGGGCTGGCCGCCGATAAGGGGATCGCCGTGATCATCAACCGGCCATTTCAACGCGGATCACTGCTTGATCGTTTCCAGGGCAAGCCGTTGCCCCCGTGGGCGGCGGATATTGCCTGCACCAGTTGGGCACAGTTTTCGCTGAAGTTTATCGTCTCGCACCTGGCGGTGACCTGTGCCATTCCCGCGACGTCCCGTGTCGATCATATGCACGAAAACATGAACGTCGGGCGCGGCCCGCTTCCGGATATGAAAACGCGGGCGCGGATGGCCGCCTACGTGAAAGACCTGTAGGCCGCCGCTATGCGTCTCATGCTGTTTGAACCGGACGTCTATTTCCGTCTTTTGGCGCGCTATAATTTCGAGCTTCTGCCGACGGTCGGCGTTGCACTAATACTGGCCGTGGGATTGTTGGTTCTGTCGGTCAAGCCCGGCACCTTGGGCCGGCGGTTGATCGCCGCCGGGCTCGCCGTCTTCTGGCTGTGGACCGGGTTGGTGTTCCATGGCCTCTATTACGCCGCGATCAATTGGGCGGCTTGGGGGTTTGGCGCGTTGTTTGCCGTCCAGGGATTGGTGCTGGCATGGATAGGCGTGCTGCGCGGGCATCTGGAATTCGGGTATCCGGGCGGCGCACGCGGTTGGGCGACATTGGTACTGGCAATCAGCGCCATTGCCGGGCAACCGATCTTTCAATGGCTCAGTGGCGCGCCGGTGCTCCAGGTGCCGTTCGCCGGCACCGGCGCCGATCCGACGGTCGTGTTCACCACAACACTAATGGCGATGACCAAGCACCGGGTGCCGCGCCATGTGCTCATTCTTCCGGCGCTCTGGTTAGTGTTGGCCGGCATTCAGGCTTGGCTGCTGGCATCGACGCCAGGGGTGGCGCTGATCGCCGCCGGTTTTCTTGGCCTTGGCTTGGTGCTAGGAAGACCCCAGAAGGCTACCGCGCCAACCCGAGAAGAGAGCGAACCATGACCATCACCACCGTTTCCGAAAACGCATGTTTCGGCGGCACCCAAGGTGTCTACGAACATCGAGCCGAGAGCCTTGATTGCACCATGCGCTTCGCCGTCTTCAAGCCGCCCCAGTCGCAAAGCGTGCCGTGTCCCGTGGTCTTCTGGTTGTCGGGCCTAACGTGCACGGAAGAGAATTTCACCGTCAAAGCAGGCGCCCAACGTTATGCGGCGGAACTGGGTCTGGTCATTGTCGCGCCCGATACCAGCCCTAGAGGCGTTGATTTGCCGGGCGAGGATGAAGCTTACGATTTCGGCTCGGGCGCCGGGTTTTATTTGGACGCCACCATCGCGCCCTGGTCCAAGCACTATAAGATGGAGAGCTACATCACCGGTGAACTGCCGGCGCTGATTTTCAAACATTTCCCGGCGCGCGCCGATAAACAAGCAATCTCCGGCCATTCCATGGGCGGCCACGGGGCGCTGACGTTGGGGCTGAAAAATGCAGAAACCTATGCGTCGATCTCGGCGCTCTCACCCATCGTCGCTCCCTCGCAAGTGCCTTGGGGTGAGAAGGCGTTGACGGGATACTTGGGCGACGACAAAAGCGTCTGGGGGGCCTATGACGCGACTGCGCTGATCAACGACGGCCATCGCCATCCGAACACGATCTTGATTGACCAGGGCACGGCGGATGATTTTTTGGAACGCGAATTAAAGCCCGATCTGTTCCAGGCGGCGTGTGATATGTCTGGCCAGCCCGTCGATATCCGGATGCAGGATGGCTACGATCATTCTTATTTCTTCATTGCCAGCTTCATCGGTGAGCATCTGGCGTTCCATGCCAAGCATCTGGCAGATTAAGCTGCTTACGACGGCTTCAAGATGGCGTCGATCTCATCATCCGAGTAACCGGCTTCGGAAAGAATCTCGCGCGTGTGCTCGCCGAATTTAGGATGATGGCGGTGCACGGGCAGGGACTTGCCGTCGAAGCGATAGGCCGTGTCAGGTGTTATGATGGCGCCTTCGCTGGGATGGTCGTAGGGGCGAAAAAAACCGATGGCATTGAGATGGTCATTGGTCAGCAAATCATCGAAGCTGTTGACCCGCCCGGACGGAATATCCGCCTCACTCATCACGGTAAGCCAATCTTCGCTGGTACGCTCCGTTAGAAGCCCGCCGGCAATCTTATACAGATCATCGATATTGTGTGATCGAGCGTTCATGGTCGCGAAACGTGGGTCGTCACAGAGTTCCGCCCGCCCCGCTAAGTTCCAAAATCGCCGCCACTGGCTGTCCGTGTAAGGCAGCATGCAGATGTAGCCGTCCTTGGTGGCGTGCGGCCGGCGGTAGGCGGAAACCGCGCGGGCATACCCGGCCTCCCCCTCGGCGGGTACGAAGGTCCGGCCATAGAGATGCTCAACCAGATTGTAGGCGACCATCCCTTCGAACATACCGATCTCCAGATACAGCCCCTGACCTGTACGCTGGCGCTGGATAATGGCGGCGAGAATGCCGTTGGCGGCGATCAGGCCGGTGTTCTTATCGACAAACGAAGACGGCACCAGCGCCGGCTGACCGTCACGCAGCGCGAAGGTTTCGGCGATGCCGGCCTCACCTTGGACGACATCGTCATAGGCCGGCCGGCCGCCGTAGGGCCCGTGCGCGTGATAGCCGTGGAGCCCGGCATAAATGATGCCCGGATTGCGTGCCAGGACAGATTCGGGCGAAAATCCAAGTGCCGCGATCTTATGCGGGCGGATGGCGTGTAAGAACACATCAGCGCCGTCGATCAGGCGCCACAGCGCCTCTTTGGCCGGTGCCGTTTTCAAATCTAGCTCAATACTGCGTTTGTTGCGGTTCAAGCCGAAGTGCACGGCGCTCATGCCGGTGCTGCGGCCTGGCCCGGCATTGCGGATACCGTCCCCGCCGGGCGCTTCGATTTTGATCACATCGGCACCAAAATCGCCAAGAATTTGCGCGGCGTACGGGCCAGCCAGCGTTGTCGTCAGGTCGAGGACGCGAATGCCGGCCAGTGGTAGGTCCACTGTGTCACTCATGATGCCTAGACCCGTTGTGAGAACCGCCGCCCGACCAAGGCGGCAGCAATGTTGACTTTCTGGATGTCGATGGCGCCGCCGGCGATGCCCCAGGCCCAGCCGTCGCGCATTTTCTGTTCAATGGGATATTCTCGGGAATACCCGTAGCCACCCATCAGCTGCATGCATTTACCGGTGACGTCGCGGACGATTTCATTGGCGAAGCATTTGGCGATGGAACTTTCGCCGACCGACGGCAGATCGCTTTCGGCGTTGACCACGGCGCGGTAAAGCAACAGCCGCGACGCATCGAGTTTCATTTTCATTTCTGCCAAGTGTAACTGCACGGCCTGGAAATCGACGATGGGCTTGCCGAATTGCTGGCGTTCCTGAACGTATTCCAAAACATAATCGAAGGCCGACTGGGCAATGGCCAGACTCATGGTGGTATTGCCGCAGCGCTCCAAATCAAAGGCCTCCATGAGCTTGCGAAACCCACCCGCCGGCACAACCATGTTTTCCATCGGCACCTCGACGTTGTCGAAAAACATGTCGGCGCTGTGAATACCGCGAAAGCCCATGTGTTGTTCGCGTTTGCCAAAAGAAAAACCTTCGGTACCTTTTTCGACAAGCACCGCGCCGATGCCTTTGGCGCCGGGGTCGTCGGACATGCGGCTGTAGACGACGTAGGCGTCGGAATGGCCGGCGCCGGAACACCAGCGCTTCTGGCCGTTGACGATGATCTTGTCGCCACGGACTTCGGCCTTTGTGGTGAGGTCGGTCAATGCCGTGCCGGCGTTCGGTTCCGACATGGCGACGGCGACCATCATTTCGCCGGCGCAAACCTTTGGCACGATGCGCTCGCGCATGGCTTCGGGGGCGAAGTGGGCGATAGCCAGAACGGGCCCGAAGCAGCTCTCGAAGATGGGAAAGGCCAGGGCCGGCGACAATTTGGCGACTTCTTCAAGAACCAGCACGGCATC
>Ga0315339_1002328_pt1 | contig 14599 bp, 17 predicted proteins | sample ASW17metaG_FD_204514 | JGI IMG/M metagenome (GOLD analysis project Ga0315339, IMG submission 204514) | Ammonia-oxidizing marine archaeal communities from Pacific Ocean, United States - ASW #17 | ecosystem: Environmental > Aquatic > Marine > Oceanic | place: USA: California | collected 2016-12-05
ATAACATCCTGGGGCTGGAGCAGGTCCCAAGGGTTCGGCTGTTCGCCGATTAAAGTGGTACGTGAGCTGGGTTTAGAACGTCGTGAGACAGTTCGGTCCCTATCTGCCGTGGGTGTTGGAGTATTGAGAGGAGCTGCCCCTAGTACGAGAGGACCGGGGTGGACGAACCTCTGGTGGACCGGTTGTCGCGCCAGCGGCACAGCCGGGTAGCTAAGTTCGGACAGGATAACCGCTGAAAGCATCTAAGCGGGAAGCCCCCCTCGAGATGAGTACTCCCTTGAGAGCCGTGGAAGACCACCACGTTGATAGGCCAGGTGTGGAAGCATGGTGACATGTGAAGCTAACTGGTCCTAATAGCTCGATCGGCTTTATCCTCCGCACGTGGTGCGGAACACGTAAAAGCAAATCAATCCTATAATCCTTTTTTAAAAAATTAGGATCATCAGAAGATTCTGGATTACCTAAATACTGAATTATTAGAGTATTTAGAGTGGTCGGAGAAAAAAAGAGTAACGTCAGATCAATCGCATATTTCGTCGAACAAGCTTTGTTGGGCTTGGATAGCAGCTGAATTCAGTTGACATCCGTTCAACGCGCTTTTTGACGGTCTGGTGGTTATGGCGAGGGGTAAAACACCCGATCCCATCCCGAACTCGGCCGTGAAAACCCTCAGCGCCGATGGTACTGCGTCTTAAGGCGTGGGAGAGTAGGTCGCCGCCAGGCCTTCAAAGAGCACGTTGTGCTCAGCACCAGTGATGGTGCGGATGGAGCTATTCAGAAAAATATTCGAATTTTCGTATTTCTATTCACGCTTCTACCTTTACGCATTGTCGCGGGGTGGAGCAGCCCGGTAGCTCGTCAGGCTCATAACCTGAAGGTCGTTGGTTCAAATCCAACCCCCGCAACCAAAATTTAACCCGCTAATTCAATGAATTAGCGGGTTTTTTCTTGCGAAAAATATGAGCATAGCGTGCGTTGAGCCTGTCTCTGCTAAGCCATTGTAATACCATCCAGAATTATCCTGTCCCATCAAATGGTGCTTTGTCCATGTCACATGAAAGGCACATGATCAAGGCTCGACGAACCCCTTATGTTCTTAAAGCAGGTGTGCTACCAGCTGGGCCGCCCCAAGGTCAGCGGCAAGGTGGAGAAGGCCGTACTGGCCGCCAGAGCGAAAGGCACGGGCAAGCGTAAGATATCAAAGCAGCTGGGCATCGGCGTCAGCACGGTCAACCGGATACTCTCTGAGGCGGCCTAGCCTCGCCGGTGTCCTGCAACGGGCCGCTCTCAAACGGTTTATCTCTCAGCGCGACTCAGTGTTCTATTTGGCGTTACGATTAACTATGCGCCGCATACTCGCCACACTCGCCGTCGTCGGAGCGCTTCTGTTTAGCGCTGGCGCAATATTTACTCAAAACGTATCGGATGGCATACGCCTTTGTTGATTGCTTTCATTCGCCACTGATAGCTCCTGGGCCTGCCTCTTCGCTTCTTTTCGTAACTGGCTTAATTCCTCTGCAAAGGGATGCTCTCTATTGCCCTTGATGTTCAACGGAATCGACAAGCCAGACAATATTTCTTCTTCTAGTTCCCACGGCGCTGAATGCTGGACCCAACAAACAAATGCATTGGCTTCCATCCAATCGTCTAACCACTGCTCACCGAGATGGGTAAATGTCATCCGGGTTCCACTGCCAACTCGACGCAATGAAAAATCGCTTTCTCTCGTTAGCAGAACTCCCAATGATCTACGTAGCGTGGAGCCTTCAGCATTACCCCGATAATGGTTGGTGATGCGCTTACGCAGATTCTGCTTACTGTTTGGCTTCCCAACTTTGTCGGGTGAAATGCCTACATACAACAATGTCAGGCCATCTTTGGTGACACATCCATTGGTAGGAACGATGGAGGGAACATCTCTAAAGAACCAAGCATAGGCACCCGGCTCTTGTGGCACAGGGCAGGGCTTAGTCAGAATAGCAGACCGTGAAAAAATCAATTTAGGATTTACGAGGGCTGTAACAGACATCAATAGCTCTGTTTGTCGGGGATCACGCCTCTAACACCACCACGTGGATCACCAACATCTCCTTTTCGACGAGGTATCAGATGAACATGGCAATGCATCACGGTCTGACCTGCATCTTCCCCACAATTGATGCCAATGTTAAACCCAGAAACGGTCTCGTCATCTTGTTTGATTGACTGTCCGTGCTTGTCGATGAGTTGCCGTATCTCGTCGCGCTCTTGTTCGCTCAGATCGAAATATGACGCAATATGACGTTTCGTAATTATGAGTGTATGAAGCAGCGTAACTGGATAGAGGTCGTGGATGACAAGACAGTTTTCTGTCTCGTCCACGATCCGTTCAATAGGGACGCCACAAAAATGGCATTGGCTATCTTCAGGCATTAGAACGTCGGGTCTCCTCTGGCAATTGGGTGCCAAACATTTATAAGAGTTTCTTGAGCGAAGTTGTAAGTTTGTTGGAGAAACTCATGACGGGTTTTCTTGCTCTTCCCGGTCTGAAGTATGACGGTTTCCTTCAGAGGGTGGTTGCTCTCGATTAGATATTCGTTACGCCGACTTATTCTATGGAGCAGCAAAAGACTTGGAACATTCGCTCCCTTCTCTCCGCTACCGTTACAAGTTGGACAGGATAATACGAGGTTCCAAACACCATTGATTAATTCACCAAAGCCATCGCTCTTCAATATATGAGGAAAGAAGTGATCAACGTGCGCCACGACAGGGTGGTTATGCCGTATGGAGATATGGTCAAAGCAAAAGAAGCATTTGCCACGCTGATAACCATTTAGAGCATTCCGACTGGATGTGACGTTCTTTCGCCTGCTGTTCTTCGTAACAATGAGGCTGCCAGTGTCGAAGTCATGCCCAACAGCGACAAGGTTTCGTGAAAGTCTTAATCCCCATGCTGTTTCCACCAGATTCCATCTAGATTCGATTTCAGGAGTTAGATCAGCACCGCTTTGCTCTAGCACCAACTGGCGCAATTCATTGGTCAACCTGATTCCCTTGTTGGTCTTGCGCTCATCAACGTAAAACTTCTTATCGACTTTCTGGCCGTTGATGACATGGAATCTATCGATCACATCATTGAACGCTCTCTTGACGGTATAAGCGACAAGCTCATCTTTCGAGGCTTTACCTTGGGAATAATCCTGACAGAGGTCAAAGTAGCAAACCCTGCCATTACGAGTGCTCTGTTTCGGTGTGTGGGCGACATGCGCTGCCACGTGGGATGAGAAGTGGCTCGCCAATTCTTCGATTGGGATCAGATCGTCTGAGTTGGAGGCCAACTCGATGAGTGATTTTCCAAGCGCGAATTTGTAGGACGCAACATTGGAGCCAAACAGGATAATGCCCCGGTAGTAATTTCGAAGTGTGGGTTCGATTCAGGTGGAACTCAGTCATCGCTCCTCCTTAGCCTCCTTCCGCCACTTGGAGGGTGTGGGGGTGTGTTCATCACCAGGCAGCATTTACCGCTCACCTATTCTTGCGACATTATCATGCTCAATACCGCCCATCTCAACAATTTCAAAATCAGTTTTGAAATAACGCTGCAAATCGCGACGTAGTCGGCCCGTTGGCGAAAGGCCGCTCACTGTAATCACGAGCGACTGAGAGGCGAACTGTCTTTCAATATCCGGTAATGAATTGCTAAGAAATTCGGCCCCATTTCGACCCAATACGTTGCATCCAAAAAACCACATGTTTTCTGGTGGATCGAGGGCGAATGTGTTCGGAGCGGCTCTGTAGCCCTTTAATAACAGGAGGTTTTCATTAGTTTGCTTGATGAAAAGCTCACCGTTGGACATTTGGGAATGCCAAAAGGGCAGTTGCCAAGCCGGAGAAGAAGCAAAGGGGTCCGGCGCCCTCGAACGCGTGGCGAGTTGGCGCCACCTGACCTTATCAACTTCACGAGGCGTTCTAACAGTCACTTTTTAGCACCCCGAAACGGCTGATCTACATCGCACTGAGCAGCCACTGTTGATTTTTCTTCATCTTTTGATGGCTGCTGCAAACGTTTGGGTGGCTTGATCCCTGACAGCACGATACCGCTGCCGAGCCAGTCCGCTTTCTCCTGCGGGGTCATTCTCCGAACTACCATAACTATTCTCCTCTCTTTAGTGCTTCTGGCGGGATGCCACGGCGCACAATCTGAAGATCAAATGCCGGGTCCGTTTGGTGGACTAATCCAATAAAAAACCCTCCAACGGTTTATCCGTGAAGGGCTGACGCGATGAATGGCGGTTGGACCCGTTAGTTGCCGTCCTTGGCCACATCCCCCTTTCGGAGCACCACCTTGCCGGGTAGGCAGGTTGGCGAGGGCGTCAGCCCTACTCTTGATGTATCGCGGAGTGTATCAGACGACCGAATTTGACGCTAGTCGGGAGTGGCTTGAGCGAAGAAACTTGTCACTGCCCGTTGACGGTTGGAGAGATAGGACGGAGACAGGCACGATACTAGTTCCATTAGACTGCGCGTAATTTTGGCCATGTTGAGGAAATGGTAACGTTAATAGAATAATTACGCCGCCTGCCGCATAAGGCCAGTGGTTCGGAAAACCACCCTGATTTGCCGCTCCCCAACACCAATGAAACCGCGCCCTTCAGGTTGGCGCTTTATTGGTTCGGAATATAATGGAAATCAGGCGCTTGCAACACCGCAAATACGCCGCCTAATATCTCCAACCAGATGAGCCAGAGCCTCCCTTAAATCAGGCCGGTGATTGTCCCAATTTATATGACGACGGACAGTTCAGGGATCGCCAGGTCTTCTCGGGCTGAAGCTCCTCGGCCCTATGCAAGAGGCCCGTCGCCACGATAACCAAATGAAGCCTTCCCACCGCCTGTTTGATGGTACCCGCAGCTTGCGCGATCGTGTCTTCATCAGCCAAGTCAAACGTGATCGAGATGCGATTTTCTTGATCGGCTCGACATCGCGCGATCCGGTAGACCCGGGCTACAGAAGAGCTACGCTCGAGCATGTCGGCGAGAGCGCCGCCAATGCCGCCCGAAGCTCCCAGCACAGCAACATTGAGTGCTGAGCCGAAAGAGGTCAGTTCTGGTGCGCAACCAAATTGGCCGTCCGGCATTCGTGTCATCTGATATTTGCTAATCATAAGTGCCGTTGTTGCCCGCGCAGCAAGTGCCGAGTGAGGGGTTAGGTGTATAGATGGCGACTATGAATTTCAGGGAGCCGAGATAGTCGCAAAGCTGATCCGAGACCATTGTTTCTGCGTATAAGAAGCAATATCGGATCAATACGGGCGCGAACTATCCTTTTAGGAAGCAGCTTCCTCTCCAATATGAAAATTGATGAGCAGATCAACATCGACCCAACTGAACTGGAGAGATTTACCAGGCTCGCCGATGAGTGGTGGAATCCTGACGGCCAATTCCGACCGGTCCACAAGTTCAACTTGGTCAGGCTGGCGGCAATAGAGAATTGGATCGCGGGGAACTTCGGGCGGGATGTTTCATCGTCAGCTCCCTTTGCCGATATACGCATACTTGACGTTGGCTGCGGTGCCGGTTTGATGAGCGAGCCTTTGGCTCGGCTTGGCGCCACATTGGTAGGCTTAGATGCCACGCCCAGGAATGTAGAAATCGCCCGATGGCATGCTGCGCAAAACGGGCTCGATATCGACTATCGGAATTCCCTTGCGAACCGGCTCGTCGAAGACCAAGAGCGGTTCGACGTCGTTCTGAATCTAGAGGTCGTTGAGCATGTGCCCGATCCTCACCAGTTGATCAAGGAATGCTCAGCACTTGTGAAGCCCGGCGGCATTATCGTAATTGCGACAATAAGCCGGACGCTCCGTTCTTACCTGTTTGCAATCATCGGGGCTGAGCACATTCTTCGTTGGCTCCCCAAAGGAACGCATCGGTGGAGCCGCTTTCTGCGTCCTGAGGAGGTAAGCCAATCCATCGAACAACACGGCTACGAGATCATTGATGTGACTGGCGTGTCCTTCAGTCCGACGCGGAGCCGCTGGGCGCTGTCGACAGATATCGGCGTGAACTACATGACCCTCGCTCGGAGGCCAAAATGACGTGGAGCGTCTCAAGGCGCCGGATGGTGCCGTCTGCAGCGAAGTGGTTAGGTGTGTTGGGGGCAATCCCCTTTGTAGCTTGCACCGTTATTACCGTCATAGGGTCACCGGATTTGGCCGAGAAGGCGTCCTCTGCCCTTGCCATCTATGGCGCAATCATATTGTCGTTCCTCGGAGGCATACAGTGGGGCCTTGCCATCAACGACGAGGCGGACTTGACATCATTGGGTGCACCCTACCGCAGGCTCACCATCAGCGTGATGCCGGCACTTATTGGCTGGCTCAGTTTGCTGTTACCTCGTGACATTGGATTTGTGGTTCTCGCATTGGCGTTTGCTCTCGTATTGATGGTTGACCTTCGCGCAGCGCGTAATTTGGAGGCTCCGGCCTGGTACCCCCGGCTGCGTTGGCCACTTTCATTGACCGTCATCACCGCGCTCGCTGTTGGTGTACTGGCCTGATTTTCCACAAGAGCTTTACGTTCGGTGATCAACACGGGTTGCACCGCAAACAGGATCTGCCAAGAAAGATTAGTGCGCTATTCGAGTTCCTTTTCATCGGATGTATCAGATAAGCGGATTTACGGGATGAAGCGAAGTTCCGCTCGGAGAGAGCTGGTAGAGAGTAGAAACAGAGGAAGGATGAACGCGATGAACAATCTGTCTGGTGTTCAACCCAGCCCGGGTCAGGAGTCGGTGTGGGATTATCCGCGACCACCGAAAATCGAAAGAGTTAGCGCATCGCTTCGGGTTGATTTCGCAAAAGAAACCGTCGCAGAGACGGAGCAAGGTTATCGAGTTCTCGAGACAAGTCACCCACCCGTCTACTACATCCCGCCGAGTGATGTTCGGCAGGAGTTTCTCGTCGAGGCAATGGGTCAGTCCTTTTGCGAATTCAAGGGTGTTGCGAAGTACTGGTCACTTGACGTCCATGGAAAGCTCGTGGAGAGAGTGGCATGGAGCTACCCCGATCCCACTCAATCTTTCGCCGCAATCAAGGGGTATCTAGCCTTCTATGCATCACGTGTAGGCATGTGCTGGGTAGGCGATGAACGTGTGATGCCTCAAGACGGGGATTTTTACGGCGGGTGGATCACGTCGCGAGTTGTCGGACCCTTCAAAGGTGGGCCGGGAACGTTGGGGTGGTAAAATGGACCCTTCAACGATGTTTGGGTTCAGGGCTAATTCAGGTTGGTCGGCGGATGGTCAAGGCTCTAGCCATTGTCATCGCCGTAGCGATTCTCATAGAGAATAGTAATTCCACTCAGGCGGATGAAGCCCCTCTCTGGAATGCTCTTCGCTCCGGCGGGCATGTTGTCTTGCTGCGGCACGCTCTCGCGCCGGGGACAGGCGATCCCGCCGCATTCGCCTTAAGCTCCTGCGCCACCCAGAGGAATTTGTCAGCGCAAGGTAGGGCGCAGGCTGGCACTGTCAGACCAAATTGGCTTGAGGCGAGTGGGCTCGTTCCGTAGCCTTCGCGGATGAGAAGTCCCTTCCGTTATTTCAACAGTTCGCCGGAGATCATCGGCCTCACGGTGATGATGTATATCCGCTATCCGCTGTCACTGCGCCAGGTCGAGGATCTTTTGTTCGAACGCGGCATCGACATCTGCCACGAGACGGTGCGGTTCTGGTGGAACCGGTTCGGCCCGATGTTCGCCGCAGAGATCCGTAAACAGCGCGTTCATCAGCGGTTGTATTCGAACTGGCGCTGGCATCTGGACGAGGTGTTCGTGAAGATCAACGGCGAGACGCATTATCTGTGGCGCGCGGTTGATCACGAAGGCGAAGTGCTCGAGGTATTCGTCACGAAACGCAGAGACCGCAAGGCTGCGCTCAAGTTTCTGACGCGTGCGATGAAGCGGTATGGTCAGCCCAAGGTGATCGTCACGGACCGGCTCCGGTCGTATCGGGCAGCGATGAATGTGATCGGTAATGCTGCGGATCAGGAATGTGGCCGCTGGCTCAACAACCGGGCTGAAAATTCATACCAACCATTACGGCGACGAGAAGGAGCGATGGCCAAATTCAGGGACGTGAAGACTCTGCAAAAATTCGTCTCCGGCCACGCCTCGATCCACAACCACTTTAACCTCGACCGTCATCTTATTGACCGCAACTGCTTTAAAAAGAATCGCTCAGCCGCCCTGACCGAGTGGAGTAAGGTATTGGCTTAAGATTACCGAAGCCAGTGGCTGTTCTTACCTAGCTCAGTTTGTCTGACATTGCCTTCCTTTTTATTAAGGACAAGGCGCGCGCGGATTGTTGGTCCCCAGGCTAACCCGAGAAGATGCTCGGCACGTCTACCGCACGAGCGATAATGTAGTTGCCTATTGGACTGGCCGGTGGACGACTGTATCCATATTTGCGCGAGCATTTGCCGGCCCGGAATCGAGATAGGTATACTCGACCTTTTCATAGTCGCCGTACACCATTCGTAAGTAAGCCTCGGGTTGATTCGGGCAAGCAAACTCACTTCCAACAAATGTGACTGTTGACGTTGGCAAGATGATCTCCTGCGGCACGCCATAGCCGCCGCTTTGGGTTAAGGGCATGGCGCCCTTGCTGAATTTTCTCTCGAGCACGAACTTGCCATAACTTACAGCGTGCTCGTATACGGCGATATCAAGCCGTATATCTCCGCGCATGCGGTTGCGTTCCCAGGACAGAGGCCATCGTCCCGGTCGATCATATGAGATGGCGATATGTCTCTTTTTCTTAAAAATATCAACGGAATAGCCATCCCGCGCCGCACACGCGGTCAATCCGGCCGCAATCGAATCAAAAGTTGTTCCGTCTTCGAGCACAACCGAGATGTCCACATCGTCTTCCCACGCGAGAAGCTTGCCGTTATCCCGCACCGCTCCCAGTAAGGTTCCGCCTTCAAGCCAATGAGTGACCCCCATGTCCCTCAGGAAGGCGGCTACATCGTAACATAAGCTCGCCATGTGCTCACGGCAGCATGGCGCCGTGTTGAGGCCGAGGTGATTGACGTACAAATTGTATGGGCAGGGCAGTGTCTCCTTACTGCAGCCACGCCAGTTGACGGCGCCTTCAGAGAGCACCAATTCTTGGATGCCGTGCTGCTTTGCAAAGCCTGCGATATCACCCTTCGCTTGAGCCTTTAGGACGGAAAGGTCGTGACCGACAACCGGGTGAAGTCGTCGGTCTTTCAGGCGACGCCGTAAACTCCACACCAGTTCAATCGCCATGGCAGCAGCCACTACCCCTTGCAGTTTGATATTGTGAATAGCGAAAGTGGAGGCGAAGGCAAGAACGAGCATGCACGGCCCCACATAGTGTCCATGCCTGGCCAAATACTCGATCCACCGTGGCGCCGGACGGAATGCGATCGCGGGAGCAGCGATAATGCTGAACAACACGGCAATGATTCCAGCCGACAGCGCCGCCGCCGCCGGGTCAAAACCGTCAGACGACACCGACGCGTAAGTTACCGTGATAGCTGCCAGCCCAGACGTTGTGAGTGACATGGGCAAGGAGGGAGAGTGCCAGTTCCGCGGATATCTCAAGAGACGGACAAATGACAGATAAGTCGCCAAATAAAGCGCCATAGCGAGCGTGAAGTCGAACGTCAACGCCGCAGGCGATACATCATCCACTAAGTTATTTCCCGAAATGGTCTTTATTGTGCCGACCGGCAGAGCCTTGAGTCGATCATCGGTCGGCAGGAATAGACAGGCATTGCGGAGCATATCATGTCTCCACCGCCGACGGGCCATTATAAACTCCGATGCAGTCCCATCTCTCCAACGAACGCCCGAGATGGGTCAGATGGGCTTTGTCACGTTAACAGGCACTCCAAAGCGCCCCTGCGGTCCATGAGCCGCGACTGGAAGCCCCAACCTTGCACGTACGACGGCGCAGGCACCACGGTTCAGGGGCCCGGGCTCGTCATTCAGTAGCCGGTTGCGGAAGCACCGGGGCGGCAGGCACGAGAACAACTATTGTATTGAGCCTCGGCATCACCAATTATAGGCTTCAAAATATTTCTCTTTTGGCGTTGGTGGCGGCGGCCGTCGTATTATCTTTTGATGCTTAAACATATTTTTTTCGAAAAAGCCTTCAAGGACTCTCCCATCGGCATGAGTATAGATACCCTTCCCATCCATTTTACCGTGCCTAAAATAACCAAAATTTAACCCGCTAACTTAATAGGTTAGCGGGTTTTTTCTTTTATGTCATTTCAGATCAAAATTGGGTACAGTCAACACATAGTCAACACCGAATGGTGAAAACATTATTGTTGTGGGGTCAAATTCGTCCGCCCAACGGCTGTGGTCACTACGAACGGACCGATCTCATGAAATGCTATATGTGCAACCGTTCTGCACAAGAGAGTAAGCTTTGCCACAGGTGACATTGAGTGAAATCGAAGCAACGGTAAATACTGCGTTGGAGCGGCACGGCGCTTCGCCTTGGATAGCGGCTGAGGTCGCGCGGGCAGTACGCAAAGCGGAGGCCGTTGGGAATCGTATCTGCGGCCTCTATTACCTAGAAAGCTATTGTAAACAATTGCAAAGCGGCCGAGTTAAAGGGGATGTGGAGCCCATTGTAACGCGCCCTCGTCCTGGGACCGTAGGGGTGGATGCGCGATTTGGATTTGCACAACCGGCCTTTGCCCGAGCCCTACCCGAGGCGGTCGCCGCCGCACTTGATTGTGGAGTGGCCAGCCTGGCGGTGAGCCATGCGCATACCTGTACATCTCTGGGATTTTTTACTGAACAAATTGCGCTTGAAGGGCTGATCGGACTAGGAGTGACCAATGCCTCGCCAATCGTGGCACCACCTGGAGGCAAGGCACGCGTAATTGGCACCAACCCGATTTCATTCTCAGTGCCGGATGGCAAGGGTGGACTAGCAATGCAGTTTGACCAATCCACAACCACTGTGGCCCTGGGAAAAATTACCATGGCAAAGGCCGCAGGCGAACATATTCCCGAAGGCTGGTCTATAGACGCCGAAGGCCAGCCCACGACCGATCCTGAGGCGGCTATTACGGGGTCACTCGTCAGTATGGGCGGCTATAAAGGCTGGGGATTCGGCCTGATGGCAGAGTTGCTGGCGGCAGGGTTGACCGGCAGTGCGGTCAGCCAGGACGTGCAGCCGCTGAAGGCGCCTGTTGGGCCTCCGCATGACCTAGGCCAATATTATTTGCTGATGGATCCTGGAGTATCTGGAGAATTTTTCAAGCGTTTGCAGCAGGTTGAAGGAGCCGTTGCGCTTGATGAAGGAGCACGGATGCCGGGGCAGGGCAAGCGGGAACAGGATCCAGTGGAGTTGGATCAAACTGTCTGGAAACAGACCCTCACGCTGGCTGGGCGGAAATGATTTTGCCGCGGCCGGTTATGCGTTCAATTGTGTAAGTCGATTCAGCGAATGATTTATCTAGGGCCGTTTTCGATCTAAACCAGGACTGTCCATCGTCATATAATTTAGAACAAATAGCGGTCTGATATAAAGGAGGGTCTGGCTCATCTGGTTCAATAAATTAGGCGGCGTATTTGCGGTGTTGCAAGCGCCGGTTCTCCATCGTTTTCAATTTGATCCTTTCTCTTTGTTTTAAAATAGATTGGCCACGCCCGAAGCAGACGTTGGCGGGAGTGAGATTATTGATGCTCTCGTGATAACGCCGATAATTATAATGATCGACGAATGTCTCGATTTGCACTTCTAAGTCTGCCGGGGAGAAGTAGTTCTCTAGCAGGATGCGGTTCTTCAGGGTCTGGTGCCATCGCCCGATCTTGCCCTGTGTTTGCGGTTGATATGGCGCACCCCTGACATGCCCCACCTTCTTGTCACCTAGCCATTCAGCCAGCTCACCAAAGACATGGCTTGAGCCGTTGTCCGATAGCAGTCTCGGCTTTTGCAGGACATGGGGCTTGGTCACAACCTGCCGCCTGTAAAGCGGGGCTCAATGTTATCGGTAACATCGCTTGTCTTCATGGTCGAGCAGAGCTTCCAGGCGATGATATAGCGCGAGTAATCTTCGAGGGTCGTCGATAAATCTATCTAGCCCCAGCCGACGACCTTCAGATAGGTGAAATCGGTCTGCCACAGTTGATTGATAGCGGTTGTTGGGGACTTGAACTCATCAGCAGCCTTGATGACGATGAACGCGGGGCGGGTAATCAGGTCAAGGGATTTAAGCAGGTGATAAACTGAAGCCTCTGAGACAAAGTGTTTTTCTGTGTCTGTAAAGCGCTTTTTCATGCGGAGACAGTTCCGGAACATCCAATGCCAGGTCAATGGCCCGCTGACAAACATCGTCAGGGATACGATTCCAGATCCGGGACAGCCTGGGGATTGATCTTCAAGAGCCTTCGGGCCAACAGTCTGATAACGGTCGTACCAGCGATAAAACATGGTGCGGGCAATACACAGCTTGCCTAATGTTAGCTTGATTGGCAGATAGGATTATTTAACAAGGCGAATAATCTCAAGTTTTTCAGATGCGGGATATCTTATTCGTCGTCTCTCCCATCCGCGATCGTGCTTTTTTAAGGAGTCGCAGTTCAAAGGTTTGCTCGGCGACGACTTCCTTCAATACCAGCCTCAAGAAACTCCTTCGACCATTTGTAATAAATGCTTTGGGCGATGCCCTCACGACAGCACAACTCGGTAATGGTTACCTCACTGCGTAATCCGTCCAGCACAATACGAATCTTTATCTTCGGCTGAGTATTATTTGCGCGTGGCTCGGCGAATATCCTTGATCGCTTTGGACGCACTCGTTTTTCGTGCTGGCTAATTTATTCCATAGGCGCTGACGTCAACTGGTCCGAACAAATTTTTTATAATTAAGTTAAATTAATATAATAAGTTAGAGAATTATTTCTAATATTTTCAAGGACTATAGTTATCACCTGATTCGTCTGACTTTTATAAATTTAAGTAATAAGAAGTGAGTCTGATGTTGATGCAGGAACCTTGAAATGCTAGAAGGATATACCGTTGGTGTTTGCATCAGCACATCATTTGGGTAAGGGAGAGTTAATTCTCTAAATTTTTAAAGTTTATTACACAAGAATATCGCTTGGTTCTGAGCGACAATCAGGGGGATAATCAATGCATATATTTTCTAAGAAGTCGGTATCAGACCGACAGGCTGAGAAAGTGAATGAGACACGCCGTGATATACTAAAAACAGCTGCTTTGGGCGGTGTGGGAACTGCGGCAATGGGCGCCGGAATGTTGGCAAACATTAATTTTTCAAAGGGTGTTAAGGCTGCAGATGGTGATCCAATACCGGTAGGCCAGGGAGCCGGCTATACTGGCTGGGGAGCTGCAGACGGAAATGAATTTAGAAATGGTCTGAATATGGCCATTGAAGAAATTAATGCGATGGGCGGTATTCTCGGTAGGCCATTAGAGCCTCATTTTGAAGATACCACAGACCAAGGCCCTGATCAGGTAATCCCTGCATTTCAGCGGATGATCGATAGTAAAGGCGTGCATGCGATCATTAATGGCTATAACGCCAGTGTGGCAACGGCTGAGTATGATACGATTGCAGACTCTGGAATTATCTATCTGCATAATAATACCGATCAGTCTCAGAACGATGTAGTTTCTTCGGATCCAGAAAAATATTTTTCTTGTTTCCAGAATGACCCGGTTGAGACTTGGTATGGTCCTGGTGTGGTGCGCTTTGTAAATGGGCTCGAAAGTCAGAAAGTCTGGACGCGGCCAAATAATAGAGTAGCAATAATTACAATCGCGCAGCGTTATAGTGTGCGAATTGCTGAAGGTGCGCGGGACACTCTGCCAGAGGCAGGTTTTGAAAATGCACTCTTCGAGACTGTTGCGTTCCCAACTACAGACTGGGGACCAGTTTTGGCTAAAGTTCGTGAAGTTGATCCTGCTGTCATCATTTGTACGCATTGGCTGCCACAGGATCAGGCTCAGTTTATGCTGCAGTTTACGCCCAATCCAACCAATAGTATTGTGTATTTCCAATACGGGGCATCGCTTAATGCGTTTAGAGACATTGGAGGGCCAGCTGTTAATGGCACAATCTACTCTACCGTTATTGGTGCTCTGCAGGATAAGACAGGTATGGCTTTCCAGAATAAATATAGAGCCAAATTTGGAGAAAAATCTACGCCAATGGTTGGTTCACAGACCTATGATGGTTGTTACTTATTCGCAATAGCAGCTTCTTTAGCTGGCGGTAGTGGCGAGCCTGGTGATTTTGATCAAAATGTGAAGGTTGCTGATCGCTTGCGGTCCCTTATTTATCGCGGGGTTAATGGTACCACAAGGTTCTATCCGGAATACCAATCGGTAGTGCCTTATCCAACTGATCAAGAGGTAAGCGAAAACGATCCATCTCTAGGAATGCCTCACTTGTTCTTGCAGATCCCGGATCATAAAAAACCACCAATATTGATTGCTCCGGATCCATATACTAAAGCAAAATTCCAGACACCTCCGTGGTTTAAATAGTCTGGTAGGAATAGGGGGAGATTAATTCTCCCCCTATACTTCCTTTATCTCGATT
>Ga0315339_1002329_pt1 | contig 14597 bp, 12 predicted proteins | sample ASW17metaG_FD_204514 | JGI IMG/M metagenome (GOLD analysis project Ga0315339, IMG submission 204514) | Ammonia-oxidizing marine archaeal communities from Pacific Ocean, United States - ASW #17 | ecosystem: Environmental > Aquatic > Marine > Oceanic | place: USA: California | collected 2016-12-05
TGCCGGATGCGCACGCAATTCTGAACATCTCAGAAGCCGATTCATCCTCAAACAGACTTTTGATCAGCGCTGTACCCGGTGCTCGATTGTGATCTGCAATACCAAGCGCCACCGTTATCGTCAACACTAGTCCAAAGACAAATCCCACATACACGACCTTGCGCGCGGCACCCACACCATAGATTCGGTTGGTGGTGTCCGTGACCAGAAACGCCGCCGGATAAGTGAACGCGCCCCAGGTGAGAAGCCCCCCAAGATCCAAACCCCACAGACTGGCCTGGACCGGATACTGGACCAGTTTGTTTGAGACAACAATAACAATCCCCATCGATAAAACAAGAAACGAAGTCGGGAGCAACTTACTGTTGCTGACAATGGTCCTGACCATGTTTGTGAGTTTGGTCCACATAATAGGTGATAACATGCCGTCTCGGCATAGAATCCAATTTAACTGATCTTATGTTTGAATTAATTAAACGTTTGGCATTTTTTTTATTAAACGTCATCGTAAAATTTTTGCTAAAGCGCGGAATTATTTTTTCTCGATATTACTCTGCTTTTGGACACCAAGCTTGGAATCTAGAGCATTATTCAAGAAGTTACCAACAGATTTACGGCCGCTCTCCCAAAATCATTTCGTTTCAGCGGTCTAATTTTATTCCCAATCGGGCTATGTATCAGAGACATAAAGAGCAAGGTGTACTTATATTCGGATCCAATAGCGTACTAACCAAAATATTTATTGCGGCTAGAACTAGATACACCGAATTTCAAACTCCGCAGAATATTTTATCTAGCCCATGTCAATCTCTAACGTACTGTAGATACTCAATGGATGACATCCATGTTGGAACCTTTGTCAATGAAGAAGCGTCGATAGCTTTCCCATTCTCACCCTTGGAAGAACGGAAATCACTTCCCATTCTAAAAGAATATGGTCTCACCAAATATCAATATGTCTGTTTTCATGACAGAAGCATACAATACAAGAAACGAGCACCCTTAGAACACCAGTCGCAATTACGGATTTTAAGGAATAATAAATTTGCTAAAGCCCAAGATACTACGCACCCCGCCGGAGAATCTTCGAAAGAGTGGTGGTTCGAAGTGTTTAAAGAAAACAGACACGACTATGCTAGAAATACTTCGCTGTCATATCTTTATCAAGCGGCTAATTTTCTGCACGAACAACAAATAGAATCTATACGCGTAGGAAAACATCCTGAGCAACCTGCAAAACCCGGAACTCTTATCGATTACGCTACACTAAGCAATTCTGATCATGGTTTTAGTGATCTTGCGTTGTTCAACTATTGTAAGTTTTTTGTGGGTCCCAACAGTGGACTATGGCTCCTTGCACGTTCTTTGAATAAACCGGTATGTTTAATTAACGCGTTTCCCTGGCCATGGATAAATGTACCGTTTCCATCGAATTCAATGGTGATGCCAAAGAAATTATGGCATGTTGAAGATAAGAAGTTCTTAACAATCTATGATATGGCCGAAATGGAAAATAGATTCCACTGGAAAAGTTTCAAAAGAGACGAGTTCTATGATCAGATAAAGTTAGAAATCATTGAAAACAGTGCCGAAGAAATCAGATACGCAGTAGAGGAAATGAACTCTCGGCTTGACGGAGATCAGTCTTATCCCGAATACAGGGTCTCTAAATTTCTTGAATCATACAATATAGCAAAAGAAACAAACGCGCTATTTCCGAGTTTTTTTGTAGAAGAGAATCCAGACATTTTCCCACAATCTAAATAACCTTATACTTTTGATTTGAAGCTACAGAGCAATAATATTACTTGCCACTAGAGTTTGTAGTTAGACAGAACGCACTTCAAACTAATTGTTAGCTTTCATTAATTTATCTGGTGTTCCTATATCTTTATGTAAACCGTCAGCGGCCAGGACAATATACTTCCGATGTAGTTCGGCAAGATATCAGTAGTGATGTCTAGATATTCTTTGGTGATACTCGCGATTTCTTTCACCACCTTGGGCTCAAATTTGTATACAGCCCCATTTGCATAATTTCCCGGAGGATTACGTAAAAGGTTGTGGAACAAAATAAGAAGCAGTTGTTAACCATGAGACAAATAACTGCACTGGAGTCAAATTCCATTTGAAACGTTCTTGTGATCACGATTTTTCGATCAAATTCTGGAGTTAAGCCTATCGCAAACTCGGCCGAAGAGATCACACATGCCGTAGAATAAATGAATTACCGAAATGATAATCAAGATTTTCGGTCGGAGTATTCTGTTTCAAGCTATCTAGAAACAAGTCGCTTAGCGAAAAGTTCCAAAGCAAAATTCCTAGCTACTTTGTAGATGGTAATTCCGATCTTTCCCTTAAAACGACTGGCACCACCAAGTACTGTACATGACACTTAGTGAATCTATGGCGACGCAACTAGAGTTCAGGTTTTTTGGCTAACTGTAAAATCTTGTACTTTCAATAACGATTATTAAGTGCATCAGTTACGCTAGCCTGTATTTGAAGAATTCTGCTCGGAAACAAGTAAGTTTGCTTCGGTCAGGTGACTTGGAGTACCAATATCAATGTGTAGCCCATCAGCAGGCCAAGCAAATATCTTACCCATATAACTTGGTAAGATGTCCGTGCTGATATCGGTATATGACTCAGGGCGATTGACTATATCTTCTACTACCTCTGGCTCAAATATATAAACGGCCCCATTCGCATTATTCCCTGGAGGATCGCTTGTTTTCTCATGGAACCCAACTACAACACTTTGATAGTCTAACTCTACGATTCCGCATTCTTCCGGAGCTTCTGCGTGAAACGTCATCATTGTAATTACTGTATGTCTTGGTCGAGTTCTGTGAACTTCAATGAATTTCGAAAGATCCGATAGACACAGATTATCTGCATGGGCAATCAATACCGATTCATCGCTGAAGAATGTTGCATTTTGCCGAATCATACCTGCTGTGCCTAAAAGTGTAGGTTCAAATACTTTATGAATTAGAATGTTGCTTGAATATTGTTCTAGAAAATTCTGCACCCTGTCTGCATGGTAGTGAAGATTGATGAGCACCTGGGTAATGCCGCATCGATGTAAAGAATCTAGCCAATATGCTAAAAGCGGTTTTCCATTTATTTCAACTAAGCATTTTGGCTGGGAGTTTGTAATGGGCCTTAAGCGTGTTCCTAGGCCAGCCGCCAGTAAAACTGCTTTCAATCTTGAATCGCCCTGCTCAAATCAGAAATATCGATCGGAATATTACCTATGTTATTAACCTGACAGGCTGCCATTATTGAACCAATGTACGCGGCCTCCCAAATATTTGCACCCGTTGAAAGCGCTAAAGATGCCCCCGTTAGTAATGCATCGCCAGCACCAGCAACATCCTTCGCGCGATAATTTAATGCTGGGATCCGATCGTCATCCCACAAATCTGGCCCACGCGGATCATGGACGAAGACCCCTTCTGAGCCGAGAGTGATAAGAACATGTTTAGCATTCGTTATTCCTTGTAATTTTTGAGAGACTGCTACAAGACCAGACCTCTTATCGCCTACTGCTAATCGCGCTTCGATTTCAGTCGGTGTAAGTAGATCTAGTCCAACGAATTTTGAAATATCTCCCAGCTGGGACGAAGTTTGACTATCAGCTGTAATGATCAGGTTTGTCGATTTTCCAGCTTCTATCAATGAATTCCTAAAACGATCAGAAAATAATCCGTAGCTAAAATCAGAGAGAATCAATAAGTCTACATCAGAGATGACGCTCCTGGCTCTCGCCAACAAGTCATCAGAAAAAGCTATGTCAATTTCGTGATCTAACAACGTGTTGACACGTAATAATGTCTTTCCTTCGGCCCTATATCTTGTTTTCACTGTGGTGGGACGACCGCCATCTTGAACTAAGTAAGTATTAACTTCATGCTCCAGAAGCACTTCGTTTGCAGATTCTGCTTCTAAATCGTTTCCCGTTATTGAAAGATAGTTCGATTTTTTACCAATCGATGCGGCGTGCATTGCGACAATCCCGGCCCCCCCAATAAAAGACTGCTCTAGAAATGGAGTTACGACCAGAGTGGGGTCTTCCTTTGACATTCCGATCGGCTCACAATCAACATACTTATCAACTATAAGATCTCCAACGACGAGCGTACGGATCTGACTCATATCATTAGCTATTGATCTGAGTCGATCAAAAGAAATACTTCTACGTTCTAGAAATTCAACTGCGTGCTCAATGAATACACCTCTTGTGTTGACTTCAGCCCTTAAGAGTTCAAGGCTCGTGAAACGACTATCACCCGAAGCAAAACGTAAGACTCCTCCATACTGATTCACTACCTCTTGCTCTGGATTGATTCCATCCTCATGCTCTTTACCTTTGACGACGATGTTTGGCTTTAGTTTCGAAACGGCATTTGCTACGCTTTCTCGCAAGACGAAAACTGCATCGACCCACTGATTTGAACAAATTCCATCTAATCGGTCTTCTTCGGACAGCAAGAAATCACCCTTCTCGCCATCCGGATAGATACCAACAACTAAATAGTCGCTTATCTCTTTAGCAAATCTAAATAGCCGGAGATGGCCGGGGTGTATAACGTTAAATTTGCCTGATATAAATGAGATACATCCCTTGTCGGCGGCTACGGTCCTTACTTCCTTTAGATGCAATGCATCCAAGATCAGACATCCATCGGGGATTAAATAAAACTAATGTGCTGCGGCGGAGTTAGACCTTTCACATCGGGCAATACGAAGTGGTCCTTTTGATATCCATCTAGTACTTCGTTGACTTTGTGTTGTAGACAAAGAGACCCACACATTTTTTGGGCATTAAAGCGAGGTGACGCCAGATAGTTCATTACTTCCCAGTATCGGTCACTAGCCCAAATGTCTCGAAATCTTTGTTCACAAATGTTACCGATATGAAACTTTTTATAACGCTCGTTAAATAACATACCACACGGCGCGACCAAGCCTGAACCTGACAACTGAAGCATAAATGGAGCACCGTAACAGCGCTGGTAACTTCTCTCCCCTTTTGCTTCTATTTTTGACCATTTGACGATTACCTTATAGCTTTCATCAGAAAGGCTTTCAGCTTCGTGTAATACATCATACAAATTCTTATATCCCGCATAATTTACCCCCAAGGAACCATCTTCATCGTCGGAGCAATGTTTAATTACTAAGTAATCTGGCCGCAACTTCTTACCTAACAGTGCAAGCGGAATAATCTGATCTGCATATTCAGGCATAAGTACCATTTGCAGACCGATGGTGACATCAAGATTTTCTCTTTTCTTAATTGCAACCATGTCCCGAATGTTTTGACAGACTCGGTCGAACCATTTCTCTTTGACACCCATGATTTCAGCATAGCGTGCTTTTTCTCCTGCAGAAATGTTTATTCGAAGATAAGTTAGATGAGGCAAAACCTGTTCCAGCCGGCGGCTCGTCAGAACAAACCCGTTTGTCCCTGTAGCCATCGAAAGACCTAGCTCGCTTCCACGTGTAACCGTATCAACAAAAACGGGGGAGATTGTACTTTCACCATCAGATACAAGACTGATACCTTTTACGCCGATGTCGGCACAGTCTTCAAGAAAATCGTAAATTACTTTTTGGTTAATAACGCTTCTGTCATTTTCTTGAAGCATCGCGTAACAAAAGTGACACCCATAGTTACATGCCCTAGTTAATGCCATGTCAATAGTGATCGGTGCTATTCGCTCACCTCTTTCCCACGCCTTTACCCGGTCTTGATGCCAAGCGATCTTTGTGCCATCTAGAATTAGTTCAGCCGCTTGCTGTTCGTCATTCATATCGTCACCAGTAATCAAAATTAGTTAACAATATCTAACTCGTCAGTCTGCGAAGCTTGCTCTGATCTTTGATTGGTTCTAGGTAGAGCTCCAAACGTGGTTCGAGCCGCTCCATTATTAAGTTTTCCAGATATAGCAAAATCGTTTGTTTGTCGTTATCGGATTCAGCAAGTTCGCCCGAGAACTCTACTAATACCCGGACATTATAATCTATCTTTGTGACTTCTATATCATTCGGACTGAAGCCGAAATTCTTCAGTCCTGTACTCAACCACGGTGCAATAGAACATTTCTTTTCCTCCTCCGACATCTCTATCCATTCTTTACTTGCACCAGCATCATATCTATTCCAAGTCTCTGTATATCCAGTGGCCTGTCGATATTTTTCCATCGCAGCACGCATGACGTACTCAATTTGAGAGAATCGTTCGTCAATAGCTGATGGGATGACTACTCCCAACACCGGAATTCGTGCAGACAATTTACGCAACTGGTGCTCTAACGTAATCACACCGTGATCGCTGGCCTCAAGGACCGGGAGAGATTCAATCAACTCGCAAAATTTTTCCAGTATAGACCGCAACTGTGGTGAAACTGCGCCGGAATAGGCTGCCTTCTTAATTATGTGTGTATCAGATTGGATTAAAAGCTCTAAATCAATACCCGCATGTTGACCTCTTATAAGACAATGACCCTCAATCTCAGATAAATTTCCTCGATAGGCGTAATCCTTCAAAGGAGGTAGATTATACAAATCGTTTTTTTGGCTACCTAAAGAAACTGTGTTGTGATTCGTTTCTTCTACGTTCTGTTGGTTCGATATCGTATCTCTCTTATTAGCGGAAACTTCCAAAATGGTATCGGGGTCACTCTTTTGATACTTCTCATAGTTGCCAGATGACTCTGTTTCACCAAATCCCGAAATGACAACAGCCAAACCATCAGGAATTGTCGTGACTTCTACAGCTAGGTAGCGATTAATTTCTCGTCGAAATCTATCTATGTCGATATGACTTAATGTTTCCTTCTTGATCCTTATATCCAGTACAAGTTCTGCGCCACTTTCCACAGTAGAATCCACAAGGTTAACAAGACTTTTTATCGGATCTGGATCAGGCACCCAAGTCTCAAATATCTCACCATCTAATCCGAAGTTTCTTAATTGATCAACTAAACTCGTCTCATAGTTTTCTAAAATAGACGAGAAATCTAATGTTACTTTTTGCTCGTCTATCACTTGATTACCTACCTTCAAAAAATTTGTTTACATTCGACGCTACATAACTTACGTCTTCAGTCGTCATATACTGATTGATTGGCAATGTCAGAATTCGCTTAGCTTGCTGCTCACATACTGGAAAGTCACCCTTCTTGTAACCTAAATCTTTGGCGGCTGGCTGTAAGTGGATCGGTATCGGATAGTGAATGGCTGTCTGAATGCCCTTAGATAACAAGAATTCCCGAAGCTGGTCTCTCTGGTTACTCTGGATAACAAAGGTATGGTAGGTGTCTACCTGGTTGCTGATTTCTTTGGGTATATAGACATTATCCGAGTTAAGTTGAGCTTTATACAATGAAGCATTATTACGCCTCTTTAGATTGACTTCCGGCAAACGAGTGAGGCGATAATTCAATATCGCTGCCTGCAATACGTCCATTCTTGAGACAGATCCAAACTTTTCAACTCTATTTCTGTCTAATAGCCCGTGATTTCTTAGCAACCGAATTTCTCGATCCAAATTTTCATCGTCTGTTGTTACAAATCCTCCGTCGCCACAGGCATTTAGATTCTTGAGTGGATGAGTCGAAAAACATCCGAGTGTACCGATCGATCCACTCGGCCGATTATCCTGCATAGAACCGATTGCTTGCGCTGCATCTTCTACCACCGAAAGATTATGCTTGTTTGCAATTTCGCAAATATCTTTCATTCTCGCCATTCGACCGGTTAGATGAACGGGCATAATTGCTTGAGTCTTCTTTGTGATTGCTGATTCGATTTGATCCGGGTCTATAGTCTGATCATCAAGTACATCTACAAATACGGGTTTTGCTCCGACATGGATAACCGCAGATGTTGAGGCAACAAACGAGTTTGGAGGAGTAATGACCTCGTCTCCAGGACCGATTCCCAAAGCAGACATTCCACAGATCAGAGCATCCGTTCCACTATTTAGCGCTATCGCGTAACGAGTCTCATTAAATCTACTGATAGAATCTTCGAAACGATTTATTTCTTCACTCCCGACGTAGTTTCCACTTCTTAATACTTCTTCGATAATCGGTAACAACACTTGTTTCTCATCGCTCCACTGAGCGGAGAGATTTACGTATGCTATTTCTCTCATTAATGGATAGTCTCAATACTCAAGAGTAGAATTGTCGGACAGTTTCGACCACATAGGTTAGCTGTTCATCTGACAAGTGTTGATCACATGGAAACGTTATGATGGTGTCCGCATGAGAGTCAGCGACTGGAAAGCTACCCTTAAGGTAGTCCAGGTCTTTAAGCGCTGGTTGCCTATAAATTGGTATCGGATAATGAACCTTAGCCTCTATACCCCTATTAAGACAGTGTTGCAATAGATGATCTCGAGACTCAGCAAATACAATATATAGGTGATACACGATCCTAAATTTGTCTACACGGGGGGGTATACGAAGTCCGGAGATCTGGCTGAAATGCTTATCGTAGAAGGCGGCATTAGTAATTCTACTTGCGGTAATTTCCTCGGTCTTTGGAATGAGCCAATTACCCACTATCGCCTGGATAGTATCCAAACGAGAGTTATATCCCAATAAACTCACGGTATCTCTGTCTGAAAGACCGTGATTTCTCAATAACTTCAATTTGGTGTAAACAGATTCATCGTTGGTAACAATAACACCACCATCAGACCAGACATTTAGATTCTTCAATGGGTGCAACGAAAATGCACCTGTGATCCCCCAAGTACCCGCAGTTTTGCCTTCGATTGAGCCGAGAATTGACTGACACGCGTCTTCGATTAGAGCTAGGCCGTATTTTTCCGCTAAAGGATTTAACTTCCGCATGTCCGTCATGTAGCCCGTGAAATGAACTGGCACAATTGCTCGTGTTTTCTCTGTTATCGCTTTCTCAACCAGATCAACATCCATGCAAAAAGTATCATTGCAGTCCACAAACACTGGCTTTGCACCAATTTCTGAAATCGCTCCTACCGTAGCGACAAAGGTATTTGCAGCAGTAATAACTTCGTCGCCAGAGCCAATCCCCAATGCCTTCAGGGACAACTTGATTGCGTCCGTCCCCGAGTTCACTCCAATAGCAAAACGAGTACCAATGAGATTAGCGAAGCGATCTTCAAATTCAACCAATGGCTTACCCAGCGTAAAGTCCCCGGTGGGTACAAATTGTTTTAGTTCATCCCAAAGGTCATCACAATCAGAAAATTGTTCAGCAAGGTAGGAGTATCTGACTTTCATTTGGACTCCCGATCACTATTTGTTTTCAACATTGCGTAAAAACCCAGCCGCACTAAATCTTATTTCCGGAATCACAAATATCATACAGGGGCGCTGTCCTATTTCTAGAACGGCCCTTGAAACGTTGGGTGGGGTACATCAATAGGATGAGTCTGTCGATCGGCTGAAAGAGCTTCAGCAACGGTATGAACTATTTCCGGGCCAATCCGTGTAACTTCGCAAATCACACCAGCGATGTGTTCCGCCCGAGGATAATATTCCGCAACAAGAGCGCGTGTACTAGGTGTTGGGTGATCAGGTAAACCGAGTCGGCGAGGTGGACATTTCAATTTAGAAAAGCATTGTTCTACAACTTGTGAAACAATTTCTGCACCCGGCCCCAATGTCTTCCAACCGACATCTACTACCAATAGACGACCTGTTTTTTTCACCGACTCAAAAATATCATTCAGGCACAATGGGCGCGATACTCTGAGATCGAATAAATCAACGTGGCATCCTTGCTGAGCTAATATATTGGCCGCATGAAGCGCCTCTAAAGTCATATAAGAACTGGCTACCACTGTCGCAGCATCGCCCTCCCGCAGTCGTTTTGGTCCATCCAATGGCGCTCTTACGTATCCGCTGGGAACATGTCCTTTCACATAATGCACCCAACGGTGTTCGAGGAAAATAACAGGGTTATCGTCTTCAATTGCAGAGAGCAGCATTCCCTTGCAATCCGCGGCAGTTGCCGGCATAACCACTTTAAGCCCGGGAATATACGAAAAGAGAGCTTCCAAACTCTGGGAATGGAGAGGCCCTTGGCCCCAGCCTCGCCCTACCACCAGCCGAATCACTAGTGGCATGATGTGTTTGCCGTTCGTCACGTAGTGGGTTTTTGCCGCGTTATTGATAATTTGCTCCATTGCCAACAAAGCAAACTCCACTCTTTGATGAACGACCACTGGGCGCTGACCCATCAGCGCTGACCCAATTGCAACACCAGTGAACCCATTTTCTGCTACAGGGGTTTCAATAATCCGCCTCGGACCATACTTCTCCCTGAGCCCAACGGTGGTTCCAAAAATTCCGTTGGGGTCCGCAACACCCTCGCCGATAACATAAACAGAGGGGTCTTTCTGAAGAGCCAAATCCAGAGCTTCGAGGATCCCCTGTGCTCCAGAACATTCTCCAACTTCAGGCATAGACACTCAGTCCGGCGGTTTTGGATTCTGGAAATGGCGCCTTTTTAGCATCACAAAATGCTGCCTCAACTTCTAACGCAATTTCCTGCTGAATCGCATGTTCTAACTCAACAGTCAGAATACCCCGGTTAATAAGTTTGGAACGAAAGCTTTCTACAGGACATAAAGTACGCCAATCTTCATATTCTTCAACTGAACGATAGCCCACATCATTATCGAAATTGGGGCCACAATGCTCACGCCAACGATACGTATCTAGAACTAACAAGCCTGGGCCTTGACCAGAGCGAGCTACTTCAATCATCGCGCTAGTAGCTAATAGCACTGCCTCTACATCGTTCCCATCAATTTGTTCGCCTGCCATCGCATGTGCTAATGCATAATCTGTGAGCGGCCTATCAGGCTGCCGGTCACGCAAAGGGGTATAAACTGAATAAAGATTGTTTTCAACAAGAAAAACAACTGGCAACCTGTGTACGCTAGCAAAATTCATACTTTCATGAAAAACACCTTCCTCAGTTGCTGCATCACCGAGGAACGCAATGCTGACGTTGGGCTTATCGTGTTGATGGAATGCTAATGCGGCTCCAACTGCAAGCGGTATCGTACTACCCACTATTGGAACACTTGCAAGAATGCCGGCACTCTGATCAAAAAGATGCATCGACCCACCGCGCCCTCCACAGCATCCCGTTGCTCGGCCGTAAATCTCCCCTAACATAGCGTTAAGGTTTCCACCTTTTGCAAGATAATGACTATGTGAACGATGATTGCTCACGATTACATCGCTTGCATCAAGTGCGGCGCATGCGCCAACCGCGGCCGCTTCCTGACCGGTAGATAAATGTACCGGGCAACGCATTTCCTGCTCTGAATAACGGTCAGCAATTGTTTCTTCGACGACGCGGATTCTCAGCATACTCCGAAACAATGCTAGGCTGTCGACTCTCTGCATCTCGTGGGCCACGATCGTCTTCAGACGAGGTCTACTTCCTGCATGCGCCGGATGTTGAAATACATTGAGTTACTCATCGAGTTGGGGACAAGACCTGTATCAAATGCTGTTTTCAAGTCACGTATCGCATCTTCTACAGTACAGCGGGGAACAAAACCAAGTTCTTTCTTCATAAGTTCAGACGACACATGGTATGAGCGGTTGTCATCCGAAGGAGTGACTTCTATGTCGACATCTGCTGATACGGTATCGCGAACTAACTCTGCAATTCGCATCACTGGTAGATTTTGATAGCCTACGTTGTAGACACCACCGTCAACGCGGTCATATGGTGAGTTGAGCAGATGAAGGTAGGCGTCTACCATATCATTTATATGAATGTTTGGACGCATTTGGCTACCGCCGAATACTGTAATCTTGCGATTGTTAATTGCGTGGTTTGTCAAAATATTGACTGTAAGATCTAAACGAAGTCGAGGAGCATAACCACATACCGTTGACGGTCGAACAGTTACCGTACAAAAATCGTCTTCGTTCTCTTTCTGTAAAACATCTTCACACATTGCTTTGTACTTTGAATAATCAGTTAACGGTTCTAGCAGAAGATTTTCGGTCACATATTCTTCCTTTTTAATACCGTAAACACTAGATGAAGATGCGTAAATGAACCGTTTAGCACCTGCATCTTTGCTGGCTTTTACCAAAGGTCTGAATGCATCATAGTTGATACTGCGACCTAAATCTGGATTTAGATCGTAACTTGGGTCATTCGAAATACAGGCTAAGTGGATTACTGCATCGCAACCAGCGACCGCTTCTTTAACCGCTTCTGGATGTCTAAGATCACCTTTAACTTCCTTTAAACCAGTATGTGCCCTGTACTTCTCAAATATGTGATCACCGTACAGATACAGATCGAGAACTGTTACGCGATATCCCGAGTCAAGAAGTTTCGGAACGAGCGCGCTACCAACGTATCCAGCACCGCCAGTCACCAGAATCTGTTTGTGGAATACCATTTATCTTAGATTTGTCTTATGATTCTATTTTGCGAGAGAATGGCGCCTGCAAAATTTTCATTTGTGTGTATCCCAGCCCATCAAATTATCCAGAATTGCATGACATAAGGTTAGATGTGTAATTTCGACGAACCCATATTCACTTGACGGTACATACCAATTAATATCTCCTAGCTGTCGCAGTGGGTTTTCTTCTGAAAATCCACTCATTGTAATAATATTGCAGCCCACAGCGCGAGCTTGCATAAGAGCATTCAATATATTTTGCGAAGCGCCTGAACTACTAATAGCGATTAGAAGATCATCCTGTTTTGCATGCAATTTAATTTGTTCAGAAAATACGTTTTCATAACCCAAATCATTGCCAATACAAGTCAGTGCAGCGCCATCATTAAAACTGACGGCAGGAAGTCTTCCATTCTTGCTGTAATCAATCGCCATATGGCTTGCGATTGAGGCACTACCCCCATTACCCACAAATATTATTTTGTTGCCATTCACTGATCCGTTTCGCATCAATTCAATTACTTTTGTAATAGTTTCATCCCGGTCGAGTCGGAGACTGTATTGATCGCTCACAGCCACATTGTCTGCAGCTTTCTTTAAAGTATCCAAATATTCACTCAGTCCGCTCATACAATTATCCTTTAGGTCCGAGGTATTTGAACCAGTCCTTTGTGGCCTCATTAATAGTTTCACGGTCCCAGATCGGGGCGGCATTCCAAGAAGCTATGTTGTCAAGCATAATATTAACACCGTCCTCGAAACCAAATTGTGGTTTCCAGCCTAGTAGTTGAGTAATCCTTGAGATGTCTGCAAAAGTACAATCTGGTTCACCTGGCCTCTTTGGAACGTACGTAACGTCACCACCCAATAAATTTATGAGGCTATTGATGCTGTATGTCTGCGACGACCCCACATTTAGAATCTCACCTACCAAATCAGAATTCGCAGCGTCGGTAAATGCGGCGACGACATCAGACACGTAGGTAAAATCCCGTGTCTGACTCCCATCACCGACAACGGTAAACGGCTTGCCGGCTAATTTCTGAGCCAGAAATACACCAAACACCGCTCCATATGCGCCCGAAGTTCTCGATCGTGGTCCGTATACATTAAACAATCTCAATGACACGGCAGGTAAACCATAAACTTTCGCCCAATGCATTACACATTGCTCACCAAGGTTTTTGGCTAGCGCGTAAGGGTACTGTGGCCGAATAGCTGCACTTTCCGGAGTGGGATACACATCAGGTATGCCATAACACGACGAAGAGGCCGCGTATAGAAACCGAGTCACTCCAACTTCGACAGAGGCTTGAAGCACCGCAATCGTTCCCTGAACCCCTACCTCAAGGTAGTTTTCTGGTTGCTGAATCGAGGGAACAATATCCGCTAAGGCCGCTAAGTGAAAAACCCTACCCACACCATCAAAGTACGGCGACAAACTGTCTGCGTCACAGATATCTACGTCATGAATGGTAAGCTGTGGATGCTCTATTGCCTGACTTAGATTTTCTGTACGGCCCGTCGCAAAATTATCCAGCACGATAACGTGATGACCTTGTGCCAATAGTTGGTCCACCAAATGGCTACCTATAAAACCCGCCCCGCCTGTAACAAGATCTAACATTTGATAACTCGGTTAATTCACTAGTATCTGAACATTTTTCGGATTATAGAAACCGTTACCAAATTAGTTTACTGGTAACATCGATTCGGCATTTACAAGATACTTTGTCGATTTATTTAAGACAAATCGAGCGCGTAGGGTTTGAGATCAGATAAATTAACGTAATTTAGGACCGCTTCGTGGGTCGACGTGAGCACGACCCGGGGCGCGTGACCCGCTTCCAGTGCTTCCTTCCAGCGAAGCGCACACAAACACCAACGATCACCGGGTTTTAGACCAGGGAATCCGAAGTCGTCTACCGGCGTAGACAAATCGTTTCCGCGTGATTTCGAAAACTCCAGAAACTCTGCTGTGGCCTGAATACAGACCACATGAGATCCAAGATCATCAGGGCCGGTCCGGCAACAGCCATCGCGATAAAACCCTGTCAGGGGTGCGCTCGAGCAATTCGCAAGCGGTTCCCCGAGAACATTCAAAGGCACGGCGTCTTCTGTGATTGGCATCAGATGGGCGCCC
>Ga0315339_1002330_pt1 | contig 14595 bp, 10 predicted proteins | sample ASW17metaG_FD_204514 | JGI IMG/M metagenome (GOLD analysis project Ga0315339, IMG submission 204514) | Ammonia-oxidizing marine archaeal communities from Pacific Ocean, United States - ASW #17 | ecosystem: Environmental > Aquatic > Marine > Oceanic | place: USA: California | collected 2016-12-05
GCAAAACCTTCGAAGTCTTCGCTGTATTTGGCTGGCGGCAATACGGCGATGCGAGCTTCGGCGGTCAGGTCGCCTGCAGTGGCGGTGAGTGTACCGCCGCCTTGCTTGTCGGCTAGGGCGATTTTGCTGCCGTTGAGTTTGCCTACGGGGCCGGCGAGTGCCCACTCGGCGTCGATGGGACCGATGAGCCGGCCCTGTGCGTCGAATGCTCGAACACTGAATTCGACCTCGCCGCCGGGCTGGGTGACGATCTCGCCGGGGATGATTTGTAAGTGCGTCGCCGCGGCATTCTTAGGCACTTTGCTGCGCGGGTAATCGGTTTTGCTCTTTATGACCTTGAATCTGGCTTTTTTGTTGCCGAGGGCAAAAATGCCGGCTTCGGTGGAGATATACACACGGCCATAGGCGACGGCGGGCGCACCGTAAATTTCGGCTGCGCGTCCTTCGGGCATGGGAATTACATCGCTGTCTATGGTCTCGGCTGATTTGTCGCCGGGGGCGATAATCGTGAAGCGGCCGTTGACTTCGGGCGCGTATAGTCGGCCGTCGGCGAAGACTGGCGAGCCCTTGCCAACCCTGCCGATATTGTGGATCCAATGCGGTGTGCCGTCCGTGGCGTTGAGCGCGTGCATATTGGCCGAGTTGTCGACGATATAGAGCCGACTGTCGTGTAATACCGGGCTGGTATAACCGGCGAATACGCCGTCGTAGCGCCAGACCTCGTGTGTTGCTGTGACATCTCCGGTGCCGGTGGCGTCGATGCAGACGACGCGGCCGAGCGCGGTATTGTCGAGGTTTTCCTCGCTGTGTGCGGCGTAGACCTTGTTGTTGCCGACGACGACTGAGGAGTTGATGCCGCGACGACTGAGTGCAAAGCCCCAGATCTTTTCGCCGGTGCGGACCTTCATCGCGTAGACCGAGCCGTCGGCGTTGCCGCCGATCAGCATGCGCACGCCACCGATCTCGGCGACGACGGGTACCGAGTAGGTCGTGTCGAGCGGTTTTCCGCCGGGCGTCGAGATCCAGACGACGGCGCCGGTGCGTTTGTTGAAGGCGAAGTAACGGTGGCGACCGGGCGTGTGGCTACCCCAGTTGGAACTGAGATAGCTGATGATGACCAAGTCCTCGTCGACGACGGGTGTATGTATGCGGCCGCCATAGCCGGAGATGCGGCCGAATTCCTCGGTCAGCGAGCGCGACCAGACCACTTCGCCGTTGCGGTCGAAACAGAGAAAAAGCCCGCCGACGCCGTGCGCGTATATATGGCCGGTCTCGGGGTCGCCGGTCAGGCTGGCCCAGCCAACGCGGTTAAAAGGGATCGTGGTATGGAATATATTATAGGCGTGCTCCCAGATCTTTTCGCCGTTTTTCGCGTCAAAGGCCGCGACGATGCCCTCTTGGCCGATGCCCTCGCCGCGGCGGCCGATAACAAAGACCCGGCCATTGAGCACGATGGGGGTCGAGCGGCCGATAAAGTTGGCATGCCAGATCAGGTTGTCGCCTTCGGTGGACCATTCGGTGATGAGGTCGCTCGCGCTGGAGACGCCGTTTTGTGAAGGACCGCGCCACGAGGGCCAGTCGGCTGCCTGGACGGTGCCGGAGCATAAGAGAAGGCCGAAGAGGACGAATGGGATCAACATGCATTGCTTATACACGGCTAGCCTGCCTTGGGATAGGGCGAAAATCGAACGTGCGCGTTTTTTGATAAATACCATATAGATGTAATCAGTATAGGTGATACTTGTCAATTGGGGGCGGAGTGTTGATCGAGGGCTTTTTGCACGTCTTTTTCTTCGATCGCTGGATCTATAACGTAAAGCATAGGCTCCTCGACCAAGTTGAGGCTTGTACCTTCTTTAGGCGGGTCGTCGACGCCCGTTGAGTAGCAGTTCGATCATCGGGCGGGTGGGGTGCTGGCGACTGGGCGGATAACGCGGCCGATCTCGTTGTTGTTGAGCTTGACCAGGCTGCCGAGCGGGAACATCGAGACGATATCGACCAGTGGCTTGACCAAGCGTTGGTCAAAGACGGCTTGTCTCTTGGTCTGCAATTCCTTTAACGCTGCGTGGCGACTCACTGGCTCAGCCGATCGAGATCGAGGATGTCATCGCCTATTTGCGGCGGCCAGGTCCTTGAGATGTTGGCGGCCCATGCCTTTGAGGCCGACGGCGCCGGCGCACAAGGTGGTCACTTCTCTTTGCCTTCTGCCATCAGCCGCTGTTTAAGTTGGGTTTGGCTCTCGTAGATCGAGCCGCCTAGTCCTGGACGCACAACTTCTGGCATCGGTACCTCAGGTACGTCGGTCCAGCGGGGTTTAGTCGGTGGCTCGCCACGCAGCATAGAGGAGTTGAAGATTGCGAAATCTGGGATGGGCAATTCCCTGAGCCGCCAAGAGTCGGCGGCGGCGTATTGTTCGAGGTAGAGACGGCGGGAGCGTTCGGGGTTGATATTAGGGCGGGAGGCGTGCAGGGTACGGCAATGGTGGATCGAGATGTCGCCGGCTTTGAGTTCAATGGGCACTACGAGGCTGGGGTCGAAATCTGGATCACTGACGGCGCCGACGAAGACATCGTCCTGGTGGTGGCTGTAGATGGGGCCACGGTGCGAACCGGGCACGACGAGCAGGCAGCCGTTATCCTCGTCCATGTCATCCAATGGTACGCCGACAACGAGAATGTCGTCGTTGGTGCGCGGGGTAAAGGCGTAGTCCTGGTGCCATTCGACCGCACTGCCGAAACCCGCACTTTTCATATTGAGCTTGCTGCCGAAATGGCGGATACCCGGGCCGATGAGTTGTTCGAGTATGTCGAGCACGTTGTCGTCGCGGAAGGTCTTATCAAAGGTCGGATGATGCCGTTCGGGGCTTTTGAGCCGGCGTAGCCGCGGCTCCTCGGCGCTGTGCTCTGGTTCGAGATCAAAGAGGTCGGTGTGTTCGGTGGTTTTTCGCGATTTTTCGAGGAATTCGTCGGATACCTGGCGCAGTGCGGCGATTTGTTCCTGGGGGAAAATGTCATTAACGGTGATATAGCCGTCTCGGTGGTAGGCATCGACTTGCTCTTGGTTCAGCATGGGGGTCTCTCGCTGGTTGAAGTTTGACAGTTTGTGCAATAGGCCATATGTAATATATGAATTCGCTAGGACGAATACCTGTTAGTTTATCTTCCGTCACGACGAAAGAGCCGCCTTGTTATATTTTCTCGCCGTTGTATTTCCGCCCGCCGCCATCTTGATGCGCGGCAGGGTTTTTCAAGCCTGGTTCAGCGCGGCTTTGTGGGCAATAACTCTCGTATCAATTTTGGTCGACGTGGGCATTTACGCCGGGCCACTGTGTATAGGGCACGGTCTCTTTGTGGTCTACCATTATAAAGAGGATCACCGCCAGAAGCAGGAGCCCGGCGGGCAAGCATCGTAGGCTGCGCGTTCATGTGAGCCGGAATGGACCAGTCTCTCCGCTTTGTTGGGCATACTTGCAAAAGTTTTTCGGTAACGAGGTATCCGAGTACATTGCCAGTATTGCGATAGAATTTCGCGCGCTGCTGCCGGCGGGCTCCCTAGATTCAATCAATCGCTTAAGATGGTGCGGGGCCTTCGAGTCGATTCCGCTATGTGCCCCAAATGACTCTATCCCTTCCTTATAGACTGATCTGGCGGAGTCGATCTCGCTTTTCTGCCGATAGGCTTCGCCGATCGCGATCAAGTCCGGTAGCGGATTTTTCCAGGCATTAAAACTCCACGAGAAATGTACAATTGCATCGCGACGCAACCCCAGGCGATTGAGGATTACGGATAGGCCGATATAGAGCTCGGGGATCGGGTCCGAGTCGGCAAGACGCTTGGCGGCGGTCAAGGATTTCCGGTAAAATCGGTTGGATTTTGCGGGAGTATCAGCGTAAGATTGAGCATCCCTGCGAAACCCATGTGGTGTCTTCTATTGTGGTTGCCTGCAAGAAATAAAAAATCGCACGTATTGCTTAGTTTGTATTCGTCTAGGGGGTATATTGTACCTCTCGATGCCTCGTCAAGCGGCTCGAAGGACCAGCAAGAGAGTGGCCGAGGCTGGTTGGTGAACCGGATTATGTGGTCAAAGAACAGGAGTTGGGTTATGCAAAATAACCGCGCCGGCTGGGCGCAAATAGATGTCACGCCGCCCTTGGGGCTGCCGATGGGCGGTCGCGGATCACGGTTTACCCCGGGTGCCGCCGCATTGGATCCACTTTTGGCGCAGGCGTTGGTGCTCGAAGACGAGACAGGGCGGCGGATGCTGTGGGTCTCGATGGATATGATCGGCATGTCGTATCACGCGACGGCCGAGTTTCGCTACGAGTTGATGGCGGCGACGGGCATTTCCTTTGATGCCATCGTGATAAACGCTTCGCACACGCACAGTGGCCCGATGACTGGGTTTGAGGGCTATGCGACGTTGCAGCCGAAACCCGAACAAATGCAAGTTTATGAAACGGGTCTGATCGCCAAGACGGTACGTATGGCGCACGAGGCGATCGCGCGGTTGGCACCGGCGAAGGTGAACGTACATCGCGGGCTATCGGACATTGGCATCAATCGCCGGCGGCGCGACCCGGCGGGACAGATGGGCATGGCGCCGGATCCGGAGGGCTTTTACAATAGGGATTTATGGCTACTGGATGTTGTGGCGGGTGATGCGCGTTCGATCACCTTTTCGTATGGGTGCCATCCAGTATTGGTCTACGGTTATGCCTACGACAGTATTTCGGCGGATTGGCCGGGCGTATGCCGCAATCGTTTGCAAGAAGCGCTCGGCCGCAATGTACAGGCACAGTTTATCCAGGGTTTGGCCGGCAATGTGCGCCCGCGTCAGGTGGCGGATCTGGATCGGGGCATTTTCCGAAAACCGACTACGGCCCAAGACCATATGGCGGCAGGAGCGCAATTGGCGGATGATGTGTTGTCGGCATTGGGAACTGGTGGCGAGGCGCTCGACCTTGAGTTGGCGGCGGTGGCCGGTTTTGCTTTGGCGCCACGGGACCTCGACAAGGCGCCGCCGTTGGAACATTGGCAGGAGTTGGCAGCGAGTGACGATGAACTCAACCGCAATGTCGGGGCGTATTGGGCTGAGCGTATTGTATCTGGTTTGCCGCCAGTGCCCGTAGTGCCTTGGAGTATCGGTCTGATGCGCTTGGCGAAGGGGCACCAGATCGCCTGGATGTCGGGGGAGCCGTTGGCTGAATGGTTGCGTCATTTGCGCGAGTGGCTGGATGATGACGGGCTGGTCGCCTGGGGGTATTGCCAAGACGGGAGGTGTTATATGCCGACGGATAAAATTATACCCGAAGGCGGCTATGAGGTCGGGCCGTCGAATACGTATAACAAAAGCGGGCCGACGCCCTTTGCAGTGGGCATCAATAAAGCGGCAAGGGAAGCTTTTCTGAAACTAGCCGAGCAAATAAAGATCTCTTAGGTCTGCTCACGAGTAAAATAACTGACTACGGCAAAGGTCAGCACATTAAAACACAAACCCCAAGCTCCAGTGTCGATCATCGTCTTCATACTGCCGAGCACGTCTTTTACCGCTTCGCCGGCGAGCATGGGGAAGAAGGGGCTGAGGAAAAAGATGGTTGTCACGCCGACGCACAAGCCTGCGATCGCGCCCTGTCGCGTGCCCCGGCGCAGATAGAGCATGTCGACGGTCAGTGGCAATAATTGCGTGGAGAAGGCGATGGCCAGCAGACCGAGCACGACGATCATGCCGAGCGGATTGCTCTCGGAGCGGCGGGCTAATATCACTAAAAAAAGTGCCAAGCATGTGACGGCGGTGATGATCAAACGGCCGACCCAGTTTTTTTCGCGCTGCGAGGCTTGTGGGCGGATAAACTGGTCGTAGATATCGTGGGTGAGCAGCGCGCTAAGCGCGTGCAGATTCGAGTCAGCGGTGCTCATGGCCGCGGCCATAATGGCGACCAGGATCAATGCGGCCAATACGGCACCTAAAGACCCGAGCAATTCGGGCAGGTGGTTTTTCAAGACCACGACCAAAATCTGGTCGAATTCTCCGGCGGTCTGTCCGACGATTGGGTGTGGCAGGATTTTCCCTGCGGTGTCGATGAGATAGGCGCCGGTGCCATCGGTCAGCGGATAGAGCACCTGGCCGCCGAGGCCGACCAGCATAACCCCGAAAAAGAAGCAGAGCGTCAATACGGCGGCGAAGATCAGTGCGCTGCGGCGCAATACCTCGCTCGAACGGGCGGCGTAGAAACGCATCCACTGTGCGGGTTGGATCATCGAGCCCAATGAGGCGAAGAGCGAGGCGGTAAAAAGGATCTCCGGGGTCCAGCGGCCGGAGGTGCCCGGCGCCGATAGCGAGCGAGTGGGTAGTTTGGCGACCTCGGCAAAAAAGTTCACTGGGCCACCTAAGACCCAGACGGCGGCGATGCCGGCCAATAACATGCCGCCGACCAGCAAGCCTCCTTGGACAACGTCGGTCCAGGCGACCGAGCGCATGCCGCCGGTCATGATATAGAGCATGGTCACCAGCGCCAAAAGACCGGCGCCGATTTCAAAGGCGTCGGTGCCTGGAAAGAGTTGTTGCGATAGGATGCCGCCGGCCTGGATCTGCATTACGACATAGGGTACGGCGTAGAGCAAGCCGACGAAGGCGACCAATAATCGCAGGCCGACGCGGCTTTGGTAGTGGGCGGAGATCATGTCGGCGGGGGTGATATAGCCGTGTTGGCGACCGATTTTGCGGATGCGATCGCCAAGCAGGTAGATGGCGACGCCGGCGACGGGCACGTTGAGGCTGAATAGGGCGAAGACTACGCCGTCGCGGTAGACCATGCCGGGCGCGCCGAGCAGGGCGAAGGAGCTGAAGAAGGTGGCCATGATGGTCAGGGCCGAGACGACCCAACCCTGCGAGCGGCCGGCCAGATAATAATCCTCTTCACTCTCGCCTTGGCGTCGGCGATACCCCTGGATGCCGAAGAACAGCAGCAGGAGCAGATAGAGGCCGAGCACGATATAGGGCGTTGAACCAAGTCCGGTAGTCTCAGGCATCTTCGCCTCCCCGCCATAGGTATTTATAAGCGTAGAGAATCACGGCGAATTGCACCACATACCAGAATAGCCCCCAGACGTATATGACCGGCAGGCCGAACGCAAGGAAGTCGGCGTCGGGGTCGAGCGGGTCGGGGTTGATTAGGTGCAGGCCAGGCCCTGCGCCCATAAATATGGCGAGTAGAAAAAGGAAAATGAGCAGGTTGCGGGTGTTGTTCATGATGGCTCTATTGTTTTGGGCAGCGGCTGTCCGGCCAATTGCATGAGTTGCGCTACAAAGCGGTAGGTGATGCCCCAGAGTAGGGGTCTGTTCGGCCCCAACAAGTTGATCGCAGGCACGTGGCGCGGAAAACCGCGATTGGCGAAAGTGTGATTAAGCTGTCGGGTCGGATCGGTCAGGTTGCTGAAGGGTTGCCAGAAGGCGGTGGCGACTTCATGATTCAGTTGCAATGAGTTTGCCTTTTCGACTCGGTAAACAAAGGCCGCGACTTCGACGCCCAAGGTTTGGGTAACGAGATCGTCAAGTCGGCCCAGGTAGTGGTCCGGTTGCAGATCGAGACCAATTTCTTCGCGTGTCTCGCGTTCGGCGGCTTCCCGCAGATCGGCGTCGTTAGGTTCAACTCGACCGCCGGGGAAGGCGATATCTCCGGACCAAGGGTCGCCCTCTACGCGGGCGCGCTCGATAAAGAGCAACTGCGGGCTTTCGCCTTCCTGCAAGATCGCGGCGACGGCGCTGCCTGGTTTTTTGGCGGTGACCGGAGTGCGTGTGGCGAGTGCGCGGTGGATGTCGTCGAGGGGGTTCACTGGGTGAAAATGTCGAAGACATTGCTGAGGGTTGAGCCCTCGGCTGGGTAGAGTTCGGTATAACTGCAGCGACTACAGGTCACCGTGCTGAACTTGCGATTTTGCATGTCGAAGATTTTGCTGCAAAAACCGCCGACGGTGCGGATTTCGCCGATATCTCAATCGCGGTGGCCGCACTTGACGCATGCGAAATTTAAGGTGTCCATAGAGCGAACCCCTCAGAGCTTGATGATGAAAGTGGTGGTGCGGCCTGGACGCAGGCTGCGAATGCGCGGAAAAGTATAGGTGCCGTAGTCGGTCAGGGTGAAGTGGTGCAGGGGCAGGATGCCGTGCAAGACTTGTAGTTCGATGCGCGCAGAGCGGGCATTCTCTTTAATTTTGCAGGTGCCCCAGGCGTAGCCGGTGGACCAGAAAACGGTGCCGTCGCGCGCGGCAAAGTGCATTTGTCGCGCGACGCCTGAATAGCGGAAGCCGGTCAGGGCCAGGACGGCGGCCCAGGAGACCATTGCGCGGGCGTAGTGGTGGCCGCATTCGGCTTCGTCGAAGGGGCTGCGTTTGCGACCGTCGTAGCGGTCGCGGATATCGCGGATGGCCTGCAGACCAGTTTTTTCCTGACCTTCGTAGAGCATGCCAATGGCCGCGGTGTATTCGAAGCCGGTCATGACCTCGGTGAAGTAGGGGAAGGGATTGTCCGGCCGCTCGCCGGGATAGCTGGCCATCAGCAGCGCGGCCTCATCGTCGAGGACATAGCTGCGCATGCAGTTGAAGTGAGCTTTGAGGGACGCGCGGCGGTTGTATTTCCAGATGCTTTTGAGGGTTTTGCGCACATGGCGTTTATCGGCTAGATAGCCGAGGCCGCAGACGTGGGCCAGCAGTTGGCCGATGAGCTGATCGACCAGGCAGCCGGGCCCGAGTTGGTAGTCGGGGTTGCTGAGCACTTTTCCGCCCATGCCGAGTTGTAGGCTGGTAGCCACGTCTGACGCGCGGCGCGGCGGTTTGATCTGGTGCTCGTAGTATTCGCCATTGAAGAGATGTTCGTCGAGCCAGCGCGAACCTTTGTCGAAGAGGTTGCGGCAGCGCTGGGCGAAAGCCTGATCATTTATATAATTTGCCATTTCTTCTGCTGCGCGCAGGGCGGCCAGGTACCAGAAGCCCATCTGCGGGTTGGGACCGTAGTATTCGACATCCATGGTATTGTGCTGGCAGCCTTCCATCACGCCGTCCTGGTCGGCGTCCCAGCCGCCTTTGATCCAGCAGAATTCGAGTGCTTTCACCACCTGCGGGTAGAGTTTTTGTAAAAAGGCGTCATCACCCGAGAGCTGCCAGTCGCGGAAGACCTTGACTATACAGCCCATCTGCCCGTCGGCGGCGGCCTTGTCGAAGTCCAGGGCGCGGCTGAGCGGCAGATAGACGCGGAAGTTCATCATGCCGTCGGCGCGCATCGCGTGCAGGAATTCTATTTCGCGCATTGAGCGAGCAAGGTCGCCAAAGAGAAAGGCGGTGGCCTGCTCGTAATTCCAGACGTGGGTGCAGGAACCAAGGCAGCAGCCAGTGTCGTCGACGCAGCCCTCCCAGCCGAAGAAGTGACCGTCCGGAGTGCGGAAGCAGGTTTGCGTACGCAGGGTGCTCAGATTGGCGAGCGCAGATTCTTTGACCTCGTGCGGCAGGTCGCTTTGGCAGAAGGCACTGACAAAACTCAGGGTCTGTTTCTCGAGTGCGTTGAGTTGGGGGGCAATTTTAACAGCGGCGTCCCAAGCGTCGCTAAATTGTGTGGTATAATAATTGCCGATGGTGTCTTCGTCGCCGCAGCAATCGCTCTTGCCCGGGGTCCAGGTGATGCGATTGGGGAAGTGCCAGGTAAGCAGAAAGGTGATGGTCTTGCTCTGGCGGGGCGCCAGGGTGGTGGAGACGGCGAGCGAGGCCATCGGCGCGTCTTGGCCATCGGTCTGACGGTCTTCGAGCAGGCCGTCGTGGGAAAAATCGTTCCAAAAATCCAATAGCGAGGTGCCCCAACCGGCTTTGAGCCAGGCGGTGCGAGTGCTGATTCCGCTGCGGGCGGTGGTGCTCAGTGCCAGCGAACCCCATTGCGCGGACTGGGGCTCGACTCCGCGCGAATCCAAAAAGAGTCCGCTGAGGTTTTTGTGTTGGCGAAAGCGGTTGCGGTTTTTGCTGGCGGCACCTTCTGTACCGTCGGTGCCGATGAAGTTGGGCAGCGAGCCGCAGACGGCCACATCGATTTTCTTAGCGGTGGGATTGTGCAGATGGTAGCGCAAAACGGCGACCGGCAGTCCGCTCGCGTCGGCGTTGGTGGGCACGAGCGGGTTGAAGGCTTCAAGGCGGACGCGGACGGGGGTGTTCGGGTCGGAGAGCAGCACTTGGCCCAAGGGATAGGCGGCGGCAAATGAGCAATTGGCGAAGCGCGGCAGGCCGTGGTTTGCCGCGTCGCTGCCCGAAGCACCTTCGTAGAGGCTCAAATCGAGTGGGCCTTCGAGCGCGCGGGTGACCGCTTCGCCGCCTTTGGGCTTGGCCCAGAGGGCGAAGAAGGGTTTGCCGGAGAAGCGTTCGCCGGGAATGAATCCCTTGGCCGGGCGGTTGACTATTTCCCAATCGCGCAGATCGCCCCGGCCGCCCAAGGAGACGGTGCCAGTGCCGATGCCGCCCAAGGGTAGAGCAATGCGGGCGAGGTGGTCGCAGTCGTATGTTTTGAGCACGGACCAGTCTTTGTTGAGCTTGTCCATGATGGTTACTTTCGCTTGAGTTGGATAGAGTTTACGATATGGCTTATCGGGCAGCAAGGGGTTATATGTTGTTCCTAGTTGTGCGATGGCAAAATGGGGAAATGAGAAGATGAGATTTGCTACATTCCATTTGATGATCGAGATGCCTACGTATTGCCCGAGCCGCTGCAAAGACCTCATCCGCCGGTGGCAGTGACCGCGGGCAGTGTCGAAGGGGCGCGCTACGCCGCTCGGTTTGCGGCGAAATACTGTGCTGGTTCCGTTGGGGGGATATGGATAGCGCACAGGCGCGACAGTCGATGGCGTGCTGTGCGGCGGAGGTTGTGCGTCGATGTGGTTAAATGTGACTTAGCTTATCGCCGATAAAGAGGGTCATATCTTTTATTTCTGCCCGGGCAGTAGGGACTAGTCATCTTCGTGGATATCGGATTAGCGTGATGTCGACGTCTATTATTGGAGTAATGATATGAGTGCAAACAAAGTCGTGCCATTTTTTGCGGTGAAGGATATGGCGCAGTCCGTCGCGTTTTATATCGAAGGGCTCGGGTTTGAATTCGAATTCAAATGGGAGAAGGATGGATTATTGCAATTCTGCAATTTGCAGATCGGGGGGACGAACTTGATGTTACAGCAATTCAAGACGGAGGAGCACGACGCACGGCAGTTCAGCGACAACAAGGGCGAAGGCGTGTCGTTGTGTTTTTTCTGCGATGATGCTGTCGGGTTTTATCGCGATGTGCGGTCGCGCGGCATCGTTGCCTCTGAACCGCAGGTCGGCAATGGCTTGTGGGTGACTTCGCTTTGTGATCCCGACGGTTATGAGTTGCAGTTTCAAAGCCCGGCGGACGCGGCGGAGGGCAGCAAGCTGTCCGAGGTAGAATAAGATGGGGTGCGAACCCGATATCGTCGCCAAGACCAGCGCGCCGGTTACCGTCGAGTCGTTGCGGCGGGATTTACTAGCTTTGGGTGTTGAGCCGGGCATGGTATTGTTAGTGCATTCTTCGCTGAGTGCGCTCGGCTGGGTGTGCGGCGGACCGGTCGCGGTTGTGATTGCGTTGCAAGAAGTACTTGGTGAAGACGGGACTTTGGTGATGCCGATGCATTCGGCTTCGCTGTCGGATCCGGCGGCGTGGGCCAATCCGCCAGTCCCCCAAGACTGGTGGCAGACCATCCGCGATACGATGCCGGCCTATGATGTGGCGTATTCCCCCACTCAGGGCATGGGGTTGATCGTTGAGGTATTTCGCCGATGGCCGGGGGCGGTGCGCAGTCGGCACCCGCAGCATTCCTTTTGTGCCCGGGGGCCGTTGGCGCATAAGATTGTCGAAGAGTACGCTTTGCATTACGGACTCGGCGAAGAATCGCCTTTGGCCAAAGTCAACGGTTTGGGCGGATCCGTATTGCTCTTGGGGGTCGGGGACGCCAATAATACCTCGTTGCATTTGGCTGAGTATCGGGCGGAGTTTGCCGGAAAAAAAATTGTGCAGAACGGGGCGCCGATAACGACCGAGGTGGGTAGAGAATGGGTGGTGTTGCAGGATCTCGATATCGAAGACGAGGATTTCGCCCGGCTCGGCGCGGACTACGAGGCGCAGACGGATGCGGTGGGTATCGCATCGGTGGGCAGGGGCGAAGCCCGGTTGTTCGCACAGCGAGATATCGTCGACTTCGCCGTCGGTTGGATGCGGCAGAACCGCACTTAACGGCGCAACAGGAGCCCAAGCGGTACTAAGCCGCAATAACCCAAGACCAATAAAACCGGTGCCGCCGTCAGCGACTAGAAACCGTCGTGAGGAGGTAGCGAGAGCAGGGTATAGCCCAAGCCGATCGCTGCCAAGCCAGAGAGCAATACGCGCTTTCTCATGACTAAATCGACCCGACGGTGGTGGGGAAACGGATCAACAAGCTGTCCTTGGCGTTGGCCTGGCCCCGGCGTTGGTGTTCGAGTAAATGCACATTGGCCATGACTTCGTAGGAGTCGGGGGGTGTTGGTGTGGGTTGCACGAGCGGTGTTGGCAACGCGCGCAAGGTTTTTGCCGGGCTGGGGTGCTCGGTGGCGACCAGCAGCAGGAATACGGCGGCCGCGCCCAACAGCGCCTGGTAGACTGGGACGCGGATCTGTGCCAGTCGCAGCAAGGGATGGCCGATGGCGAGTCGGCGGTGCAGTTGGGCCTGCACCGCGGGGCCGGGGCGCAGGGTGCCGATCTTGCGACAGAGTTTTTTGTTGCTCAGCTCTTCGAGTTTGGGGCGAAAGAGCCGCCTGGCTTTAGGGGGCGGCCTCGTTTAAGCCCAGGGCGTTGCGCAGGATCCGGCGGGCGATAACCATTTTCTCTTCTTCACCGTAGCGACTGAGATAGGCCTCGATCAGTCGCAAACCCTCCTCGCTTTGGTTTAGCGCTTGCAGGCTGGCGGCTAGACCGTAGTGGCCGTCGGGGTGTTGCGGGTCAAGACGGATGGCCTCGCGGTAGAGGCCGGAAGCCCGTTCTGGGTCGCGATAGCGGTCGTGGACCAGATCGGCGACGGTCACAAGGTTTTCGTAATTCGCTCCTGGATCGTTGCCGATTTCTTTAATCAACATACGACCGGCTTTTTCCATATGGATCGCGGCCAGCTTCGGTTGTTCGAGTCGCTCGAATCGTTGCGCGGTCAGATAGATCGTGTGCCAGCGGAGTGGCAGACGATCTTCCCCCCATTCGGTGAGCCGCAGCAGGTCAACCCCATTTTTTTCGCCCTCGTAGTGTCCGGCTAATTGCGCGAAAATGGCGCGGTAATTGCCAAGCAGACGGGTGGTGTTTTCATCTTTGTACACCGTTGAATCGAGCAGCGCGCGAACTTGGAAGGTGTTATAGAGCAAATTCTCAATGCGCTGTTCTTCGACCGGCGGGTTCTTTTCGCGCCTGAGCGTGACGACCATGCCGGCCGTGGCAAGATAGGCGTCGACGCCGGTGCGATTACTCACCGGCACGGTAAGGGCGAAGTGGATGGGTTTTCCCCAGTTGTTCCACTCGGCGATTTTTAACACCATCTCGTCCTGTACGCGCAGGACATTGTGGCCGGAATAATCGCGCACTTCGAATTCCATTCCAGCGACCGAAACCATCTGTGGCTCGGGCCAATAGCGCCGATAGATATCGGTGTCTTCAATGTCGGTAAGCACTGAATCGATAAAGGTGTCGTCGTAGCGGATGTCTATTTTCGGCTCGCGGTCACGCAGTTGTTTGATATACCAGTTGGTGTTCAATAAACTGAGGTTAACCACGCGCACGTCCTTGCGGATGTCCTCGACCTCCTGCAAAAACCACAGCGGGAAAGTGTCGTTGTCGCCATTGGTATAGAGGATAGAGTTTTCTTCGCAGCTTTGCAGTAGATTGTAGGCGTAATCGTAGGCGATATAGTCGCCGGTGCGGTCTTGGATATGGTAGAGCTTGGCGAAGACTCCGGCCGGTAGGAGTAGCCCAAAGAGCGCGAGCCCGACCACTAGCCAAGGGCTGAGCTGCGCGAGTTTTTCTCGTATTGCTTCGATGATAGCGACCCAGCCGAGGCCGATCCACAACGAAAAAGCCAGATACATCCCGCCGAAGACATAGTGGCGCTCCCTCGGCTGGGGGTCCGGCATGTTCAAATACATCGACAAACCGAATCCCATAATCAGAAACATCGCGAAAATGGCGGCGAAACGGCGCCAGTCGTGCTGTGCGTGCCAGAAGAAGCCCCATAGACCCAAGCCATAGGGTATCAGCGAGATGAGAATTGGCTGGGGGATGTCGCCGGTGGCCTTACGGAAGGTGACGGTGCGCTCCAGCAGCGGGAAGGGAAACTGCTGGAAGAAATACTTCATCTGCTGGTCCCAAAACTGGTAGGCACGGTCGGCGCGAGCGTTGAGCATGGTGGTGAGCATGCTGTCGGTGCCGTATTGCTCGCGGTTGATAAAGGCCATAAAGGCTTTGAACGTTTCCGGGTCGTTCTCGTCGATGACCGGATTGAGTCCCGAGCGGATATACAATGCCGCGTAGGTCGAATAGCC
>Ga0315339_1002332_pt1 | contig 14591 bp, 12 predicted proteins | sample ASW17metaG_FD_204514 | JGI IMG/M metagenome (GOLD analysis project Ga0315339, IMG submission 204514) | Ammonia-oxidizing marine archaeal communities from Pacific Ocean, United States - ASW #17 | ecosystem: Environmental > Aquatic > Marine > Oceanic | place: USA: California | collected 2016-12-05
GTGAACAGCGAGTCCGAAATGCTTGAATTCACGCCCGGAGCGTGCCGGCCGCATGCCGTGGTACTTCACAAGGATGAAGTCACCACATTGGGGGTCCTTGTCTGAGATCAGCCTCTTCAGGACGGCGGGTGTCCCCCACACGGCAAGAGTGCCGTCATCTTCGGTTTGCACGTCAACAACATCAACCTCGTCACCGTGGTTCGTGTGCTCGCGTCTCCGATCGACGACAACGCCTGAGAGTTGATCGCCCGGTTCGGGCTTCCAACTTTGGGCCGGATTCGCCTGCCGTGCGACTTCGTCGTGTAGACGGGCTAGCTCTTCTTCTGTTATGCTTTTCACGATTCAGTTACCTTTCTTTTCTGTGTGATTTTTGATTTCTGCCCCGGTCGGGTCGCTGCCCTGCCGGGGCAAACTTGTTTGGGGGCCACCAGGCACCGTTGGTAGTCTGTTCGAGAGCAGCGAGGCTCTCGCTGAGACGCAAGACAGGTCACAGTTCCCGGATCAACCGCCGGGTTGCGTAGGGTCGGAAGAGCCAAGTGTTTCCGATTCATTGATGGACTCCTTCGTATTTCGGGCAATCCACCCACGGAGTGCCGCCTGGGGCACGCGAACGGCCCGGCCAAATCGAACCACCGGCAGCGTGCCATCCGCCATCCAGCGGTAGGCCAAGGCCCTGGACACTCCCAGCGCCTCGGCGACCTCGCGGCCGCGAAGCAGTAAACGGTCAACTCTGTGCTCGGGTTTCTGTAGAGGGCTATTGGGTCTCATGTACCCTATATGCTAGCCTGAGTTTTTAGAAGGATGCAAGATCATACATGCCCTCTACATTCGATGGCAAAAACTAACCTTTACGGGAACTTTTGTTGGCGATTCAATCGCTACGAGATCAGAGACGGTTTCATCGTCCCTTCGCCGAACGCCCGTCTTGAGAAGTACGAACCTTGGAAGAGCTATGGGCCAGTCCAGGGTAAAGGCAGTGTGGTTCGCCCCTACGGATCTCTGATCGAGCTAGCGAAACGCTTTGAGGGTCGCTTAGTCAGAGACCTGACCACCGAGGAAGAGTCTCTGATCCTGAGTTGGTGCAACGCGAACGGTCTCCTTGGGCTCCTGCTAAATCAGGTCGAGGAAGTCCTACAGCCAAGCGAAAAGCCTGCACTGTGGCACCACTACTACAGGACTTCGCGAGGATGGACAAGGAGCGAGTTGTTTCGCGTTCATCGCGATGACCCACCTGTCCGTGGCGCACTCGTCCGGCAGCTGGGCACCTTCATATGGCACCGAGAACCGCTGAGCACAACCTGGGAGCTTTTCTTCCCCAACGTACATGAGGCCGACCGCGAGTCCTACATTTACCCGGCCCCACTCTCGCGGGAGTTCTGGGAATCGTACGCCGAGCCGGTCGGCTTCTTTCTAGGCGCCGCAATCAAGCTATCCAGGGCGGTCACGGACCTAGCACGCATCCGCCTCACTGCGAGGACAAGCGACACCGACAAGATAGCTTGGGACCAAGGGGACAAGACGTTGCAGGCTCTGACGTACGCCGCGACTCCGTTACTCAGCCCTACACGGTCAAGAGCTGGCTACTCGTTCGGTTGGGCTTGCCACTCTCTCATTGCCACTCTTGCAATGATGGCGAGCCTTGATCTAGCACAAGCTCGCGTGTTGTCCTGCCGCCGTTGCGGTCAGGTGTTCGTCTCGCAGGCGAAGCAGGCCCGATACTGTTCCGTGCGCTGCCGCAACACAGAACAGATGAAGCGTTACCGAAAAGCGAAACAGAAAGCCGACAAAGGAGCAAGCCGAGATGACAAAGCGAAAACGCGGAAGCGGTGAAGGATCGATCTACAAGCTGAAGGATGGCCGTTGGAGAGCAGCCGTCTCGGTCGGTTGGAAGGACGGCAAGCGGGTCCGAAAGACGTTCACCGGCAAGACCCGCCACGCGGTCGCGGAGCAGATGAAGGTTGCCTTGCGAAGCCAGCAACAGGGCCTGCCGATCGCACCTGAGCGCCAAGCGGTCGGCCCATTCCTCGATGCATGGCTCGAAGACTCCGCGCGGCCCTCAGTCAGGCCGAGAACGTACATCTTTTACGAATCCATCGTTCGCCTTCACCTGAAGCCGGTCCTCGGCAACGTTCCCCTCCAGAAGCTCGAACCGCAACATGTCCAGCGGCTGATGAACCAGAAGCTTGAATCAGGGCTGTCCCCTCGCATGGTCAGGCATATCCACAGGACGTTAACGACAGCGCTCCAGGTGGCTGAACGCTACGGCCGTGTTCCGCGTAACGTTGCCAAGCTGACCGACCCGCCAACGGCTCCGAGGCCGGAGGTCAAGTTCTTCACGATAGAGCAGGCCCGACGGTTCCTGGCGGCCGTCAAAGCACATCGCCTGTGCGCCCTGTACACCGTTTCACTGGCGCTCGGGTTGCGCCTCGGAGAAGCCTTGGGTTTGCGATGGGCCGATGTCGATTTGGAGACCGGACGGCTTACAGTACGCTACGCGCTCCAACGAATCAAGAAGGACGTTCAACTCGTTGAGCCGAAATCGGCAACAAGCCGCCGGACCGTCACATTCCCAGCGTTTGCCATCTCTGCCTTGCAGCACCACAAGGCTAAGCAGCAGAGTGAAATCCAGTGGGCAGGCTCAGGTTGGAAAGGGAACGACTGGGGTCTAGTGTTCACATCTACTGTTGGAACGCCACTCTTTGCGCGGAACGTGCATCGGCAGTTCAAAAACATCCTGGTCGGCGCCGATTTGCCCGACCTCCGGCTCCACGATTTGCGTCACTCGGCTGCTGCTATCCTCATCGCGCAGGGAGTCAGTGCCAAGGCCATCAGCGCCCTACTAGGGCACAGCGCCGCGTCCTTCACTTTGCAGGTGTACGGTCACCTGATGGAGGAAACGAAACGAGAGGTTGCGACCCAAATGGACGCCGCATTGAACCCCGTGGCTACCCAGGTGGCTACCAAGCCCTCTGAGCGCCGGGTGCAGTAGATCGTAAGTGATTGAAAAGATTGGCTCCTCAGGTAGGACTCGAACCTACAGCCCTCCGGTTAACAGCCGGATGCTCTACCATTGAGCTACTGAGGAGTAGCGGGGTGGAAAGACTACCTTTTCTATGCTCGCAGACGGATTTTGGGTTGTCAAACAATCGGCTGCCCGCTCAGTCGCTTCGGCGGAATTCCATGCCGGCGAAGCTGACGACGGACTTCTCGTCGATGTTCCACTGCTCGTAGCGGAGAACCTCTCCCCGGACACCCTTCACCGACGCAAGGAACGTGTAGACCGGCGAATAGCCGCACCAGCGCAGCTCGTTGTAGTTCGGCTTTACCAGCTCGAAGAAGGCTTCCGTATCACCCGCACAGACCTGCTCCAGGCGCGCTTCGTCGCGGCGGCGCGTTTCAAGAAGCTGTCCTTGCTCGGCTCTTACTTCGAACTCGTCACCGTAGCGCTGGCGAATGTGCGCCAAGTCGATCCCCAGCACCCAAACCAGGCGGTCGCCGTGCCTGGCGTCGAGTTCCGAGAGAGCGTCGAAAAAGCGGCGGACATCGTCGTTGTTCTCGGGCGCTTTGCCGGTCATGAGGCTCTCGGCAAAAGGCCCGCAGAGAACCGGGACGGTTTTCACGTCGGAGCGGCCCAGCACATGCTGCAGAAAGACGCACTGGAACTCGATCGAGTGTTCACTCGAATGGCAGTAGTCTTCCATCTCAATTGAGTTGGGCGCCTCACGGGCGAGTTGGTCGACGATCTCGATATCGGTGGGCAGCGGACCGAACGGTGTTACATACGGCTTACGGGTAAGACCAAACTTCTCAGGAGCGCCGTAGTGCGATGTGCCGAGAATGACGAACGTTTTTGTCCGCGTGGTTCGGGTTCAACCGGCGATAGGCTGTGGCATAGCTTTGGTAACCACCCTCGGGGCTGACGTGCGGAGCCGCGATGGCGGCGAGCGAGTCGCCATCGTCTTGCTCGGGCTCGGGATCCGCGCCGTACTCCGAGAGCTGCAACCGCAAAGGCTCCGGCTCATCCGGATAGCCCGAACCGGCGTGCGCGGGGGCGCGTTGCTCGGCGTCGGCGAACTCCTTGTGCTTGCGGTCGCGCATTTCGTGGAACTCGGGTGACTCGAGAAAACCGCTTTTCCGTAGTGTGTCGATCAGGTGGCGCACGGTTTCGCCGACGCGCACGTCTCCACCGGTCACACGCGTGAAGAACGCGTGTAGGTCTAACTCGGTGCTCTCGCCATCGAAATGGCCGAGGCCCTGCACCAGAGCAGGCGGCACGATGATCATCGCATCGGTGTAGCGGAAGGGGTCCCGTATGAATGGTCCCGGCTGGTCGGGGACCGGCGAGGGCATGATGTCGAGCTCGCGTCGGAGCGGAGGCAGTATAGCGCTCATGCTAGACTCGGCTGACTACTGGATTCGTACGTACTCCCCGGCCGACTTCCATTCGGGGAAAGCGAGTCCGTCGACATCGAAAACGATCTCGCCATTGCGTACGGTCATGACCGCTTCGATCTTCTTCGTGCCGGTGTTCTTCTTGCCCCAGGCATCCTTGTAGGCGAAGATGCCCTCGCTATGGCGGAGAACAGCAATGTCAGCGATCTTGCCTTGGCCCAGCGTGCCAATCTCAGGAAAGCGCCGGATCGCCTTAGCGGGATTTGCCGTCGAACGCATGATGGCGTCTTGGAGGCTCATTCCGAGCAGCATCATTTTCGAGATGCAATTCGGCATGTCGGGCTGCGGACCGAGGATGCTCGACCGGTGCAGGTCGGTGCTGATCGTATCCGGCGGAAAACCATCGGCCATGGCCCTGGTCGCGACCGGCCACATGAAGCTGCCACCGCCGTGCCCGAGATCGAACAGCACACCGCGTCGCCGCGCCTCGCGCGCGTAGTCGTGGACCTTGCCGGAGAAGCGGTCGACGATCTCGACTTGGCGGTCGTTGTAGGTATGCGTATGCATGTCGCCCGGCCGCATGTAGTCGAGGAGCTTCTCGCGCGAGTGGCGACCGGTGTTCGTGAAAATCTTGTCGTCGAACATCACTGGCACATCAGCCAGTTCACCAGCCCTGATGGCGCGCTTGATCGCGTCCCAGCCGGGATGAGGGTAGTGTGCGTGCTTGATGCCGACGATGACGTCGCGATGTTTGCGAATCATGGCGGCGGTTTTTTCGGGGTCCATATCATCGAGATTGCCCTCGGCCTCGGACACCATGCCGCCGCCGGCGATATGGATCAGAGCCAACACGCGTGTCTTCGCGGTCTCGATGATCTCTTTCCGAAAGGCTTCAAATGTGTGCCAGCCCGCGCCGCCGGCATCAATGAGGGTGGTGGTCCCCGTTGGAAGCGCTGTATCGTCGGGGAAAATCGAGCCGCCGTAGCCGGTGACGTGGCCGTGCAGGTCAATCAGACCGGGCGTCACATACAGGCCCTCGACATCAACAACCTTCTTGGCGTCGGCGGGCGGAATGTGTGCGGCGACCTTCGCGATGTTCGTGCCGGAGATCGCAACGTCCATCACTCCGTCGATTTCGTTCGCGGGATCGATGACGTGGCCGCCGCGCAGAAGCACGTCGTAGGATTGCGCGCCGAGGATGGACGGCAAGATGGCGAGCAGTAGACTAGCGAGAATTCGATTGAGCACAGGCATGATGTGTTGGGTACGGGAAGGAGATTCCCATTCTAGAGGACTAGCCGCGGCAAAAGGGCCTCCTCTGATCCTTGAGCAGCCCAACAACGAAGCCGTCCGATTGGCTACGGGCCTGTCATATAATGGGGCTTGGCTTGCTTGAGGGGCCCACGGTTGTTGGGGATGGCAGGGCGGGGAGTTACTTCAACAAGGCGCTCTTTCGTACCGGTTCGCAGCCTGCGGGACCGGTGTTTTTGTTCCGCGCGGCCCACTAGGCCACTTATGAACGAGGTACGACATGGTTTTTGACTTTGTCCAAAAACTGGAAGACGAGGTCCGGAAGCTCGAGTACGAACTCAAGAACGAGCTACCGAAGGAAATCCAGCGCGCGCGCGAGTTGGGTGATCTAAGTGAGAATGCCGAGTACTCCGCCGCGAAAGAGCGGCAAGACTATGTCGGCGCGCTGCTCGCGAAGAAGAAGAAACGCCTTGCCGACATGCGCATGGTGGATCTCACCAAGATTCCGCACGGTGTCGTCGGTCTTGGTTCGATAGTTCGCGTGTTTGACATCAACAACGACAAGGAAGTTGAGTACTCTCTCGTGACGTCGGAAGGCGCCGACGCTCCGAACGGAAAGATCTCAACGACGTCGCCGATTGGACGGGCGCTGATGGGTAAAGAACCCGGTTACGTGGCTGAGATCACTACGCCGGGCGGTGCGCGCGAGATGGAAATCCTGAAAGTGAAGACGATCCACGATCAGAAAGACTAAGCACGGGCCAGGGGACTGATTTAAAGACGAGCAATGGGCTTTACGCACAAGATCGGAAGCGCGGGCAATTACATGCTTGGGCTGCTCATCAAGTTGCTGATTGGCGCGAGAGTCCATCCGAACCTGCTGACCTGCATCGGACTTGGCATCAATGGAGTCGCGGCTTGGCTATTCGCGCGCGGGGAGTTCTTCTCGGCCGGCATCGTCGTGGTGATCGGGGCGGTCTTCGATTTGATTGACGGGCCGGTGGCACGCCAGAGCAATCAAGTCACGCGTTTTGGCGGATTCCTCGATTCCGTGCTCGACCGCTATTCCGACCTCATCCTACTGATGGGGCTCCTCGTCTACTACGCGAGCGTTAATCGATTCTTCTACATCATCCTGACGGCCGTTGTGATGACGGGGTCGGTGCTGACGAGCTACGTCCGGGCACGTTCCGAGAACACGATCGTGAGTTGCAAAGTGGGATTCCTAGAGAGGCCGGAGCGAATCGTGTTGATCATCATCGGCGCGCTGACGAATCGCATAGCGCCCGTGCTTTGGGTGATCGCGGTGCTTTCAAATATCACCGTAGCCCACCGGATCGCACACACCTGGAGTGCAACGCATCAGCTCGACGAAGCGGACCGCGCAGCGGAAGCGAAATCGCGGAACTCCGCTTCAAAGCAACCCCAACCGGGCGTGAACTCCGGCGAACTGCAAGAAGGGTCCGTCGTCTAGACAGGACCTGCTGTGTCCCCGACGAGTGGTTCCAACTCTCGCCGCAATCTTACTTCCGTAACGAAACGGCGCTCCGGAGCGACTAGATCCTGTAGGCTGTAGCCCTGCGGTCCTATCGTGTTCGAACAAACCTTCGTGCAGCGCGAAGGCAGTGGCGTCAAGCCGTGGACGCTGTTGGTTTCGTTGATCGGGCAGTCACTGCTCATCGGCGGAGCCTTGCTGCTGCCGCTCATCTATACCTACGACATACCTCTTCATGGGCTGGCGAATGCCATTCTACTGGCCCCGCCACCGCCCCCAGTGGCGGCGTCCGCACCGAAACAACGGCCCGACCCGGTCCGGACAGCGCCAACCCGGTTTGCGCAAGTGCTGCGGGCTCCGCGGGAGATCCCCCAGGAAATCGCACTGGTCGACGAAGGAGCAGTGGTTTCCGGCCCAACATTGAGCGGCGTGGAGGCGGGAGTCCCTGGCGGTGTGCCGGGCGGAATCCTTGACCTCTCTCGCGCGAACGTGATGACGATCTTACCGCCCGCTCCCATTCGGGTTGGTGGCAATGTGCAAGCGGCGCGAGCCGTCAACCGAGTGATGCCGGTGTATCCAGCGGAGGCTGACGGGCAAGGCCTAGGGGGCATCGTACGGCTTGAGGCGACCGTCACCAAGGAGGGGGGCATCCGCTCTCTGAAAGTTCTAGAGGGCCATCCGCTGCTGGCGGAGGCTGCGCTGGAAGCGGTTCGCCAGTGGCGCTACCGGCCAACTCGGCTCAACGGCGTGCCGGTGGAAGTGATCACAAACGTCTCGATCCATTTCAAACCGGCTCCGCATCCGGAACCGGAGTCCGGCAAGAAACGCAAGAGGAAGTAGGCCGCTACTTCGTGAAGTCTTTCTCAAACAAGCGGCACTTCAGTCCACCCTGCATGGTCGTAATCCATAGCTCACCGGGACGCCGCTCGAAGATCCAAGGGTAGGAGACGCGCTTTGAGGCGTCCTCGTGGCGGGCGATGACGACCGGATCGGTCCATGTCGCCCCATCGTCGTCGGAGAACGCGATCGAGAGCTCCGATCGCTCCCAACTTGCCTCGGATTCCGAGAGCGAGCCGCCACGCCGATTGGCTGTGTCCTTGCCTTCGAGGTAAAGACGGTTCCACGTCATCGCGAGCCGCCCGCTTTCCAGGCGTGTCAGGTAAGCCGGCGAGCTGCTGGCGTCGATCGTGGTCGGACGCATCTCTCGGAAGTAGCGGCCCTGATCGTTGGAAAACGCTTCCCAAAAGTAGTCGAGGTTCGTACGCAGTAGCATCCAGATGCGGTTGTTGCGCCGCTCGACGATGGTGGCCTCGATCGCACCGTCGTGGTGGCCGTGGCCGCCAAGGTCGAGGATGTTAGCAGCCTTCCAGGTCTTGCCGTCGTTGTCGGACGAATAGGCGCGCGTGACATGGCGCGGAGGATTGTCGGCCAGGATCTGCGCGGTGAACACGACGCGCCCGGAACTGGTTTGAATGATGTCGCGGATTGCTCCACACCAACCACCCTGTACGCGCTGCGCGTCCTGCCAAGTACGGCCTTCGTCGAGGCTGCGCACGGTCCAAACGTCGAGGCGGACTTCGCGGTCGGGCGCATTCTTCTCGTCGTCCCAGCCCCAGTTCCGAGAGTTGAGATTCATGAAGGCCAAAATGATCGCGCCGTCCCGTGAGCGAATGAGGACGCGCTCGTTGCTCACCTTGAGATCAGGCCCGTTCGGAAACAGAGGGATTGGTTCGAGCCATGTCTGGCCGTCGTCGGGTGTGATGTGTGCGAACTTATCTTCCACGGTGATGGCGGAGCCGTCGGCGAGCCTCGTGTACGGCGCGGCCTTGATCCGAGACATTGCCTGGACACGTGCTTCGAGCGCGATGCCGTCGTTGCCGGCTGCCCGATTCGGCCCGGTGACAGACAGTACCAGCACAGACACGAAGGAAAGGATTAGAGAGCGTTGCAAGCTTTTTGTTTGATGAGTGGCGTTCACCGGGACCTCCCTAGACTTGATTACTCGACGATGTAGCCAAGGCGAAAGCATACCAACTCGTGGTGCAGTGGCGGACGAGCCTGCGAGAGGTTAGACTCTACGCGTGCGAATGCTTTTGGTGTACCTCATCGTTTTGCTGACCACAGTAGCTGTGCCGGCTCAGGACCTGCCCGACCTCGCCGTCGCGGACGGCTTCGCAATGGCCGTCCCCCACCCGGAAGGCCGACGCGGCGGCTCGACCGTACTATTGAAGGATGGGTCGATCTTGTTGGCGTACGGGAAGCCGTCCGACATACGTAGTGGGCCGCTGGGGACCGTCAAGCTCTACGGCGTAGTCTCAACGGATGGAGGCAAGAGTTGGCGCGACGAGTGTCTGATTGAGCACAATCCGGCATGCCAAACCGGCCGGCCGTCTTTTCTGCGCACGAAGGACGGAGCGATTTGGATCTTCTACTACGGCTTCATTCACTACAGCCGCGATGACAAAGACTCCGCAGCGAAAGCCAAGAGCGACCTATGGGCGATCCGAAGTACGGACGAAGGAAAGACTTGGGGGCAGCGGCGGAAGATTTGGAGCGGCTATACGGGGGCGACGAATGGCGCGATTCAGACACGAACCGGGCGGATTGTCGTCCCTTTCAGCTTCATGATTCAGGACCCGATGCGCCTGCTGAGCACCGTCGTCTACTCCGACGACAACGGCGAGACTTGGCGGCAGTCGAACAGTCTTGACTTCCACGGTGCGGGTGGCGCTGGCGATCACTCCGGCGCGCTCGAGCCGGCCGTTGTCGAACGCAAGGACGGCACGCTGTGGATGCTTATTCGCACAACGCGGGGCCGGTTTTGGGAATCGCTTTCCCGCGACGATGGCGCGATGTGGAGTGATGCCCGCGCCACCGACCTCGTTTCGACGAGCGCGCCCGCCTATATCACGCGGCTCGAAAGCGGCCGTCTGGCGCTGGTTTGGAACCACGGGCGTCCCACGGTAGACACGAACAAGCGCGGCTTCATCACGGCGCACCGTGAAGGCCTCTACATCGCGCTCTCAGATGATGACGGCAAGAGCTGGCTGGACGCCGTCTTGGCGGCTCGCGCGAAGGAAGTCTCTTATCCCTACCTACTCGAAGCCTCGCCCGGGCAACTCTTGATCTCGTCGGGCCGGTTGCGTGCAAAGGGCTACGAGACCGATACCGTCACGCTGTTGACAACCGAAGACCGCTTAACGAAATAGTAAGTTCGCTGAACCGACACTTCGGGCGTGCGGGGCACCGGGCGTTTGCGCCGTGAGACATTCTGAGAAAGGAAACCGGCAATCTCTGTTGGTTCTGTTATAACCCGCGCTGGTTGCCTTCACGGGATGCCACAGCACTAAGTTGTTGATTCAATGGGCGAACTTCTTGTGCATTGTCCGTGACTGATGTTTTCGGATCGGGGCGTCTTGGTGAGAACGGGAGTGGGTTGTCTCACAGTTTGGGTTCGGTGGGATGGTCCACGTCAACAAGGCCCATCGAGACCGTCCGCCGCCCTAGCCTGTGGTCCCGGGGCTACCCCCAGAGTTCATTGACGGGGCCGTAGACATCTTTGTCCGCCTCGGGGACATAGTAGAAGCCACGGCCCAGCGGGTCGTCATCGCGCCGCGTCGTCCAGTTGACACCCATGGCCGAGTAGATCGTCGCATCGATATCTTCCGGACGAATATCACGGAAGCGCGACCAGCCGGGGTCGATCGTAAACGCGCCCGTGGGATCGGTCGCTCCGATGACTTGTCCACCCTGAATGCCGCCCCCGGCGAGCAGATAGAACATCTGTAGGTAGTGGTCGCGCCCGGCGCGCTCGGCACTCAAAGGGCCGGGCGTCCGTCCGAACTCTCCGGATACCACGATCAATGTGTCGTCGAGCAGCCCATCGGCTTCGAGGTCCGTGATGAGTTTTGCGAATCCGGGGTCGAACTCACCGCAGCGAGCATAGAGGTTATCGCCCACCTCACGTCCATTGACTTCGTTGCGGTCGTAGATACCCTGGTGGTGGTCCCAACTGTTGTGCGTGATCTGGATGAAGCGGGTGCCGCCGTCGGCCGCTACGATTTTCTTGGCGAGCAAACAGGAGTTCCCAAACGCAGTTCCGCCGTAGGCCAGACTCTCTTCATCGGTGAAGCTGAAGGCGTTGTCGACCACGGGATTGAACATCAGGCTGCGGGCGCTGTCGTAGAAGCCGTCCATCCCCGCCACGTCGTCGCCCAAGGGAGAATCCGCGGCACGCAAGGGGGCATCAATGGATTGGAGTACGTCCCAGCGCTGTTCAAAGCGTATCTGGCCGTCGGCGTGACTCGTATTGGCAAGCCCGTTGGGACTGGGATTCGTCTTGAACGGGCTGAACTCAGCTGGGTAGTAGCCCGCGCCGGGAGCGTTGCGCGCGTTGAATGATACAAAGCTCGGGAAGACTTGATCCGGGCGGCGCTCCGGCTCTTTCTCGCGAGCGATCACGCTGCCGAGGTGAGGCGCGTGGCGGCCCAAGGCCGAGGTCGGGTTGCGAGCGATCTGGACCCAAGTCTGCGCCAAGTTGTGCGCCAGCGCCCAGGATCGTCCTGAGCGGATGATCGCGACTTTGTCGAGGACCTGGGCAGTGTTCCCGAGAAGTCCCGTCGGAAATTCGATGCCGTTGATTGTCTCGGGGGTGAAATCAGCGGGCGTGACACCGGCGGAGAATTTCAAGTCAAAGGTATCGATGTGGCTTGGGGCTCCTGACAGAAAGATGAAGATCACCTGCTTGGCGGTATTCTTCGTCTCAACTTCAGACATCGCCCGCGCGGGCGTGGGCGCCCAGGGGCCGGCCAGAAAATAGCCGGAGACGCCCGTGCCCAGCATTTGAAAGAACCTTCGCCGGCTGGTATGCGGGCGGTGGAAAGAGGGTATGTGCGGATGCGGGTGCTTCTCGATCAGTTTGTCGAACCGTTCTTGCTCGTTCACGATCTCCTCGCTCCTAGTAGTTGAAGATGAAATCCACTTTGTTGTAGAGACTCCACATCAGATCCTCCGCCGCCTCGGTTCGATTGCCGCTCTGCACAAGTTGCACGCCCGCGGCAAGTTCCTCGGCAGTTGGATAGCGACTCAGAACCCTTAGGTAGAGCCTCGTCACCAGCACGCCGTCGTTCTGGCCGAGTAGAGCAGCGAGGGCGCCGTTAGCCTGGCTGGCCTTCACGCGTTCGATCACGAGCGGGCTGTTCATCAAATGCAACGCTTGGATGATTGTTGCCTCGGCGCTGCGCGGCGTCTCTTCGCGGTCACCGCGCAGGAAAGTATCCAGAAAACTGACGGAGGCCCCCACTAACGTTTCCGTGTCCCGCCGGGGAGCGCGCGGTATGCCTTGCACATCGGGGAACTGCATCGCGAACGGCACGGGCTCCAACGACTGCGAGACTACATACGGTTGAACGACTCCACTCGATAGCACCAATGCATCGTGGATCTGCTCGGCACTAAGACGCTTGGCCTGATAGCGGGCAAAGAGTGGCTCGTAGGCCGCATCCCACTCACCTTCGTAGCGGGAAGAGAGCTGATAGGCGCGCGAGTTCGTGATCTCCCGCATCAGCCACTTCAGATCAAACCCGTTCTCGACGAACCCGTCGGCCAAGGCCTGCAGCAGGTAGGGGTGCGAGGGCTGAATCTCCCAGGGGTCGGGCGGCGGGTTGGCGGGATCGAGACGGCCGAGGTCAAACTGATCCGGCGGTTCGACGATGCCACGGGAGAAGAACTCGCGCCAGACATAGTTCACGGTGGCGCGGGCGAACTGAATGTCGGCCGTCAACAGACGCCCGAGCGCCTCCCGCAGCGACTCGCCGCCCTTTGGGCCTCCACCGGCTCCAAACGGGTAAACGGGAGCGGCGACCGCTTCACCGCCGTTGTCTTCCGGCTGCCGCTCGGGCCGGTTTCCCGTTGTGGTGGCCAGAACATACTCCCCAGGGATTCGGCGCAATTGCGGCGGAGCCGTGCCGGTGATGTTCTCCAGATCAACGACATCCCACCAGCGCGGCCGTGGACCTTGCCCGCCTTCCGGTGGAGCGGGAGCGCGCCGCGGGCGGACCAGCGCGGTTTTTGCGAAGAAGGCCGCCAAACCCCAAGCTTCGGAACGCTTCGCCTGCCCGCCCCATACGCTGAGATCGTCGAGATGTCCGTCACCGTCGTGGCATAGGATGCAGTCCATCTGGCTGACGCCCAGGAAATCGCGAGCAACATTGAACGCGCCCGCGTCATAGGTGTCGTGAACAGGGCCGCCGCGCGTGCGGGCTCCGACCATGTAGCTCGCCGCGGTCGGCGTGACGGGGTTGCCCTCGTAGTCCCGAATGGTCGAGATGTATTCCTCGTAGCTGGCGAACTCGGCAGGGTAGTAGCGGCCGTCGTTCGTGCCGGAGGCAGCCAGAATCTCGCGCGCTATCTGGTCATAAGACTTGTTGGCGCGCAGTGAGTCGAGCAGGTAGATGTGGAAGGCGTCGCGTCCGTTGGGATAGCGATTCACCTGTGCGGTGACGGTTGTATTCCTAAGCAAGTCGCCGAGGAACATCGTCCAGCGGTCAGCCCATTGTGGTGTGTCGAGGAGACGGTTGATCGTTTGTGCTCGCTTGTCGGGTGAGGCGTCGGCGAGAAATACGGTGACTTCCTGGACGGTCGGGATTCTGCCCGTGAGGTCGAGTGTGACGCGGCGGAGGAACTCAGCATCGGTCGAGTGCGGGGCGGATGTCACGCCCGCGACTGCGAGAGTGCCGAAGATGTTGTCGTCGATCATGCCCCCGGAGCTCAGTTTCCGGCTCGATCCGCTACGGCTGCGGGATGGCAGCATCTTTGACATCTTCGGAAGGGCTTTCGCGACCTGATCGGTCAACGCGTAACGCTGGGCGATCGTGGCCTGGGCCGCCAGACCGTTCTGGAGTAGTTTCTCTCTTGCATCGGTAAAGAACGCGCACTCGGCGTGCTGGACGCCGATGTCACCGCCATCCGTCTCCAGATCGTACGCTCGCTGTGCGCGCAGAGTCTCAAGAGTAGGTCCGCTGAGCAGCGCGATAGCGAGGTGCGCCGCACCCACGGAGGCTGTAAAGCTTTTCAAGAATCGTTTCATCCCAGTTCACTCCAAATCAATGAAGGGTTCTCGTTCGGCTTGCGTCGTCGTGAGCTTGTCCACACCTGTTTGGAGCCTCGAATCGATCCGGCCTTGGGCTGGGCGATCTTTCAAAACCGTTCTAGCGCTGAAACACCCGCCGTTCACAAAAGTTGCGCGTTGTTTAGAGTCTATGCCGAAAAGCCGTGGGCTTTCCATCTAGTGGACTGTCTCAAAGTAACCTTGCATATAGGGAAGAGGTCTTCTCTATATGCCCTTTGAAGGTAGCCTGGTTCGATTGAACTCCCGGCAATGTTCCGAGCTCGAGGAGATCGCTCGCTCCCAATCGCTCCCCGCCGGCTTTGTGCTGCGCGCCAAGATTGTTCT
>Ga0315339_1002334_pt1 | contig 14581 bp, 10 predicted proteins | sample ASW17metaG_FD_204514 | JGI IMG/M metagenome (GOLD analysis project Ga0315339, IMG submission 204514) | Ammonia-oxidizing marine archaeal communities from Pacific Ocean, United States - ASW #17 | ecosystem: Environmental > Aquatic > Marine > Oceanic | place: USA: California | collected 2016-12-05
AATGCCTCCTGGCATGTCACCGACGTGTTCGCGGAGCTCAACGAGGACGAGGACCGTCGCGAAGGCTACCTCGACGAGTTCACCGTGCTGCGTGATCCGCCGGCGGAGAAAGCACCGTTCGATTCGCCGGCGGCGGCCAGCGCCGAGATCAAGCGCGTCGGCAAGCTGTTCGGGGCCGATCTGATTGGCGTCACCGCCTACGACGAGCGCTGGGTCTACACCCACAAATACAGCCGCCGGCTCGAGAACGAGAAGCCCAACGTCATGCCGGGCGGCCTCAAGCACGTCATCGTCGTGGCCAAGGCGATGGACCACGGACTGATCGAAACGGTTCCGTCGGCGCTGAGCGGCACGGCCACCGGCTGGGGCTACTCGGAGGACACCCTGACGTTGCTGGCGCTCGGCCAGTACATCCGCAACCTCGGCTACCAGGCGGTGCCCAACCTCAACGACACGGCGCTATCGATCCCGCTGGCGATTCAGGCGGGCCTGGGCGAGTACGGGCGCCACGGCATGGTCATCACCAAGGAGTACGGGCCGCGTGTTCGGTTCGGCAAGATCTTCACCGACCTACCGCTGGTTGATGACCAGCCGGTGAGCTTCGGAGTGAAGGAGTTCTGTGAAGTCTGCCGGCGGTGCTCCGATGCGTGCCCCGTCCAGGCCATTCCCGATAGCGCGCCGAGCGAGCGCATTCACAATCGCTCCAACCTCGTCGGGGTGCGCAAGTGGACCGTCGATGCGGAGAAGTGCTTCGGTTTCTGGACCAGTCAGAACAGCGACTGTTCCATTTGCATCCGGGTATGTCCCTACAACAAGCGCTGGTCGCCGCGCGCCTTCAGCGTCTGGCGCCGGCTAGCGGCGACGCCACTCCGACGGCTGTTGTTGAAGCTCGATATCTGGCTGGGCTTCGGGGCGCGGCAGCCGGCGCGAGGCTGGTGGCGCTCTGCGGGAGGAGTACCATGACCCTCGGCGACTGTAGCCGTGGATCTTGTCGTGCTGCCTGGACAGGAGGATTAGCGTGTCGGACCAGTGGATGCTCAGGGGCGTGGAGTACGGCAACTGCAACTGTGACTGGGGATGTCCCTGTCAGTTCGGAGCCCCGACCACGCACGGTAGCTGTGAAGCGATAGTCAGCGGCCACATCGAGGAGGGGTACTTCAACGACACCCGCCTCGACGGTCTCGACTGGGCGATGGTGCTGTGGTGGCCCGGCGAGATCGCCGACGGTAACGGCAGGCAGCAGGCGATCATCGACGAGCGCGCTACCGCCGAGCAGCACGAGGCGCTGCGCAAGATTCTGCACGGCGAGTCCACTGCGGCGGGCGCCACCCACTTCTTCGTCTACAACAGCACCATGTCGGAGGTGCTGGAGACGCTCTCGGCGCCGATCGAGCTCTCTATTGATGTCGAGGCGCGCCGTGCCACCTCCGGTATCCCGGGTCTGGTGGAGTCGGAGGGCACGCCGATCATCAACGCGTTCTCTGGCGAGGAGGCGCGCTCGCGCATCCACCTGCCGAACGGCTTTGAGTACACCTATGCCGAGATGGGCAGCGGTCGCTCGAAGACAACCGGCGCCATCGCCCTCGATCTCGATGGCTCCTACGCGCAGTTCAACGTCCTGCACATGAACCAGGACGGGGTGATTCGCTGAACCGGCGCGACCGCATAGCGGTGCTGGGCTCGCTGGCCGGAGTCACCCTGGTGGCCTGGACATATCTGTTTGTCGCGGCCGCGGGCATGTCGTCGGCCGGCGACGGTGGCATCGCCAGCCCCGGCATGGACGGCATGGGCGCTCTTGGGGAATGGGCAGTATCGGACTTCGGCCTGATGTTGCTGATGTGGGCGGTCATGATGGTGGGCATGATGGTGCCGACGGCTGCGCCCACGGCGCTGATCTACGCCTCGGTGGCGCGTAAGGCGGCAAACCAGGGCAGCGCGATGGTGCCGACGGCCGCTTTCGTAGCGGGATACGTGGTGATCTGGTGCGCCTTCAGCGTTCTGGCCACCCTCCTCCAGTGGCAGCTGAGCCGTGTCGCGCTGCTATCGCCGATGATGGTGCTCTACAGCGCCAATCTCGGTGCCGGGTTGCTGATCATCGCCGGCTTCTACCAGATGACGCCGCTCAAGCAGGCCTGCCTGCGCCACTGTCGCTCGCCGGTGCACTTCATCGCCAATCATTGGCGTTCCGGTACTGGCGGTGCCGCTCGGATGGGTTCCGAGCACGGCATCTTCTGTCTGGGCTGTTGCTGGATACTGATGCTGCTGTTGTTTGTCGGCGGCGTGATGAACCTGCTTTGGATCGCGGTGATCACGGCGTTTGTCTTGATCGAGAAGCTCACGTTGCGCGGCGAGGCTGCCGGCCGCGTTGCCGGCGTCGCGATGATCGCCGCGGGCACGCTGTTGCTCTTCTGGCGCGGCTAGGCCACTCGGCCCGCCACACGTCCACCACCGCCTGCCAGGCCGCTCGACCCTTAGGCTAGGCAGCGATCGAGCTCATCGAGAGCCCGCGCGATATCCTCGGCGGTGTTGTACAGGTGCGGCGAGAAGCGCACGAAGTCGTTGCGACCCGATACGACAACACCGCTGGCGTTGAGTTGCGCCGCGACCTTCCCTGAATCGGTGTCAGGCAAGCGCATGGAGACGATCGAGGTGCGCTCGTCGCCGGCCTGGGGCGACAGGATGTCGGCGCCGCGCGCCTCGAGCCCGTCGATCAGCTGCGTAGCCAGATCGAGATTGTGGGCCGCGATCCTCTCGACTCCAACCTCCATCAGCGTGTCCATGGAGCGCGCCAGGCCAATAGCGTTCCCGTAGCCCATCGTGCCGTACTCGAAGCGCCGAGCGGTTTCCGGCAGCTCCATGCGTACCGGCGCCAGATCCCAGAGCTTCTGGTGGCTACGAAAGCCGACGAGCCCGGGGTCGAATCGCGTGTGCAGATGCGGTGCCAGCACCATCACTGCGGCGCCGAACGGGCCGCATAGCCACTTGTACCCAGCCGTTATCAGCACGTCGATGTCGTCTTGACGAACGTCGATCGGGATGGCACCAGCCGACTGCGTGGCGTCGACAACGAACAAGGCATCGTGGGCGTGGGCCGCAGCTGCCAGTTGCTTCAGATCGAATCGCTGCCCGCTACCGAACTCGACGTGCGAGACGCAGACGACGGCGGTGTACTCGTCGATCTGACCCACCAGTTCGTCAGGGTCGACGCGCATGTCGCGGCTCGGCGCCAGACGGATCTGACAGCCGGTGCGGCGCGCCACGCGCACCCACGGATAGAGCGTGCTCGGGAACCCAACTTCGGTGCCGACGACGTTGGTGTCGCTCGCTGGCGCCAGCGCCCAGGCGAGCGAGCCCAGGAGCTCGCTGAAGCTGGCCGCCACGGCGATGTCGTCGGGGGTGGCGCCGAACAGGCGCGCGGCCGACTCGTGCAGGCCTTGGAAGACCGTTTCCTCGGGATTCTCGCCGAAGTTGACGGTGCCGTTGCGGGCCACGTCGCGTTGCCACTCGACGATTGCCTCCTCGGCAGCGCGCGGCATCAACGCCACGGATGCCGCGTTCAGGTAGGTGCGGCCGCTGTGTCGGGGAAACTGGTCGGTGCCGGGAAGCTCTGTCATCGGCGTAGGAGGTCCCGTCTGGTGGCGTCGGCGGCCCTGGCCGGCCCTGGTGCAACGCGTTCGCTGGAAGGCTAGTCTGTCGTTGGTCCACTGGCTAGCGTTCGACCGTACCCACATGATCGGGAGTTGCCATGATGATGGACTCACCCACCAGCCACCCCTGCCACGCGACGGTTTGCTTGTCGACTATCTTGCTGGCGGTCGCGCTCATCGCCTTGACGCCTGCCCCGGCGGCGGCCCAAATGGACGCCCCGACGGCGCTGCAGCCGCTACATTTCCGCCACATCGGCCCCATCGGCAACCGTATTGCGGCGGTGGCGGGCGTCGAGGGCGACCCTCACATCTACTACGTCGGCGCGGCTTCGGGCGGCATCTGGAAAACCGAGGATGGTGGCCTTTCCTGGCGGCCGGTGTTCGATGACTACCCGGTGCACGCCATCGGGTCTCTGGCGGTGGCGGCGAGCGATTCGCAGATCGTCTGGGCCGGCACCGGCGAGCCGCACATTCGATCCAATGTATCGGTCGGCAACGGCGTCTGGAAGTCGACCGACGGTGGCGACACCTGGCAGCACATGGGCCTCGCCGCCACCGGCCGGATCTCCGACGTGCTGATCCACCCGCGGGATCCGCAGGTGGTCTATGTCGCGGCGCTCGGGCACGGGCATAGCCCGCAGCCGGAGCGCGGCATCTTCCGCACTACCGACGGTGGCACGACCTGGGAGCAGGTGCTGTTCGTCGACGAGAACACCGGTGCGTCGGATCTCGAGATGGATCCGAACAACCCGCGCATCCTGTTCGCCGGCATGTGGCAGGTATCGATCAACACCTGGAACCGCGAGAGCGGCGGGCCCGGCAGCGGGATCTTCGTCAGCCGCGACGGCGGCGACACCTGGGACAAGCTCGAGGGCCACGGTTTGCCGACGCGGCCGGTGGGTAAGATCGACATCTGCATGACAGCCGCCGACAGCCGTCGTGTCTACGCTCTCATCGAGACCGGCGACGGGGTCCCGTGGCACGGCGAGGAAACCGACAGCGGCGAGCTGTGGCGCTCCGAAGATGGCGGCCGCGACTGGAGTCTGATCAACCATAGCCGCGACCTGGCCGGGCGCAGCGCCTACTACACTGTCTGTCACGTTTCGCCGGAAGACGCCGCCGAAGCCTATTTCCTGGCGGCGCCGTTCTTTTACACGCAAGACGGTGGACGCACCTACGTTTCGGCCGGGTCTGAAGACGCCGCGATAGCGCGCCCGGGCGGCGACAATCACGATATGTGGATCGACCCCGGCAACCCCGACCGCATGATCGTCGGCAACGATCCGGGGGTGGCGATCTCCACCAACCGCGGCCGCAGCTGGATGCGCATCCAGTTGCCCATCGCGCAGATGTACCATGTCACCGTCGACAACAACGTGCCGTACTACGTGTACGGCAACCGTCAAGACGGGCCGTCATACCGCGGGCCGAGCAACAGCCGCACGGGCGGCGCCGGCGCCATCTCCAGAGGCATGTGGCACAGCGTTGGCGGTGGCGAGAGCGGCTTTGCCACGCCGGATCCCGAGGACCCGGATCTCATCTGGTCGAGTGCCTCTGGGGCCGGGGCACGGGGCGGCATCGTGGTGCGCTATCGCGAAAGCACGAGGCAGTTCCGACAGGTCGAGGTGTGGCCGGAGAGCACCGGAGGTTGGCCGGCGGAGGGCGTGAAGTATCGCTTTCAGTGGACGTTTCCACTGCTGATCTCGCCGCACGATAGCAACACCGTCTACGTCACCAGCCAGCACGTTCATCGCACCACCAACGCCGGTCAGAGCTGGGATGTGATCAGCCCGGACCTCAGCACCAACGACAAGTCCAGGCAGGGGATCTCGGGCGGTCTCACTCCCGACAACATCGGGGTGGAGTACTGCTGCGTGATCTACGCGTTCGATGAGTCGCCGGTGCAGCGGGGTGTGCTCTGGGCTGGCACCAACGACGGGCTGGTGCAGGTCAGCCGCGACGGCGGCACGTCGTGGAACGACGTCACCGCCAACATTCCGGATTTGCCGCCGGACGGTGTCGTACGCGCGGTCGAGGCGTCCAAGTGGGACGCCGGCAAGGCCTATGTGGCGATCGAGCATCACCAGGTGGGTGATTTCGCTCCGTATGTGTATCGAACCGACGATTTCGGCCGTAGTTGGGACCGGATCACCGATGGACTCGCGCCCGGCGTTCTGAGCTTTGCGCGGCACATCGAAGAGGATCCGGTGCGTCCGGGGCTGCTCTACCTCGGCACCGAGAACGCCCTTTACGTCAGCTTCGACGACGGCGACAGCTGGCAGTCGATGATGACCGACCTGCCGGCCTCGCCGGTGTACGGCATCGTCGTGCAGGAACACTTCAACGATCTGGTGATCGGCACATACGGGCGCGGCTTCTGGATCATGGACGACCTGTCGGCGTTGCAGCAGCTCACCCCGGCGATGGTCGACGCAGTCCGCCGCGGCGAGTCCGGGGGCCCGGCGGCACACCTGTTCGAGCCGCGGCTGGCGTATCGCTTCCACAACATCACCTCACCGGCCAGTAGCGCCGGCGATCCCAGCGCTGGCGACAATCCGCCGCGCGGGGCGTCGATCAACTACTGGCTCGGCGAGGCGCCGGAAGGGCCGGTGACGGTTCGCATCAGCAACTCTGCCGGCGAGACGGTGCGCGAGCTGAGTGGTACCAAGACGGCGGGCATCAACCGTATCTGGTGGAATCTTCGCGGCGAGTCGGCAACGCCGTTGCGCTTGCGCACCCGTCCCATCACCGCGGAATGGTTCGATTTGGGCACCGATCGGGTGCGTGAGGTAAATGGCCGCCCCGGTTTGCTGCAGCCACCGGGGGCGTACACGGTGACCCTCGAGGCGGCCGGGCAGACGTCTGAGCGGACGCTCGAGGTGCTGAAGGATCCGAATTCCGAGGGCACCGCCGACGACATCGCGGCGCAGAGCGACATGCTCGTGGAGCTGCGCGACGATCTCGAGACCACGGTCGGCATGATCAATCGCATCGAATGGATCCGGCGCCAGCTCTACGATCTGCAGGCGGTGATGGCCGACATGGCGGACTTTGAGCGTCTGATCGAGGCGGCCGGTGAGCTCGACGGTACGCTGCTGGCGGTGGAGGAGGATCTGTACCAGACGCGGATCAGCTATACCGGGCAGGATCGGGTGCGCTGGCCGACGCGGCTGTTTGGCCACCTGCAATATCTGGAGGGTGCCGTCGCTACCGTCGACTTCCCGCCGACCGACCAGGCTCGCGAAGTACAGCAAGTGCTCGAGGAGCGCATGCAGCAGCTGTCCGAGGAGCTGGCCGAAGTGGTCGGCGAGGATATCGAGGCGTTCAATCGCCTGCTGCGTGAGCTCGGTCTCGGCCCGCTGGTGACTGGGGTTGAGTAAGGCGATCTCCGGCGGACGAATCTATGTGTGTCCTCGTGAGACTCTCTATGCCTTCGGCAACTAGTGGCGTTATCAGGGTATGGCGACGCGCCAAGCAGCCAGTCTGGGCCCGGAAAACTGGAGTCTGCTCATGAAGGTCGAAACGTTCGAGCTCGAGAGAGTGCAGTCGTTGTGGGAGAACCTCGTCGAGATCAACCTGACGGAGAGCGGGGTGCACCCGTACACCCTTGAAGAGCTGCTCACACCGGAGGAGATCGCTGAGGTGACGCAGGTTCGCCTGGGCTACGGACAGACCAACGGCTCGATTCCACTGCGCGAGTTCATCAGTGACCTGTACGGCGGCACCGACGCCGATAACGTCTTGGTGACGACGGGCTCGGCGGAGGCGAACTTCGTGGCTGCATGGAACTTGCTCGAACCGGGCGACGAGTTGGCGCTGATGGTGCCGAACTACTTGCAGCTTCGCGGCATAGCGCGCGCGTTCGGAGTCGACGTGCGGCCGTTCCACCTGCGCGACGAGCTTGCCTGGGGACCCGACCTCGAGGAGCTGCGAGCCGCGATCTCCCCGCGCACCAGGATGATTGCGCTGTGCAACCCCAACAACCCCACCGGGGCGGTGCTCAGCGCCGAAGATATGCAGGTGATCGTCGATCTCGCCGCCGACGTCGACGCCTGGGTCTACGTCGACGAGGTCTATCGCGGCGCCGAGTTGGTGGACCGCGATACGCCGACGTTCTGGGGAACCTACGACAAGGTCGTGGTCAACGGCGGGCTTTCGAAGGCCTACGCGCTTCCCGGCCTGCGAATCGGCTGGTTGGTGGGGCCGCAACAGATGATCGCTGATTCCTGGGCGCGGCATGATTACACGACCATAGCCTCCGCCGTGATGAGCGATCGGATCGCCCAGATGGCGTTGACCTCGCCACGCCGCGAGCAAATCTTCGAGCGCAACCGGAGCTTGCTGCGCCACAACCTGGTGATTATGCAGGACTGGGTCGACGGGCATGGGAGCCGCTTCCATTTCATACCGCCGCAGGCAGGCGGCATGGCGTTCATACGCTACGACTTCGACGTCAACTCGACGGAGCTCGTGACCCGTCTGCGCGACGAGAAGGGATTGCTGGTGATCGCCGGTGACTGCTTCGGCATGGACCGTCATCTGCGGATCGGTATAGGCGGCGAATCGGCCCAGCTGAAGACCGGGCTCGGTCGCATCGACGAAGTGATCGACCGGCTCTAGCCTTGTGGATCGGTGGCGCTGTCGAGGTGCTGAGCTGATCGCCTACCTGTTACGGCGAGCCTTCGTGTGACGGTGCCCCTCCGCCCTACGGCGAGCGTCGAGTAGCAGCGGGTCGGAGGTGTGGTCGTGGATATTGCCGACGTAGAGCAGGCCCTTACCCTTGACCTCGCGCCTGGCGCCGCGGAAGTTGTCTTCGGGTACGGACTCCTGGATCATCAGCGAGCCTTTGGCGGAGGTGGCCCCGTCGAGGGAGAAGATGGTCATCAGGTAAGAGTCGGCGCCGAGGCCGTGCTCGCACACTTCGAAGGCGGTGTCGAACGATTGGCCGGCGCAGGTCGTGAAGATCTGGCCGTCGGTAATACCCTCCACCAGGATGTCGAAATCCGCATGCCTGGTCCAGGCGACGAGCCAGCGCATGAACCCGAACCCGACAGGTTGATAGGAATACACGTCGCCGTCGCGGATCTTCTCGCGAACCCCACTTTGGGCGCCTGCCGAGGTCGCACTGATAACAACAAGCAGCGCCGAGATCGCCAGCAGTAGCTTCCGCATGCCAGTCCCTCCGATTCAAAGGAGACGCGGAAGCGACGCGTTGACGCCACACACGACTCCGGGGGCCGATGAGTCGGGGTCAACAGGGGACTGGACTCATCATAGCGCGTTGAGGACCCGGTTTGCACGGCCGCATTACTAGCAGCGAGGCCAGTGCTTGTGAGACTATCCGGCGCGATTGGAACGCCATGCTGCTGTGACCGGCAGCTCGTCTTCACCGTTCCGCGACGACCACTGTCGCGGACTATGCCGCGAACGCCCGACCATGCCAACGCCCTGGTGGATACGTGACGGACTCGAAGTGCGCGACGGTCGGATGACGTTCGCTGACCAAGATGTGGAGGAGCTGGCGCGTGCCCACGGCACGCCGCTTTACGTGTACGACGGCTCCCGCATGGAAACCAATCTGCGCCGCCTGCGCCGCGCACTCGACGACGCCGGCGTACTCCACCACCTGCTCTACGCCCTCAAGTGCAATCGCCATCCGGACATCGTCGCCAGCATGCATCGCACCGGTGTGGGCGTGGACGTGTGCTCGCCAAACGAGATGGACATGGCGTTGGCAGCCGGTTGGAGCGCGCCAGAGATCTCCTACACCGGAACGAGCCTCAGCGGGCGCGATCTGGAACGGATTCTTGCTCATCCGGTGGTGTTGAATCTCGACTCGTTGAGCGCTATCCGGCGCGTAGGCGAGCGGGCCGCCGGCAGGACGATTGGCCTGCGCCTCAATCCGGGCGTCGGAGCCTACTCGACGCGCACGACCGCGGCGGGCAGCTGGCCATCGAAGTTCGGTATCTACCCCGAACAGGTGGAAGAGGCGCTGACGATTGCGCGCCGCCATCAGCTACAGGTGCAAGGGCTGCACTTTCACATCGGCTCGGGCTGGCTCCAGGATATGCTTGGCGATTTCCGCCAGGCGGTCCAGGTGGTCAGTGACGTCGCCGCGCGCCTCACCGACCTGGAGTACATCAACGTGGGCGGCGGCATCGGAGTTCCGCTGCTAGCGTCCTCGGTTCCCGTCGATCTTGATACGTACGCTGCCCTGATCGCCGAGAGCTTCGGCGCTCTCGGCGTCACCGTGATGTGCGAGCCCGGCGACTTCCTGGCGCGCGACGCCGGGTTGTTCCTGGTGGAGGTGGTGGGCGTGGATGAGCGCCGCGGCACCAAGTTCGTCGGCGTCGACGGAGGTTACAACGCCTGTGGCATTCCCTATCTGTATCGCGAGCCTCAGGAGATCGTCGTTTGTCGGGCTGCCGATGCAGCCGCAACCGAGACCTACACGGTCGCCGGCCACATCAACGAGGCCAGGGATGTGTTCGCCGACGACGCGCGGCTACCGGAAGTTCACGAGAGTGACATCCTGGCGTTGTTGAATGTCGGCGGCTACGGGGCGGAGCTCGCCACGATTCACTGCGCCCGTCCGCACGCCGAACGCCTCGTGCTCTAGCGCCGGACCGCGAGCCTCAGACGCCTACCAGGTTCGGTCGCAGCTTACGATAGCCGTGCTCGCTGGCCCACAGGTCCAGCGGCAGGGCGGCGATCTCATCGACATCGGGAACCGCGTGCGGCTCGGCCACCATGTTGACCACGTGCAGGTACCGCTTACAGATCTCGCATGCGCGAACCTGGAGGTGTGGCAACTCGTCGGTTCCGTACCAGGCGAGCTCGGCGTCGTTCCCCTGACCGCAGGCGGCGCAGCGGGTACGGGGAAACCCCCACTCTGCTAGGCAAAGGGAGCACGCCAGGCTCAGCGCCGTGCCGTCGCCGCTGGTCCGCGAGCAGCAGACCTGTGGCGCTTGCCCGCAGCGCGGACACCTATCGATCGGGTCGCCACCGGTGGCAGCGTCCATGTCGCCGGCGGCGGCGACCGGGCCCAGCAAGATGCGGGCGAAGAAGCTACGCGGCGATTCCGTGTCCTCGCCGCGCCGATAAGCCTCGAGCGCCAGCTCGCTCGCTGGGGCGTCGAAGCAACGGGCCGCAGCTTGCAGTGGATCAGGAGCGATCCTGATGACCAAGTCTACGAGATCGGCACGGGAGTCCAGCGGCGACTCGGTCGAGATGCGTGCCTGAAACGCAGCGATCTCGGCGTAGAACTCCAGCACCTGACGGGTTGCCGCGTGGCGTTCGGCGAGCTCCCGTGCCCGGGCGGCGCGGCGCGCGCAAAGGGTGCCGAAGTCCGGCTGGCTTGGCGGCGCTGCGATCAGCGGCCGGAGATCTTGGCGTACCACTTGGCGTGGTGCGCCGCCGCCCAATCGGCGCTTACCGAGCCGCGAGTCATGGCCCGGAGTGAGCCGGGGATCGCTGCCACCGCCATGTAGATGTGCACGATGATGCCGCCAATGGCTACGATCGCGGCGAGCGGATGGATTAGCAGGGCAGCGAACGTCAGGCCTCGCGGCGCCGAGCTTGGGAACCACATCACCAGGCCGCTAACGAGTAACGCGATCGCCGCCAGCGATTGAGCCCAGAACAGCATCTTCTGCCCGCCATGGAAGCGCCCCGACTCGGGCATTCCGCCGGGCTCGTTGAGGGCGTAGCGACGTGACTGCCGCAGCCAGCGGCGGTCGTCGCGGTCGAGCAGCATCTGGCGAGCCCAGCGCACGAACATCACGCCGAGCACTGCAGCGAACAAGACGCCTCCCCATGGATGCCCCCAGCGCGTTGTCTCGCCGCCGCCAAACACGGTCGACAACCACAACAGCTTCGGGCTCCAGAGCGACAACCCGGTCGCCGCAACGTACACGAAGCTGCCAGCGACCAGCCAATGAACGGTGCGCTCGCCGGCCGAGAACCGCTCGACGCGATCGTTCGGGCGCGGCACGCTCACGCCTCACCTCCATGCTCTTGCCCGAGCGGTCCAATGCGGACGTAATGCAGGAGAACTCCGAGGAGGCCACCGAAGAAGACCAGATTACCCAGCCATTTCACCGGGCCCTTCCATAGCTTTACCGTCCAATGCACCGTGGGATTCGCGGGCAGTCCGTAGTTCTGTGGCTGCGAGGCGTCCTTGAGCACGTACAGCACGTTGGTGCCGCCGACGCCGAGCGGATTGTAGACGCCGGCGCTCTGGTGGCCGGCGTCACGCAGATCCTCGGCCCGCGACTCGGCCACCTGGAGAAGATCGTCCCGGGTACCGAACGTCAAGCAGTTCGTCGGGCAGGCCTTGACGCATGCGGGCTCCAGGCCCACCGAGGTACGATCGGAGCACAGGTTGCACTTGTAGACCTTCTGGGTCACAGGCGACAGGCGCGGTATGTCGAACGGGCAGCCGGCGATGCAGTAACCGCAGCCGATACACAGCTTGTGGTCGAAGTCGACGATGCCGTTGTCGTGGCGGAATATCGCTCCCGGGACCGGGCAAACCTCCATGCAGCCAGGCTCGACACAATGCATGCACTGGTACTTGGAGAAGATCCAATCGAGGCTGCTGTCCTCGTGCTCGATCTCCTTGAACTTGATCAGGTTCCAGAAGTCGTGGCGTACCTCGGGCATCGTTTGATAGGTGCCGTCGAACACGCCGTAGGTGGTTCCTTGATCGTTCCATTGCTGACAGGCAGCCTCGCAGGCCTTGCAGCCGATGCAGGTCGTAGTATCGATCAGCTTGGCAACGATCTCGGTCATGAGCTCAGAGCTTCTCCAGGTTCACCAGGAACCCCTTGTATTCCGGCGTTCCGGAGTTGGGGTCGAGCACCGACGGGGTCAGGTTGTTGACCAACGGACCGCGCACCCGTCCAACGAATCCCCAGTGGATCGGAATCCCCACTTGATACACGGGCCGCTCAGCCACCTGCAGGGCGCGCAACCGCTTGGTCACCATTGCAGGGCCCTCGACCCTGCCGCGCGCCGCTGTGACGGCGACGCGATCGCCGCTAGCAATGCCCTTCTCGCGGGCTAGCCCCTCAGGAACCTCGACGAAGAACTCCGACTGCAGCTGCGAGTTGGCGGCTACGTGCTTGGTCCAGTAGTGGTAGTGCTCGGTGAGCCTGAAGGTCACCGCCACATAGGGATACTCATCGGCGCTGCCCAGTGGGTCGAGCTCGCCATCCATGATGGTTGCCATCGGGTTGGCGTTGACATTGGGGTGCAACAGGTTGTCGACGGGCGACTCCACCGGCTCGTAGTGTTCCGGGAACGGCCCCTCGACGAAGTCTGGCGCGAATAGCTTCGCCACCCCTTCGGCGAGCATGATGAACGATCCGTACTGTTCCGGTGGCGCGGTTGCCGCGTAGTCCGCAACGTCGCCGAGATAACGGCCTTGGTCCCAGCGGATCGGCGCCCGCGTGGCGTCCCAAGGCCGACCGTCGGCGTCGGCCGAGGCGCGGTTGTAGAGCACGCGTCGATTAGCGGGCCAGCTCCAGGCGTAGTCGGCGAACAGTCCTAGACCGGTCGGATCCTCCTGGCCCCGCCGATCCATCATGTTGCCGTCCTCGGTGAAGGATCCCGAGTACAGCCAGTTGCCACAGAGCGTCGATCCATCGTCGCGCAGCTCGCCGAAGCCGGTCACCTGGCGGGCATCGCCGATCGATCGGCCGCTGACTTCTTTGGCCACCTCGGTCAGCGACGGCGACACCGCGTTGCCGTAGTCCCAGGCGATGTTGAGCAGCGGATCCGGAGCCGTGCCGCCCTCCTGGCGGTAAAGCTCGCGGAGCTTCAGGAACAGCCGGGCGATGATCTCCTGGTCGTTCTTGGCGTCGCCCGGCGGCGGCAGGGCGGCGTCTTTCCATTGCAGCCAGCGCGACGAGTTGACGAAGGTACCGTCCTTCTCGGCAAAGCAGCCGGCCGGCAGCAGGAAGATCTCGGTATTGATGTCCGCCGGATCTTGCGCCCCCGAGTAGTACTCGCCGGCGAGCTCCTTGGCCTTCCAGAACGCTGCCGTCTCGGTCTCGAAGTTCTCGACCACGATCATCCACTCGAGCTTGCCGAGCGCGTCGAGCATCTTCGGGGTGTTGGGGCCGTTGGCCACCGGGTTCATACCGAAGGTGATCAGCCCTTCCATCTCGCCCTTCGACATACGGTCGAAGATTTGTCCCCAGCTGTGGTTGGCGTTCTCGTCGAGCTTCGGCAGCCAGTCGTAGCCGAAGTCGTTCGAGGCGTCGGCGTTGGCTCCGTAGTACGCCTTGAGCAAGCTGGCCATGAAGCGCGGCGTGCTACCCCAGTAGTTCATCGAGTTCGGTCGCAACGCCCGCGGCGAGTTGGCGGCGTTGTATTCGGCCAGCGACGTCCACTGCGCCCGTGGGACCTTCAGGTAGCCCGGCAGCATGTTCCAGGCGCCCATATCGGTGGCGCCCTGGATGTTGGAGTGGCCGCGCTGAGCATTGACCCCACCGCCGGGCATGCCGATGTTGCCGAGCAACAGCTGCAACATCGCGGCGCAATGAATCAGCTGCACCGAATGGCTGTGCTGGGTCCAGCCCAGCGCGTAGAGAATCGTGCCGGAGCGACCGGCGCGGCCGGACGAGGTGATTACCTCGGCGGCGCGCTCGAACTCCTCGGCGGTGCAGCCGCTGATCGATGCGACGACGTCGGAGGTGTAGCGCGAGTAGTGGCGCGCCATGAGCTGGAACACGCAGCGCGGGTGCTGCAGCGTGGGATCGACGCGGGCGTGGCCGCGCCCGTCGAGCTCGTAGGTCCAGGTTGACTTGTCGTAGGCGTTGCGTTCCTCGTCCCAGCCCGAGAAATGCCCCTCCTCGAAACCGAAGCCCTCATGCACCAGGAACGCCGCGTTGGTGTGATGCGCAGCGTACTCACGGTGGTACCGATCG
>Ga0315339_1002335_pt1 | contig 14581 bp, 10 predicted proteins | sample ASW17metaG_FD_204514 | JGI IMG/M metagenome (GOLD analysis project Ga0315339, IMG submission 204514) | Ammonia-oxidizing marine archaeal communities from Pacific Ocean, United States - ASW #17 | ecosystem: Environmental > Aquatic > Marine > Oceanic | place: USA: California | collected 2016-12-05
TTCTACTTCTAATGCTTGTATTCAGCATCAAGAATTTTTGGAACTCTATGTCGGTAGCACAAATGTTCACCCTGATAATGTTAAAATGGTAAAATCACGATGTGTTAATCTAGGCTATTTTTAATTTTTATTTTTTTAATTAATGGGTAGTTAATTGATTATAAGCGCCCAACTTTGATTAGATATTCAAAGTTGGGCTTTTTTTTAATGGCAAGTCTGCATGGTAATACGGGGGCAGTACTAGATACTCAAATGACACATACTTATTTACAGGGTCTAATCATAATAAATAACTGATCTATTTTACTGGTTTAAATAACCTTTCTCGTCAACTTACCCTTCCAATTAAACCATTTTCCTACCTTATATTTAGCTGATACCAATTACACTAAATAGCGGCTCTGTTTTTCTAGTTAAAACAACTTACTGCTACGTTGTTATGTTCGAAAAGGCAACTGTCATTTACGTATACTTACGCCTTGAATTAAGCTGTTTTTTATACGCAAAATTTAGATCTCATACTAAGCGGAATTGGTATTAGTCCATTAATTAATTGAACATAACTTAGGCACTTATTTTTCTATAAAGACTCGTTTATTACTCGTATTCCATGTGAATATATAACCGCCTACGCAACGATAAAAACTAAATAAACAGAAGTAATGTGAAAAATGAATATTCTCTTGATTTTGTTAAGCGGTATACTGATCATCGTTATCTATATATTCGCCATTTTCAAGGATGAAGCATGCCAATAGCCAGTGTTTTACGATTAATATTATTAGCATCTATTTGGGGCGGATCTTTTTTTATTTATGCGTTTAACAGCTAATGTATTAGGCCCGGCTGTCTTAATAGAAGGAAGGGTATTTACCGCTGCATTATGTTTGTTGTTGATTAGTCTATATTTACGCCGTAAATTAAGATTTTCTATTCATATTAAACACTATTTTATTATCGGTGCTTTTAACACCGCATTGCCGTTTTTAATGTTTGCTTATGCAGCACAAACGCTTAATGCATCTACGCTTGCTATTTTAAACTCAACCGCGCCATTATTTGGTGCAGTGATTGCAAGTCTTTGGCAAAAAGAACCATTGAAGTTAAAAGCGACTATTGGATTAATTGTTGGTATGCTTGGTGTTTTTACTTTAGTCGGCCAACAAGTTTTATATCTTGGTGAACCCGGTTTATGGGCTATTTTTTCATGCTTATTAGCTGCAGCAATGTACGGATTTTCAGCTAATTATACAAAAGTGGCGCCAGCGGTTGAGCCCTTTGAAAATGCCCATGGCAGTATGTGGGCAGCTGTCATTTTTGTTTTACCCTTAATTCCTTTTATTCCAATTCGGGATCCCGTTACCTTGCCAATTACTTTATCAGTATTAACTTTAGGTATTGTTTGTACGGGATTTGCGTATTTACTGTATTTTCGATTGGTAAAAGATGATGGGCCAACTTCAGCATTATCAGTCACTTTTTTGGTGCCATTATTTGGGATTCTTTGGGGGCGTTTATTTTTAGGAGAACAGATTGGTTTTAATACGTTATTAGGTGCTTTTTTAGTGATAACGGGCACCATTTTAGTGACTGGTTTTTCCTTTAAAAAGCGCTAAAGGGGACTTAAATAACGTATCCAATTTGATTAATCGTCTTGAGTAAATAGAGCATATTGATGTGTATGCTTTTTTGAGAAAACTATTGTACCTTTTATAATAGCTAGTTTATGTTATATATACCCGTTATCAATCAAAATGCTTATTCAGTCGTTAGTTCAGACACTTAGGCAAGGCGAAGTACGATGACCTTTCGAGCAATTAACTGCGGTAATTCTTTATCTGTAGAATGAAAAAGAATACTTTCATTCTACAGATAGCGAGTTCTTATCGAGTACTACAACGTAGAATGAGTGTTCGAGCTAGCGACCCGTAAGGCAAGCTTTGAGGAAAATATCGTTACCAATTCTCTACGACTTTGATCAAATGCGCGCATTTAATAAATAGTTAGAAAGGTTCGATTGAACCCGTTAAACCTTAAACTTTAACTTTCAGCCTAGAATCTATCCACTGCAAAGCTTGCTGATGAATGATAACGGGTATAGTTCCTCAATTACGCCAATAAATATGATATATTTGGATTTTTATCTTACGTGCTGAGGGTAAGGAAATTATCTTAAATACTGCATAATTATCAATTTTTTACGCATTAATGCTCATTGTTATGCGTCTGTGGCGTTGAGTAAGATCTAACATATCAGAGAATTATTTTTTAGTGTCTCTTTTCTCGCGCTTGTGAGAAGAAAGGGTTAACACTGTATGTCACATTAATATTAATGGATTGCACGTTAGAAATTCATGATATTAAACTTTTTTAATATCAACCGTAGTAAATATCTGATCTATTTTACTTGTAAAAATAATTGTTTGCTTCGTTAAAAATTTAGCAAAAAGAACAATTATTTACGTCAATTGTTGCCTTGCGCAACGCTTTTTTCTAGGCAAAATTTAGATCACTTACTTAATCAGATGTGTATAAATAGATTTTGAACCAAATAACATCACTATTACTTTATTTCGATAATATTTTGGTTATTGGTTCGAGTTGTATTTTCATACGATAAACGTGTTTGATACCACTAATATTTAATATTGATTAAATTTTAAATATTGTATTTTAATATGATTTATTTGGATCTCTTATTGATTATATATCTGATAAATAATGTCATAAGTTGATGATAAATTATCGTGTAAGGTATTGTTTAATTTAAGCTTTCACATGTAAATAACATAATAAATTACTATTTTAAGATGTCTTCATCATTTATTTTAATCGTGGTTCAGGTGTACTTATTTTTAACATAAAATCTTGATAGGTATCGCTTAACGTTAAAAAAAAGTTGATTCACTTCGTTTTTAAAACTAAGTTAATGGAGATATCAGTTTATAAAATGAATAATATTACATCTAATATATTCGTGTTTTGTTTAAAAATGGAAGATGTCCGGTGATTTTCAGTATATGGATAATGTAGCAAGGTTATAACTGGATATGTATGAATTAACTGTTTAGATAATGCCGCTATTTCAGAAAAGTAAATTGCTGATTGGTGCAATTGAAATTTCCATTAAGCCAATTAGAGTGCTGAGAGGGCATTGAAAATGATTTTTTTTGTTAAGTTAAATGAAATATTAGATAAAGTTGAAATTATTTTATTTGTAATAAGTTGTTTTCAAAAAAGTAAAAATATTCACTCAGTACCGCTGTTATTCGAAAAGCATTATTACTTTTATACTGTCACGCCTTTTTTTACTGATTCGATTAAATGATTATTGAGAATGATTCACGTCATCCACTTTTTCGTATTGCGCTATTTGCACCCCAAGGTTGTTCGATACTCAGTTATGGCGTCATTAGTGAGCCTTTTTTGATAGCTAATCAATTATTAGGTATTCAGAAATATCATTTAACTATGATCCGTTGTGCGGGTTACCCCGCACCAATTGTTGATAAAAACGTATTTCAAGAAGCCAATTTCTCTGACCAGCAAAATTATGATTTACTGATTATTATTGCAGAGACCCTGCCTGAACAAACTATTTCTATTGAAATGAAGCAATTGCTAAAACGTTATTATCGTCAACAAGCGGGTCAGATTCTCTCGGTACAAGCCGGACTATGGTGGTTACTTGATAGTGGTATTGGATTTGATCACGAATGGGTCGTACATTGGTCATTAATCGACGATATAAAAGACCATTATCCCAATGTAACACTTAGCCATGACCTCTATAAACAGGATGGTCGTCTTCATAGCTGCGCAGGTAAATTAGCTATTTTAGATTATCTGTTAAGTTATTTACTGGCAAAGGAAAAAAATGAGTTAATTAATCGAATCAGTGATCATCTTTGCCTAGACCGTCTGCGCAGTTGTAATGAGCGACAGCGTTTGCCAAATCATTTTTTTGCCGGTGAAGATATACAACCAAGGCTAACAATGGCGATAGATTTAATGGAAAAAAATATTGAAGAACCACTCTCAACGGATGATATTGCCGAGAGGGTATCTATTTCTCGTCGTCAATTAGAGCGTTTATTCAAACGTTATATAAATACCATGCCTTCACGCTATTATATGAAAATCCGCCTTAAACGTGCTCATCATTTATTACAAACCAGTAATATGTCCATTTTACAAATTGGATTAAGTTGTGGCTTTTCAAGTGGCCCACATTTTTCGTCGAGTTATAAGTCCTTCTATCAATCCACTCCCAGAGAAGAACGTGCAAAACGCTTCGCAAGTCGATAAATAGTGCTTATTTAGGTCAATCGAATTGTCTCAGTATATAAATTCCTTCTAATTAGTTTAATTAAATTAAGGAAAAAATCGATTAACATATTGGCACTCTCCACTTCGCTACCGACCTGCTCCATGTACTTACTGTGTTATCAAAAGTAAGTAAAAGTAAGTAAAAACAAGTAAAAAATATGCAATATCAAGTACGCTATTTACCAAAAAAATATTTTACCGTGATTTTTCTATCTTTCTATATAGATCAATATTGGACTGTTTTGTAAGTGCTATATAAATCACATTTTATTAAAAATTAGCCAGTTTTGGTTATAATCCATACGTTTTTGTCGCATTTTTGAACGGTAAAGTCTACCTAATCCATTATTCTTTATTTTAATATCCAATAAATGATTGTAATGACTCAAAGAACAGGGCCCAATTTACCTATTTTGCTGATTCAATTGATTGTCAAACCTCCTGTATGAATGAATTAGCAACATGTTGTTGTTAGTTATTCCATGTTTGTCACCTTAATCTTTTCTTATGTTGCTAGTACAGTGCACCATGAATTGGCCATATAGTCCAAATAAGTTTTTATAGGTATAAATGATGACGAGAAATGATTTTGATGAATATATAATTCCCACCTATGCACCTGCGTCATTTATCCCTGTGACAGGTAAAGGCTCTGTCATTGTTGATCAACAAGGAAAAGAATATATAGATTTTGCGGGAGGGATTGCAGTAAATTCACTTGGTCATGCTAATAAAAAATTAAAAAAAGCGCTCAAAGAACAAGCTGATGAACTTTGGCACCTCGGTAATGGTTATACGAATGAACCGATTTTAAAGTTAGCGAAAAAGTTAGTTAAAAGTACCTTTGCTGATAAGGCCTTCTTTTGTAATTCAGGCGCTGAAGCAAATGAAGCTGCATTAAAGTTAGCGAGAAAATATGGCCATGATAATCATAGTGCGGCTAAAAACCAAATCATTGCTTTTAAACATTCTTTTCATGGCAGAACATTATTCACTGTCAGTGTAAGTGACCAACCACAATATTCGCAACACTTCGCACCTTTACCAAGAGGAATTAAGCATGTTGATTTCAATGATCTTGAGGCTGCTACTGCCGTTATCGGCACTGATACTTGCGCTGTTATTGTAGAGCCTATTCTAGGTGAAGGGGGGGTTGTCGCTGCCGACTATGAATTTTTACAAGGTTTACGTGACCTTTGTGACCTATATGATGCTGTATTAATTTTTGATGAAGTACAAACGGGAGTAGGCCGTACAGGGCATCTTTATGCCTATATGCATTATGGCGTTCAACCCGATGTACTTTCTACTGCAAAATCGCTTGGTGGTGGTTTTCCAATTGGCGCAATCCTTACTACGGATAAGTTTGCTAATGCATTACCTCTCGGAAGTCACGGGACAACTTATGGGGGAAATCCATTAAGTGCAGCTGTCAGTAACGCGGTACTCGATGAAATTAACCAACCTGTCTTTTTACAGGGAGTGCAAGATCGGCATGAACTGTATTTTTCTCTATTAAACGAGTTAAATGTAAGGTTTAAACTGTTTAAAGAGATTCGGGGTTTAGGGTTATTAATTGGTTGTGTGTTAATTGATGAACACCAAGGGCAAGCAAAAGTAATTAGTAATTTAGCTGCTGACCAAGGACTTATGTGTCTGCTCGCTGGTCTCGATGTCATTCGATTTGCGCCAGCTTTAAATATTCCAATAAAAGATATTGAAACAGGGTTATCTCGTTTTGGTGTGGCCCTCGAAATCTATTTGAAAACAGAGTCATGCAAATTAGCCTTAAACGCGCCTATCACTTATTGCAAACCAGTATTATGTGAATTATACCAATTAGACTAAGTCTTCGTTTGTTATGTTATTCATATTTATCTTCGCGTTATAAACCTCTTTATTACCTAAATTCTAATAGGCCCATATAAAAATTTACCTATTTAGAAAAATTTTTTATTGCTTTTTATTGGCGTCTATTTATTTTTTATTAGAGTGTGTCTTTGTCATTTTCAAACCCACTTAGATCGTTTTTTATCAATTACTCAATGAGTGCATTTAAAGTTAAACAGGCCTTTTGAGCATTAAAACCGGTGTAAATAGGTGCATTTAGGTAGATGATTTATTAGAAATTCAGATTACTTAGCTCACATTTGCTTATAAATTATCTGAAATTGGTTTAAATCTATACATTGTTGTCGCGTTTTTGAATGCTAGCCATCTATTAATCTATTAGTCTTTATTTAAATTAACTAACTAAAGAGGCAAACTCAATGATTAAAAGACCCACTAGAACTGATTTTGATCAATATATTATTCCCACTTATGTACCCGCTCCATTTATTCCAGTAACAGGTAAAGGCTCTGTTATTGTTGATCAAGAGGGAAAGGAGTATATCGATTTTGCTGGTGGGATTGCCGTAAATTCACTTGGTCATGCAAATGAAAAATTAAAAAAAGTTCTCAATGAGCAAGCTGATTCACTTTGGCATCTTGGTAATGGTTATACAAATGAACCCGTCCTTAAGTTAGCAAAAAAATTAGTTGAAAGTACCTTTGCAGATAAAGCTTTCTTTTGCAGCTCTGGTGCTGAAGCAAATGAAGCAGCGCTTAAATTAGCGAGAAAATACGCTCATGATAATCATAGCCCGGCTAAAAACCAGATCATTTCATTTAAAAATTCTTTCCATGGTAGAACATTGTTTACTGTCAGTGCGGGAGGACAACCAAAATATTCGCAGGACTTTGCACCATTACCTGTCGGTATTAAGCATGTTGGCTTTAATGATCTTGAAGCCGCAAAAGCACTTATTGGTACAGATACTTGTGCTGTGATCGTAGAGCCTATACAAGGCGAAGGTGGCGTTGTTACAGCTGAACCTGAATTTTTACAAGGTTTGCGTGAACTTTGTGATCAATATGATGCGTTGTTAATTTTTGATGAAGTGCAAACAGGGGTTGGTCGTACAGGGCATCTGTATGCCTATATGCACTATGGTGTTCAACCAGATGTACTCTCTACTGCTAAATCACTCGGCGGTGGTTTTCCGATTGGCGCTATGCTTACAACAAACAAATTTGCGAGTACATTTTCAGTGGGTACGCATGGAACAACGTATGGTGGTAATCCGCTAGGGGCTGCTGTAGGCAACGTGGTATTAGATGAAATTAATCAGCCCGTTTTTTTACAAGGCGTTAAAGATCGTCATGCATTGTTTTCATTACGCTTAGACGAGATAAATGAAAGATTTAAATTGTTTAAAGAAGTCCGTGGTCTAGGGTTGTTAATTGGGTGTGAATTAATTGAAGAGCATCAAGGACAAGCCAAAAATATTAGTAATTTGGCTGCCCAACAAGGGCTTCTTTGTCTTATCGCAGGTCTTAATGTCATTCGATTTGCACCCGCTTTAAATATTCCATTAGAGGATATTGAATTGGGGTTATCACGTTTTGTTATAGCACTCGAAATTTACCTTAAAAAGGACTAAAGCCGAATGATTATATTACGCCCAGCAAATTTGAGTGATGTTAGCAGTCTCGAACGTTTAGCACATGAAAGTGGTCCAATGGTTTCATCATTGCCTGCAAAACGTTCACATCTGCTCAATAAAGTTGAGCGTTCAATATATTCATTTGAACAGGAAGTTGATAGTGCCGGTGAAGAAGCTTATTTATTTATCTTAGAAGAAACGCTAACAGGGCAGGTATTAGGGACTGGTGCGGTTAATGCATTAGCTGGAAACCAAGAGCCTTTTTATTCTTTTCGTAATGATATAAAAATTCATTCTTCTAGAGAGCTCAATGTACATAGTCGTATTCATGCTCTCACTATTAACCATGATCTTAGTGATCATTCTCAGCTCTGTTCTTTTTATATTGTACCTGCACTTGCCGATAGTCTTTACCCTGCATTGATTACTTTGGGGCGATTGTTATTTATGACTATTTTCCCAATGCGCTTTGCAAATGAATGGATGGCAGTGCTACCTGGAATTGCGGATAAGCAAGGGCGAGCTCCATTTTGGGAGCATGTCGGTCGTAAGTTTTTTGGTATAGATTACAACAAAGTTGAATATTATAACGGTACGCTTAATAACACTTTTATAGCCGAAATGATGCCCTATCATCCACTGTATGTTGCTTTGATTAATGAAGAGGCGCAAGCAGTGATGGGATTAGTCCATAAAGAGGCTGAATTACAGTGCAATTTGCTTAGTGAACAAGGTTTTGAGCCTGATAAGTACGTTGAGATATTTGATTCTGGGCCCATTCTAATCGCGCAACGCAATGCGTTATCTGTCAACCAGAATATAAAAAAAGTTGAGCTAACTTTAATCATAAATACTACTATTTTACGCACTTATCTCATTGGTATAGCAGAAGGTAATAGCTTTAAAGCTTGTTTAGTACAAGGTCTATTGGAGGGAGGTAAGCTACACATTTCTCAACAAAATATCGAACAGATTAATCTGAGTTCTGAACAGAAAGTTTATTGCATTAAGTTGTAACTAACTGTATTCAAATTGTTTAAGGAAATATAACAATGATGTTTATTCGCCCGATACAAAGGCAAGACTGGCAAGTACTGCTGGAACTTGCTACAAAAACAGGAACTGGTTTTACTTCTCTGCCTAATAGTGAAAAGCATATTAAAGAGCGCATTGAGAGAATGTTAGATACCTCAGCAGGAAAAGCACCACTGTCAGAGCAAGGTTACTTATTTGCATTAGTTGATTCTGAAACACAAGCCGTAGTTGGAGTTAGTGGTATTGAGGTTTCTATTGGCCTTAATGACCCTTGGTATGATTTTCATGTGGGTACACAGGTTCATGCATCTAAACAGCTAGATATTTATCGTCAAATGAAAAAGCTAAGTTTAAGTAATGATCATACTGGTAATAGTGAATTATGTACGTTGTTTTTGGATGCTGACTATCGAATGGGTAAAAATGGTCAGTTGTTATCTAAAAGCCGTTTGTTATTTATTGCTGCCTTTAAAGAAAAATTTTCAGAAAGAATTATCGCCGAAATGCGTGGTGTAAGTGATGAAAATGGCAATTCACCTTTTTGGGAAAGTTTAGGGCGACATTTCTTTACCTTTGATTTTGAGCGAGCTGATTATCTTACTGGTATCGGGAAAAAATCCTTTATTGCTGAACTGATGCCTAAACATGCTTTCTACGTAGACTTTTTAAGTGAGGCAGCACAAGAAGTGATCGCCGATGTACATCCAAGTACGCGTCCCGCTAGAAAAATTCTAGAAAGTGAGGGGATGCGTTATGAAGGTTACGTTGATATATTTGATGCTGGGCCAACATTAGAAGCTTATACTCAAGACTTACGAGTCGTGAAAAAAAGCCAACTCCGCCAAGTTAATATTAGCGAATCTGAATTATTAGGAGATCATCTGTTACTCATTGGCAACGAAAAGTATCAAGATTTTCGTGCGATTATTGGTACTCCAATGATTGACGATACAATGATCTACTTAACTCAAGCGCAAGCTGATGCGCTCTCTGTCATTAATGGGGATCAATTACGCATTGTTCCTTTATTTGAAAAGGAACACGCTCTATGAATACAGCAACAAACTTTATTAATGGAAACTGGACAATTGGCAACGGCGAATATTTTGAAAAAATTAACCCGAGTGATAATACACTGCTGTGGTCGGGTCAAGCAGGTTCAAAGCAAGATGTTGAATTAGCTGTTGATGCTGCACGTGCTGCATTTCCTGAATGGGCAGCGACAAGCATACAAGAACGCATTGTTTTACTGCAGCGCTTTGCAGATAATCTTGCAAAAGAGGCTACGCAATTGAGCCAGGTTATCTCACAGGAAACAGGCAAACCTGAATGGGAAACCAAAACTGAAGTGCAGGCAATGATCAATAAAGTGACCATTTCTATTCAATCTTACCATGAAAGAACGGGTGTAAAAGTGACTGAAATGGCTGGGGGACAGGCAGTATTAAGGCATCGTCCACACGGAGTATTAGGCGTTTTTGGTCCCTATAATTTTCCTGGCCATTTGCCGAATGGACATATAGTACCTGCTTTATTAGCGGGGAATTGTGTCGTCTTTAAAGCCAGTGAATTAACCCCATGGACAGCTCAGTTAACATTAGAAATTTGGCAAAAATCAGGCTTACCAAACGGTGTAATTAACTTAGTACAAGGTGCTAAAGAAACCGGTATTGCACTTTCTAATCATCAAGGTATCGATGGTTTGTTATTTACCGGTAGTGCGAATACGGGTTACCAATTACATCGACAATTAGCGGGACAGCCTGAGAAAATATTAGCACTCGAAATGGGGGGGAATAATGCCCTGATTGTTGAAAGCTTTGAACACTTGGATGCGGCGGTAAATACCGTCATACAATCAGCATTTATCAGTGCCGGTCAACGTTGTACTTGCGTGCGTCGCTTATTAGTCAAAAAAGGTACAGAAGGTGACCAATTTATTGCACGTCTGACGGCTGTTGCCAGCGAGATAAACGTCGGTAAATGGGATGCGCAACCGGCACCATTTATGGGGCCCGTGATCTCTAATCAAGCGGCTAATCACTTACTTGAAGCTGAAAAAAATCTACTCTCTCTTGGGGCGTTATCTATGTTAAAGCTAACGCGTTTGTATGATGATTGTGCCTTCTTAACGCCTGGTATTATTGACGTTACTGATGTAGAAAATTTGCCAGATGAAGAGTATTTTGGCCCATTACTGAGTATTATTCGTTATGACGATTTTTCTACAGCGATTAAAATTGCTAATAAAACTCGTTTTGGTCTAGCAACTGGATTGATTTCTAAGCAACGCGAGGATTTTGATCGTTTATTGATCGAAGCGCGTGCTGGTATAGTGAATTGGAATAAACCCCTAACTGGTGCATCAAGTAATGCTCCATTTGGTGGCATTGGCGCCTCAGGTAACCATCGTGCTAGTGCTTATTACGCTGCCGATTATTGTGCATGGCCAATGGCATCGATGGAGTCCGACACCTTAACTTTTCCAGAAAATAATTTACCAGGATTACATTTTAATTAATGTGTAATGACTGTGTTATTGTCATTTAAGGCTATTGCACCATTAGTCAATACGTATTGACTAATGGTGCTTTCTATCGCGCACTAGGACTTAGCTATCTTTCTCTGTGAATATTTATCGTTTAATACATTTAAAGATTTTCGTATTACTCTAATTTGTTATTCCGGTGCAATATTGGATCAGTCATTAACGAAATTGGTATAACGACACCTATAATTTAAAGGTGTGCAAATAGATATATTAAATTTAAAGGAAAACAGACATGTCAGCATATGAAGTGAATTTTGATGGGTTAGTAGGTTTAACACATAATTATGCAGGACTTTCGTTTGGTAATGTAGCGTCGACTTCTAATAAAAATTCAGTTGCTAACCCTAAACTTGCTGCTTTGCAGGGATTAGAGAAAATGAAAGCACTCGCTGATCTAGGCTTCAAGCAAGGTGTATTACCCCCACAGGATAGACCCTGTATTAAGACCTTACGTCAATTAGGCTTTAATGGTAGCGATGTGAGCGTACTTTCTCAAGCTGCAAATAAAGCGCCACATTTATTGAATACAGTCGCTTCTGCTTCTTCAATGTGGGTTGCTAATTCAGCCACAGTATCCCCATCATCAGATACTACAGATGCCAAAGTACATTTTACTGTTGCTAACCTGAATTGTAAGTTTCACCGCGCAATAGAAGAGCAGACAACGAGTAATACTTTGAGTGCTATTTTCGCTAATGAGAAACACTTTGTTCATCACCAAGCACTCCCTCAGCAGAGCATTATGAGTGATGAAGGCGCTGCTAATCATAACCGCCTAAGTCGCGATCATGGTGAGCCAGGGGTTGAGGTTTTTGTTTATGGACGACAGGCATTCGGTGGTTCGGTTGAACCAATAAAATACCCCGCAAGACAAACCCTAGAGGCGAGTGAAGCGGTGGCGAGGTTGCATCAACTTAATGATCAAAATACTGTATTTTTACAGCAAAATCCGTCTGTGATAGATCAAGGGGTTTTTCATAATGACGTGATTTCGGTGAGTAATGGTAATGTGTTATTTTATCATCAACAAGCCTTTTTAAATCAAGCTAGTGCATTTTCAGAGATTGATCAAAAGTTACAACAATTTGGTACTAAATTATTGCCAATTGAAGTACCTACTGCAAAGGTTAGTGTTAAAGATGCAGTGACTACCTATTTATTTAATAGCCAGCTACTTACAAAACAAGATGGAAAAATGATGATTGTGGTACCTGAAGAGTCTCAGGACAATCCTCGTGTGTGGGCTTACTTGAATGAAATGATTCAAGGCGATAATCCGATAGATGAAATGCGAGTTTTCAATTTACGTGAAAGTATGTGTAATGGGGGAGGACCTGCATGTTTGCGTTTGCGTGTTGTACTCAATGAAGCGGAGTTAGCCGCTACAAATCAACGCGCTTTACTCAATGACGCTTTATATCAGTCATTATGTGATTGGGTTAATAAGCATTATCGTGACCGTATTACTGAGGCAGATTTAGCCGATCCTACGTTATTGATGGAAAACCGTTTTGCGCTAGATGAGTTAACCAGCATGATGCATTTAGGTTCAATATACTCATTTCAAAAAGGTTGATCAATATGTTTGATTTTCTCACGGAAACACTGGCTGGTGATGAGATTAAGGAGCGGTCAGGTGAGACATTAAATATCGCCTGGTCACGTCCTGAAGCAGGAATAATAGTATTACAACCTACAAGTGGTTATCGTCAAAATATTATTATTTCTGCTGCAATTCATGGTAATGAAACCGCACCAATTGAGATCATTAATCGCTTAATTAGTGATATTTTAGCTAATAAGTACACTCTTAAAGTACGTGTAATGGTTATTTTAGGTAATCTTGAGGCGATGCGACAAAGTGAACGCTATATAAATGTTGATTTAAACCGTTTGTTCAGTGACCATTATTTACAATATTCGCATTGTAATGAAACAATAAGAGCTGCTAAATTACAACAGGTAGTAGCTGATTTTTATGCTGTAGATCCCGATAAACCTAGGTCTCATTTCGACCTCCACACAGCCATTAGAGCGTCACATCATATTGCGTTTGGTTTGTTGCCCTATCTTGATTCTGGTCGCTATCAATCTAAAATGATGAATTGGTTACAGAGTGTAGGGCTTGAAGCGCTTGTGGTTAATCATGCTCCTGCTGCTACATTTAGTTATTTCACTAGTCATCAGTTTGCTGCCAACAGTTGTACATTAGAATTAGGAAAGGCAAATCCATTTGGTCACAATGATTTACAGCAGTTTGTAGGTATCGAGCAAGGGTTGATAAAGCTAATTTCGGAGGAAGTGGTTGATGTTAGTAATAGTGTTGAATTAACTGTTTATAATGTTGCCGATGTCATTATCAAGCTAAGCGATCAATTTAAGCTTAATGTTGCAGATGATGCTGCGAACTTTAGCGAGTTTCCCAACGGTTATATTATAGCCAGTGATTGTGTTAATAATGATGACGATATAGAAAAGAATAAAAATGTTATTTATCAAGTACAACAGGAAAATGGTTATATTCTTTTCCCTAATCGAAATGTAAAAAAAGGGTTACGCGCAGGTTTATTGTTAGCTAAAGGTGATTTGTCCGCAATTAGTGGTGCTTCTTAGCACCTTTAACACTACTATTGCATAGTCATCAGTACTTTTTAAAACGTTTGTATTGAAACGTTTTTGGTTATATTTTATGACTTTCACTATCACCTGTAATAGTGAATATCATGATGTTTTCTTTGATTTTTTACACCTCAATTAGCTTAATTGGTTACCGCACTTAGTGAGGATATCAAGGTAACCTTCAACTTCCCACGCAGATCGCCCAATAAATAGACCGTCGATATTGGGACAATTAATCAGTGCTTCACAATTTTGAGGGTTTACTGAACCACCATATAAACAAGGCACTCGATGTCCTAGTATGGCTGTCGCGACGTTAATAATCTCTGCTTGGCGTGCATCTGCATATTCAGGTGTGGCAGGCAAACCATGCTCTCCAATTGCCCAGATAGGCTCGTATGCAAATAATATGGTGGCTTGTTTTGTGTTCTGTGGTATAAATTGTAATGCACTGGTTACTTGTGTTTCAAGGACCGCCTGCGCATTACCATTTTCACGATCTTCTAAACTTTCGCCAATACATATTAAGGGGGTTAATCCATGCTTTAGTGCGGCAGCT
>Ga0315339_1002337_pt1 | contig 14576 bp, 11 predicted proteins | sample ASW17metaG_FD_204514 | JGI IMG/M metagenome (GOLD analysis project Ga0315339, IMG submission 204514) | Ammonia-oxidizing marine archaeal communities from Pacific Ocean, United States - ASW #17 | ecosystem: Environmental > Aquatic > Marine > Oceanic | place: USA: California | collected 2016-12-05
CTGCGCAAATTGCCCGGCATCGGCCCTTATACGGCGGCGGCCATTACCGCCATTGCGTTTGGCCTGAAAGCCACGCCGGTCGATGGCAATATCGAACGCGTCACGGCACGGCTGCATGCGATTAATGATCCGCTGCCGGGCGCCAAGAAAGACATCAAAAGCTTCGCCGAAGCCATGACCCCCGACCACAGGGCTGGTGATTTCGCCCAGGCCTTGATGGATTTGGGTGCGACGGTATGTAAACCGAAGCACGCCGATTGCCCGAACTGTCCGCTGGGTGCGGCGTGTCGGGCCGGGGCCGGGGACAATCCGGAACGCTTCCCTGTCAAAGCCCCGAAGAAGGCCCGTCCGACCCGCTACGGCATCGTGTTTTGGGCCGAGCGCGATGATGGCGCGGTGCTGCTACGGCGCCGGGCCGAAGAAGGCTTGTTGGGTGGGATGGCGGAGTTTCCATCGACCGATTGGATGGAGACGCCTTGGGCCGAAAAGCCGCCGGATGGCTTTGCGCCGATTGAGGCCGATTGGTTGCCGATGCCGGGGACTATTGTTCATATATTCACTCATTTTCGATTGGAGCTTGGTGTCGTTCGCGCCCGCGTCGAAGGCGCGCTCGGTTCAAATCTTGATTGGTGTCATCCGGATAGTTTTGGTGCCCGCGCCCTGCCGACGGTCATGAAAAAGGTGGCCCGTCATGTACTTGATACCCCATAGGTGGTCAGTGCAATTGAGGTTGCGGCCGACAGCTGGTATCAGGCTGGACAATTACCCCGAAGTTCTCAAAAATTTCGCCAAATCGCAATTGACGTCGGGCTGTATGTTTCATTGGGGATCATGTCTTTATAGACATGGGTGAGATTTATAGACCCGGCTTCGGCGGCCGCTTTCAGGACATCAAAAAAATTCAAATTCCAGTCGTTTTTAACAAACAATTCTTGCTGAGCGGTGGAAATAGAATCGTCCGATGAAATTTGAAATCCGAACGGCTCGAAATGAATACAGGTAATTTTCTTTGGTACACGTGCTAAATCGGCGAAATAACTTGCGGGTATTTCTTTCACCTGTTCGATCGAATGACAGGTGAAGATCAGAATTTGATCCTCGCCCTGCAGAAAACCAAGATCAACATTGTTGTGATCAAAGTGCTCGACCCGCATCTGAATTGAGCTTTCAAGCGCCGCCAGAAGAGCCGTCAATTGCTTGCCGCTCCCGGTGTATTCGGCGGCGTAGTAGGGGAGGTCACGAGGCCCTCCTAAATAGTGAATATTGAACAGATTGCGTCCATACCCACACCCCAATTCAACAATGGCTTTGTCGTCGTCATGGAGGAATTCGATAATCCAATGTGCGACAATGGATTTGAGATCGGCGTAGGCAGGCACCGAGATCTTGCTGCCGAGAAAGGAATTTTCGGTGGTTGGCGGCGCACCAGTGGGCAGGTAATCGGTGTTGTTCTCAGGCAGTACCGGAAGCCATTCCGCGCGTCCGGTAAGAATTTGCATTTGCTTTACGACATCGCCGGTTATTTCATCCCGTGCTTCGCCCAGGACAGACTCGGCGGAGAGATGAAATTTTTCCTCGTGCCTTTCTAGCATCTTGATGATTCTAAATGCGTTGTCTTCGCCGCCGTCGACTAACGATTGAACAAATTCCAGGCGTTTGGCCCACGCCAGTTCATAGAAATTTTGCGGTGTCTTGGGGACGTAGGAATTTTCCGGGGACATTCCAAAATTATCCAAATTCAAAAAGCCAATTGCCGTAGAATATCATCCACGTCGGCGTGCAGCAGTTTCTATGTCATGGGCACTGGTGGTTGCCATGTAGTTTCCGGGTCCAATGGGTATACCGGGCGGGGCAGGTTCTTCCATTCAAAGCTCTGAAGGTTTTGCGACGTCAGCCCGGGGACGTCGACTTCATAAATACGTTCGGGCGGAAACAGATGCGCGAAGCCGGCCCGGAAATGGCCACGTGATTTGACCACCGTGCACCGTGCCGCCGCCGCGTCAGCACCGAAATGGCGGAAGAAATCATTGCTCAAGCATTGTTGGCGGTTGGAGATGACGGCGATTTTGATGCCGCCGAAGGCCAACAAGCAGGCTCGGCCCAGTTGCACGGTATTGCCCTTGGTAGCGCCGTATTCCGGCACAAATTCGCCATCAGTGAGCTTTTCAACCGTAACGTCGGCCTCGAAGGGCTCGGACATTGTGTTGGCTTCTTCCGAATTAAAATGAGCGTGGAATTCCCCACCTTCACCGGCGGCAAATGCTGCGTCGACCAACGGTTTGTCGTTAAAGACACCGAACAATGCGCCTTCGACCCCGGCTTCATGAAAGGCTTTGATGATGTAGGTCGTGTTGCCACGCCCACCGCCGCCCGGGTTGTCGGCCGGGTCGCAGTACAAAATATTCGGCAACGCCGGGTCGGTGCCGGCGGCCAGTGCCATGCGAACGGCATCGTCCAGGCTGGTCAGCCGGGTTTGGTAGCGTTCCCGGTCAGCCCAACCTGCAATCGCCAATTCGCGCGCCACATTGTGCGCCTTGGTCATATCGCCACGCGACGTCACGGTGATGGTCATGCCGTTGCGGTCGGTGTCGCTAAACGCGAACCCGGCGGTGACCGAAACATTCATAATGTCGTCATCAAGCTTGGTCTGGCCGAGCCGGATCAGATCACCATAAGGGTGACCTTCCGCCGTTAGCAGCGTCACCGAGGGGCCGACCAGGGGCAGTCGGACTGACGCGAGGGCGGTCTTCACGCCGCCCCACATCTCAATCATGCTTTCGGCGGCTTCGACGCCGCGCTCAAATCGGTCCATGTGCGGATTGGTAAGATAGGCAATGAACACGTCCGGTGCGGTGACCATGCGCTCAGAGACATTGGCATGCAGATCCAGGGTCGCGACGACGGGCACGTCGGGGCCGACGACGTCACGAACCAATTGAAACACCTCGCCGTCCGGGTCGTCATAGCCGACCGCCAGACCTGCGCCGTGCTCACATATATAGACGCCGTCCAAGGGGCCGGCATTGGCCAGTCCGTCGCGCATGGTGGCCAACAGGTGCTCAAAGAAACTTTGTTCCGCGGGGCCGTTCGGCACGGCGGCGGCGAACACGATGGGCACCGGCTCGAAGGCGCCCCGGGACGCCAAATGGGCTTCCATGGTCTCAGTGAATCCAACAATGCCGCGATGCAACAATGGCGCCGGGCGCTTTATGTCTTCAGTGATTTCATCGCCGTAAAGCAGGCAGCGTTCGCGGAATTGGTGTTCGCCACAAGGCTCGGCGAAGCGATTGGTTTCCAGGGCAAAGCCCAAGATCGCGACACGTTTCGGATTTGCAGAACTCATGATGGTTCACTCGTCATAGGAGACAAGCGCATCGAAAGGGACATCCAATTTTTTGCGTCCGCCCAGGAAGGTGAGTTCAATGATGCATGTCGTGCCGACGACTTCGGCGCCGACCTTGTTGAACAGATCAACCGATGCCGCAAGCGTCCCGCCAGTCGCCAGCAGATCATCCAAGATCACCACGCGTTGGCCGGGTTTAACGCAATCGTCTTGGATTTCGATGGTGTCGGTGCCGTATTCCAATGCGTATTCGTGGGCGACGGTTTTGCCAGGCAATTTACCTTTCTTGCGAACCATCGTGAACCCGAGGCCGAGGCGCGATGCCAGCGGCGCTGCGACCAGAAAGCCGCGCGATTCAATTCCCGCCAGCATATCGGGCTGATATTTCGAGACGATTTTCGCCATTCGGCCGAGCGCCACTTGCCAAGCTTCGGCATCGGCGAGCAGCGTCGAGATGTCATAAAACAGAATATCGGGGATTGGGAAGTCGGGAACTGCGCGAATGTGGTCTTTCAAGTCCATGGTCGTTTCCTGGCAAATTAAATGTGTGATCTCGTTTCGATGCCCGCATCCTAAAGGCGCGCCAAAGCACAGGCAATCGCATCGCGCGATGGCTCAATGATACAATTGTCACAAAATTTGGCGATGTGTCGCATTTTGTTGCAATCGAATCCTATTCTGTGGTTCAATGTTAGAGGAGATACAAAAACAAAGACGAAATACAGGGATGGATTTCTCCGAGTTATCACAATTGATCGTGGATCGTTTTCCGCGCCTCAGCCCGCAATTACAGTTGGCGGCACGCCACGCGCTTGACCGGCCCGATGATGTCGCGTTGAAATCGATGCGCACGGTGGCGGCTGACGCCGGCGTGCCCCCGACGACGATGACGCGTCTTGCCCGCGCCCTGGAGTTTGCCGGCTATAATGAATTCCGCGCCGCGTTTCAGCATCGGTTGCGCTCGCACCCGGCGGATTATATGGGCCGTGCGCAGGAAATGCAGGACCGGGCCGGGTCGAAACACCGTGAAGTCGTCAGTGAGGTTCTTGACGCCGCCTTGGGCAATCTCAAGGAAACCTTCGCGGCCAATACGTTGGAGCGGTTTCAGACCTGCGCCGACACCTTGGCGAGCGCGAAGCGGGTGTTTGTGGCGGGCCGGCGCAGTTGTTTCCCCATCGGGTTCTATTTTCATTATGTCTATGGCGTTTTCCGTACCAATTCCTTGTTGATGGATGGTTACGGCGGCACCTTCGCCGACCGCATGCGCGGTTTCGGCAAAGGCGATGTCCTGTTTGCCATCAGTTTTGATCCCTATTCGGCAAAAACCGTCCAGGCCGTGGAATTCGCCCGCGAAAGTGGCGGTGATGCCGTGGTCCTGACTGACAGCATGGTCTCGCCGTTGGTCGGGCGCCCGGAACACGCGCTGATCACAAAAAATGAGAGCCCGTCTTTCTTTCAGTCGGTGGCCCCCGCCATGGCGGCGGTCGAGGCGTTGATTGCGCTCATCGTATTGAAAGACGGTAAGGCGGCGCTGAGTTCCATTCGCCGAAGCGAAGACCAGCTGCGCCAATTTGACGCCTATTGGAATCAAACCCCCAGCCGTTGGATTGAATTGGGAGAGTTGACCCCGTGACACGAATTCTGCATCGCCAAATTCATACTGATATGCCCGTCGCAGCGGGTGGCGAGGGCGTTTATTTGATCGACACGGACGGCAAGCGGTACCTGGATGCATCTGGTGGTGCCGCGGTTTCATGCCTGGGGCATGGCGACAAGGACGTGATTGAGGCGATCAAGGCACAGCTTGATACCATGGCGTTCGCGCATACCGGATTTTTTACCTCCGAGCCCAGCGAAACGCTGGCGGATTTGCTGATTGAGGCGGCGCCGGATGGTATCGGTGCGGTGTATTTCGTATCCGGAGGATCGGAAGCCATTGAAGCGGCGTTGAAAATGGCGCGCCAATATTTTGTTGAAATCGGCGAGCTCAAACGGTCGAAATTCATTGCGCGCCATCAAAGTTACCACGGCAATACGCTGGGTGCCTTGTCGGTCGGCGGCAATGTCGCCAGGCGGGAGCCGTTCAAGGAATTGCTAATGGACGTCGCCCATATCGCACCGTGTTATCCCTACCGCGACCGGCGCAACGACGAATCAGAGGAAGAATATGGACTGCGGGTCGCTAATGAGCTTGAGACCGAGATCCAACGCCTGGGCGCGGAAAACGTCTGCGCCTTTGTTGCCGAGACAGTTGGCGGCGCCACCGCCGGTGTATTGCCGCCGGTGACAGGGTATTTGAGGCGCATCCGCAACATTTGCAATGCCCATGGCATATTGTTGATTCTTGATGAAGTCATGTGCGGCATGGGACGTACCGGCCACACCTTTGCCTGCGCCGAAGACGGGGTCGTGCCCGATTTGATTGCTGTCGCCAAAGGACTAGGCGCCGGCTATCAGCCGATCGGCGCGACACTGGTGCATGAGCGCATATTCAATGCTTTCAAGGATGGTTCGGGTTTTTTCCAGCACGGCCACACCTACATGGGGCATCCGGCGGCCTGCGCCGGGGCGTTGGCGGTACAGACCAAGATCAAGGAAAACGGTTTGCTGTCCCAGGTCCGCGAACGCGGCGAACAGTTGGTTGAGAAACTGCACGAACGCTTCGGCAATCATCCGCACATCGGTGATATCCGCGGCCGCGGCTTGTTCCGCGCCATTGAGATTGTTGCCGACCGGACGACCAAGGAACCGTTTGATCCCGGCTTGAAAATATTCGCCAAGATCAAGGCCAATGCCATGAAGGAAGGCCTGGTTTGTTATCCGGGCGGCGGGACCGCCGATGGGGCTCGGGGCGATCATGTCTTGTTGGCCCCGCCGTTTATTATCAGCACCGATGAACTGGATGAATTGGTCGAGAAACTGGGCAACGCCGTCGACGCGGCGCTTCGCGAGGCTGGTGTGTAATGGAGCTGAAAAGGCGTCAACACCAATCCGCAGACCGCGCCGGACACGCCGAGCTGGCCGCCGTTGATGATTGCCGTCGCCCCCAACGGGGCGACGCGGGGCAAGGCTGACCATCAGATGCTGCCGATCACGCCGGCGGAAATCGCAGAGGCCGCCGCGTCGTGTCTGGAGGCCGGTGCGTGCATGATGCATCTGCATGTCCGAGACAACGATGGCCGGCATACACTGGACGTTGAAGCCTACGAGGCCGCGAGCGCGGCGGTGCGTGACGCCATTGGCGACAAACTAATTTTGCAGGCGACCAGCGAGGCGGTCGGCATGTATCAGCCGGCCGAACAGATGGCGATGGTGCGTGGCCTGCGCCCGGAAGCGGTTTCCATGGCGATCCGCGAACTGGTGCCTGATGATGCTAGTGAACGCGACGCCGCAGAATTCTTCGCCTGGCTGGGTCGTGAAAACATTTCGCCGCAGTACATTCTTTATTCCGAAGATGAAGTCCGCCGTTTCATGGATTTGCGCCGCCGCAGCGTGATCCCCGGTGAGACCGTGTTCGTCCTTTATGTGTTGGGCCGCTACAGCGGGGGGCAGATTTCCGCGCCCGCCGATCTGTTGCCGTTTTTGGGCGCCGCCGGCGGCGTGGGCATTCATTGGGGGTTTTGCGCTTTCGGCCCGCGCGAAGGGGCGTGTGCTTTGATGGTGACAGCGCTGGGCGGGCATGCCAGGGTAGGATTTGAGAACAACCGTTGGCTCAACAACGGTGATCTTGCTCCGTACAACGCCGCCCTTGTCGCGCAGGTGGCCGCTGGTGCAGAATTAATGAGCCGGCCCTTGGCCGACGCGGACATGGCACGCGCCCTGTTGGCGGGTCCAGGTGACACGGCGATCAGGGAGGCAGTGGCATGACGCGCCACGCGTTTTAAAGTTTTAAGAATTCGGGCTGTTTCGGGGTTTCCCCGGGGCTGGCCCGGACCGTTGGGCTTGAGCTCGGCGGACGACGAGCTGCGGGCATGGCGCCTGTGGTTTCCGACCAAAGCGTCGTGCTCAAGTGCGACCAATCGCTGGGAGCAAAACTCTAGGAGGAAACAGCATGAAGAAAGTGCTTATGACGACTGCCGCTGTGGCGGCGTTTGCCCTTACAGCCGGGACCGCAGATGCGGCCATGAAGAAACAGTTCATCTCAATCGGTACGGGCGGCGTCACCGGCGTCTACTACCCGACCGGCGGCGCGATTTGCCGTTTGGTGAACAAAGGACGTAAAAAACACGGTGTTCGGTGCTCGGTCGAATCGACCGGCGGTTCCGTCTACAACATCAACACCATCCGCGCCGGCGAATTGGACATGGGCGTTGCCCAATCCGATTGGCAGTACCACGCCTACAACGGGTCTGGAAAAGCCTCGTTCAAAAAAGTGGGCCCCTTTAAAGGCTTGCGCGCCGTGTTCTCGGTTCACGCCGAACCGGTCAGCATCATTGCCCGCAAGGATGCTGGCATCAAAACCGTCGATGACCTTGTTGGCAAGCGCGTCAACATCGGCAACCCGGGTTCCGGTACGGAAGCCACTTGGGGTGTCATGTGGGCCGCCATGGGCAAAAAGAACGGCGATCTGAAATTGGTTGCGCAGATGAAGTCGGCGGAAACCCCGTCAGCGCTTTGCGATAACAAGATCGATGCCTTCTTCTGGCTCGTTGGCAATCCGGCTGCTTTGAACAAGGAAGCCACGACGACTTGTGACGCCGTGTTCGCCACCGTCGGCAACGCCGCCGTCGCTAAACTGGTCAAAGAAAATCCCTACTATCGTTGGGCGACCATTCCGGGCGGCATGTACCGCGGCAACCCGAAGGACATCAAAACCTTCGGCGTCGGCGCCACGTTCGTGTCCTCGACCCGCACCTCTTCTGACACTGTTTATGCGGTCGTCAAGGCGGTGTTCGACAACTTCAAGCAGTTCAAAAATCTGCACCCGGCGTTTGCCGGCCTGAAGGAAAGCGAAATGATCAAAGACGCGCTTTCCGCTCCGCTGCACGATGGTGCCGCGAAGTACTACAAAGAACGCAGCTGGATGTAATCCGGCTTGTGGCGGCGAGGGAATTTCCCCTCGCCGCCATTCTTTGACCCATGCGTACTCTATGTAAGACTCTGCGAGTCCATTTATTTGTTAAATTATTAGACGACCATCGGGGGGAACGAACCGCCACTAAAGGCGGAGCCGATGAATAATCACCGCTCAACGGTGAGATTTTGATGACAGGGGAACGGGAATTGCCCGTTCGGGAGGCGGAAATGGCATTTCGAACAGTATCACCAGCCATGATCTTCTTCGTGGCATTGGCCGCATGTGGGCTCGCACCATCGCAGGCTGAAGCCGAAGCAGATATCGTGATCGGGGCTGGCAGCAGCGCTAAAGTTCACCACAATGTGGCGCGCGCCATGTGCCGGTAAATTCAAAAAACCGTAACAGGCGTCAGCTGCGAAGCATTACGGATCGAAGGCGGCGATGCGGCTGAGCCAGGTGCCGTGCTGAATAATTTACGCAACGCCGCATTGGAATTGGGCATTGTGCCCGCCGATTGGCAATACCGCGCGACCCAGGGCACCGGCCCGTTCAACTTCACCGGCAAAATCGATAATGCGCGGGCATTATTTTCCTTGCACGCGCAGCCGTTCACTTTGGTGGCGCGGCGCGATGTGGGGATCAACAGCTTGGACGATCTGGCGGGTAAGCGGATCAATATCGGCACCCTCGGTTCACTTCAACGCGTGATGATGAACATGCTGATGGCGGCGAAGAAATGGACCACGAAGTCCTTCGGGTTCGTCGATGAATTGTCGGAAAACGAACAATCGCTGGCACTTTGCCACAATCGGGTTCAGGCCGTGGTGTCAACGAGCGCCCATCCCAGTCCGGCGATCGCCTAGGCGATCAAACTTTGTGACGCGAAAATCGTTCCGGTCACCGGCGACGTGGTCGGCAAGTTGATCGCCGATAACCGGTTTTTGAGTTCCACGGCGGTGCCGGCTGGCTTGTACGATGGGCACGTCAAAGCGGCGAAAACCTTTGGTGTCGCGGTGACGGTCATGACTTCCGAGGACATGGAAGAAGATTTGATCTACACGGTTGTTAAATCTGTGTTTGAAAATCTCGACCGCTTCAAGCGCCTGCACCCATCCTTGGCGATCTTGCTGCCGGGCCGGATGATGACCGATGGCTTGAGCGCACCGCTGCACAAAGGTGCCGTGCGTTACTACCGCGAAAAGAACATGATGTAAGAATAACGGTGAAATTCGTCAGCCTCTGTCAGGGGTGTAATTGGATCGAACGCAATGTGCGTCGATACGGGAGAAGACGATGAGTGAAGAAAAAGATGTAATCGCGCCGGCGACCAGCGAGGATGAGTTGGCGGATATGATCGCCCAAGCGGATACGGGCGGACGCAACCCCACGGGCATTTCCAAACAAATTCTCTGGTGGGTGCCGCTGACTTGGGCGCTGTTCCAGCTTTGGTACGCATCACCGCTGCCGTTTATCTTTAACATCGGCCTGTTCAATTCGACCGAGGCACGCTCCATTCACTTGGTCTTCGCCGTTTTCCTGGCGTTCACGGCATTCCCGACGTTCAAGACGTCGCCTCGCGACTACATTCCGGTCCAGGATTGGATCATGTCATTGATTGGCGCGCTGGCCGCCGGCTACATATACATATTTTTCCGCGAACTCGCGGAACGGCCAGGGCTGCCGACCACAGAAGACCTCGTGGCGTCTGTCGTTGGTATTATCTTTGTACTGGAAGCGACGCGGCGTGCCCTCGGGCCGCCGTTGATGATTGTTGCCATCGTCTTTCTCTCCTACACGTTCTTGGGGCCCTATATGCCCGAGATTATTGCCCATAAAGGCGCCAGCCTGAACAAGGGTATGTCGCACTTCTATTTGACTACGGAAGGTCTGTTCGGCATTGCGCTAGGCGTGTCCACATCCATGGTGTTCTTGTTCGTGTTGTTCGGCTCACTACTCGAAAAAGCTGGCGCCGGAAATTATTTCATCCGCGTTGCTTTCGCCCTAATGGGACACATGCGCGGCGGCCCGGCGAAAGCCGCCGTCGTGTCATCGGCGTTGACCGGTCTGGTTTCAGGTTCCGCCATTGCCAACGTGGTGACGACCGGGACCTTTACCATCCCGCTGATGCGCAAGGTTGGATTCTCGGCTGAGAAAGCCGGTGCCGTTGAAGTGGCTTCAAGCACCAACGGCCAATTGACGCCCCCGATCATGGGCGCAGTTGCCTTTCTGATGGTCGAGTATGTCGGTATCACCTACATCGAGGTCATCACTCATGCCGCCCTGCCGGCGCTGATCTCCTACATGGCGCTGGTCTACATCGTGCATCTGGAAGCCTGCAAAGCCCAAATGAAAGGTCTGCCGCGCAAGCACGTGCCGAAGTTCATCCAGAGCCTGATGTCCTTCCTGTTGACCTTCATCTGCCTCGCTGTGCTGACAGTAGTCGTTTACTACGGGTTCGGTTGGATGAAAGGCGCCTTCGGTGGTGCGACGCCTTGGATTGCAGCTGTTCTAGTCGCCGTTGCATTTGCCGGATTGGTCAAGTATTCGGTGAAATTCCCCGAATTGGACACGTCGACGGAAATTCTTGAATTGCCGGAACCGGGACCGACGATCAAGGCCGGACTCTATTATCTGGTGCCGGTCGCATTATTGGTCTGGTGTTTGACCGTGGAGCGCCTATCGCCGGGGCTTTCGGCCTTTTGGGCGACGGTTTTCCTGCTGTTCATCCTGATCACCCAAAAACCCCTGAAAGCGATCTTCCGTAAATCCGGCGACGACGTCTTGGGTTGTCTCAAGGAAGGCTTCGCCGACATGCTGGACGGCATGATCAGCGGCGCCCGGAACATGATCGGCATCGGTGTGGCGACAGCGGCGGCCGGTTTGGTTGTCGGTGCGGTGACACTGACGGGTGTCGGCCAAGTGTTGTCTGAAGTTGTAGAATACATCTCCGGCGGCTACGTGCTGTTGATGCTGATCTTCACAGCAGTGCTCAGCCTGATCTTAGGCATGGGGTTGCCGACGACGGCGAACTACATCGTCGTGTCCAGCCTGATGGCACCGGTGATCGTCACCGTGGGCGCCGAGAATGGCCTCATCGTGCCGTTGATCGCCGTTCACATGTTCGTATTTTACTTTGGGATTTTGGCCGATGATACGCCACCTGTAGCCCTGGCCGCCTTTGCGGCGGCGGCCATATCAGGAGGCGATCCCATCCGAACCGGTATTCAGGGTTTCATGTATGATATTCGTACTGCGATCCTGCCGTTCTTGTTCATCTTCAACACGGAACTGCTGATGATCGGTATTGAAAGCTGGTATCATCTATTGATCACTATAGCGACGGCGGTCATGGCGATGCTGCTATTCGCAGCTGGAACACAGGGGTATTTTCTGACCAAAAGCCGATTATGGGAGTCTCTTGCGCTGATTTTGGTGGCGTTTACGCTGTTCAGGCCGGGATTCTGGATGGATTACATATATCCGCCATTGAAAACCGTCCCGGCCAAGGAAATCTACTCGGTCGCGGAAGGTTTGCCAGATGACGCGCAAATTCGCATCCAGGTGAAGGGCGAGGATCTGGAAGGTCGAGCGATTGATAAAATCGTCATGCTCGGGATGGGTAAACCGGCGAAGGGCGTTGAACGCCTGAAAGCCGCCGGATTGGAACTCCGCGAGGAAGAGGGCAAGTTGATTGTCGATAATGTGGTCTTTGGCTCGAACGCCGAACGCCAGAAAATCGACTTCGACTATGAGATCGCCAGTGTGCAGAGCAAGTCGGACCGGCCACCCAAGCAGTTGTTCTACATTCCGGCCATACTCTTGTTCTTTTTCATCGTCATGATCCAGCGCCATCGACGGGATAGCGATGGTGATGGCGCGGTCGCCGCACCCCAGGCCGCTTAGGGTAGAGGAGAAAAACCATGTACGAACGTATCCCGTTACCCGTAGATTTGGAGCACGAAAACTCGTGGGACAAATCACTCGCGAACGCCGTTGAAATTTGTCAAGGCAGCGGCGCCAGCCTGCATTTGCTGCGGGTGATTCCCGACTTCGGGATGAGCATCGTCCAACAGTACTTTCCTGAAGGCTATGAGCAGGAAGTGGCTGACAAAGCGCTCGAAGAACTGAAGGCTTTTGCCGCGGAGAATGTGCCAGACGGTATCGAAGTCCAGCATATTGTCGGCGAGGGCAAAGTCTACGAGGTCGTTCTTAATATCGCCGGTGACGTTAATGCCGACCTGATCGTCATGGCGGCTCGACGGGCGGAAAAAACTGACTATCTGCTGGGGCAAAACTCGGCACGAGTGGCGCGCCATGCGGGATGTTCGGTCCTGATTGTCCGCGATTGATTTTGGACTAATTGAGCTAATCGGAAATTCCAGGCGGGGCAGCCCCTAACGGCGGCTTGTCCCGTCGCCGATCTCGCGCCATATCCCAAACTCGTCTCGGAACGTCTGAAGCGATCTCCAGGCGCGCTTGAAGTTTCTGCTGCTTTTCGATTGTTTTGTGGCGACGCTCTGCCAGGCGGCTTTCAATGCATCGAGAATGTCGGGTGCCCAGGTCTCGATCCGAACACCCAATTTGGTCAATTCCTTCAATGCATCGAACTGCTTGGCATGGCCTTCCGCCAAGCCATGGCGGACGTTGTCGCCGCAAGCCGCATTGATCTGCGCGCGCTGAACGGGCTCAAGGGCCTGCCAGGCGGCGAGATTGACAATCAGGTTGAGCAGGGTCGCCGGTTGATGCCAGCTTGGAAAGTAGTAGTATTTCGCCAGTTGATGGAGCCCGAGGTTTAAATCGACGGCGGGTTGAGAGGCTTCCGCGCCGTCGATCAGGCCGCGTTCCATGGCGACATAAACCTCGCCTTCCGCCAGTTCAATAACATTGGCCCCCAGCTTTTCGGCGACCTTGCCGGCCAGCCCGTTCATGCCCAGCCGCAAGGCCTTGAAATCCTCCAATGTCTTCACTGGCCGGCGAAACCATCCGGAACCTTCGGGTGCCAGGACGCCGCAAATCAGCGTGTGGACACCTTGCTTGTGATAGAGGTCCTGGAGAATTTCATGGCCGCCGCCAACATAGATCCAGGCAATGAATTCCTGGATTGGCGGGCCGAAGGGAATACCCGAAAATAACAAGAATGCAGGGTCTTTTTGTGCCCATACGCCGGGCGCCGCGAAGGCCGCGTCAATGGCGCCGGCCCGGACGGCATCAAACATTTCGGCAGGGGCGACCAGGGTCCCGGGTTCGTGGTAACGAAATTCAATATCGCCATCACTGATCTGCCAGATCATCGTCTCCAGACGTTTCCCAAGCGCGCCCAGCTGCGGCAAGGAACTGGCGTAGGCACTTGCCATCCGCCAACGCAACGCCGCGCGGTCAGGTTCGGCGGCAGGCGTTCGGGCAAACTGCGTGCGGAGTTTTTGATCATGTGCGGGGTTGGGCGGCGGCGCGGCGGCGGGGGATGCCTCTGAATTTGCCGCGGTGGTGATGGCGGCCGGGGCGTTCATGGCGGCTGAGGCCCGGGCGATCTTCTGTGCCGGCAGCTTCAGCCGCGGCGCAATGATGGTTGTGCCGAAGACGATGCCGACAACCAGGCCTACAACTGCACCGACGATCAAATTGCGCATGATGAAATGACCCCAGCCAATTGCCGGCAATCTCGCTTCAGACGGCCGCGAACCGAGTATGAAAGATCGTGGCCGCGGCTTGAAAAAATGGTCGGGACGAGTGGATTCGAACCACCGACCCCCTCGTCCCGAACGAGGTGCGCTACCAGACTGCGCCACGTCCCGACCTGGTTGGTTCATGTGAACCAAGAATTCTGGTAAGGCATTGGCAGTTAAGGCCAAAACCCATGTCTTTTATCAAGTCTCGATCATTGAACGATGCGGCAACGCCGCGCATTCCGACCGAGGCCAGCGGTTATACCCGCCCGGACCGACAAGGGCAAGTTCCGCCGCCGGCGCGCTCTTTGCGCAACGCGATCAAGCCGCGTAGATGAAGCGCTTCAGGGATAACGTGCGGCTTGGTATCTGTTTTCGCCAACAGCCGGTCGGCGTCTGCCAAGCGGGCGTTTGTATAATGCTCGGCGGGTTCGCGGAATATCTGTTCCATTTGTCGGGCGTATTCCAAGGAGCGGAGCACCGTTTCGGCGGCTGATATTGTCGCACCGTATCGACAATCACCGGTAAAAATCAATGTATGCGTTGAGAAACT
>Ga0315339_1002338_pt1 | contig 14576 bp, 11 predicted proteins | sample ASW17metaG_FD_204514 | JGI IMG/M metagenome (GOLD analysis project Ga0315339, IMG submission 204514) | Ammonia-oxidizing marine archaeal communities from Pacific Ocean, United States - ASW #17 | ecosystem: Environmental > Aquatic > Marine > Oceanic | place: USA: California | collected 2016-12-05
AGTCGATAAAGCGAGGCTATAATAAAAATTATTCGGTTACCGACGAGTATAGAAATTCACTACCTGATTGCCAGAATGCAGCGAGTAACGAGATCCAGGGTGCTAATGTACCCATTTTACAAGTTGGTATTTCTAATTTTCGGTTACCACTAAATTTCCTTACAAAGGAGAATGAAACTATCTCGCTTGAAACTTCCGTTACCGGCACTGTTTCACATGCGGCTGACACTAAGGGGATAAATATGTCCCGAATAATTCGAACGTTTTATACCTTCAAGGAACGAATCTTTATCCTTGAATTACTGGAGGAGATATTATTACGCTACAAAGAAGACCACGGCAGCAGTAGGGCGCACTTGAAATTGAATTTCTCCTATCCGTTGCTTCAGAAAAGCCTGCGTAGCAATCTCGAAGGCTATCAGTATTATACCGTCGTGTTTGAAAGCATTCTCGATGATCTCGATCGCTGTCGAAAGATTATACACTTTGATTATGTTTATTCTTCTACTTGCCCTTGTTCTACTGAGCTGTCTGAACATGCTCGTGAAACACGTCAGATCTTTGCCATTCCCCACAGTCAGCGGAGCAAAGCGCGTATAAGCGCGGAGATACGTCCGGGTTATCAAGTCAGTATTGAAGATCTGAACCTCCATTGTCTTAACGCCCTTCAGACTGAATCTCAAGTTATGGTGAAGCGGGAAGATGAGCAGGCATTTGCAGAACTCAATGGATCCTATGTGAAATTTGTCGAAGATGCGGCGCGGTTACTCTATGAGCAGCTCGATGAGGATGAACGGATTGTAGATTTTCAGATCGCTTGCGCCCATCTCGAATCACTTCACTCACATGATGCCGTTTCAGTTATAAATAAAGGTGTAAACGGCGGATTTAAAAGTGAGATAGATGACTTCAAGAGTCTTATCTGCTAATAAATCTACAGATTGTATACTAAGGATGTCGAGTTTAGCCCCCCTACTAATGGGAATACTGTGGGATCCAGAGAATTGGACTGTCATCAGTAATTCGAAGTGAGGCACCGTCGTTACAAATTACTAAATTTTCAGCTGAATTATAAAAGTTCGAGCTGATCTTTACCCTGCTGCATCTGGACCCCGCTTACATCAAATCCTTTTTTTGTCAGGGTGCGACCTTGAGGTGTGCGTTGAAGGTAGCCTTCCTGTATGAGGTAGGGTTCATTGACTTCTTCCAGTGTATGCTCTTCCTCCCCCACCGCTATAGCGATGGTGCTCAAACCTACCGGGCCACCCGTATAATTTTCAGCCATAACTTGAAGAATGCGTTTGTCCATTTCATCAAGACCGCGAGCATCTATTTCAAGTAGTTCTAGTGCATCTTCTGCGACCTTACGAGTGATCTTTCCATCGGCACGTTGTTGCGCAAAATCGCGAATGAAGTAAATAAGATTGTTGGCGATGCGAGGAGTACCGCGTGCACGCCCAGCGATTTCCTTAGCCCCTTCATTATTAATACTGATATTGAGCAATTTGCAGCTGCGTTTTACAATAGATACTAGGTCTTTATGATGGTAATATCCCAGGCGCGTTTGTAGGGTAAACCGACTTCTGAGAGGTGAGGTTAATAGACCTATTCGCGTGGTAGCTCCGACCAGTGTAAAACGCGGGATGTTAAGTCTTACGCTACGCGCATTCGGGCCCTGGTCGAGCATGATATCGATGCGGAAATCTTCCATTGCCGAGTAAAGATATTCTTCCACCGTTTTGGGAATTCGATGAATCTCGTCGATAAAGAGAATATCGCCTTCCACGAGATTAGTAAGCATACCGGCGAGGTCACCCGGTTTTTCGATGACCGGTCCTGAAGTCGGTCGCAGATTTGATTCCATCGATTGAGAGAGAATGGAAGCAAGAGTCGTTTTTCCTAACCCGGGTGGCCCACTAAATAGAATGTGATTGAGAACATCCCCACGCCCTCGCGCTGCGCCAACCATCACTTGCAGCCGTTCAATGGACTTGGTCTGCCCGGTAAACTCATCGAAGCTAAGCGGCCGTAAAGCTGAATCTACCGTCTCATCCGGCTCGAGGGTAGTATTTAGATAGTTGGTTTTTTCCGATTCGCTCACAAAGTGACAATGGAACTATTATCTATGATAAACAAATCAAAAAAGAGAAGTAGGCTAAATGAATCTAGTTTTTCCACTATTAATTAAACAGCTTCAGCTTGTAAATCTTTTGGCATCTCCTCAACTGACATGCGAGCGATGTCTGCGCCCAGTGACTGCAGTTTTGCGTCTATTTTATCATAACCCCGATCGAGATGGTAAATACGCTGAATCCAGGTTTCACCTGAAGCGGCGAGTCCGGAAAGCAAAAGCGCGGCGCTGGCTCTCAGGTCTGAGGCCATAACGGGTGCACCGGAAAGCCCAGGTTTTCCCTGGATAATCGCACTTGGACCTTCGATCGCAATGTCAGCACCCATGCGCTGTAATTCCGGCACATGCATAAAGCGATTGGGAAAAACGCGTTCCGTAATAATACTTAGACCTGGCGTAACACTTAATAGTGCGCACATCTGCGCTTGTAAATCAGTGGGAAATCCGGGGTGAGGTAAGGTAATGATATCCACGGGCCGCCTATTCTGGGTGTCACACGCTACGTTGATATCTCCGTTTTCGTTTACCGTCACCGGAATATTAGATTCTTCCAGCTTGTCGAGCAAGGCGCGCAGATGATTGGGTTCGGAGTCGGTGATCGTAATATCTCCTCCGGTAATAGCACCTGCCAAGATGAAGGTACCCGTCTCAATACGATCGGCAATGATGTGATGTTCACAGCCATGCAGGTTTTCTACTCCAGTGATGGTCAGTGCGTGCCCACCAATACCCTCTATTTTTGCACCCATCGCTGTAAGCATGTGACAGAGATCTACAATCTCTGGTTCGCAGGCCGCGCTTTCAATCCTTGTCTTACCAGGAGCGAGGACTGCAGCCATAAGAATATTAGCAGTCCCCGTCGCAGTGGTTCCGAAACGACCACCAAGGAAAATATCTGCGCCTGTCATGCGATTGCCATTCACATGGATATATCCGTTTTCGATCTTAACCTCACAGCCTAGTTTAGTGAGACCTTTCAAATGTAGATCAATGGGACGCGGGCCAATAATGCAGCCCCCGGGGAGTGAGACTTCAGCGTGACGCAACCTGCCTACTAATGAGCCAAGTAAACAGATTGAAGCACGCATTTTACGTACCAGCTCATAAGGTGCTTTTGCGTTAATATGTTGAGCTCGAATCCGCCAGGTTTCCGACTCTATTTGCTCTACTTCAGCCCCAAGGTATTGGAGGATTTCTCCAAAAAAACGGACGTCGCTTAAATTAGGTACCCGGTGAAGTGTGCACGGTTTATCCGTCAGCAAGGTAGCTGCCATGATGGGTAAAGCAGCATTCTTCGCTCCGCTAACGCGCACTTTCCCTTTTAACGGAATCCCTCCTTTTATGCGAATTACATCCATCGTTGAGCATCATTCCTGGGAATCGCGCGGTTTATCATTTCCGGAGTTAGGCTGCCCCGACCGGGGTTTGTCGCGTCTTCGATTTCTCGATTGATTTAAATTCCGCGTTCCGCCGTCGGCTGTGTTTGAGTTACTGCTTCTCTCCTGATTGCGATTTCCCCTATTGCGACCACCACGGCGATTGTTGTTACTGCTTTGACTCTGATCACTGTCCCTGTTGCCCTGACGATTTCGGGAATCATTATTATTGTTTCCGCCTTGTCGGCGATTTCTACCTCCTGAACGTCGATTCCGATAGTTTTTTCTATAGCGTCCTTTTCTCCCGTGCTGATCTCCAGATTTGCGCTGAGGGTAATCAGGAAGAAATAGATAACTAAACAAGATTTTAATATATCCTAAAAGCGATCGTATTATGTTCTTACTCAGATACGGGTCAGATTCTTTATTATCATAGCGCCGACTAGAGACATAAGGTTTGTAAGGTTTAGGTTTACTTTGTTTGACCTCTACAACTTTTTGCCTTGGCTTATCCTCTTGTCTTTCGGAATTCTGATTTTCCCGGCGGCGTGGTGTGTATTCGATAACTTCACCATCATGAGGCGCCATTGGTGATGATGTCTGGCTTCCAGATTCAATGCCCCTTTGACCCGGACTTCCCTTTGAACTGGCGTTATCACTATCTTCGATTGAGTTATCGTTAATTGGATTGAGGAATTCTGGCATAATATAAATTCAAAAAATAATTAAATTTGCTTAAAATGTGATTCGTTTTAACCTTCGATTCTCGATGTTTTCTACCATCAAACCCATATCCGGGCTATTAACAGGATTGAGATGAACTGAATTTAATAGGCAAACCCAATTCTGATAGGTTTTATCAGAATTAAATCTCCTAAAGAATTATTCAGCATGGTGGTTTTTTAATAAGTCTCAATCATTTTTTATTGAGTCTATTTTATTTGTATTATTGTCATATCGTGTAATCTATGGCAGACAACTAAAAGAACTTGCATTTGATAATCACCTAAATGATACATAACTTTAAGGTATGGATAAATTAGACGAGATCTTTGATTTGCAAGATTCCCTCAACCAGCGTATCGGAGTGGACACGGCAAACCTTTCAGATGAAGATAAAACTAAGTGGATTCTGAATTATACACGCGCTATGCAACAGGAATTAGCAGAACTCGTCGATTCTGTTCCCTGGAAATGGTGGGCGAAATACCAGAAGTTTGATGAACAGAATGCTAAAGTCGAAATAGTCGATCTTTTTCACTTTCTTACCTCTCTCGCCCTCGTGATGGGAATGACTCCTGATGATGTTCATTCTGCATACCTTAAAAAAAATGAAGTTAATATTAAGCGCCAGGATAGTGGTTATACAGCTAAGGATTTAGACGATTCCAAGCATATCTAATTCCTCTCAATTATAATTAACTGATTGATCAATCAGTTAATTATAATTGAGAGGGTAAAGTGAGATAGTATTATTTTTTTATAAAGAGCGCGAGTGCGGCGGTATAGCTATGTAAATGACTATTATTGCCAATAGGACCTATCTCACCGTTGCAGAAGAATCCGTTCAGAGGCAAGGGTCCGAGATGTTTTTGCACAAGTCCGGCGTCATGATTTGGCTGTCTAAATAGTCCTTCACCACGACCGTTACACGAGCACAGGCAGGCACCATAGATCGTAGTATCGGCTAATTTATTTTTTGCAGTCAGTAAAATTTCATCCATGTCTTCGGATGCCGCTTGGGCATCTCTCAATTGAAATTGTATCGTCTGTCCCACGCGCGGATAAGCGCTGATAGCAATTGAACCTTTTTGGGGATCACCTCCAATTAAATTGCGAATGAGGAAATCACCTCTTCCGAAATCTTCCCTGTATTCATCAATAACCAAACCGGTAAAGAGGTTACGATTTGCACGCTCTTTTATTTCGTCAGGTAAATCGTTTAAAGTATCAAGAAGCAGATCAAAAGCGGGCCGGTTTCCAATTTTATGAATAATATTTTCTTCTACTTGTGTGATTGTCCAAGTTTCACCTATCGGCGTGCAACCTTGGGATATTATACTTTTTAAAGCGACATCACCGCCAACGGATAATGCGACCACGCCTTCATCGAATATCGTCCCGTCAAGGTAAAGATAAGTTTGGTGTTCACCCGGATTCCCGCTGGCCAGTCCGCCAACAATCGGTTTAGGCGCAAAAGCAGTATTCCAGGCATCAAGCCACTTATCACTTCTCAAATGAAAGGGATCAGCGAAAAGCAGCCATCCATTGTTTTCATTTTCGCTGCCACCTGTTAATTTCAAAAGAGAGTTATCTTCCTCTAGATTATTAACCTGATCCGCGTTGAGCGTAATGGCACGCAGATCAGCACCGGGCAGGTGAAACAGGGAAAGGGCCATTCCACCCCGCTGTTCGATCTCCTCACCATTGATAATAACTCCATGACTGCTGCAGCCCATGAGCAGAGGAACACGGGCATAAACCCGAATTATTTCCATGATTTTATGCGCGTGCTCGAACAAAGGAGGTGTTAGAAATATCAAACCCAACGACACCTTTTCATCTATTAATTGCTTGCGCAGCTCTTCGGCCCAGGATTCGAGTTTGTTTTCTTTAAAGTCCTGGTCCCAAAGTGCGGATATAGCGTAAGATTGGGGCATGTTAAATTAAGTTCTATAGTTTCATAACGCGTAATTATTGAGGCGAGAGAAAAAATCGATTAAAAGCAAAACAATGTAATTAATTTCTGAATTTGCTTCACCCTGTTCACTACGATAATTAAGTATTCCTATAGGGGATCTTCGAAAAGATGGCAGCGATAACAGTAACAAAGACAAGCAGGGGTAAATATGAGGTCATTGTCTCGATGCAAACGACAACGACACATTCAGTGACTCTGACCGACGACTATTACCGCGAACTTTCCGATGGTCATGTCACCGAGGAAGAATTAATACAATGGTCATTTGATTTTCTATTGGAACGTGAGAGTAATACAATGATCTTGCGGCAATTCGATCTTCCACTGATCGAAAGTTATTTCCCGGAGTTCGAGGAAACGATCAAGCAGTCTTTTGCATGATATAGTTGATCGCGCTTACTGAAGAATATTCTAGCTTAAATTCCGCCATTCCAGCATCATAAATTTGAATGGCTTATTCCCAATAACTTTGTAGCTATGTTTTACAAAACGGGGGAAAAAAACGAGTTCACCTGGTCCCACCTCTTTTTCCACTTCACCCATTTCAAATAGAGCTTTTCCTTCTAAAACATAAAATGCCTGTTCCATATCCGAATGCGCGTGGACTTCGGTGTGTCCACCCGGTTCGTATTCGACAAGACTGATAATGGCGGCTTCCGAGTTAGCTTTTTCATCGAAATAATCCGGTATCTCAAGACAATTAATATAGGTTGAAGAGCTGACTCCATGGTGGCCCTGCCCTGCCTTGGCCTCTTGCATTCTCGCTAAAGGTTTAATCTTTTCTGAAAAAATAAAACTTGATCGCCGGGCAAGCGTGAGATCATTCATTTCACCCAAGCCTAAATCATATCTCCTACAGGATTTAACATTCCAGACATTTACTCTCGTATTATCATCTACGTTAAACTTCTCATAAGAGCGAAAGTTATATTGGAGAATACTGTTCTTCTTTTCCTGACCGCTAATAATAAAAAGTATTCCATTCGGGCTAAAAACTAAACCCCGAGGAGCTACCAAACGGTTTTCTACAATTTCTCCATTTAACTGCAGTGTATCATCACTTGGGATCAAACGGAGAATGCGGTTATTTTTTGTGTCGCTGATAAAAATTTCTTTCCAGTGACTGACTGCTGCAGCGAAGAGATGACTGTCTTTTATCGTGATGACTCTTTCGGTAGTGACTGTGTCTTCCTGATTCGTTTTTTGGATTAGCCGGTCTATGTGATCGCCAGCTATACCATATACCTTATTATCAATGACAAAAAAGTCTGCGTAATCAGAATTTGCGTCATTCCTGAATACCTCATCAATCTGTTCAGTTACCAAGATGCGCATTCCTTCGATTGCATTTTTTGGATCCCCTTTATATTGAATTAAACTATCATTTGTAGAGTCGAATAGCAGTTGTCCATTTTTTTGCCCTTGGGCAGCGTAGCCATTTAAAATATTTCCATTTGATATTTTTATCCTCGCCGTAGGAAAAAAATCAGGGAAGTCTCTATCTGTATATTTTCTTGTTTCGCGAGCCTGACCATCACGACCAATCTCATATTGCAATAGTTCATTCTCCTCACGCAGAAGAAACAGTATATATTCCATGATAAGAATTCCTTTAAAATTAAATATAATTACCCAGTAATTACCCGTTGGAATTTAAGATATGAAGATAGAAGAAATCCACAATAACGAAACATTGCGAAGGCAACAATTTCCGGTTGCTGAAAAAGGAATATTTCTCGCAAATGCCGCGGTTTGCCCATTACCCATGTGCGTAGCTGAAGCGATGAGTGAATATGTAATTCGTGCGACCCAAGGTGATCAGGAACTGCTATTCACACCTGCCTTGTTTGGTGAAATTCGAAAACTTGCCGCTGAGCTACTAGTTTGCGATTCAGCGGATATCGCATTAATTGGACCTACTTCAATCAGCTTATCTCTCGTCGCCAATGGGCTGCAGTTTAAAAATGGAGACAATATCATCTATGCACCTGACGATTACCCATCAAACGCTGTTGTCTGGATGAACCTGGAGAAACGTGGAGTTGAAGCACGCCCCATCTTCCCTTCAGAGCCAGGGCGGATCACACTGGATGATATCAATACATGCATTGATGATAATACACGCCTCGTGGCAATTTCTTCAGCCCACTTCATTAGTGGTTATCAAGTTGATATTGACACCATCGGTGCGTGGTTAAAGGAACGTAATATCCTTTTCAGTATTGATGGCATTCAAACGCTGGGTGCGATAAGCACGCCGATCAGAAATGTGGGCTTTTTTGCTGCAGACGCGCATAAATGGCTCCTTGGACCCTGTGCGGCGGGCATCTTTTATGTAAGTCCGGAAGCCCGCGAAATACTCGAACCCAGCCTCCTTGGCTGGAGTAATGTTATTTGCCCAAATTACGTCACACCTGAAACGATTAAATTTAAAAACGATGCGCGGCGATATGAAGCGGGCAGTGCAAATCTCGCTGGGTTAGCGGGGATGCATGCCGCGATTCAAATGTTATTAGACTACGGGTTGGCTGAAATTGAAAAGACAATACTCAGCCATACGCGCTATTTGAGGGAAGCTTTGAATGATAAGGGCTACGCCTTAGCTAGCTCAGATCCTAATCGATTGTCCGGTATTACTTCCTGTCGTAAAGAAGATATCGATATGGCTGCCTTGCATCAGAAACTTACCGAAGCAAATATTACGGTTTCATTGCGACAGACGCGCGATAAAAAGTTCTGGTTGAGGTTTTCACCTCACTTTTTCAATACACGTGATGAATTGGATAGCGTATTAAGTCTTCTTTGATCTTCGTCGTGGTATCTATTTACTTGATAAATAAGACTTCACTTGCGCAAGCGATCTCGTGTTAAAAATATTGTTTGCAGTTAATCCTCCTTTTCGAGCAGATAAGACCCCCGCTCGGATATAATCCAAACTCTGCGCATTGTGGGCATCTGGATTTATGCTGCACAGCAATCCTTTCGCTGACGCATTTTTCCATAGTCTCCAATCCATATCCAGACGTAGAGGGCTGGCATTCAACTCGATAATCTTTCCGTTGGCGATGGCCGCGTCGATCACTTTATGTTCGTCGACTTTATAGCCTTCCCGTCGAAGCAAGAGGCGCCCGGTTAAGTGTCCGAGCATGGTGGTACAAGGTTGTTCTATTGCTTTAATAATTCGTTTAGTCTGCGCTTCTTCAGACAAGCTGAATGAGCTATGTACAGATACGACGACATAATCCAGTTGAGAAAGGATAGAAGAATCAAGGTCAAGGGTTCCATCGGCAAGAATATCACATTCGATACCTGTGAAAACATGGGTTTTAAACTCTTTAGAGTCGTTGAGCTTATTTATTTCGATAATTTGTTTTTCGATACGCTCTTCATTTAACCCATTGGCTTGAAAACTGGCTTTGGAGTGATCGGCAATTCCGAGATATTCCCAGCCAAACGATTCTGCAGCGATAGTCATCTCTTTAAGCGTATTACTGCCATCGGAAGCTGTCGTGTGATTATGAAATACACCACAGATAGCCTCTTCCTCGATTAGGTGCGGGAGTTGCCCTTTTTCCGCTTCCTCAATTTCATCTCGGCCCTCGCGTAATTCCGGAGGTATATAATTCAGCTCCAGTTTTTCAAAGAGGTCTTTCTCACTTGGAATTTTAGTTATCGCTTTTTTTGTGCTATCCTCTTCAGGGGTTAAACCCCACTCGCTCAAGCTGTAGCCAAGTCCCAGTGCACGATGACGCATTTTAATATTATGCTCTTTTGATCCAGTGAAGTGGTGCAGGGTAAAGTAATAGTGATCAATGGGTACGACACGCAGGTCTGCTTGCAAACCCGTATCAACGCGCACGCTGGATTTTGTATTTCCCTTAGCAGTGACTTCCGTTACGTTTTCACGCGATGTAAACCAGTCCATGACCGGAATAGGATTCTCTGAAGCAACAATAAAATCTAAATCGCCCACCGTTTCCATGCCCCGACGCAGACTTCCAGCACAATCAGCTATTTCTACTTCTTTCAGTGACCGCAACCCCTCAATAATAGGGGCGGCAATCTTGTTCGCTCTCCACCAGAGGTGACGTTTACTGTATGCTTTACGGCTTTTGATTCCAACAAGGATTTTTTCCTCCGTTTTTTTTCCGAAACCATCCAGATTTTCCACATCGCCTGCGCGACAGGCTTTTTCGAGTTTTTCAATGCTGTCGATTGCCAGCTCACTGCGAAGAACTTTAATTTTTTTTGCCCCGAGGCCAGGGATATCCAACATTTCGACAAGACCGCTTGGCACTGAACTTTTTAAATCATCGTAATATTTCAGCTCATTGGTATCATATAATGTCGCAATTTTTTTTGACAATGCATCTCCGATTCCTTTGACCTTTTTAAGTCGACTCTCACCGATGACGGTTCCGAGTTCTTCATCCATGCTTTCCAGCGCTTGCGCACCGCGTTGATAAGCGCGTACTTTAAAAGGGTTTTCACCATTCAATTCTAAGAGAAGAGCAATCTCATCCAGAATATCGGCAATTTCGTTTTTGTCCATGGTTAGACTATTACCAGACGGCTTCGTATTCTTCAGGCACGAGTGTCCAATCTCTTCCGTAGACGTGGCTTTGTTTTTTGTTTCTACCTTCTTTGTCAGTAAAATGATTACGATGATGTGCCCACGCAAGGTAGCTACCTTGCAGATTACGCGCATTTATTTTCCTCTCTCTAAGCTTTTTTTTATATAAACCTCTACGGTATCCAATAGTACGATAGGTAATTATGCTCGTATCGCCATATTTTCCCTTATTTTTTTCAAATTCTTCTTTTGGAATCGAAGTTGGAATAAATGTCACAGCCCGTTCTTCGGGACTGCGTGTATCAACGATAACAAAATCCCGGTCATCTATTTTGTTCTTTAGCTCTTCGATCGTGAAGGAGGGTACTTCAGAGAAACGGTTATTTTTATACTCATCAACCATTGCTTTAATTTTTTGTCACTGTTATTCTTGGGTAAGCATTTCATCTTGCTTTTGACCACAAGCCACAATGAAAAGAGCCGCCAAAAGAAGCATATAATTCTGACTAAATCTTATCACTTATTCCACATATTTTCGTGTAAGGTGATGACGAAGAGTAAAAGACACTAAGATAATGAGCGGTTACCCTAGTATGGGGAAAGAGATCAGCTACCTAAAGGTTATTATATAAGTAAAATTCTAGGTTTTACTTAATTTATTATCAATTATCGAAACCCCCTCTTTCAAAAAGGGTTCAGCGAAATATTGGGGATATTCACCGGGCTTTCTAATTAACGGGGTGGGCGAATACTGAGCGAGATAAACACGGCGCGTCGCACCGGTTGTATTTGGCCCACTGCGATGAAAAGTAAGTGAAGAAAATACGGCGATACTGCCAACCGGAGCAATTATAGGTTCGCCGGGATCATCACCAGAATAGCCGACACGGTCGTTGGTTTCTTCATCTTTAATATGTTCTACCAGTTCTCGCTTGCCGTATCGACTGATGGGCAAGAGGTATGCCGTTCCGTTTTCTTCATTAACATCGTCTAGTGCACACCAACAGGTCAGGTGCTCGGGATGGTCACCAATGCGCGCTTGGACATAAGCAGAGTCCTGATGCCAGCTGAATTTCATGCCTGTTTTACCGCTTTTAACCACGTATTGATCGTTATGAAAATAGGCGTTAGCACCAATCGTTGCGCGGCAGATAGAAGCCATGAGGTCACTAAAAATAAAGCTCCCTAATCGGGGGTGTGTGCGATAGGATTGTCCACAAAAATAGCGTTTCCCCCGATGGCTTAATCCGAGCACATTGATGCCTTTAAGGTCCATCTCAGCATCTATTTCATCGACCGCAGACTGGCATTCAGAGCGCAGTAACTGGAGGTCGGCATCGGGGATTATCGACTCCAATATAAAATAGCCATCGACTTCATATTGCTTTATTTTTGCTTCCGAAATTTCGAAATCCATCTCTTATAATTTGTGAGTATTTGTAGAAAATAGTAATGGTCAAGAGCTATTCAGATAGTGAGGTGATCGTTTTTCTATTTTTTGTACTTAAAGAATCAATTATAACTGGAGTCACCGATAAAAATTTTAATAGACTCGCCTATTTCCAAGGATCAGCGTTTTAATGAACGCTAAAAATGAATTATGGGGCCTATTATGAAAGACTAAAATCAATAAAATAATTTCTTAAATGATGAGTGATGTCTTAAATATAGATTATTATAATTCCTTTGTTCAATGGTCGAGTCCAACTGATGACCATACTCCGCGGGTGGCACTTCATGCGGGATGTAGAATTCGGGAAAAAGATGAAGAATTTAGACGGTATTATCTAGGTTATCCCTGTGCGGGTGAGCAAATGTATGTGGAAAAGAATATTTTTCACCAGCCGACATTAGATGTTCACTTTGTTTACTCCGAGGATGGTCAATTAATGTTTGTTAAACATTTTGCTGAAGCCCCTGGATATTCGCGGTTAGCCAATCGTCTTGGTGAAACTGTGCCCACCCATGATGGCAAGGGTTCGACGATTACAGAAATGAATACGGGCATTAGAAATTTTACCCAGGTCGTTGAGATGACGAAATATCAAGAGGTGTACGATGCGATGATGGGAAACCTCCCGATCCTCGGGAGGACCAGTTATACAACTTTAAGGGGTGAAGAAGAGATCGATGTCGTATTAGAATATCCGATAACGGTGATGAACGCCAGGCACAAGCACGATACCTGGCAGATTGATACGGGCCTGATTTTGGTTCCTGATTTTTCTATTGAATGTAAGCTAGAAGTTGGAATTTTTCGCCGTGCATACATCGTCTATAATAAATGGGATTATGCCGAACATGTTATGGAGTTGCCCGACAAGGTTGAGGAAGCGGTTTTTCCCATTGTCCAATTGACTGATCCTAAACCTTTAGCCCCGGTGGTTCATAATCAGCTTTTTGTTGTTAAAATAGTTTAATTGATGTCGTCATAATCTAAACCTGGAAGGATTCGCGATGAGCGATGCAGTAGAAAAATTATCAAAAAAAGAAAGTATAGTTTCAATCGAAGACCGTTATCGTGCTGGAAGCCCAAAGTCGCAGACATATTTCGAACGGTGCTCAATGACAATGCCGGGTGGGGCGAAAGGTGCTTATTTTTATGCGCCCTATCCACTTACAATGGAAAGAGGCGAGGGTTGTTCCCTCTTTGATTTAGACGGGAGACAATTTGTCGATTTTGCCGGTCACCATACGGCGCAGATTCTCGGTCACAACCATCCCGCGGTAATCCAGGCAATAGAAAAGCAGATGAAGCAGGGTATCGCACTCGGCGCGCATGCCGGAGTTGAGGCTGATATTGCGGAGACCCTGTGCCATCGAGTGAAATCTTTGGAGAGAATACGTTTTTGCAATTCCGGTACTGAAGCAACCTTGCATGCAATTCGGCTTGCTCGTGGTTTTAGTGGACGTTCTAAAATTGCAAAATTCGAAGGGGGTTATCATGGGAGCCATGACGCCGTTGAAGTCAGCGTAGCCCCGCCTTTAGATAAAGTCGGTCCTGCGACTGCTCCGGTGTCAGTGTCAGATGCGGGCGGTGCCTCACCATACGCGATAGAGGAAGTCGTTATTCTACCCTATCATGATGAAGATTCAGTGAAACGTCTGTTAAGTGAAAATCGCGATGAGTTAGCCTGTGTTATTTTTGACCCCAAAGCCGGGATCATGACCCTTAACAAGGATTTCGTGCAGTTCGTTCGTGAAATCACGAAGGAATTAGACATCCTGCTTATTTTTGATGAAATCGTTGGTTTTCGCGTAAGTTGGGGAGGATTGCAGGAAGTATACTCACTATCACCAGACCTCACAACTTTCGGGAAATTGGTTGGGGGCGGTTTCCCTGTCGGGGCATTCGGAGGCCGTAAGGATATCATGAGCTTGCTTGATAATACGTTGGGCCCGACTGGTTTTTTCCAGAGCGGTACTTTCAGCGCGCATTCACTAGCAATGGTTGCTGGATTGGCCATCCTTGAACAACTGACCCCTGAAGCATTTAAACGCCTGAATGGGTTGGGTGAGCGCTTATACACAGGGTTAAGAAACTTATTTCGCGATCGGGATGTAGACGCTCAGGTTGTTGGGTTAGGTAGTGTATTTAGTATCTATTTTACTGATAAGGAAGCGGTTAACTATCGTAATATGGCTACCGCGGACGCAGATATTACTCACTCTGTTTTCCTTTCACTATTACAACAGGGATATTTTCTCTCTCCTAATTTATCGATGAACAGCTTATCGCTTGCCTTGAATGAAAGTTTTGTAGACGGTTTAATTGACGCCATGGGACAAGCGGTT
>Ga0315339_1002339_pt1 | contig 14556 bp, 14 predicted proteins | sample ASW17metaG_FD_204514 | JGI IMG/M metagenome (GOLD analysis project Ga0315339, IMG submission 204514) | Ammonia-oxidizing marine archaeal communities from Pacific Ocean, United States - ASW #17 | ecosystem: Environmental > Aquatic > Marine > Oceanic | place: USA: California | collected 2016-12-05
ACCACGCGCCTCAGTCGTTGTTTGATAGCCACGATCCGAAGGATGGCAAGCTGATCGAAGCTTTCGACCAAATCATTCGCCAGCAAGGGCCGGGGGCGATCAACTTTGGTACTGCCGGGCAAGCTTCTGGTTGGCACTCGGCCAGCGCATTTCGGTCACCAAGATTTACGACTGACTGGGCTGATATTCCGGGTGTGAAGACGTAGACCTACTGTGTTCCGACGCACATCAGAACTGGCAGCAGTCGTTTCATACTAATTAGACGGCTTTTTCATAATTGACTTCGAATAGATGTGAATGTTCGCTTTCGGGGGTAAAGCAGACATGATTTTGGTCGTTCTTAATGTTTGCTATTAGCCAAAAACGGACATCTCGATATCTTAAAGCGGTAGTGTGAGGAACGCAGATACCCGTGTACGAAATAGTAAAAATCGTGCCCCCGCAACCATTGTTACTTGCAGCCCCTCGTTTTCAGACGTAGGGCTGTTGTTCGCTAGAGCCAAAATTCCTGCTAAGTCACCGTAGAGCTCAATCTTTCTACAAACGGACACTCAATAACAATTTGGAGATTTCATCAGCGGCTTTCCCAACGGCCAATGCAAGTGTTTCAGCTGTGTGACGACTAAGCATTCGGGAACGAATACTTACTAAACCCAATGCGCCTACTACAAAATCCTCTCCCAGCATCAGTGGAGCGGCGAGGGCATATACGCCTGGATCAAGCTCTGCGTCGTTTATTGTATAACCTTGCTCTCGCGTTAGGCGTAAATTCTTCTTTATGGCCGCTTTCCAACGATTGTCGTCGGCATGAACTTCTCGGCTTTCTTTTCCAGTTCCAGGTCGACCTTCCCATCAGTCAGGAATGCAAAGACAGCTTTCCCGACAGCTGAAGCGTGTATAGGAAAATCGAAGCCTGGATGTACCATGGTTCTAGAACCTTGTGTTGGTAAATAGAAGTCACGTGGCTTGAAGGGCGTCGAGGAAGCGTGTCAGATCGTCTTCGGAATTATAAAAATGAACGGCGGCCCGCAAGTGTCCATCCTTCTCGCTGACCACGATGTTCTTGGCCCTGAGTTGCGCCTGCTTTTCGCCGGCATCTCCGCCGACATCGAAACTGACGACACCGGCTCGTTCTGGCCACGGACGCGGCGTGCGGACCTTAAATTGGCGGCGCTCGGCTTCCTCCATGAGCGCCGTGGTCAGCAACTGGACACGGGCCTCGATGTTGGCGAGGCCGATCTCGGCTATATAGTCCGCCGAGCGTTTCTGAATCCAGCAACCCAGGAAATTGGGATTGCCATATTCGAAGCGGTGGCCGTCGTGGGCGAGTTCCGGTGAGGCTTGCATGCGGTCGTTCGACGTAAAGCTGTACTTGGCCGCGTAGGGTGGCGTCAGCATTTCGATCATTTCGTCGGTGGCATACATGAAGCCGGCCCCGGCCAGGCTGAATTGAGCCTTGTGGCCGCCGGTAACGAAGACATCGGCGCCCAGCTCGGCAATCGGCGTGGCCAGAACGCCGACGGCTTGAATCCCGTCAATCACCAACTTAATACCACGATCGCGGCAAAAATCGGCGATCTTCGGAACATCGGCCCGGTAGCCGTTGCCATAGGCGACCCAGGCGGCGGCAATAATGCGGGTGCGGTCATCCACGATTTTCTGGTATTGCTCGACGGTGACGCGGCCTTCCGCGTCCGCCGCCGCCCAGCGCACCTCGACGCCGCGTTCCGTCAAATGACGCCACGGGAAGGTGTTGTTCTCGTGCTCGAATTCGCTGATCACCACATTGTCACCTTCGCACCAGGGGAATCCCTGGGCGACGATGTTGACCCCTTCAGACGTGTTCTTGATTAGCGACAGATTGCGGGAGGGCATGCCAAACACATCAGCGACGGCCTCGCGGGTATCCTCGAAGCACTCCATGGAATAAGCCCGGGCCCCGCCATCCTCGTAGATATCCCGCATCCATTCGCTCATGTATTCCTCGACCCTACTCGGCAAGATCGCCTTCTTGGAAATGTCGAGATAGACCAAGTTCTCCAGGGTTGGAAATTCTTGCCGCAGCGCGGCCCAATCCGGTTCGGTCCGTGGGGCAATAGTATTGGCGGTTGTCGTGGTCATGGCTCGGTTCCTTTTGCTCTTGGGCGGGTTTAATGAGTAAGAATTTGGTTGAGAAAAAGCTTGGTCCGGTCGCTCTCCGGATTTTCAAAAAAGATGTCGGGCGGCGCCGCTTCGACGATCTCGCCTTCATCCATAAACACCATTAGATCGGCGACCTTGCGGGCGAAGCCCATCTCGTGGGTGACCACAATCATGGTCATGCCGGCCTCGGCCAGTTCGACCATGACGTCTAGAACCTCGGAAATCATTTCCGGATCGAGCGCCGATGTCGGCTCGTCGAACAGCATCACTTTGGGTTGCAGCATCAGCGCCCGGGCGATGGCGACGCGCTGTTGCTGGCCGCCGGAAAGCTGGCCCGGAAATTTCCATGCCTGCTCGGGAATCTTGACCCGCTCAAGCAGTTCAAGGGCTCGGCTTTCAGCCTCGTCTTCCGGGGTACCGTGGACGTAGACCGGCGCCATGGTCAGGTTCTCGACAACGGAGAGATGGGGAAACAGATTGAAACTCTGAAAGACCATGCCGACGCCGCGCCGGACTTCCTCGATCTTTCGCATGTCATCGGTAAGCTCGATGCCGTCGACGATGATGTCGCCTTCATGTTGTTCCTCGAGGCGGTTGATGCAACGGATCATGGTTGATTTTCCCGACCCCGAGGGCCCGCAGACAACCACCTTCTCGCCGCGGCCGACGATCATATTGATGTCGCGCAGAACATGGAAATCGTCGAACCATTTGTGCACGTGGCGGAACTCAATGATGACATCGGTGTCGGTCTCCGCCGCCAGATCTCGGCTTTCAGGTTTTGTCTCATTCATTAGAAGTTACGCCCCTTGGCTAGATCGTTCTCAACGTGCTCCGAATACTTGGACATGGAGAAGCAGAAGCAGAAGTAGAGGACGAAAATGAACATGTAGGCTTCCGGCGCGTAGAGCACCCAAAGCGGGTCTTCGAGCGCCGTGGCGGTGGCGCCGAGAACGTCGAAAAGCCCAATGATGCTGACGAACGTCGTATTCTTAAAAGCTCGGATGATATCGTTCATGAGCGCCGGAATAACGATCCGCAGCGCTTGCGGCAGGATGATCTTCGTGGTCTTTTTCCAGTACGTCAGGCCGGCCGCGTCGGCGGCTTCGTACTGGCCGCGCGGGATTGCCTGCAGGCCGCCGCGAACGACCTCAGCGGCGTAGGCGCCAAAAAACAGGATCATGCCGACCTGCGCCCGCAGCACCTTGTCGATGGTGATGCCCTCCGGCAGGAACAGCGGAAACATCAATGACGCCATGAATAGCACGGTGATCAAGGGGACGCCGCGGGTAATCTCGATCATGCCGATGCACAGTGATTTGATCACCGGCAGATTTGAACGCCGCCCGAGGGCCAGGAGGACAGCCATGGGCAGCCCGCCGACGACGGTGCCGACGAAGATGATCAGGGTCAGCGGCAGGCCGCCCCATTCAAAGGTGCCGGTTTCCTTGAGCCCGAAGACGCCGCCCAACTGCAAGACAAGAATGACCGCCATGGCGCCGAGCCAGGCGACGAACAGCCAGTATGACCAAAAGCGCTTGAAGGCGGAGACGATGGCCATTCCGATGACGATAGCGATGACCAGGACGCCGCGCCAATGTTCATCGAAAGGAAAGGTGCCGAACAGCATGACCCGGTGTTTTTCGGCGATCACCGCCCAACACGCACCGGCCGCCGTGCGGCAGACTTTGGGGTCGTCGGTCAGCCAGATCGCCTCGGTGAAGGCCCAACTGATGAACCCCGGAATGGTCACCAGTAGCGCCCAGGCCGCCAGCAGCGTCAATATCGTATTGTGGATATTGTTGAAAAAATTTGACCGCAGCCAGGCAATGGCGCCGGTCTCACGCACCGGGGGCGGGCGGCGGGGTGCGGAAACGGCGACGGCGCTGGAAACGGAATGCGAGCGACTCATGGGATCACCCCTCCTTTATCTGAACGGCGCGGTTATAGAGGTTCATGATGATGGAGATGGTGAACGCGATGCTCAAATAGACCGCCATCATGATACCGATGCATTCGATGGTGTTGCCGCTGGTCGTGGTAATCGTGTTGTTGACGTTGAACAATTCCGGATAACCGATGGCGACCCCCAGCGAGCTGTTCTTGATCAGGCTGACGTATTGGGCCGTCGCCGGCGGCACGATGACGCGGAGCGCCTGGGGCAGAATAACCTTCATGTAGAGATCAATCCGGCCCAGGCCGACAGAGCGCGCCGCTTCGATTTGGCCGCGGCTCACCGACTGGATTCCGGAACGCACGATCTCGGCGATAAAGGCGGCGATGTAAAGGGCCAAACCCAACATGAGGGCCAGAAATTCAGGGGAAAGGGCCGCCCCCCCTGAGAAGTTAAAGCCCTTGAAGACAGGGATATCCATCTCCGTGGGCGCGCCGAGGACGAGCCAAACCAATAGGGGAAATCCGATGATAAGGCCGACGTTCCACCACAACACATTAATCTTGCGGCCGCTGCTCCGGCGCAGGGTATCGGCCCATCGAACGACGCGATAGGCGCCGCCGCAAGCGATCACGAAGGCCAGTCCGGCCCAGGCGAAGACCAACATGTCCGTCGGCCAGGCCATGACCAGCCCGCGATTGGAGACAAATGCCCAATCGAAGATGCTCCAAGCCTGCTTTGGGTGAGGAAGCCGGATCACCAAAGTGTACCAGAAGATGATCTGGACTAACTGCGGGGTGTTTCGAAAAATCTCAATATAATATGACGCTAGCTTGGCGATGAGAAAGTTGGATGATAATCGCGAGATGCCAATAAGAACGCCCAATACGGTCGCCCCGATGACGCTCACGAACGAGACTTTCAACGTGTTCAATATGGCGACAGCGTAGGCACGGATGTAAGTGTCCGAAGAATCGTAGCTGATGAGGCTCTCGCCGATGGCGAAGGAGGCTTCTTCGGTGAGAAACCCGAACCCCGTCGAGATACCGAGTTTCTGCATGGCCTCCTGGACATTGCCGAGCATGTAGATGGCGGTGCCGACAACCCCGGCGATGACCAGGAATTGGTAAAGAAGGCTGCGGAAGCCGACGTTATGCCAAAGCCCATCGAAGGTCAGCGGCGGCCGTTGGGGCGGGGGCCGGAGGCGGGCTTTCGCCTTGGACGGAAGGGCCTTAGAAATAACGGCGTCGGTCATGAGGAGGGGTTAATTTGATTGTAGGGTAATAAAATGGGCGGCGGAGCCGCCCGCCCCAAAGGGACAGGCGGCTTGCCGGCTTATTTGAACGGTGGCGAGTACAGGAGGCCGCCTTTGGTCCAGAGATCGTTAAGCCCACGGGGCAGCTTCAACGGCGAACCCTTGCCGACGTTGCGGTCGAAAACCTCACCGTAGTTGCCGACCTGTTTGATGATGCGATAGGCCCAATCATTGTCGAGGCCCAGCGCTTCCCCCAATTTTCCCTTGGTGCCGAGCAGGCGGGCGATATTGGCGTTCTTGCTCTTTCTCATTTCGTCGACGTTTATCGATGTTACGCCGCTTTCCTCGGCTTCCATCATGGCGTAGACGCTCCAGGCCACGATATCCTTGAACTGCGGGTCGCCCTGGCGAACCACGGGGCCCATGGGGTCCTTGCCGTAGACGCCCGGCAGAAGGATGTAATCGGCCGGGTTCGGGGCGACCGTGGCGCGGGCCGAACTGAGACCCGACGTGGATTGCACGTGCACGTCGCAACGCCCGCCGAAGAAGGCCGTATTCAGTTCCTTTTTACTTTCGATGACCACCGCCGTGTATTTGAGGCCATTGGCCTTGAACACGTCGGCCGTCACTTTTTCGGAGGTCGATCCCGGCAGCACGCAGACGGTGGCCCCGCCCAGGTCCTTGACCGATTTGGCGCCGGTGCTCTTGTTGACCATGAAGCCTTGGCCGTCGTAAAAGGTCGGCGCCACGAAATCGATGCCGAGTTTGGTGTCGCGGCCGAGCGTCCAAGTGACGTTACGGGTCAGCACATCAACTTCGCCGGTCTGCAAGGCAGTGAAGCGGGTCTGGCTGGTTGTCTTGACGGGCTGAATTTTGGTGCTGTCACCGAGAACGGCGGTGGCGACGGCCTTGCAGGTGTCGATGTCCATGCCTTTCCACTGGCCCTTGCTGTCGAGGGCCGAGAACCCGGCGCGGTTTCCGTTGACCCCGCAGATGACACTGCCACGCTTCTTGATGGCGTCCACGGTGGGGCCGGCCAGGGTGTCGGTGGGCCAAAAGGCCATCGTGACGGCGGTAATGGTTATAGCTGCTGTTAAACGTCTCATTTGTCTTCTCCCTATGAGTTTTGGGTACCAGTTGATGCTTCAAAAAAGCGCGAACGGCAGGCGCGCCTTGGGTCTTTGCCGTCAATGCCATAAAAAATGAAATTGCTTTACGGTCATTCCCTGTTTCATTCCGTTTCTTATTAATATTGTTCTGTCAGACTCTTTCTCCCGGTGCGATGGATGCAACATCGGTGGCCGGTAAAGCCGGTATCGACTTAATCCCCGACCCCGTCACCATCAGGATAATTTTTGTGTCAGCCATTACAACCCCCTCTTTAATGGCGGTTTGGAGACCGGCGACGGTGGTCGCCGATTCGGGACACGGAAAGATACCTTCCGTCCGCGTCATCAGCGCCGTCGCCTCCAGGGCATCCGGCGTGCTCACCGCGATGGCCGTGCCGCCGGTTTCGCGAACCAATTTGAGGACCGCCTTGTCGCCGGGTGGCTGGGTCGACTTGAGGCCGCCCGGCGGAACCTGGAGGTCCATCCAGACCTCCGCGTGATCGGCGTTTTCCCGGAAGGCCTTGACGATTGGAGCGCAGCCTTCGTATTGGCTAACAATCAGCTTCGGCAAGGGGCCGGTATCAACCCAACCGAGTTCCTGGAGTTCCCGAAACGCCTTGTAGATGGCGATGGCGCCGAGCCCGCCGCCGGTCGGATAGACGATGGCGTCGGGCAGCGACCAGCCGAGCTGTTCGGCGATTTCATAGCCCATGGTCTTTTTGCCTTCCAGGCGGTAGGGCTCCTTTAAGGTGCTGATGTTGAACCAGCCATGGTCCTCGACGGCGTCGGCGACCAGTTTTCCCGATTCCCGCCAAGGCCCGTCGAGGATGCGGGTGTCGGCGCCGGCCATGGTGCTTTGCATCAGGCTGGCCGGCAGGACGTCATCGGGGAGCAGGTTGACACAACGGATGCCGGCGCGCGCCGCATAAAGGGCCATGGCGCCGCCGGCATTGCCGGAACTGTTGTGGATAATGGTCTCGATCCCCATCTCCCGATGCCGGGTGATGGCGACGCTGCAGCCACGGTCCTTGAAGGTGCCGGACGGATTGCGGCCCTCATCCTTGGCCAGCAGGTTGGCGCAGCCAATCATGGCGCCGAGAGTTGGCGTGGGAAGCAGCGGTGTCCACCCTTCACCAAGGGTTACCGCATTATCCGGATCATCGACCGGCAGCAGCGGGGCATAGCGCCAAAGAGAGGCGGCGCCGTGGGCCAGTTGATCGCGATCTACCTCGCTACGGATTTTGGCGAGGTCATAATGGACTTCCGGGAAATCACCGGCCGGGTAGGCCCCGGCCACTGCGTCTACGACTGAATAAGCCTCGCCGCTTTGCCAGCATTCGATGCGCTCGACGTAATTCATTTAAGCCTCGTGCTCCTTGTCTAATACTCTGGCGTCGGGCGTGTATTCGGCGAAGTTTTTGAAAATCCGGGTGCGAATATCCAGTCCTTTCGAAAGGTGATCTCGGATCAACCGTTGCGCCGCCTGGCCGTCACCGCCTTCGATCATTTCCAGAATGGCGAGATGTTCATGCACTGATTCGTAAATCCGATCTTGGTTGTAATAACGCGGCAGACCGAATGCGACCCGGAAGCGCAGTCTCAGGGGTTCGTAAATTTTCAACAGTTGCCGATTATGGGCGGAACGGAAAACTTCCAAATGGAATTCCGCGCCCGTCTCGTACGTTTCCTCCGGATCGTGGGCCCGAGGGTTGTCGATCACATCGCGGAATTTGGGCCCGTAGGCTAGGAGTTCGGGTGTCGGTCCGCGTTCGACGGCAAGAAGCGTCGCCATGCCTTCCAAGGAATAACGAACCTCGTAAATTTCCTGTACATCCTCAATGGAAAGGGGACGGACGAATGTTCCCCGCGCCGGCTGTACCTCGAGAATTCCATCGCGGGCTAAATCGCGCAGCGCCTCGCGCACGGGAGTCCGTCCAATGTCCAGTGAAACGGCCAGCTTACGCTCAGAAAGAGGTGCGTCCAAATCCACCCCACCGCCTAAGATGAGATCGAGAAGCCCGCGATAAGCGCGGTCGCGTTCAAACTGAAGTGCTACTGCCATACCGGTATACCAGTTGGAACTAGATTAAGAGTCAAGGAATGTTTTGGCCGACGGTCTTGTTTGAAAGTTAGCTGGTCTGAAAAGTTAGCAGGGCTGAAAAGTCAGCCAGCGCGGATCACGCCGTCCTTGCCCACTGGCTGGCAAGCTCAAGCACGCTACACATGTCATCTTCGGTGTTGTAAAGGTGGAAGGCCATGCGCAACATTCCTTGACGGACGGAAAGCCGGACCCCGTGCTCCGTCAAATGGCTGTATAGGGAATCAATACGCGGATCGTCTGTCGTGTCGTGGCCCCCGGACCCAAATTCGCCGACGCTCACGATGCCGCCGATATGCGGGCCGGGTTCGCCACCTGCCACGGACAATCCGAGATCGAGCAGTCCTTGAGCGAGACTATGGGCGAGACCCGTAATATGGGTTTCGATGGCTTTTGTGCCAACCGAAGCGATGATGTCCATGGACTCGACGCAGGCCATGGCGGCAGGATAGTTGTAATTGCCCAAATCGAAGCGCCGCGCGCCAGCCATCAGACTGTATGACTCTCCGCCCTTGGCGGCTTCATGGGCTTCTCCCAGATCAACGCCGAACCGTGCCAAGGATGCCGGGCGCAAGCGCTCCGCCCAGGTTCGGCTGCAGAAGAGGAATCCGAAGCCGTAAAGGCCCAACAACCCCTTCTGGGTGGATACAGCCAGGCCGTCGAGACCGAGTTGCTCCACGTCCGTATGCAGGACCCCCACTGACTGGGCGCCATCCGCCAGCAGGAACACGCCACGTTCCCGGCAGGCCTTCCCAACAGGCTCTACTTCTGTCCGGAATCCAGGCGAGAAACTAACCGTTGATAGGCTGACGACCCGGGTCCTGTCGTCGATGGCGTCAATCAAGGCGTCGGCAGAAATATGTCCGTCGCGTCCAGGGACCGCTTTGATTTCGATGCCCGCCCGGTCGCGGAGGTTAAGCCACGGATAAATATTGTTTGGATGTTCCAGATCGAGGCAAAGGACGACATTGTCTCGGGCTTCCCAGGGGAATGCCGTAGCGATGATGTTGAGTCCTTCGGAGACGTTTTTGGTTATGGCTATATCATCGGCCTCTGCGTTGATGAGATCTGCAAACCGCCCTCGCGCCTCCTCTACGGCAGCGAACATGGACGCCTTGTCGGCCCGCCCGAGGAGCCGATCGTCCAGATGGCTCTCCACGGCCATTTTCGCTGCTAAGGGCAGCAAGCCCCTGGCGGCGGTGTCCAAATAGGTCACGCCTTCTGTGCCCGGGAACTGTTCGGCCATCGAAGGAAGTCGTGGGGAAGGAATTTTCGGAGTGATATAGGTCATGGCGGCGGCCTTTCGGGCGATCAGTGGTCGGCCTCGCGGGCGGTCAAGTCCTGGCCGTCCCGGGACATGGAATCCACGGTGGCTTCGAGCCACCATTCCCCCTTGTATAGTTTCCGTCGGTCATTTTAGTCTTTGCTTTGCGGATTAGCCACCCCGACACCAGCATGTCCACCAAAGATAACGGTTTAGTGTAAATGGATTAACCCGTGGTCTCATTGCCGGAGAACTCAAGGGACTCTCTGAACCCGGTCTTGTGTTCAGTCCTCCGGTAAAGGGGACCGATAAGGAAGACGGGTTTCTGACGGCAAATGAGGTTGCTCAACTGATGTTTAATGCCGACTGGGTCATCTTATCGGCCTGCAATACGGCGACCCCTGACGGCACCCCCGGTGCGGAGGGACCGTCGGGCCTTGCAAAAGCCTTCTTCTATGCCGGGACACGGTCTGTTCTGGTCTCCCACTGGCCGGTTCTGAGTGAGGCGGCGACAAAATTGACGCATGTTTATTGGATGGCTAGCTCGAATTCTATGACAAGGGAAGTTCAATCCGTGTAAGAATGCCGCCGAATAAAGGGGCTTTGGGTACATGTCGGACGATATATTCATTCACAGGCAGCTTTTGAACTCGGGGTCGCCTGTTGGTCTTGATCCTTGGGCACTAATCGCCGCTGCGGTTGAGAGCATACTGGTCACGGATACCAATTTGGAATCGCCTGGACCAATGGTGCTCTTCGTCAATCCGGCATTCGGGTCAATGACCGGATGGAATAAAGATGAAATCATCGGCCGTTCGCCCCGTGTTTTGCAAGGTCAAAACACCGATCTTTCGATATTTATCGGGCTTAAGGAGCAATTGCGGAAAGGTGAAGTATGGGAGGGGCAAGCGGTCAATTATCGCAAGGATGGGTCGGAATTTGTAATGGAATGGTCTATTGCACCGATACTGAACCCGGATCGGAAAATTATAAACTATGTTGCGGTGCAGCGCGATGTTACAGCTCGCGTTGAAGCTGAGCGGGCTCTGCAAAAATCACAGGAAGCGGTGATCACAGGTTTGGAGCAACGTAAAGCAATTCGTGAAACATTTGGCAGGTTCGTCCCCAAGGAAATTGCTGATCAGGCGCTAGCCGATAGCGGCTCACTTGAACCTGACCTTCGAGAGGCGACGATATTATTTTCTGATATCCAGGGCTTTAGCTCTCTCGCTGAGACCATGTCGCCTAAGGCAGTAATCGAACTTCTGAATAACTATTTTGGCGTAATCACTAAATTGATAGAAGCACAGAGCGGTATCATTCATCAATTTCAGGGAGATGGCGTTCTTGCGACATTCAATCTTCCCTTGGAAAATCCAAATCATGCCACCGATGCGGTTGTTGCAGCTATTGCAATCCGCGAAAGGCTAAGCGCTCATACTTTTGCCGGGGGCGTTCAACTCAACACACGCTTCGGAATCAATACCGGTACTGTAGTCGCTGGCACAGTCGGAGGGGACGGGCGCATCGGTTATACTGTACATGGCGACACAGTTAATCTCGCCGCTCGAATCGAGCAGGAAAATAAACGTTTAGGCACGGATATTTTAGTAGCCGAGGCGACGGTACTTGAGATCGGCGAAGCAATTTCTTTCCGTCCTGTTGAGACAACTTCCATCCGAGGACGACGAAAACCAGTAACACTCTACACGATCTAGTTTGCTTTTGGGGCTCGTTTATGCCGACCGTCAAACGAGATTAGGATAGATATTGTAAAGTCGAAAGAAAATAGCGCTGAGCAAGCCTACTAACAGCACCCAACACGCCTGGGACCTACATCTGGAAGTTCACACCTGTTCACATTCTTGAAACAGTCGTTTCATTCCGTGATGATGGCATAAAGTGGGAAAGAATTGAAGTTAGTTGGTTGGTGAGTCTGTCAGGGGTTTTAGGGAAGGGTTCAAACCCGGGTGACGATGGTTTCTAACCACGTCGACCAGATCTCCATCGCCCGTCGCTTTTCCCGCAGGTAAGTCCACCGATCATAGTACACGCTGCCGACGTCCGTCATGGCGTGCCCCTGATTTGAACCTCATATTGCAATTGGCGGTATTATCAACTCTCGGTGGTTGCGTGCCCCCGTAACAAATTCTCATCAAGGGTTACAGCGTTTTAAGCCCTTCCCTAAAAAGGCCGTAGGTTGCAAATAAGTTGCAAATAAAATTGCAAAAGCCTGCCATATTTCATTATAGAGTCCGGCACCTCTAATTTCTAATCTAAAAAATTATGAATAGTTCATTAGATTTTTTGCAATATCTCTAGTTTCATTATCCAGTTGGTACATGTACTCATATCGTAAAATTTGCATTCCAATTAACCTCATTCGGATAACTTCAGAGGGTATATCATTAATGGGTAGGATGATTTGATCTAATGGAGGAATGTCTGTCCTTTGTAATTCTAAAGCCATACTTAGTCTTGGGCTATCACAAAATTCACTGCTTCTAGCACCCCAGTGAAGAAGAGTTTGATCCCATACAAAAACATCACCAGGCATTCCTGGCAATGCTCTGATGGCAGGGTAAGCTTCAATTGAAAATGAAGAGTTAGGATTTAAACCGTAAGATTTATCATATTGCTTAGGTACAACGTAAATACATCCGTTTGCAGGAGTTGATTCAGTTAAAGGTATCCAACAAGTCAAACATTTTGGAGACCCATCATTAAATAAGGAGTTTTCAGGACGATCACGATGTTTAGTCCAACCAAATTCTTTTTTCTTTGGATCAACATACCATGCCCAGAAGTCTGGAAGCCAACCTACAGTAGTTCCTAGAGTTTCTTCAAAAAGATCAGAAAGGGATTGAAATAATTTCCAAGGGGCTTCTGAAGCGAACAAAAATGCCGGAGAGTAATTTTCATTAACAAGATATTCCATAAAATTTGCCATTTGTTTAATTTCGGCAGTAAATTTTGAAATACCTTTGATTTCATGGAAATATCCGTCAACCTTAAATTGGGTTTGACGCTTAGAAGAACATTGTCGCTTTGGCTTGTGCATAATTGAAAGCTTTGGATTTGTTTCTTTGAAAAGCAATGGATATTCATTTTTCCAAATTTCAAATATTTGACCGCTAAGAACTCTTTTGACATCCATTGATCTAGCTCCAAATTTAAATCCCTAAAGCCACTGCTAGAAAATGAACCCAAATAAATTCCATGAAAGCCAGCTAAAGTTTCTCACAATGACCAGTGAAGATTGATTGGGTCGTAACGGAATGATTTTACATGGCTAGAATGAAATGAAAACCACATACCCCATAAAGACCATCTGCCAGATACTTGATTTAACCGAGCGCCGTGTACGTCAATTAGTGACCGACGGTATCTTGCCAAAGAACTCAGAGCGGGGCCGTTACGAGCTAATCCCGACGGTGAAGGGATATATCCACTGGCTTCGGGATCGTTGTTTATACGGTGAGGCCAAAGCTAAGAGCGGCAACGTGGTTTCATTGGATGAAGCCAACCGCCTCAATTCCTACCCGGTAGGTGTTATGGGCAAGAGATCCCGCAATTTTTGATAAACCACGTCCATTTTGTACCATAAGCGATCGCAGGTCTCGAAATCTCCCTTGGTAACTGAAATCATCCATTCGTCATGAAGGCGATTTAGTTGCATTTGAATTGCTATCTTTTCACCGTTTCCATCTTCGTCCATGAACACTATTCCAACCTATAAAATGAGGTTTTGATGATTTCATCAATACTGCCTGCGATCTTACCCACCGTTGGTAAGCTCGTCGATAAAATCTTCCCTGATGAGAAAGCCAACAAACTTCTCGAAAAATTCAACGGACATCTCGATATCTTAGAGCGGTATTGTGAGGAAAGCAGATACTTGTGTACGAAATAGTAGAGATCGTGCCCCCGCAACTCTTCATGTTGAGGTGTCGCGCCTGCAAATCATAATCCTTCGAATCACCTCCACATTCATTGTCAAGGCGACAACACCCAGTGTGACAAGAGGCAGGTTCAAGAGGGCGCCGAGGAAAATGACGAACACCCGCACGTCCCGGCCCAACCGAAAGTATGAGGAGCTTTGCAGTCTTTGGGCCATTAACCCGTCATACTTATCCGCCGTATAGCTATTTAGGAACGATCTCACAATTGCTGCGAACCCCAGGAATATGACGGATAGGTTCGTGCCGGTCGCGGCGAATTCGTGCCACATCAGGCCGAACAACAGGGTAGATTCGACTCGTGTTTTAAATCGTTGTAATAAACGTCTTGGCCAACACGTTATCTCGTTTAAATTTATCGTGCTTCCTCTCAGTCGTCACGGATTGGGAACACAAGGAATATTTCGAGATATTCTAGGCTGAAGATTTACGGCTAAGCAACTGCGCTCCGCCGAAATGGTGGAACGCCAAATAAAGTCCAACAACAACAAGGGCGGTATTGGCGATAGCTGATATTTTTAGCAAAATCAAAGCCGCTAAAACCAATCGTAAGATAACTTCAAAAGTCGGAAGAGCAAATTTGTCTTGGCGACTTAACGCAGTCGCAACGAGGTAGAGCATGATCGCCAACTTGCATAAAAGCCAACTCAGACCAGCCAATTGTATCGTGCCGTCATAGCCCGGCAGATAGATTTTCTTGTCACTAAATCCGCCGTCAATTGATTGCATAATCTGAGCTTGTTCAATAAGCAGCAATTCTGGATAGAACGCGAAGATAAATGGGATGGTAAACATCACGATACCAGCGCGCACCGCAGCGAAACCTGTCGCCAGC
>Ga0315339_1002340_pt1 | contig 14556 bp, 13 predicted proteins | sample ASW17metaG_FD_204514 | JGI IMG/M metagenome (GOLD analysis project Ga0315339, IMG submission 204514) | Ammonia-oxidizing marine archaeal communities from Pacific Ocean, United States - ASW #17 | ecosystem: Environmental > Aquatic > Marine > Oceanic | place: USA: California | collected 2016-12-05
CCGCGATCGCAGTGGCAGGCTCCGCCAATTGGGGCAAAGCGGACTGGTTTAGGGTGGGCAAAACAATCATTTGCTTAGTAGAAAGGTCTTGAAGAATTATTTGACTGTTTTTGTGTTGGCCTAACGTGGGGATCGGATTCTCCCAAGCAATGAGTGGAATTTTTAGCCACGCCTGTTCGTTTGAGGCGACTTCTTGGTGCCGTCTGTTGTATGTGCATCGTGCGCATGAGTTTCTGGGCGAGTTTTTGTGCGCATTTGTCATTCCGATCTTCTCCCGATGACATCAGCCGATGTAAGCTTTGGTCTGAAGCACCAAAGATATTCCCCGCATCCTGCGCCAGCCCATGGGGCCCATGTCGTCTAGTCGATTTACCGTGCTCGCAATATCTTTGAAGTAACCTTTTATCGTTGGTATAAGAGAAATTGCGATATGGATCCATCCGATGCCGGACGTCGCGAAGTATCAGAAAGAGAAAATACCTAGCTTAAGAAAATGCGGGCGGAGTCGATGCTGGAAAATCGAGTGTTCAAGGAAGTCAATTCAATAAAATGGCAAGCTCTTCGCAGAAAAAATCGGCTGTTGGGAATGTTGGAACAGACTATGATCCAGTTTGGCGTGCCCGGCTATATTTGCAGTGACGATGGCCCTAAATTTATCGCCGCCAAAGTCCCCAAATGGCTATATCGAAAGTTTTCACACTCGTTTCGCTACGAGTGCCTATAAGTCGAGAAGTGCTACTCAATTTGCGCGAAGCACGAGTGATCATCGCGGATTGGCGTCAACATTACAATCGAGAAAGACCTTACAGTCGGCTGGGATATTTGAGCCCGGACGACTTTATACAATCCAAAATACTCACCTAACTGAGCCAATTATTGGATCGCGCTCAATTCCGTTTCCGTGCGCAAAGTCGAATCCGTATTCAAGATTGACTCAATTAGCTGTAGTTGCTCGGTTTACTTAATCTCATTCCGGTATCCAAAGACATACTGGTAATGGCGTAATTCCTCATACCCAAGTAGGTTTTCGTGTCATATCTATGGCGAATGGCTTTCATTTGACTTGGATTGAGTGGAGAGATGGTGGTGTGTGGATGTTTTACTTTGGGTAGTCGGATTTCATCCTCCACATAGCCTTCTTGATGCAGAAATCGTGTGAAGGCACGAAGACCACGAAACAAGGTGTGGTAGGTGCTGGGGGATAGGTCTTGTTGTTGAAGATGGGAGAAGAAGGGTAGGATGTGCTGGTGGATAGATTCTACCGATGAATCAAGTTCATTTTCTTCAATAAACCGAAGAAGTTTTCCAATCACATACTCGTAAAATCGAAGAGTGGATTCACTGCAACCTCTGATTTTTCTATCGGTAAGAAAGAGTGTGTCACAACGAGCAATATCCAAAAAAAAGCACCCCGTTTGAGCGTCTGGCTCTGTGCTCAAATCGGGGTGTTTCTTTGAAAACTAATTGAAGCTGTTTTTCACCTAAGCCATTATTCCAAATGTGTTTGGGCTATTATTGGCATTTATTGCTAACACTTCCTGATTACAAATCAGGTGCTCTACCAATTGAGCTAAAGCGGCTTAGATCTAAAACTAAAACAATGACTTACTAATTAACACGACCCGAATTGAGCATCTGGCTATGTGGCCAGGCTAAGGCAGCATCGGGATTTTGCCAAGGCTTGATTCGGAAGATTTCTTTGGTGTGGAAGAAATTGAGATTCTATTTCATCCTAAAAAAGGCCTCCGAGTGAAATTCCGACTGTTCCCCAATTGTCTCCTTCTATAGAGCGCGAAGCATAATTGAGATTCAGTGCAAGTCGAGTGCCTGGTGTGATGGGATGTGCATAGCCTATGCCTACCAGTAAACCGAGGCCAGAGTCGGATGACCCTTGATCTTCATCATCGATTGATACATTGGCACTTGCTATGCCAAAATCACCGCGGCAAAACAACCCTTTTCCAATCTCCTTAGGAAAATACTGTACACTAGCAGCATAAGTATAGAGGTTGACTTGCATCGAACCCTCTCCTTCCACTTCAGTACGGTCAGCGGCACCATTAACCACAAAGCCTGCCATCATTTTCGTGTTTACAGGCTTGTAGAATCCCAGTAGGTCTAAATTAAGCTGAGTGCGAGTGACCCCAGGAAACACTTCGAGTAAATTAAGCAACCCATCGAAAGGCTCAGGATGTTTAATGTTAGAGGTACCCAACCCCCAATACGTGTACCATTTCTCTAATTGGTTCTCTGCAGCTTCGCACCGAACTCCCACCCCCAAAAATAGTAATGAGGCAACGAAAATTATTCGAATCGAATTCATGTTTTTCCTTCCAGTTTCCATGCTTAATAGCCGGAATTCAGCGAAAACAGCAGCGATCTAATTTGAAAATAGTTAAATCACAATGAGATTAATCTCCGACAGGGCATGGAAATACACGATATTACCATGCTCTTGTTTTGGAAGTCAGCAACTTCTGCACGGAGAATGTCAAAGAATGATTGCTCTCGTAATAAATTACAATCCTCCCCTACCACTCAACATCTGATTCCACATCCTGGCTGAGACAATGGGTTTGTGAAGCCCTTTGGTTTCCATGCCATTGTGCACTATACGGCCAGCCTAGGTCTTGTTGTTGAGGATGTTTTCGATGGTCATTTTTGAAAAAGGCTTGCCTCTACGAATTTCAAACTTCTGACGACTCAATGCCTCGGCAACCTCACCCAACGACTTATGCTCAGAATGCAACTTGAAAATCTTGGAAACAACAACTGACTCAGATTCCACCACCTTCAATGATTTATCGTCTGATCTTTCGTATCCGTAAACCGATCCTGTAGCCTTCAGTCCCGATTGAGCCATCGTATTTAAGCCATCTTTGACCAAACTCCGAATGTTATCCACGGAATATTGATTCACCGACAACAGACAATGGACCATAAACATACCGGCTGTGTATCTGTTGAAATGCATTCAGCCACACTATGAATCTAAATGCCCATCTCAACACAAGGTGAAATAACCCCGAAAATACCCCTTTATTGAGGACGGATGAAGAGGGGAGAGGGTGGTGTCTGTTCGAGAATAAGAAATAGAATAGAAAAAGGGTTGGAAACACAAGTCATTCGTGTCTCCAACCCTTTTTCTTGCTCCTAAATGCGAAAGTCAGCTACATAATTGTTGGTTGTCTATGCGAAAATTTCTTTCACAGGCACCACATATACCATTGTTCTAGCGAGTTTGTGTGTTCTTAAAGTCTGGATATTCTGGATCGACAAAAACAAATTCTGCACTAGACAATGACGTGATTTCAAATCGAGCAAAGTCTGCGCCGTCCTCATCGTAAATAGTCAGTGCGGTACCGACAATAGACCAGGTATAATTAGAATCTTCATAACCATCGTAAACTACTGTTCCGTCAGCATTGAATGTCCACATCGGTTCACCGCCATCTTCCCAGGTGCCACCTACAATGGTTACAGAATACTTGTCTTGTGACACAGATGACGAAGTCGGACTTGAATCGTCATCGCCACACCCAACACCTATTACCAACCCCACCATCATCAGTAATCCAATCGTCCGTTTCATAATTCTTGCCTCGATAATAAATAAAATGAATTCACCCCAATCTCTCCCCAGGCGAATACTTGCTATGTTGAGATTTCACATTACTAACAGCCATATTCACATACATGGAAGTGGTCGTTTGATCGGTATGACCCAGTCTTCTTTGTAAGCTAAATGGATCACCACCATTTTCTATGTAAATTCTATCAATGTTGATAGAGGTTGATGACGAACCACTTAACTTCCAATCAAGTACATTCAGTGCGCAATATACGACAATCGTACCCAATAAACAACTGAGAACACGACCTGAATTCCGCCACAATCCGTTACAATCACCTTACCTACCCCTCTCTCAACACCTATTTGAGAAAAAGTCGTGTGAGAGGGGGGAAATAACCCCGAAAAACACTATTGTTTGAGGTAAAATAAGAGGGAGAGGGTGTGGTCTGTTTCAGAAGAAGGAGTAGAATAGAAAAAGGGTTGGAGATAAAATCATAATCACTCCAACCCTTAATCTGTTGCGTCCAAAACGTCCACTGGTGGATTTGAATGTAACTACGTTTTCCTCGTATAGACATATCCTTCATTGTCATCTTCATCAGTAGTCAATTTAGTATCGGTCACGGAAATCAGGGAGGTCACCACATTTCCAACAGCGAAGTCCGGATCGTCATATGTAAGTTTGAACTGATCTTCTACCAAAGACCACGTTCCTTTGTCTTCAGCGTAATCTACAAACGTACCGTCGGCTTTGAGCGTCCACTCGTCGCCATCTTGGTCGATCCAAGTCCCGACCAAAAGATCTTGATTTGCTTGATTTGACTTCACGGGATTGTCGTCATCTCCACATCCAACAACACCCACCATCAACCCCACCATCATCAGAAATCCAATCGTCCGTTTCATAATCCTTACCTCCATTATGAATGAATTGATAAAATTACAACCGTTCCCCCGGCGAATACTTGTTATGTTGAGCTTTCACATTGGTCCGAGCCATATTCACATACTTTGAAGTGGTCGTTTGGTCCGTATGACCCAGTATTCGTTGAAGGCTAAATGGATCGCCACCATTCTCAATATAAGCCAGTGCAAAGCTATGCCTCAAAAAGATGTGGAGACAATCGAACCCCGACAAGATTAATCTTCTTCTTCAAACTCCGAAAGACAATCTGAATCCCTCGTGCCGAAAGTCTTGTCCCTCTTCGAGTTAGAAATAGATAAGAATTTGTATTCACATCAATTACAGCTCTTTTCTTGATGTAATTCCAAAGACATTTGATAGTGGATCTTCCAATCGGGACATACCTATCTTTGGCTCCCTTTCCATGCACCAAGACGAATCCTATCTCAAGATTCACATCCGTCAGCTGTATTTGACTCAATTCACTTAATCTCATTCCCGTATCCAAAAACAATCGGATGATGGTGAAATTCCTCATACCCAAGTAGGTTTTCGTATCAAATGAATGCAGAATGGCTTTCATTTGACTTTGATTGAGTGGAGAGATGATGGTGTGTGGCTGTTTGACTTTGGGTAGTCGTATTTCATCCTTCACATAGCCTTCTTGATGCAGAAATCTTGTGAAGGCACGAAGACCATGAAAAAGGGTATGGTAAGTGTTCGGAGATAGGTCTTGCTGTTGAAGGTGGGAGAAGAAAGGTAGGATGTGTTCGTGGATAGATTCGGCTGATGAATCGAGATAATTTTCTTCTATGAAATGAAGCAGTTTTCCAACCACATACTCGTAAAATCGGATGGTGGCTTCACTGCAACCACTGATTTTTCTATCGGTGAGAAAGAGCTCATAACAACGAACAATATTCATAAAAAAGCACCCCGTTTGAGCGTCTGGCTTTGGGCTCAAATCGGGGTGTTTCTTTGACTACTAAATGAAGATTTTTTGTATCTAAGCCATTATTTCAAATGTGCTTGAGCTATTGTCGGAATTTTCCACCCACACTTCCTGATTACAAATCAGGTGCTCTACCAATTAAGCTAAAGCGGCTTAGATCTGAAATTAAAACAATGACTTACTAAATTAACACGACCCGAAGTGAGCATCTGGCTATGTGGCCAGGCTAAGGCAGCATTGGGATTTTGCCAAGCTCTGATGCCACCTGCTAGGTAGATCGGATTCGAATAATCAGACTAGCAATAATGTTCAAAGCATATAGGAGATACCCGATGGGAAGAAGAGGAAAAGGTTCGACAAGTCTGCCGTCGGGTGCTATTTCGGCACCGATAATTCTGAATGCAGCATGACAGGTTAGTCCAAGAAGTAAGAGTAAAAGAGGAATTCCTATTTCGCACTCAATACCTCATTACACCGATTCCACATCCGAGTAGAAACAATCGGTTTGTGAAGCCCTTTGGTTTCCATTCCATTGTGCACGATACGGCCAGCATAGGTCTTGTTGTTGAGGATGTTTTTGATGGTCATTTTTGAAAAGGGCATACCTCAACGAGTGTCAATCTTCTGACGATTCAATGACTCTGCAACCTTACCCAATGACTTGTGTTAAGAATGCAGCTTGAAAATATTGGAAACCACCAACGATTCTGATTTCACTATCTTCAGTGATTTATCGTCTGAAGGCTACTGTATCGGTATACCGATACAGTAGCCTTCAGACCCGATTTAGCCATCGTATTCAAGCCACCTTTGACCAAACTCCGAATATTATCAACGGCATATTGGTTCACCTGAGGGGGACCTAATAATTGGCCCAGTTAGGATGTGATGCACATCAATGGTGAAAGAGCCTCACCCCCGAATTGATCATCAGCATCCCATACTCGTCCGCCGCCGCTATCACCGACTCGTCTTGGATCGAACCGCCCGCCTGCACCAAATACTCTACACCCGAACGCTGCGCCCGGTCGATATTGTCGCGGAAGGGGAAGAAGGCGTCTGAACTCAGTGCGACGCCTTTGAGGTTGTCGAGCCATGCGCGCTTTTCTTCGGCTGTGAGCTGCTCGGGCACTTCGCGATAATTGGCCTCCCAAGCTTTCAATTCGGCCGGGGTGGCGTCGTCTTGCAGATAGATGTCGATGGCGTTGATTTTCTGTGGGCGTTTGAGGCCTTTGGCGAATTTCATCTCTAAGATTCTGGGGTGCAATCTCAGGTACCAGTTGTCCGCTTTAGAACTGGCTAGGCGCACGCAGTGCACGCGCGACTGCTGGCCGGCACCGGCACCGATGATCTGGCCGTCGAGCGCTAAGCAGACTGAGTTGGACTGGGTGTATTTCAGCGCGATAGTTGCCACGATGAGATCTCTGCGGGCCGATTCGGGCAGATCCTTGCGGGTGGTGACAATATTTTGGAAGAAGCCGTCGTCGGGGACAAAATCATTGCGGCGCTGTTCCAGTTCGAAGCCGAAGAGCTGGCGCCGTTCGATGGCCGGCGGCTCGTAGTCTGGGTCGATTTGCAGGATGCGATAATCGCCGCCCTTTTTCTTTTTTAAAATCTCGAGCGCTTCAGGCTCATAGCCCGGGGCGATAACGCCGTCGGAGATCTCGATGCGGATCAGGTCGGCGGTGGCCACGTCGACGACATCACTGAGTGCGATCCAGTCGCCAAAAGAGGCGAGGCGGTCGGCACCGCGGGCGCGGGCATAAGCTGTGGCCAAAGGGCTGAGCTCCCGATTGGCGGAAAAATATGATGCGCTGAGCGCGTCGTCTAGGGGCACGGCGACGGCGGCGCCCGCGGGGGAGACGTGTTTGAAGGAGGTGGCGGCGGACAGGCCGAGTTCGGCTTTCAGCTCGCGGACCAATTGCCAGGCGTTGAGTGCATCCAGCAAATTGATATAGCTCGGTGAGGCGTTGAGCGGTGTAATGGGCAGGTCGTGGCCGTCTCCTATATATGTGCGGGCCGCGCCTTGGTGGGGGTTGCAGCCGTAGCGCATGCTGATTTCAGCGGTCATGGTCTCTCCTGGATAGGGCTATATATTGACAAAGGCTCAGGGGCGGTATTATTTTCCGAAGATCGCGTAAAGACAAAAAAGAGTCGCAAATCGAGCGCTTTTTGGCAAGTCCTCCATATCTGCAAGGTGAATGATCATGTTCAAAGGTTGTGGCACCGCGTTGGCAACGCCCATGCGTGCGGACGGCAGCATCGATTACGAAGGCCTAGAGCAATTAGTGGAGTTTCAGATCGCCAACAATATCCAGAGTGTGCTCGCAGTAGGGACCACCGGCGAAAGCCCAACGCTGCTCTGGGAAGAGCACAACGAAGTCATTGATCGCACCGTCAAATTGGCGAAGGAACGAGTGCAGTCTATCGCCGGAGTCGGCAGCAATTCGACCAAAGAGACCTTGGCCGGCAGCGAGCATGCGGCCCACGTTGGTGCCGACGCGGTATTGGTGGTAGACCCTTATTATAATGGTCCATCCTCGATGGAGATTCGCCGCGAGTATATCGAACCTGTCGCTAAAGACTTTCCGCAGATGCAGGTCTTACCCTATATCATTCCGGGGCGCACGGGTTGCATGATGCAGGTCGAGGATCTAGCGATCCTGGCCGAGCAATACCCCAATGTCGGCCAGGTCAAGGAGGCGACCGGTGACCTAGAGAATATGGCCAAGACGCGTCGCATTTGCGGTGACGATTTTACCATCTTTTCGGGTGACGACGACAAGACGGTGGCGATGATGAAAGATCCGAATATCAAGGCCGCCGGGGTGGTTTCGGTGATGTCCAATGTTATTCCGGGTCCCTTGCAGAAACTCACTGAGTTATTGCTTGCAGGCCAGGAGGCCGAAGCCGATGAATTGGCTGCGAAGCTGAATCCGCTTTTCGGCATGGTCGGTGTCACGACCACTGAAGAAAGCCCGCATGGTCCGGTCGAGTGCAAGTCGCGCAACCCCGTGCCGGTCAAGACGCTGATGAATATTCTCGGCATGCCTTCGGGCCCTTGCCGGCAGCCATTGGGCAAGATGACGCGCTCGGGCGCAGCAATAGTGCTCGCGGCGGCTAAGCAGGTGCAGGTCAACGATCCTGCGACTTTCGCGCCCATCGCCGAGTTTTTCGGTGTCGACATCGAGGCGCGGCTCAACGACGACTCGCTCATCGAAAATTTGATTTATCAATCGTATTGAGATTTAGGACCTGACGATGACTAATATTGTAGTATGCGGTGTCGCTGGTCGCATGGGCCAGCGTTTAGCCCACCTGAGCCTGGCGGCCGAAGATTTGCAACTGGTCGGCGGAAAAGAACACCCCGCGCACGTGGCGATTGCGCGCGATATCGGTGAGATTATCGGCGCGGGCCGCCTCGATCTGGAGGTGCGCGATTCGCTGGCCGGATTGGTTGAGGCGGATCGGGTGGTCGTCAATTTTACGACCCCGGAAGCGACGCTCGAAGACGCGGCCATCTGCGCAGAGCGCGGCACGGCGATGGTGGTGGGCACCACCGGTTTTACCCCGGAGCAGCTCGAAGAGTTCAAGCGCATCGTCTCAGGCATCACTTGCGTTTTCGCTTCGAATTTCAGTACAGCGATGAACGTGCTTTTCAAGCTGGTCGAAGAGGCGGCGAGTATTCTAGGCGACGATTATGACGTCGAAGTGATAGAGAAGCACCATCGGCTCAAGGTCGATGCGCCTTCGGGTTCGGCGCTGACCTTGGCCGAGCGTGCGGCGGCCGGGCTCGACCGAAATCTGCGCGAGGTGGTCGTGCATGGGCGGGAAGGTGTCGTCGGTGCACGAACCAAGAAGGAAATCGGCATGCATGCGATCCGCGGTGGCGATATCGCTGGCGAGCATTCGGTGCTCTATGCCGCGCCGGGTGAGTATATTGAACTCAAGCACTTGGCTACTAGCCGTGACTCTTTCGCTTTGGGGGCCTTGCGCGCGGCCCGCTTCGCGGCTACGGCCGAACCCAGGCTCTATTCGATGGGCGATGTGTTGGGGTTGAGCTAAAGGTATAGGAAGATAAAAGCAAGAATATGGGTGGCGTCTTTTCGGAGGGACGCCGCTTTTTTTGTTCGCGTTCTAACGTTTGTTGGGGTGGAAGAGGTGTTGTGGGCTTGGCCATAAGGTTTTGATCTTGTCGCGGAGCCGGGCTGCTTCTTCGAAGTTGTCGGATTCGACGGCGTCCTGTAGGTCGCGCTCTAGCTGCTCGCGCTGGGAGAGTGGGCGTTCTTGTTCGAGTTCCTCGTACCACTCGCGCAAAAAGGAGATCTCCGGCAGGTCTTCCTCCAGTTCGGATTCCCATTCCTCGACAAAATTCTCGATATGGGCGATGCCTTCTTCAACGGCGAGCATCGCGGCTTTATAATCGTCGTCATCAAGGGCCAGCATGGCGCGGGCGCGGGTCTGCATCATGATCGCGTGCGGATAGTATTGCTCAAAATACCAGCGGATCGCGTCGTTGGGCGCGTGTTGATCGACCAAGTCGAAGATCTGCAGCGTGTGCTCGGTGTCGGCGACGACGCCCTCGTAGTCTTCCAAATAGAACAGGCTCAAATAGCGGTGGTAGAACTGCCAGGCCTCTTGGAAGAGGTCTTCGCATTCCTCTTCTTCAAGGACTAGGTCCCCGGGCTCGTCGCGCTTTTTGATGAGATCTTGGTAATAGTCGAGCAGGGAAGGGCAGTCGTGGGGGGTTTGCCCGTCGGGGCGCCCGCTCAATTCGAGCTGCAAGACGCCCATGTCAATACGGATCTGGAGTTTTTCCTCGCCCTTGCCGGTGCGGATGCGCCGGGCGAGGAATTCATCGGGATTGAATTCCCAACCGTTGAGCAAATCGCCGATATCGTAGTTCATGGGCGGCTCTCGCGGAAGGAGGGATGAAGAAACCCGGCCGGATACGTGAGCCGGGGGCTATATGAGAAAATATACAGCAGAAAGCGGCCTCGCGCTACCTGCGGCTGACCCGGATACTGGTGATGGCGACTCCGACGACGAGCGCGATAACACCACCGATAATCAGGGCATTGCGGAGGATATTGGCGCGGGCCTCCACGCGGATGGTGATGTCTTTCTCCTGGGCTTCGACTTTCTCGTTGCCGACGAACCCGGCCGCCTCGACACGCACGTCGTATTCGCTTACGCCCATGCCCTCGGGGGGGTAGAGCGTGATGGTGATGGGCTCTTTCTCGCCCGGCAGGATGAGGGCGATAGTATCGGGCGTTGCCGAGTGCGTCCAGCCGAGCGGTGGCAGGATCGCCAGATGCGCCTCTTCGACTTCGAGGGTGCCGGTATTGAGCAGGTCGACACGGATGGTGACTTGCTCGTCGACTTTGATTTCCTGGTAGCGGTTGGCGATGATGGTTTCGAGGGCGCCCTTACCGCGGGGGATCAGCTCGAAGCGCTCCTTGTTGCCCGTGACGGTGTTGATGTCTTCGAGCTCCATCGGCTTGTTGCCGTATTTGCGGTTAAGCTCGCTGATCTGCAAAAAACCCTCCTGGTCGGTGATAAAGACGTAGAATTCCACCGTCTGGTCGACAAAGCGGCGGCTGAGTTTTTCGGGGATCTGCAACTCGAGTTCGAGTTGCTGGCGGGTGACCTCTTCGCTGAACTTGAGTTGGGTCAGACTGGCGTTGGTGGCATTGTCCAAGAAGGCGAAGTCGATCTCGCGCGGCAGGTTGACCACGGCCAGGCGGAAGGTCTTTTCGTCCTCGGCGAGCCTTTCGAGGATCAGGTCGTAGCGGACCCGGCTGTTGAGGTCGCCTTCCTGCGAGAATTGCACCGAGTTGATGGTGGGGATGTCCTGTAGTGATTCCTTGCGTAGTACGATGGGGAACTCGTCGCGGTCGCCGTTCTGGGCCGTCAACGCGACGGTGACTGCTTCGAGGTCGCTGAGCAGCCGAAAATTGAGCACGACCTGCTCGTCGAGCTTGAGCGAGGGGATGAGATGTTCGTAGGGGTCGCCAACGATCAGGTTGTCGTTGCGTTCTATGGTGACATGCACGTTCTGGATTTCGAGCAGGGCCTTGACCTCGGCGGCGGTCCGGTCGGGGTTGAGCGACATCGCTTGGTCTAGGTTGGAGGCGTTGGCGATGGTGATTTCTACTTTGCGGTAGCCCTCGGGCGTGCGGTATTTTTTGGCCTCGAGGATGGCAATATGGGTGGCCTGGCGCAGAAAGGAGAGTTGCGTTTCTTCGAGGGCGATCACCGCTCTGTCGTAGGCTAGTTTGGCGCGTTGGTAATCACGCTGGTAGCGGTTGACCTCGTCGAGGGTGCGGATACTCTGCTCAAAGAGGTCTTTGTTCTCCTCGTAGTTGCTGAGTTGGGTCTCCATTTCGAGCTTGGCGTTGTCGACCTGCCATTGCGCCTCGCGCAACTGGATTTCGTAGAGCCGTTGCTCCTTGGTGCGCAGGTCCTTGTTCTGGGCCGAGGCGACGGCGCAGAGCGCGATGAAGATGATTATGGTATAGAGTTTCATCGGCGTCCCTTTAACGACGGCTGATCTTAACGCTGGCCAGGCCGATGCCGCAGACCAAGAGCACCAGGATGCTGATGAGAATGGTGTTGCCGGCGATATTGGAACGGGCGCCGACGCGGACGGTGATGTTTTTTTCCAGCGATTCGATATTCTCGGTGCCGACCTGGCCCTGGGCCTCGACGCCGAGCTCGTAGTCGCCGATGGCGATATCTACTGGCGGGCGGGCTTTGATGTTGATCGGGATGCGCTCGCCGGGGTCGAGGATCTTGATCAGCGCCGGATCGACTTTTTCCTCCCATTCGTAGGGCAGGTCGAGCGCGGCTTTGATATTTTGCACGGCGACGGTGCCGCGGTTGAGGAACTCGACCCGGATCTGTAATTCCTCGTCGACCTTGATCTCCTGATAACGGTTAGAGACGAGGACCTCGAGTTTACCGATGCCCTTGGGGATCAGTTCGAGTTTGACATAATCGCTCTTGAGGGTATTGATTTCTTTTTCGGGAATCGGGTCGTCGCCGTATTTGGCGCGCAAGGCGTTGATCTTTGCGTATTCACTGGGGTTGGTGACTAGGGCGAAGAAGGAACGGGTGCGACCGATAAAACGTTCGTTAAGTTTCTCGGGAATCTCGAGCTGCAGTCGCACCTGCACTTTGGAGGTAATCTCGTCAAATTTAACCTGGTTGACTTTGGCCCCGTCGTTGTGGAACGCGTAGTCGATGCGCTGCGGCAAGCCGACGGCGGCCAGGGCGAAGTTGCGCTCGTCGTCGGAGAGCCTCTGTAGGGTCAGGCCGAAGGAGACGGTCTCGTTGAGTTCGCCCTCTTGCGAAAATTGAGAAGAGTTGATGCTCGGTAAATCCTGCAGGCTGCCCTTTTTCAAGATCACCGGCTTGCTCTCGTGAATGTCGAGGTAGTTGAGCCCGACATAGACGGCTTCCCGGTCAGAGAGCAGGCGAAAGGTCAAGGTCTTGCGTTCGCCGACGGCGAGGGAGGGGATGCGGACCTCGTAGGGCTCGCCGACGATGGAGCCGTGGCGCAAAGATATATAGATATTTTCGACTTTGAGCAGGATACGCAGTTCTTCCTCTGATAGCGACTCATCAACGAGCAGCGCGTCGCGGATATCTGAATCGTTGCTGAGGGTGAGGTCGACCATACTCTTGCCGTCTTCGGTTTTGTATTTGTGGGCCTGTTCGACGACGATATGGGTGGCATTTTTGAGCAGGTCGAGCTTTACTTTTTCGAGGTTGATCTCGGCTTCTTCGTAATTGAGGCGCGCCTGTTCGAAGCGGTTGAGCGTCTGTTTGTATTTTTGCAGGGCGACAAAACCCTGGTCGAAGAGCTCTGTAGTCGCGGTGAGTTCGTCGCGGTGGCTCTGCAGGCTGCCGCTGCGATAATCGAGTTGCAGCATGCTTTCGCGCAGACGCAGTTTGCTGAGTTGCTGGTCTTTGGTCAGGCTCTGGGCCGTGGTGTGCAGCGGGGCCCAGAGCAGGAGGCAGACTAAGAGAGAGCGACTCATTCGAAATACCCCATCTGGCGGCGCAGGGCGGCGATGCGGCGGATAAAGGTCTCCTGATTGCGGAAGAGCTGGTCCTGAGTATTAAAGAATTGGTTGCGGAAGGTTTCGAGCAGGTTTTCGTCGACCTGTCCCTTGTCTTTGAGGATCTGGTTGATTTCGAGGCGGCGGCGGGCGATTTTGACGCGTTCGGCTTGGATGCGCTGGCTGCCTTCGGCTTCGAGCACTTGCTGGTAGGCCTGGCGCACGTTGAGCTCGGTTTCGGCGAACAGGTCGCGCATGCCGATTTCTAGTTGGCGCAGACGCGCTTTTTCGCGCGTTTCGCGACCGATGCGCGAAGAGCCTTCGAATATCGGGATGCGCGCTTCTACTAACGTCGACCAGCGGGTCTCGCCGGCCGGGTCGGGTGGGTCCGTATTGCGCAGGGCCAGTTCGGAGGCGACGTCCATGCCCCAAGTACGGCCTTTTTTCCCGAGTGCGATGCGGGCGTTTCTCTGACCGTCCTGGACCCCGGCGTCGAGATTGATGTCCGGGCTATATTCCCAGGCGATCTCGCGGACCACGCGGCCCTGTTCTTTGAGTCTTTCGCTGGCCAGCGATACGGCGACGCTGTTTTTTCGCGCCACTTCGACGGCACGATCCTGATCGATGGTAAATTCGACCGAGCCACCATCCAGGTGGATATCGGTGCCGATGGGTTGGCCGATCAGTCGCAGCAGATCCATTTTGTTGTTGAATTGCGCGCGTTCGAGATTGTTGAGCGCCAATTCTTCGTCGAGCACGCTCAATTGCGCGTTGAGCACGTCGCTTTCGGTGGCGAGTTGGCGCGCGAACCGCGCTTGTTGGCGTTCGTAGGCCAGTTGGAAGTTGTCGCGGGATTCTTCGCGGATCGCGATCTGGCGGTTTTGCAGCAGGATCAAGTGGAAAAGTTCCCAGACGCGGGCGAGGACCTGGTAGACTTGGCCCTCGTAGGCGTAGACGGCCTGGCGCAAATCCTCGCGAGTCTGCACTTCTTCGGCGAAATCGGGGCCGAACTCGAAGAGTCGCTGGGAAAAGCGCAGCGCCGAACCGAGTTGCTCGTCGG